>Ga0182024_10023223_pt1 | contig 11127 bp, 20 predicted proteins | sample P32metaG_FD_120480 | JGI IMG/M metagenome (GOLD analysis project Ga0182024, IMG submission 120480) | Permafrost microbial communities from Stordalen Mire, Sweden - P3-2 metaG (Illumina Assembly) | ecosystem: Environmental > Terrestrial > Soil > Wetlands > Permafrost | place: Sweden: Stordalen... | reverse complement strand
CCAACGATTATCGAAAAACCAAATTCCCGTGCCGCAAGACTCGCATAGCGGGTATTTCTCAATCAAAATTCGTACCTACGGTTGCAAATGACCTACGGCGAAAAATGAGGGGATGGATGAGCTAAACGACAGGCCGGGGAAATAATTCTCCGGCCTTTTTCACATCCAAATACGGAGCACGATTATGGACACGAATTTAAAAATCGAAAGACAAAACCTCGCACGCGAAATCTTGGTTGCGCGTGCGGCGCGGGAGACATCAACTCGCTTCCAGCGCCTGCGCCTGATGTCGCTGAAATATGAGCAAAACAAACAGAAAGGACTACGCCATGAAGCCGCGTGAACAAGCAGTGATGGACCTCATATACGAGAAGCAGTGGTTTGACTTCTCGCTTAGGCGAGTAATGAGCATCCGGGGGTCGGCGCAATATGCCATCGTCATTGAGAATGACCCCCTGGAAATCATCTTCCGCGATGTCACCCTCGACGATTTGGAAGAGTGGGCGGATACCCTGCCCACAGTGCGTTTATGCTGCTTCACTCAAGCGGAGGCCGTGGAACGTCATGAGGCATGGAAGCTCGCGTACATTTCACCATCAAAACGAAACACAAAGGAGCAAAGCAAATGACCCCCGCATTGAAAAAGGCGCAAAAGAAATACCTCGCGACGGAGAAGGGCAAAGCCTCTCGAATTCGCGCACAAGCCAAGCGGGTATCACACGCGCGAATGGCACTTTCATCGGAGAAGGTGATTGCCATTTTGGATGAAGCGATCTCTGCCCTCGATCACGAACGGAGTCGTGTTTGGAAGTTGGAAAATTTGGAACCCGAAGTGGAAGGAGAGGTCAATGATTAGCATGAAAAAGGCGGGCTCTGTCGTCACTGTCTCGAAGGATTTCATCATTCTCTTTGATGGGGTTCGAGGGATATTTCACAAGGCTGAGAAGGGCATCGGTTTCCACTGCTGGGTCGAGGAGAACGCAAGGAACAATCATCGGTTCACCGACACACCGACTTGCGGGGACGTACTTCACTTCCTGACATCCCCGAGCATCACCGACGAGTCAACAGTTCCACCGAAGAGACGGCGGGGCAAAGCAACCAAAGGAGTATCACACAATGTACAGGCTTGAAGGACCAATGCCGAGCAGCGCAGAGATCATGAAGGCGCTAGAAGACTTCTCTGATGCATGGGGGAGCCTATCCAGTCGGGAAGCTCTTCGCGCCCGCATCATGAACCCAAGCGAAGAGGATAAGGGGCTGGGCGGCGTGCTCCTTATCTTGCTGACCGCGTTTGATGTCACCAAGACAAATGCGAAGGATGAGGCTCTGAGGAAGCTTGTCGGGCTAGCCGATCTTGGCGGGCCGGAGATTTGTGATCAGGTCAAGGCCATATTGGGGGGAACAGTGTCATGAGCAAATCGTTGATGCCAGACGGCCAGCCTTTCAACTTCTCGAAGAATCCTACACTGAAGGCTTCTCCAGGGACGGTTGGTGACGCGAGATTAGGACCTTTCGCTAATCAAGAACTTCTTGATGATGCACTCGCGAAGAAGAAGCTTGCGCCACAGAGGAAGGCGGCGACTGTCTCGAAGATCACTCGGCCATTTTGGCGAACACCCTGATCACAGGAAAGGAACTGAGCCAATGACACATGATCACTACGCCGGTCTTCTCGAAGACCCAAATTATACCAAGCTGCGCGGACATGCGGAGATACTGCGCAGGACACTTGAGGGCAAGTCCGTCACACTCATGGGGGTGAACTCGCCGTTCTGGCAATGCAGCTATTGCGGCCATGTGGATACTACCCCTGTACATTTTCGCCACACGCCGGAATGTATCCTCGCGAAAGAGAAGGTGACTTCATGACCGCCAGATCGCCGAGCATCAAGCGAACGCAACGCATCGCAAGCCTACTCGCGCGGGAGCATCCGGACTGGCCGCGCCCCTTCATTGATTGGGCTGTCCGGGAAAGTTACATTCGGGACCTCACCGATTCGCTTTATCTGGCTGAGGCCCGGCATAAAGCGGAGTTCTATTGGGATGCCGATGCCTCCGGCGCATTAGGGTCGCACTCGAAAACGCATTTCGAGACGCCAGCTTTTGCATCTTCCCGTGCATCTCTTGTGAAGGTCCCTCTCCCGGCAGCCAGGAAATCGCCGGTCATGACCTGCCTGCCGGGGTTCACCGGATGAATTTAGGAATGAGAACTCTTTTCTATCTGGGCACTCTATTTTTACAAACGGGGAGGATCACATGGGCAGCGGTTCACACTTGAACAGAAGTCTTGGAAAAACACAGCATAGTATTCTTGAGGCAATCAAGGACCCTGACGCGGCATTCACAATAGGCAGTCTCATACCGGGGGATGAACACCCCCTTCACGCAATCAAGAAAGTGGAACTCCCTGAGGGATGGAAGACAATCAAAGTTCCCACTGGAGGACCTTCGGACCTGATCCTGTTCAATACTGAGAGCGAAGAGAGTCAAAGAGCGGCTTTCGATATCCTAGCAAAATCGAGTGATTGTCCCCCGGACGAGATAGAGGGTCATTGCGTTGATTGCGGGAAGCCCCTGCCGAGCGATAATATGGGGATGGAGCAATGCTTCGACTGCCTCTGTCTTTTTGAGACCCGCTTTCCTTTGGACACCTTCTGCCAGAGTTTAACGGCGGATGGGGAAGTCGTCATAGAAATCCCCGGTCTCCCCGGTTATTTTGCCACCAATCAATGCAACATTCTCTCTTCCCCAAAAGATGAAAAGTGGGGGAGAAAGTATTGGAGACGGCTCCCCTCCATAATAGACAGAGATGGATACCAAAAAGTGCAACTTGAACGGAATGGAGTAAAAACACAGCTTTTTGTTCACAGTCTAATATGTCTCGCTTTTCACGGTTCGAGACCCTCCGGAGAACAATGCCGACACTACCCCGATCCAACGAAAACAAACAACAAACCTGAAAATCTGTGTTGGGGAACTCAACGCGAGAACCAATGGGATCAGATTTGTCTTTGAGGGTCGCGAAGAGACTTGGGGGATATTCCAAAATCTCAGCAAAAAAGGGGTAAGCACTTGGTCCCTCAACTTGGATGTTCCGGGAAAGGGCAGTCAATATATTGGGCGCTATCCGACACTCAAGGAAGCTGTCGCTGTCCGCAACTCTTTCCTCCCGTCGCTCTATCCGGGAAGGCCGGAGTATCTCTACAATTAAAGACCCCCGATGGCACCAATTGAACCGGCTCAAGAACGAGACCTGCAAATTTTGGCGATTATGCGGAACTTGGCTATTTAAGGCGAATCGCGCTACTCATTTCTGGGTGCTCAAAGACTATATCAAAAAGCTTTCCAAGCTGGCTCTTAGACCGTCGTTTGCGGCGACGAACGGCGTTGCCGGTGCTGCCCTTGCGGGCGCAATGATGATTTGGCGTGGCGTTCTACCTATCATGGCTGCGGCGGATGCATGGGCACCCGTAGTCAATTGGACCGCAACATTTATTTTGTACGCAGCGATATCGTGGATAATTCTATTTATATTAGAAATGATTTTCATTTCGCCGTTTCGTCTCTGGGTGGAGAGTAGCAGGGGCGCCCGCCAAGCAGACCCAAATGAAGAAAAGCAGAAACTCATCACCCAAGCGAGAGACTTTATTGCCACAACCATAAGGGAAGATCCCGGCTATGAGCATTTCCAGCACACTCTTGAATCAAGTGAGGTTTATTTAAAATTGCGGCCTTATCTTAAAGAGGATTTCCATCGAGCATTGACAAGCGGTCGCGTACTTATAGTAACACCTAGGGCATCGAATATGCCAGGAATAGCGTGGTCCTTCATCGCCGAAATTGATCGGCTTGAAAAGGAATGGAATTTAACGCTTTGACTTCTGAACTCACTTCCCGGCCTGAACTTGGAGAGACGCATCACCAATAGAGAGAATGGCATCGGGCCTGCCGACTCCCGCTGAAATTATCCTCGGCCTGCCGGAGCCCCCCTAATACGCGGGCCAGGGGCAGGATTTTTTCGCGATCATGTTGATTGATCCACAGAAGGGCTGAAAGCCGTCCTGAGGCTCCGTGGGCCATTCTGGGGAATCCTGCGACGTTTTAGCTTGCTAGTGGGGCCTGATCTTGGGCCGATCTGCCTTGGCTGCCGCGATCTGGAGCAAAGTGGCTCGCCGGTCCAGCTCGCCTTGAGCCCCCCGCCTTACAAGTGAATTTGGGTGATCAAGAGCTTCGATGAGCGTCTTGTGATCGGTGAAGTCGCCTATCTGGTATGCTTTTCCGTTCATGCGTAACCCCTTTTTTTTTGATCTTCCATACTACGGTTCAATATAACCGCGCAACTGAGCGGGCTTTTTGTGTTTGCAACCTAATAGTCAGGAAGCATCGGGACAGATATAAAAATATGAAGCATATTTCTAACAGTAAAGGATTTCCCCAATGCGCAGAACGATACCAGATAGTGGCTTCTTTGTGAAGCTGAGTGATCCCGAGGATAAGAATTTGTACGTCATCGCTGCACACCTCGCCGTTGAAGACGCCGGGAGGGATATTTCAAGTGTGGAATTCTTCTCCCGTCTACTTCGCGGTTATGTCCAGAATAGGAAAAACCCAGGATGTCTCGGCGACTTGACCCGATACGCCCGCCCCCGCCTCTAAGAAAAGGAAAACCAACCGATGTCAAATACTGCATCAATGCAACTCGAAATAGATAAATTGAATGAGCGGCTGAAGGAACTTGAGGGACGTGTTCCCGCGCCGAAGCCTGCGCCCATTCCGAAGAGGCAGTCATTCTCGCAAGTCGTCATGGAACGGTTCATCGATACTTGGCGCGAGGGTTCTCGGGCCTACAATACCAAGGCCGTGTATTCGCAAGAACAAGCTCTTCGAGAGGCTGAGGCACGCGCGAAGGCGACCAAGCTTCCGAAGATTGTCTTCATCGATTGGATGACGCCCGTCAGTCCCGAAAGTGTGGGTCCTGACGATTGCATAATTATCGTCGAAGAGGTCAAGGCTTGCACTACGGGGGGATGCCTCAATCTCATTCGCTCATGGGAATTCGAGAACGAGATGCCGGAACATCTCAAGAAGTAATTCACCCCATCACATAAGGAAAAACGACATGCAATATTTAACGTGGGCTCAAAGGTTAGGCTTCCCAAGTCTTGAAGATCGGAAGGCCAAGCAGGTCAAGGAAGCGGCTGCCCGGCGCATTGCTGAAAAAGAGGCAATGGCGGAACACAAAAGGGTCCTGAAGTTGGAAGCCGAGCACGCCAAGAAGGTCTCGTCTCGGAAGGCCGCTTGGTATCGTATACGCGAGATCATGGCTTCAGATGGGGCAGCAGATTGCCCTGATTTAGCCAGGGAACTTGCCCTTGGCGAGACGAGCGTCGAAGAGGCGCGGGAAATTCTAGCGAGGGCAGCCCCCGCCGCAAGGATCACTGCTAGTTATGAAGCACGGGTGAAGGCGCGAAGCGGTGCTCTTACTAAGTGAGGCACGACGACGCAAAAGAGATCGGGAGCTTCAGAAGCAGGTCGCAAAATTCAAATCTGCGACCCCCGCCTCTATCACGCGGGAGGACTTTCTCCAGCGCCGGGCTGTCTGGCTCTATTGTGAGAAACGCTGCGGAATTCTCGTCCAAAACATTGAGCGCCATATGCCGGAGTTTGAGCGTCTTCGGAAGGTACAAGCCGAGATCATTAGAGAGATACCCAACATATCAACGGGGCTTACTGAATTCGATCTATGTCCGACTCGACTAGAAATTTAGTGTGAGTGAAAAATAATACTTGGGGACGGTCGCCGCCCCCAATTCTAATCAACCAGGGAGATGAAAAAAAATGGAACATGAACAGCTTATCAATGAGACGGTCATCGCATGGGCATCGAAAAAATCCCAGAGGGAGAACTACGCCTTCAAGGGTCTGGAGGTATGGGCCACAGAGGAAGCGGCTCGATTGACAGCCATTATTCGGAACGGGACGCTAACTGAACAAGAGGGACGATATCAGATCGAGGAATTCCTTGACGAGAAACTCGACGAGGCGTGGGCAGAGAAAGAGGGGAGCCTTGCTGATCTTCGCGCCGAACAGGCTCGGGATGCATCCGCACGCGAGGAGAAGACATTCCCGTTGCACTTCGGGAACGGCAATCCATTCGGGGCACCAAGGACAAAAGAGCCCCCGATTTGTACTTCTCCATTTAACCATCCTCTCTCCGAGATTTGCACCGGGGATTGTTATGCAACGCGACAGGCTGAATGACAACATCGAAGGGGCGGCGGGACAATTCCGCCGCCCCCGACTGCATTTCACTAAGGAGGTTAAAAACTATGAAGCAAACTTTTGATTGGTATCCGAAGACCATAACCGAATGTGGGCAACAGAACCAGGCCATAGAAGCCATTCATGATGCCCTAGATGTACATTTTCACGACATCATCGGTCTGTCGAATGATTGTGACCGAGGTGAGCGCGATGCCATGGCGGATGAATTATATGACAAGCTCCTCTCAGGGCTTTTGGAACTGTATTTTGTAATTCAAAAAGCGGCGAACACGACACTCCCGGAAGAGGTGGATGTCCTGCCCATTCTGACGAGAGTCTCATCTTTCTTCGCAGCGGAATTGCGCAAAGCCTTCGAACTGGAAGAGAGCGATGAGGGTAGGAAAGCAAGGCATCTCCGCGAACTGGCGGAAGACCCAAACGCTTGGAAGGGATGGAGGAGAGAAGCATGATGAACACCGCAACTAAGGTCGCAACACCTGAGAGATTTCCTTGGATAGAATTAGTCCGCTTGGACGGTTCCACTGGCCGATTGGATCAGCCCCCGGGAGAAATCAACCGCCTGCGCGAAGTCTTTGGATTTGTCTGCGGAAGGCTAGGCGCGGGTCCTTGGACAGATGCAATTCTAAGCCTGACGGATACCAAAGGCAATCTTGAGGTCCAATCGACAAGAGGGCTTCGCGAACATGAGAAGAAAGCCTTCAGGGAAGCGTGGGGAGAAATGGGAGGGGAGACCCTTGAGAATGTAGAGTTTATCTCCCGTGAAGATGATAACGGACCTTCTGAATTTCCAGAATGCTTCGCCTCAATGGAAGAGCAGCGCCTCCATTTTCAAGCGTACCCAGAGGATTGCAGCTCAAACTAGAACCAATAGGCGGGGACGGACTTCGCCCCTGTCAAGACCAAAGCTGAGAGGGGTTTACTCACTCAGTTAATACCATTTAAAAGACCTATTCAATTTTTGGAGTACATAATCATGAATACAGCATTTGATATTTCGGAGCCTCACAGCGACAAGCCAAGGCTCCATCTAGTCTCCAATGAGCCCGTGCCTTTCTCCTTCGACGAGGTCCTAGACTTCTTCTGCGAAGATAGGCCGTGGCATCTCCAAGCTATTCTCCCGCGTAAGGGAGCCAAGGCTTTAATTGAGTTTGCCGATTTTCCTCTCGCGCCTTCTCGGACGGTCGATGCTGAGAAATGGTGTCGCTACTGGAACGATCTGGGTTATGGGATTTACTTCGGTATCAATCCCCTGAAGCGTTCTCTAGGGTCCAAGTCGAGCAAGGATGAGGTCTCTGAGGCCCGCTTCCTCTGGGTCGATGTAGACCCAGTGACGACGCTTGCCGGTGCCGAGCTTGATACATGGCGCGGTGAAACACTGGAGAGCATCAGACAAGGCGGCGCATTGAGAATTGCACCGACAGCAATAATCGACTCGGGGCGTGGATATTGGCTGTTCTGGAAATTGGCAGTTCCTGTCATTCTTGACGGCAACGGTCCAGCGACCCAGCGAGTTGAAAGTCACGGGAAAGGAATAGAGAAGCTCTTCGCCGGGGCAGACAATTGCCGGAATGTGGATCGCATCGCCCGGCTTCCCGGCTTCGTTAACAAGAAGACAATGGGGCTCGCGAAGCTCGTCGAATTGCATCCGGATCGTACATTCGCACTGACGGATTTCCCACATGAGGAGTTCCGTCATGTCGAGAAACGCGAAGCAATTGACACGGTAGACAATGATCTCGACATCCTAAAGTTTCGGGGCTTCCTTGTCGGAAAGTATGGGCTTGTCAACGGTCAGGAAGGCTACATCAAGACGGGTGCCATACTGAATAAGGCTCTGGACCTCGGGCTGTCTCAAGAGACGACTGCGAGCACCCTAATGGAGTTATTCGTGGAGCTTGGTGGAAGCCAGCGGACCCCCGAGTGGTCTTATGAATATCTGACCGCATACGTGGAGCGCCTGACACATAGTCGGAAGGGTGCGACCGGGTGCGACTCGGTCATGGTTTGGTTCGAAGACCTCGCCAAGTATGACGGCCTTGAGGAGGTCACTCGCGAGACCTCGGCAGGGACACCTGAGTCTCAGTGCAACTGGGAGACCGTCAAGAAAGCAATTATTGATGGCCCCCTGGCCGACGCAATCAAAATCTGGGCCTCGTTCTTAGGAAGGTTTACCCCAAACGCTCTTGAACGTTCGGAGCTAGTCCATTTACTCTCTGAACGTGTCAAGGAGGGTGTGAACGATATCAAGGCGACCATGAATGAATATGAAGAGGAGTGGGCAAAGCGTCAGAACGAGAAGGCATTCGCCGAGAAGCGGGCGGCGAGCGTGAAGCACTACTCACCTTTCGATTGTCCCGATTTGGAAGCTGCGCCGGTTATGCGTAAGTGGGATGGTATTCTATCCGGAGTGAAGACCGTCGAACCCCCGATGAGGGGAGCGAACAACTGGCCGGTTCATATCAGCCATACTGACATCCCAGGGATGCATATTCTCACCTCGTTGACGGCAAACGGGGGCGCGGACAGTAAGCTCGCTCCGCCGAAGAATTACCTACTAAAAAATCATGACGTGTTCTCTTTGGAGATTGAGTTAAGCGATTACGTTACATTCTACACTGTCGATGCGTTGAAGAAAGTTCGCGAGGTTGCCCCCTCGGGGCGTTTCATTACCCACTATCTTAATTATGACCGGAGTAGCGTACCGAAGGTCTATGCGGTTATGACAATGCCAATCGTGCTTCCTGATAGGACAATACTCAGCACCAATGGGCTTGATAAGGAACGTCATCTCGTTCTGAAAATTAACCCCGAGATGTTGAAATATCTTCCGGCAAGGGCTGATTGTACGCCGGAGGCCGTCGCTGAGGCTTATCGCTTCCTTTGTGATGATTGGTTCTGCGATGTCCTTGCAGACGCTGATGGCAAGGCAATTCTCATTGCTTTCGCCCTGTCCATCATTGAGAGATGTCTCTTCGACTGCCGTCCAGCATTCTTTATTTCCGCCGCTCTTCGTGGCGGTGGCAAGACGACAGCGTTCAATATGGTCTCAATGGCGGTCCTTGGTGAACAGACGGCGGCGAGGGCTTGGAGTTCCTCAAACGAGGAGAGAAGGAAGGCTATGTTATCCTTCCTGATGACGGGTGCACCTTGCATCACTTGGGATAATATCCCCAAGGGGACGGAGATTCAGTGTGCACACGTCGAGCGGGCAATCACCTCGGAGATTTATGTAGACCGGATATTGGGTGTCTCTGCGGATGGGGTAGCTCCGGCATATTCCATCATGTCGTTCACCGGAAACAATATCCAGCCGCATGAGGATATGGCTTCGAGGTCATTAGTCGTCAATCTTGCGACGGACAGACCTGACCCGGAAAACAGGGCTTTCACACGCTCTGATCCGGTCACGTGGACACAAGAACACCGGGGAGAAATCCTCCGGGCGCTGTACACCCTTCTCCTTGGAAATCCAATTAATGACCGGATACCCAAGACACGGTTCAAGAGATGGATGAAGCTCGTCGGTGAGGCTGTCGAATTTGGTGCTGAGCTTTACGGGGATAAAATCTCGTTCGAGACCTCGTTCAAGGAGGTCGAGAAACGGGACAGCGCTAATTCCGAGAAGGCGGATATTTTGATGACGCTGAACAAATTGTTCCCCGATGGACAGGCGTTCACCGCTTCGGACATTTGCGTGAAGCTTCGCGAGAGCGAAATGGTGGCACTGAACTCAAGTCCGAAGGTCAGTGAGACAGCGGAGATGCATGACTTACGAGCTTTTTGTCTTCGGACACGGAAGACCGTTCCGACTAGCAACGGGGTTAACAAGATAATGAAGGGAATTGCGAACGGACCCACAGCGACAGATTTCGGAATTGTGACTTTGAAAATGAACGTCAATAACGACAGCGGAAAGGTTCATTATTGGATCGACTATAAACTAGATGATGTTGATACGAGCTGGTTCGAGCCCGTCGAGGATGCCCCCGTTTATCAGCCGGGAGCTACAATAGGAGGTGCTGGAGCCCAAATGTGACTTTTTGGTAATGTAGACCCCAACGATGGGGGGTTTTTACTGACGTTCGGACATTCGGACACTTGTTTTATCTATTGCAAGTTTGGAAAGGTAAAAAATGGAATCTACATGTTTACCCCCCCTGGGGGACGAGATCGAGGTGCCGAATGTCCGAACGTCAGTAAAACTGAAAAATCTATGGGAATTGGGTCGAGGAGGGCAATCGATGAGGAAGCCAATACAGGAGCGCATACAAGAACAGATCGCAAGAAATCCGGGTCCAGAAATGGTTCGTCTGGAACGGGAGCGTATAAAGAATATCCTCGGGGCCTCGGTGAACAACCGCTGTCAAGCCGAATTCTTAGCGCTTGAGACTAATCTGACTACATCCGAGGCAATCCGCATAATGAGGGGGCGTTAAAGAAATTGCAGTTTCGGGCTGGTACTCCCCCGAAATGGAGCGCAGGCGAACTGGTCCTTCGTCCTAGTTGCTCAAAAAGAGAGGCAGACTTCCCGGTCAGTTGTCTAGCAGCTCAACCGGCAGGGAGGCGGTCTTCGGATCGTCTCCCGCCACAGTTCATCCAAATCCGAATTTCAGTATAGGGGGCAAACCATGAAACCAATAAGCAAACACTTCCGCGAAATCCTGAATTTGAAAGGCCCTATCGATCCACAAGAGCTGAGCATTGTTGCCGTGCTCTATGATGACAAGCTGGGTCCATATGCCCAGAAGCGCAGGATCAAATGGAGGCTGATGAGAAGGCATGTCAGGAATTCATGGAGGATTATGATCTGGCGAAACGTCTTGGCACGGTCGATCAAGT
>Ga0182024_10023222_pt1 | contig 11127 bp, 10 predicted proteins | sample P32metaG_FD_120480 | JGI IMG/M metagenome (GOLD analysis project Ga0182024, IMG submission 120480) | Permafrost microbial communities from Stordalen Mire, Sweden - P3-2 metaG (Illumina Assembly) | ecosystem: Environmental > Terrestrial > Soil > Wetlands > Permafrost | place: Sweden: Stordalen... | reverse complement strand
CAGCCCACCGGAGCGGGAGGTTCTAGACCCCCTCATCGAGCGACGTAAGAACGATACGGCGAAGCGCGTGCGTTACAGCGCCCCAGTCCCATCTGGGCTAAAAGGGGAGGAGCGCGCTCCGATGAATGTTTAAGGCGACTCAGGCCACTTGTGCTTGGGATACCTGCGCGACAGCTCTTTCCGCACCTGCGGATAGAGCCGTTGCCAGAAGCCGGCGAGGTCGCTGGTGACCTGCACCGGTCTCCGGTTCGGCGCCAGCAGGTGCACCACGACCGGCGTCGACCCGATGCGCGGCGTTTCGCGTACCCCAAAGAAATCCTGAAGCCGCGATTCAATCCAGGGAGGCTTTCCCGCTTCGTAATGCACCTTCACCTCGCGTCCGCCCGGCAGTTTCATCCGTTCTGGAGCCAGCTGATCGAGCCGCGGCGGCCGTAGCGTGGCCAGAACATCCGTAATTTCAGCAAAGCTAGTCCGATCGCGGCATAGCGCCGTCAGCGTCGCGGCAACGTCGACTTTGATATTGGCAAACGTGGCGCGCGCCAGCAGCTGATCGAGCGCCTCGCGATCAACGAATCTCCCGACGTCCACATCGAGCGCCTTCATCGCCAGGAGTCTCGAAGCGTCTTCCGACTTGGGCGCAGGCGCGCGCGTCTCTTCAATCACAAGCTGGTCGTACATCAGCGCCGAGACTCGCTCCACTCGCTCCGCACCACGATTCCATTCCAGCGCCGTTCGTGAAATCGCGCGGTCCAGCAGCCACTCCGGCTCAATCGGCGCACCCAGCCGGACCAGCGGCAAACCCTTATCACGCCGTTCTTCGATATCGATCGCAACCAGAAATTCATGCCGGCAATTAGGCAGCCGCGCCGAACCGCCTTGCGATAACAAGAGTTCCCCATCACGCCGATGCCTCGCCACGCGGTCGGGAAACGAAGCCAGAATCGCTTGCAGAATCGCCGCATCGTCGCGAGTTCGATCACGGCCTGGAACGAATCTCCGCAGTTGTTCGAAAACCCGTCGAGTCTGCGGCTGCCAGTCGGACTCCGCAAGAGCCAGCAGATCGGACGATCCCCTTTCACCCGCGCTCAAAACCGCCGCAACCGCGCAACCCTTCTCCGGAACACCGCGCCGCGCCGCTTCGAGCACGAGTTTCGCGAGCCGGGGCGGCAAAGGAAGCCCGGCCATCGCCGGAGTCGCGTCAAGAGCGTCGAGCAGCCTGTTTGCGGCGTCCAGAGCCGCGTCCGGCGGCGGCTCCAGCCATTCGAGCCGCCCAATCTTCATGGCGCGCAGTTGAAGCACCACGTGCGAAAGCTCACGGCGCAGAATTTCCGGCGCATCGGCGGCTGGCCTGCGATGAAAATCTTCCGCGGTGTAAAGACGGATCACGCGGCCCGGAGCCGTTCTGCCCGCGCGCCCGGCTCTCTGCCTCGCCGAGGCCTGCGAAATGCGCTTGACATCGAGCGAAGGCAATCCAGTCCACGGCGAATCCGACGCCACGCGCGCCAAGCCACTATCGATGACCGCGGTGACTCCTTCAATGGTGATGGAACTCTCCGCGACGTTCGTCGAGAGAATCACCTTCGGACGGTCCGCGCGTGCCACGGCGCGGTCCTGCTCCTCGGGCGACAGATCGCCGTGAAGGGGCACCACCAGCAGCTTCGTTCGCTCCAACGCACGCGCCGCTCTACGAATTTCCGCCGCTCCGGGAAGGAACACCAGCACATCGCCATCGAGAGTTCCCAAGCAGTTGACCGCCTGTGCGACTTGATCCTCGAGCGGCGCGGCCGAATGAGGCGTGTACTCAATCTTGAGGTCAAACAGTTTTCCTTCAGACCGCAAAACGGGACAATTTTCCAAAAACGTCGCGACCGGCGCAGCATCGAGCGTTGCCGACATCACGACGATTCGAACGTCGATCTGCTTCAGCAAAGCCAGCGCGAGGTCGCTATCGAGATGACGCTCATGAAACTCATCCAGAATCACGATGTCCACGCCGCGCAGCCGCGGATCGGACAGGAGACGCCGCGTCAGCACTCCTTCGGTGACGAATCGAATTCGCGTCTTCGGCCCCGAGACGTCTTCGAAACGCACCTGATACCCGACCGTTTCGCCCACCCGTTCACCCAACTCCGAAGCCACGCGCCGTGCAGCCATGCGAGCCGCCAGCCGCCTCGGTTCGAGCACGATGATCTCTCCGCGCGCGACCGGCAGCAGCGCCGGCGGAATGCGAGTGGTCTTCCCCGCCCCCGGCGGCGCTTCGATAACCAGATATTTTTCGAGGCGGGCGATCTCCGGCAACAGTGCGTCAATCGGGAGTTTCATCAATTACCGCGCGGATAGTCTCCGGCGCGTTCCCCTCGAACCGGTTGTTCGCGAAGATATAGGAGGTGCGACGCTCCTGCTTCATGCGCTCGATCAGCTCGCGCAGAGCCTTGCGCCCCTCCGGATTCTCGTCCTGAATCTTGTTGTAAGGCGCGAACTGCGCGACCGCAGTCTCATACGCCCTTCCCGCGCGCAGCAGCGCCCGCACCACTGTAAAATCCGTGGTGAACGCACCGGGAATCGCTATCTGTTCGCCCAGCGGAGGCATTTTGGTCCACGCATTGAACACATGAGCCGCCTGATGCTCGCGCAGCGTATCGAAGTACGGCTCAACAAGATATTCGCGATTACGAACCTCGACCGCACAGCGGAACGAAGCCGGGAGCAGGTCGAAAAACGGAGCGATCTCGGCCACAAATTCAGCGGCCGTCGCCCCACGCGCTCCAAACTCGAAAATCAGGCACGCGATGCGCTCTCGGTAAGGCTCTAAGGGCTCCAGGAACAACGCGCGAAACGCGTCCACGTTGAGGTATTGCTCGTTGGTCCGGCCCGCGCGCGGCCCATATCTGGGATGTTTGGGAAAGACTTCGACCGTCACTTCCTCCGGCACCTTAAGCGCGAATTTCAGCTGAGCGGGCGCCGTGGTGAAAAGCTTCTTCCAGAATTCAGGCGTCGGAAACTGGTAGAAAGAGAAGTCGCCGCAAACGATCGGAAATGTTTCGGAAAACTCAGCCAGACACTCCGCTTCGAAGGTCTTTTGGGAAAATCTGCCGCGCGAAAGATAGCGGTCGCGCGTGTAAATCTGGTCGATCCATCCGTCGTACTTCCAGGAACTCGTCCCAATGAAAATGCTCTGGTCCGCGAGCGCACGCAGCCGCCGGGCGAGCGCCTGTTTGTCAAACGAAGGCGGCGAATCGAACAGCGAAAGGTTCACCAGGCATGAGCGGAACGGTTATAAAACGGGTCCGCGCCCGCTTCAATGATGGAGCTCGGCAGTATTTTGATCATCACCGGAGCGGCTCCGTTGGCATAGCGGGATCTGGTCTCGACGTGATGGCCCCGCGCGGTCAAGTCCGCCGCCACCGCCCCCGAAATGCGTTCGTCGAGCAGCAAATCTCCGCGATTCCACGCGTGATTATCGTAGCTTGAAACCAAATGTCGCGTCTGGATCCGGGGAGCCTCCACCGCCTGCTGCGCGTTCATTCCGAACTCGACCACGTTGAAAAACATCTGCAGCAGCGCCTGATCCTGATTGTCGCCGCCCGGGGTCGACAACGCCAGATAGGGCTTCCCATCGGCATGGGTCACGATCGTAGGACTCAGCGTCACGCGCGGACGCTTGCCGCCGGCCAGCTCATTCGGATTGCCCTGCACCAGCACGAACTGCTGCGCGCGCTGGGTAAGAGGAATACCGGTGTCTCCCGCGATCACGCTGGGCATCCAGGCGCCGGAAGGCGTGGCGGAAAACACCAGCCCGTCGTGATCGATGGCATTCACGCACGTCGTGTCCTTCGCCATCAGAGCATCGTCGATCTTAATGCTGGCCATTTCCGTCTCGGTAGGATGCTGTCCGATTTTTCCGTTGATTTTCCCGGGCAGAAACTCCTGCGACGCTTTTTCAGTGATCAATTTGCGGCGCTCCGCGGCGTAGCTTTTCGAGAGCAGAACGTCGGCCGGAATGTGCGAGAACTTGGGATCGCCAAAATACGTGTCCCGATCCGCATAGGCAAGTTTCATGGCCTCAACAGTGCGATGAATGTACTCGGCGGAGTTGAACGGAGTGCTGTGCATGTCGTAGCCTTCCAGAATGTTCAGCGCCTCGATCATCGCAGGCCCCTGGCTCCAGAAACCAGGCTTGTAAACGGTGTAGCCGCGATAGGTCGTTGAAACCGGCTCCTCCACGCTCAGCTTGAACGCGGCCATGTCTTCATAGCGGATCAGGCCTCTGTTCTCCTTGCTGAACACATCGATTTTATGCGCGATTTCGCCGCGATAAAAATAATCGCGAACGGCGTCGATCGCGGCCTCCCGTTTGGCTCCCGATGCCAACGCCTTTCTCTCGGCCTCCGCCATCGCACGCAAAGTGCGCGCAGTGTCCGGCTGGCGGAAAATCTCGCCGACTTGCGGCATCTGGCCGTTTGGCATGAAGTGCGCCTTCGACGTCGGCCACGCGTCGAAAAAGGGTCGCGAACCGGCAATGGATTGCGCGCGCATTTGATCGATGGCGTAGCCGTCCGCAAGATCGATCGCCGGAGCTACAATCTCGTTGAACGACTTCGTTCCAAACTCGCGCAGCGCGAGCAGCCCCGCGTCCACCATGCCTGGAACCAGCACCGGCATCAGGCCGGCGACCGGAATGATGCCTTTCAACCCGCCTGGATCCATCTCCAATATCTCGAACGGCATCAGGCGGCGGGTGCGAAACATCTCCGCCGTGGCCAGCTTCGGCATTGGGCCGACGCCCGCGATCGCAAATACTTTGCCGGCCTTAGTGCGGATCAGGATCGGCGCTTCGCCGCCCAGGCCGAAGTGCGAAAACTCAGTCACCGACGCGGCGAACATAGCAGCGACGCCGACATCCACCGCGTTTCCGCCCTTGTAAAACTCGCGCATGCCGGCCTCGGTGGCGTATTCGCTTCCGGCGGCAATCGCGCCATGCACACCGCGGACGGCTTGGCGCACGGGCCTGTCCAACTCCCTGCGGGACTGTCCGCTCACCAGACTCACCGCGATAAAGAACACAACTATTTTTCGCATCGGGAACACGTTCTAATTATAATGGTACTCACGTGAGTGAACTGGCAGAACTTCTAGAACGATTCCGGCGCGGCGCGGAACTGCTTGCTGTTGTAACAACCGGCGCGGCGGGACCTGAGCTCGATTTCGCACCCGAAGGAAAATGGGGCGTGCGTACGATTGTGTGCCACCTGGCGGACACCGAAGCCGTCAACGTGATGCGCTTCCGCCAGATGATCGCCGAAGATAATCCGACGCTGATCCCTTGGGATCAGAACAAGTGGGCGGCGAACCTGGATTATAAAAAACGGAAAATTTCACAGCCGATCGAAACTTTTCGCCGCCTCCGCGGGGAGAATTACGAACTGTTGAAGGATCAGCCCGAAGAAACATTCTCGCGCACGGCGCAGCATCAGGAACGCGGTTCGGTTACTGTTCTCGACATGCTCCGCCTTCACGCCGAGCATGTCGAAAAGCATGTCCAACAAATCCAGGCGGTGCGGGCGGCGTACAAAGAGCATCGCGTCAGGCCCGCGACGTAACTACAAAAAGAGTTACACTGAAGATGGAGTTTGAATGGGATATTGTCAAGGCGGAGCAGAATCTCGCCAAGCACGGTGTGACGTTCGACTATGCAACGAGGGTGTTTCTCGATCCGAACTGGATCGACCGCGCGGATCGCCGTCGAGACTATATAGAAGAACGGCGCATCGCTCTCGGCAAGATTGAAGAGAGAGTGTTTTTCGTCGCTTACACGCTCCGAAAAGACGTGCTCCGTCTGATTTCCGCGCGGAGGGCCAACCCTCGCGAACAGAGGCGTTATTATGATAAAGCGTTTTAAACTTGATCCCAAAAACCCCCCGAAAATGACTGCGGCGCAGTTGAAGCGGCTCGACGAGATGCCCATCGACTATTCGGACATTCCGGAGTTCGACGACGATTTTTTCAAGAACGCAACCTTGGTAAACTGGCCCCCTGCGAAAGCGCAGCTAACCATCCGCCTGGATGCCGATGTGCTCGCCTGGCTCAAGTCCAACGGCCGGGGTTACCAGACGCGCATCAACCGCATTCTGCGTGTCGCGATGGAATCCCGACCAAAAACTCGCGCACGAAAAAAGAAGACTACTTCTTCGCGTTCTTGAACACCGTCCCTTCCTTCATCACGAACATCACTCTCTCCGTCGCATGAATATCGTCCGCCGGATTCCCCGGCACCGCGACGATGTCGGCCCACTTCCCCGCCTCGAGAGAACCCGTCTTGTCGAACAACCCGAGCAGTTGCGCATCCACAGAGGTGCCGGCCTTCAGCGCGTCGATCGGCTTCATACCCACCCTTACCATTTGCGCGAATTCCTCCGGATTCCGTCCATGGGGATATACGGCGGCATCGGTGCCCAGTGCGATTCTGATCTGCTTCACGATCGCCTTCGCCACCACCGCGTCGAGCGAAGCCATCGCTGCCCGAGCCTTCGCCGCGATCTGCGGAGGCAGGTATCCTTTTTCGAGCACCTCGCGCAGTCCCTGCGCCGCCATCATCGTGGGAACGTAATACGTCCCGCGGGCCTTCATCATGTCGAGAGCTTCGTCATCCAAAAACGACCCGTGCTCGATCGAATCGATGCCAGCCTTGATCGCCCTCTTCGCGCCCGATGCTCCGTGAGCATGCGCCGCCGTTTTGCGGCGCAGTGCGTGCGCCTCATCAACCAGCGCATCGAGCTCGGCCTGGGTCAACTGCGGCGTGTCGACGTCGTCAGTGAGCGATAAAACGCCGCCGGTCGCGCATGTCTTGATCACATCGGCGCCGTATTTAATGTTGAACCGAACGATCAGCCGCATCTGATCCGGACCGTTGGCGACGCCGTCCTGGATGCCGCTTTCGCGCCCAAACAGCCCGAATTTATAACCGGCTGCGTTGTCGCAGTGTCCGCCCGTCGCGCCGATCGCATTGGTCGCCACCAGCATCCGCGGACCCACGATCTTTCCCGATGCAATCGCATTGCGCAGCCCGACATCGGTGAAATCCGACGCCCCCACATCGCGCACCGTCGTAAATCCCGCCATCAGCGTCACCCGGGCGTTGACGCTCGCATCGAGCGCCTGCTCCGCGACCGTCTTCGTCAGCCCGTCCATCTGCTGCTTTCTGTAATCCAAATCGTACGGCATGGTCAAATGCGTGTGCGCATCCATGAACCCCGGCAGAATCGTGGCGTCTCCCAGGTCGATGATTTCAGACCCCTCTGGAATTTCGGCTCTTGCCCCCACGCCTCGGATCTTCTCGCCCAAGACAACCACCAGCCCCGGGGAAACGACGCGATCGCCGACGCCGTCGAACATCCGGGCGGCCTTAATCACGATCGGTCTCGATTGCGCGGACACCAGCGCCGCCGCAAGACAAAACAAAATGATGCGCATTAGCGGCTATTCTAACTGAGATGACACTGAGAGCACGCGGAGCGCTGGCGGCAATTCTCCTGCTGTTCATCGCCACCGCGATGCTTTTTGTGAGCCGGCCGGGGATTGAGGCCGATGAAGCGCTGGTGGCCAACCCTGCCCTGTATTCTTGGCATCATGTTCCGCTGATGCTGATGAGCTACATGGGTGCACTCAAGGCCTGGTTTTATATCGGGCTCTTCAACATCGTGAAGCCGGGCCCGGTCTCTCTTCGCACGCCGACCGTCGTTTTCGGAGCCGTTGCCATCCTGCTCTTCTTCCTGCTGCTCGATCGTACCGTAGGACGACGCGCGGCCTGGATTGGCGCTCTCCTGCTCGCCACCGATTCGATGTTCGTGATTCTTGAAGCTATCGATTATGGGCCCAATGCGCTCCATTTCGTCCTGAAACTGGGCGCGATGCTGCTGCTGGTCCGCTTTCATCGCGAAGGATCGGCGTGGGCACTCGCCGCCGCATTTTTTCTTTTCGGCCTCGGCCTATGGGACAAAGCGATCTTCGCGTGGGTCCTCTTTGGTATCTCCGTCGCCACCGTGATCGTTTTTCCGCGCGAGGTCTGGCGTCACCTCACGATTCGCAACCTTGCGATCGCGGCCGTAGCGATGATCGCGGGCGCTTTGCCCCTGGTGATCTACAACATTGCGCGCCCGCTCGACACACTGAAAAGCAATGTCCGTCTGACCAGAGAACCGCTCGCCCACAAGGCCGTCCTCCTGGAACGCACGCTCGATGGAGCGGTGCTGTTTGGATTCTTCACCGCCCTCGAACCTTCGCAACATCCCGGCCAGCCCGTGTCACGGCTTCAGAAAGCTTCACAAACGATTTCGGAAGCGGCCCGTCAACCGGCGACGAATCTTACCATCGTCGCCTTGTGCGCCTCCTGTCTCGGCCTGTTCGCCCGAGCCTCCCGTAAACCCGTACTTTTTGGACTGCTGGCTTTCCTGGGTACCTGGCTGCCGATGATCCTCACGGCGGGCGCCGGAGGTGCCGCGCATCATGTGATCCTCCTGTGGCCGTTTCAATTTTTCGCTATCGCCACCGTGCTCGCGGCGCTTCCCTGGCGATGGATCGCCTTTGCCGCCACGCTGGTGCTGTGCGCCGCGAATCTCGCGGTGACCAACGAATATTATTGGGAGCTGGTACGCAATGGCCCCGACATTCGATGGACCGACGCGCTCTATCCCTTGGAGCGGCGAATCGAAACATTGCGGTCGCCTGACATTTACATTGTCGATTGGGGCATCTTCGAATCCATCAATCTGCTGAGCGACCACACCGCGCCGGTTCACGCCGTGGACTTCAGCAATCAGGACGATCTGCGCAAGATCGTATCCGATCCTCGCGCTGCCTTTGTCGCGCACGTCGGTAAGTACGCATACTTCCCCCAGCAGCGCGCCGCGATTGAAGACGCTGCCTCGAGCGGAGGCTACGAAGAAGTGCCGATCGATATCATTTACGATCGTAACGGGAGGGCTACGTTTGACGTTTTCCGATTCCGGAAAATTCCTTTGTAATATCTGCGGGACCCTGTGTGAGCTGCCGCCTGAAGGCCTTCCGCGGGAAGGCTCGGGCTGCGCCGTGTGCCACTCCTCGAAGCGCGTGCGCGCTCTGATCGCGCTGCTGTCCAAGGAACTGCTCGGAATCCCGATGACCCTCGTAGAATTTCCCGTTCTCAAGTCCATCCGCGGCATCGGCATGAGCGACTTTCCCGAACTCGCCGAAAAACTGGCCGTGAAACTCGATTACACCAACACCTTTTATCATCAGCCTCCGCAACTTGACATCGCGAGGCCCGACCCCCACGATTTCGGCCGCTACGATTTTATTCTTTCCACCGAAGTGATGGAGCACGTCCCTCCGCCGGTCGAAGACGCGTTCGCAAATCTGTTCCGCTTGCTGAAGCCGGACGGACTTCTGGTCATGACCACTCCGTACACCCTGGGCGGAAAAACCAGGGAGCATTTTCCGGAGCTTCACGATTTCGCAATCACGTCCCTCGGCGGAAAATCCGTCCTGGTGAATCGGCGCCGCGATGGATCGATCGAAGTTTTCGAGGACCTCGTATTTCACGGAGGGCCGGGGTCCACAGTTGAAATGCGAGTATTCACCGAGGAGTCTCTGCGGGACATTCTGCTGCGCGCGGGATTTTCGAGCGTCCAGATTGCCGCTGAAAATGTGCCGGAGTTCGGCATCGAGCATTCGGAAAACTGGTCCCTGCCGATCATCGCGCGCAAGGGAAATTTTCGCCCGCTAGGCGCGGAGCTGGCGCAGGCGTATCGCGATGCCCATCGCCTTTCCACCCATGTGGAGACGCAGTTGGCTTTACTCCAGGCCGAATACGAGCGTCACGTCGCGTTTCACCAGGAGTCGCATAAGAAGACCACCCGCGAACTTGAGGAACGCCATCAATGGGGATCCAATCTCGATCGCGAAAAGACCGAGGCTGAGCGCTTGCTGGTCGCGCGCACGGAGTGGGCCCAAGGTCTGGACCGTGAAATCGCGGAGCTGCGGCAGCGGCTCGAAGAATCTCAGGCGGCGCAGGAGAGCCTAAAGGCCAGGAAATGGACGCGCCTGGGGCGGCGCATCGGTTTATTAAAGGACTAGTGGATATCCCGTCGAGCTCGCCGAAATCCCCGCCCTGACGGGACGGGGTTATAACCCCTGGCGTCAGCCAGGGGATTCCGGCGGTAACCAGTGGCGCAGGTTCCCGACTGTTCCCGACTTGCACTTGATTTTTTCAGTCCCGAACGCGATACAGTAGGTCCTCATGGACCCTTCCTATGTTGCGATCGTCGCTGTAATCATCGCGATCTATCTGCTCTCCAGTATTAAAATTCTGGCGGAGTATGAACGCGGAGTGGTTTTCCGGCTAGGCCGCGTGCTGGCACAGCCGAAAGGGCCGGGTGTCATCCTGGTCTTCCGTCCGATCGACCGGCTGGTCCGGCTCTCGCTGCGCGTGGAAGCGATGGAGGTCCCTCCGCAGGACGTCGTGACGCGCGATAACGTGACGCTCAAAGTGAACGCGGTGGTCTATTTTCGTATCGTCGATCCAACCAGGGCCGTGATCGAGATTGCAAATTATCTCTTCGCCACTTCGCAGCTTTCGCAAACCACCTTGCGCAGCATCCTGGGCGAGGCAGAGTTGGACGAAGTGCTCAGCCAGCGCGAAAAGCTGAACGTGAGGCTGCAGGCGGTGCTCGACGAGCATACCGGGCCGTGGGGCGTGAAGGTGTCCATGGTGGAGATCAAGCAGGTCGATCTGCCGGAGTCGATGATCCGCGCCATCGCCCGCCAGGCCGAGGCGGAACGGGAGCGCCGCGCGAAAATCATTCACGCCGAAGGCGAGGCCGAGGCCGCGCAAAATCTCGAAAAGGCCGCCGCGATTATGGCCTCCCAGCCTGCCGCCCTGCAGCTTCGTTATTTGCAGACCCTGGTTGAGATAGGATCGGAGAAGAATACGACCGTTGTATTCCCACTGCCGATGGATATACTAACGAACGTAGGTCGCGTACTCGAAAAACTTGCCAAGGAACCATAGGTGCCCAAGAACGAAGACGGTGAATTTGAATTAATCCTCGCGAACCGCCAGTTGTTGAGCGTGTTCTTTATTGTGGTCGTCCT
>Ga0182024_10023221_pt1 | contig 11127 bp, 11 predicted proteins | sample P32metaG_FD_120480 | JGI IMG/M metagenome (GOLD analysis project Ga0182024, IMG submission 120480) | Permafrost microbial communities from Stordalen Mire, Sweden - P3-2 metaG (Illumina Assembly) | ecosystem: Environmental > Terrestrial > Soil > Wetlands > Permafrost | place: Sweden: Stordalen... | reverse complement strand
CCTGGGCCAATCGTATTCCGGCCCGTTTGCCTTAACCAGGGTTCTCGCCTCAGGATATTGATCTTGTCGCTGGCGGGGCTATTGTGCTTTCATGCAAGCAACTGGCGATAAAAAAGGTCAAACATAAATACTGCTTGCGATGACATACCAGGAAATCAAAATCCTTCTTGATCACCCAGCGGCAGGACTGTTGCGGAGCCAGAATGCGGCCATGGTACTGGGGTTCCTGTTCCACGCCTTCAAGTCGCAGCACCGGGCGACCCTTTCCGAGGGGCAGCTGCGCGCGCTGCTGGACGCCTACCTGGAAGATCTGCGCCAATCAGATCCCGAAGGATATCCCATGACCTCAGCCCAATATCTAGGGATTTGGTGTGATGATGCCCACCAATTCCTGCGGAAATACTACGGAGAGGATTCCACCGAGCCCATATTCGAGCTGACTTCCGGGGCTGAGAAGGCCCTCCTGTGGATGGAGCAACTGCAGGGTTCCACCGGGTTTGTGGGCACGGAGAGCCGGCTGGAGAACATTTTTTCGGGACTCGACGACATCCTCAGGAACACTACGACGGACATCAACGTCCGCATCCAGCAGCTCCAGACCGATGCCGCCCGCATCCAGGAGGAGATTGACCGCATCCGGGCAACCGGCGCCGTGTCCATTTACACCCCGGTCCAGGTCAATGAACGCTTCGCTCTTCTACTTTCTACGGCTCGGGAGCTTCTGGGAGATTTCCGTCTCGTGGAGGAAAACTTCAAGCGTATTGCCCAGCAGATTGCTGAGCAGCATGCCAAGCCCGAGTACACCAAGGGGGCAATTTTGGGCCATATGTTGGATGCCGACGATGCCCTGAAGAAATCCGAGCAGGGTCAATCCTTCTACGCTTTCTGGGGGTTGCTCCTGGCCACGGAACGCCGGCTGAAGTTCCAGGAGGCCCTGCAGAACGTACTCTCCCTGCCCGAACTCAACGAACGCCTCAAGAACAACCCCTTGCTGAAGAACCTGGTCTCGCACCTCCTTATCGAGGGCGAAAAGGTACTGGATTCCCACCAGCGCATGTCCACGAACTTGCGCCGCGTGCTCGACACCACCCGGGCGGTCGACCGGGCTCATGTGCAATCCCTCATCAAAGACATCCACGCGCTGGCGGTCCGGCTCAAGACGGATCCTCCGGATGGCGCCATTTGGTCAGTAGAGGAAAGCCCTGAGTTCTTCAACGCCATGAGCCGGCCGCTCTGGCAGGCCCCGGAAGCTCTGGACGAAGTCAAATCAGTGGATGTGGCTGACGATCGCATTAGCCTGGAGATGCTCAAGAAGTTCTCGAACCTCCCCCATATCCGGCTCCATGACCTGCGGAAGAACGTGGACACATGCCTCGAGCAGATCAGCACGCTGACGCTGGAGATGGTCCTGGATCGATTCCCGCCCAAGTATGGCATGACAGAGGTCCTGGGCTACCTGATCGTGGCCCTGGAAAGCCAGAAGCATTTCGTCGATGAGGAAGAGCAGGTAATCACGATCCCAGGCCCGGTTCCTGCCAGGTGGCGGGTGCCCAAAGTCCTTTTTTGCAAATAACCATGAACACGGCATCACTCGAATTCTCGGACCTCTCCTTCATTTTGGTCAGGTTATTGCGCGAACCCGTTTACCGGGAAGACAAGGAAGCATGGGAAACCCTCCGCACCCAACAGGAAAAGGTCCGGCATTACTTCCACCAGATTGGCCAGGAACTCGTGCTGGACGAGGCCGAGGGGTATGCTTTCGTGCGGCAACTGGAGTGCGACGGGGTCGATCGTATCCCCAGGCTCACCCAGCGTCGTCCGCTCACCTACCAGGCCACGCTGCTACTGGCCTGCCTTCGCGAGGAATTTTGCCGATTTGACACGACCGCCCCCGATGCCACCCGGCTCGTCAAAACGCGCGGCGAGCTTCAGAATCTGGTGGCTGCATTCCTGCCGGAGACCACTAACCAGGTCCGTGACCTCGGAAAGGTGGACACGGCCATCCAGAAGCTGTCAGATATGGGTTTCCTCGAAAAGATTAGCGATGAGCCGGAGGAATTTGAAGTGAAGCGCATCGTGAAGGCCAAACTGGGACCCAACGAGTTGGAAGCCATCAAGAAAAGATTAACGGAATATGCAACCGATAATGCCGATTGAGATTAATGATAAGCAGATCCTGCCGGGGTTTCGGTTGAAACGCTTGGAAATGCTGAACTGGGGCACCTTCAATGGGTCTGTCCAGCGCATGATTCCGGACTGCCGCTGGACGATGCTGGTGGGGGTCAATGGGACTGGCAAGTCAACTGCGGCCGATGCCCTTCGCACTCTTTTGGTTCCGCCGGCGAGAACCACTTACAACGACGCCTCGATCGATCACAAGCTGAAGCACACCCGGCGCGACCGCACCAAGAAGACTTATATCCGGGGCGCCTACGGCTCAAGCAGTCAGGAAGATTCTGCCACGGCCCTGACACAGTTTCTTCGGCCGGAGGGGGTTCAATCCATCCTGTTGGCCATATTCACCAACGAGGTCACCGGCTCCGAGGCCACTTTGGCCCAAATCCTGTGGGAGCAGAACGACAAGACCGACCAGATTTACATGGTCGCCCGGTCGGACAAAAACATCAAGGAACACCTCACCGACCTGGGGAAATCCCGCGAAATGCAAAAGGTGCTCAAGCGCCGCGGTTTCGAGCTTTACCCGTCCTTCGCCGGCTACGAAGAAGCTTTCCGCCGGCTGATTGGCATACCGGGATCTGGCGCCCTCGAAGTATTCAACCAGGCCATTGGGGTCAAGGAGGTCACCGACCTGAACCAGTTTATCCGAAAGCACATGCTGGAATCGGCCAATATGGTCAGCTTCATCGAAACCCAGATCAAACCGCATTACGTTCAGCTCAACGCCTGCTGGGAGGCCATCAAACGGGCGGAAGCCCAGCTCATCCTGCTCAAGCCCCTGGCCCAGAACTACCGCAAGATGACGGTTGCCCAGGAGGTAAAAGAGAAGCTGGAAGCTCTCCGGGGGGCACTGCCGACCTATTACGGCCAAAAGCATCTGGAGCTGCGATTCGCCTACCACGAGGAACTGGAGGGAAACATAACCGATAAGCAGAAGGATCGTGACGGCCTAGCAGCCGAACAGGCTGCGGACCAGACCAAGAAGGAATCCATCACGAGTGCCATAAATAACGACGAGACCGGCCGTCGGCTCAAAGATATTGAGCGTGACATGCGGGAGGCAGCGCGGGAGCGGGACATCAAGATGGGTGTCATGGAGGGCATCAAGCGCCAGTTGGGCATTCTGCAGCACCCGACAGCGCTGGAGACCAAAGACCTGTTTGAATCCATGCGCCGGAAGCTGTTGACGGATCGCGGGCCTCTCGAAAGCAATTTGCAGACTCAGGAGCAAAAGCAGTTGGAACACGGGGTTTCCAAACGCCGGGCCGAAGAGGACCGGGAGGCCATCATCAGAGAGGCCGAGAGCGTTCGCAACAACAAGGTCCTCATTCCGGAGCCACTGATTAGAATTAGGGCCCTCATCTCGCAGAAGACGGGCATTCCCGAGGCGGACCTTCCCTTTGCCGGCGAATTGATGGAAGTGCGGCCGGAGTTCAAGGAGTGGACCGGCGCCATTGAACGCCTGCTGCACAACTTCGGCACTTCCTTGCTGGTGCCAGAGCGGTGTTACTTCGAAGCCGCTAAATATATCAACCATCACCATTTGGGAACCCGGCTGGTGTTTTTCCGGGTGCCCGCGGCGAAGCCAGTCATCCGGGCCGATTTCCTGAGTGACCCGAAGCGTGTCCCTGCAAAGTTAGTGTTCGACGAGGAAAAACCCTTGACCGAATGGGTAAAATCCGAGGTGGTTCGGCGTTTCTCGCACACCTGCTGTGTCGATATTCAGTCGTTGAACCAGGTGGACTACGGCATCACGCGCGATGGCTTGATTCGAGATGGTACCCGGCACGTCAAAGACGACCGCTCGCAGATTAACGACCGATCCCGCTACATTTTGGGGTGGAATACGCAGGCCAAGCTGGCGGCCCTGCAGGAGGCATTCGAGGCTGCCAACCGGAAGGTCAAGGACCATGAAGGGCGGTTAGCCCAGGCGACCGGGCAGATCAAGACGCTCAATGCCAAGCTTACGGCGATTCGGGAGGCACTACAGGTCGAGGAATTCGATAGCATCGACTTCCGGCAGGAGCAAAAGGCGCTGGACCAGCTCCACACCGAACAGGAACGGCTTAAGAAGAGTTCCAACAAAATACAGATCCTGGAAAAGGAGCTTTCCGAGACGGAAGAACGCATGGCGGATCGGGGCAAGAAACTCCAGAAGCTCGAGCAATTGATCGGCGGCCTTCAACAACGCCTCAAGGACAACCAGGCCAGCGTCAACAAGCTCAAAATCTTGCTCCAGAGCGCCACCACCGATATGGACGCCATAAAAGATCAGGTCGAGAAGCTGCAAGAGGCCCCGGAGTTGACCCTCGACACCATCGAAGATACGGAAAAGCAGGTGGACAAAAAGCTTCAACGCAGGGCCTACGACCAAGGCAGCACGATCAACACGCTCAATACAGAAGTCACCTTGGCCATGCAGGACTTCCTGCGGACGTATCCGGACGAAACGGCCGACTTGAAAGCGGACATTTCGTTTGGGGAAGAGTTCTGCGCCCTCCAGGAGCGAGTGGAGAAAGAGGACCTGGAAAAGCACAAAGCCCGGTTCTTCTCGCTGCTGAACACGAACCTGATCATGGATATTGCCGCGCTGAACACGAAGCTGACCGAGCAGGAGGCAGACATCCGCAACCGGATCGAGGCGGTCAATGAATCGCTGAAGAACATCAAGTTCTCCAAGGAAACGCACGTCCAAATCACCGTTTCCCCGACAAAGACCGACGAGACCCGCATCTTCCGGGCCGCGCTGAAACAGTGCCTTGCCCACGGCATCATGCCGGCGCCCGAGGAGCAGGAGCGCATCTACACCAAGATCCGGGAACTGATTTCCCAATTTGATGCGCAGCCCGAGTGGACCAATCGGGTGACCGATGTGCGAAACTGGCTGGAATACGGCGTCCGCGAGCTTTACACGGCCGACAACACCGAGGCGGAGTATTATTCCGCGTCATCGGGCAAATCCGGAGGGCAGAAGAGCTTGCTGGCCTTTACCATCCTGGCATCCGCCATCACCGCCCAATACGGGCTTTGTGGCGGCAAGGACGACGTCAACCGCTTCCGGTTGGTGGTGGTCGACGAGGCCTTCGGCAAGACGGATGAGGAGAACTCGCAACGGGCCCTGGACCTGTTCAAAGAACTGGGCCTCCAGCTGGTGGTCATCAACCCCTTTGATGCCAAGAGTTGCATCGTGGAGAACTACGTGCATTCCTACCACCTGGTCACCATGCAGGACGATGTCTCTTCGCTGCGCCGGGCTTCCCGCGCGGAATACGAGGCAGCGCGGGAAAGCAACTGACCATGCTGACCCCGGCTGAAATCAAAGGCATGGTGGACCGCAAGTATCCCATATACCTGAGATCGCTGGTGACTGGGGAACCCATGTTCCCCATTCGGATACGATTCGGAGTGCCTTCCACCACGGATGAATTTGCAAAGTTACGACAAGAGGCAGGCGCTCTGGTCGCCGGCAATTTCGGCTACACCATCGAGTACGAGGAAAAGAACACCCGACGCTATGGGACGCAACGACTGCCCAGCCAGGTTCGGTTTGACACGGAGGAGCAGTTTGTTAAAGCCCTATGCAAGCAGCGGGAGGTCGAGCAGTTTCGGGTTAATCTGGCCGCCACGCTGGCCCGGCTGCCGCAGCTCAAGGATTGGATGGCCAGTCACGTGAAATGGGCGGTCGAGTTCGGCCATATCTGGAGCGGCATGCTTCTGGTTTGCGAGTATTTCCTGGCTCACCCAAGACCCGGGCTGTACACCCGGCAGCTCCCCATCGCGGTCCACACCAAGTTTATCCAGGAAAACTCCAACGTTCTCACCAGCCTGTTCAACACGATCCTTCCCGAAAGCGCCAAGATGGAAGGAGAAACTTTCGAAGCGCGATTCGGCCTGAAGCCGCTGGAACCTACCATTCGTTTCCGCGCGCTGTATCCCTCAGTAATCCAGCAATTGAAGATGTCCGACGAACGAATGGGATTGCCGCTGGATCGCTTCCGCGTGTTGCCAGCGGAAGACCTGCGGGTGATTATCACTGAAAACCTGATGAATCTCGAATGTTTGCCGCCGGTGCCAAATGGCCTCGGCATCTGGGGACAGGGCAACGCGGCGGAGTTGCTCACCCGGGTTGATTGGCTGGCCCGTTGTGAGGTTCTTTATTGGGGCGACATCGATGAGCACGGATTCCACATTCTGGCACGGTTAAGGGCAAGGTATCCAAACATCCGAAGTGCCATGATGGACATCAACACCCTCAACGACCTCCGGCATCTGACCGGAAAGGGCGAAAAAACCGGGGCGCCGCCCATCAATCTGACTGCGGAAGAGCGGGCCGCTTTTGACGAAGTTCAGCGCAACAACCTGCGATTGGAGCAGGAGAAGGTGCCATCTGATTACAGTGTCAAGGTGATTTCCAGAATGACCAAAGAGGGCAAAATATGAAAACCAATTCAGCCGATTTGAAGCAACTCGAATCCAACATCGCCCGGGTTATCTCTGACGGGGATAAAGCTCGCGCCGCAGGCGATCTCGGTATGGCAGGCCTGTTTTTCAGGGATGCAGGCGCGCTGAACGATGTTTTGAGAAACGGCAAAGCAGGCCGGTTAATGGATGCTTGGGCCGTCGCGCGTTCGCTCGATGCAGCCTGTCGCGAGCATATCCCGGCGGCGTTGTGGGAGGCGCTCAAGGCTGAGGAGCATTGAATACGGTTTTCAACACAAGAAATGATACCACCTATTTACGACTGAAACATTCAGGTGGATTGATCCATGCACGAAGCACGTTTCGACCAGGTTCAGGTGGCCAAGTCGGTTCTGAGCGTTGTTGAGCGAGGACCCGGGGACAGACGCGAGGATGCAGCTCGTTGGGAGATTGGAAGCATATCCGACATGGACGTGTTCTCCGCCCTGATTAGCCAACATACGGCACGGCCGGCGGCATGGAGGTCGCCGTTGCGATTTTCCCGAGGCAACACCGACCCCCGCAAATCCCATTCAACAAAAACTTGCATCACAATACGATTTGTGCTGAGATCCATACGCAATATGAAATCCGAATCAGCAAATAAAAAAACTGCGCGAAAACCAGACGCAAGTGCAAGCTACGCATCCGGGATCGGTATAATTGTTCCCTTCACGCAGGCGGCGCTCGCCTGGTTGAAGGAACACTGCTCAACAGAATCGTGGCAATGGACCGACGATATTTTATATGTCGACCGGAGAATGATGGAGGACATCGTTCAAGGCATGGCATCCGCGAACCTGGTCGTCTCCTCCGAGCCTTGAGGCCAAAAGAGGGCGGCCCATTTGGAATTCCTGAAATCCAGGCAATAAGCCCGTGACCGGCAGTTTCTGCGTTTACGACCAGCAAAAAAGCGCCGAACGAACCGCAAATGGAACTCGACCAAATCGTCAAACCGCATCTCCACGATGCCGGGTTTTAGGAAGTGCCAGACCTCAGATTTTCTTGGACGCGCAGATCATCCATAGAGCACTCGTCATATACGGCTTTGGATTCCACCAACCCGAATTAAGGCCTGCAAAAGCTCTCCTCCCAGATATGCGCTCTCACTTTCACGAAATTGTCGTCCTCGATGCCAGCCATCCAGAGTGATCCCCTGAAAGCCGGTCTTTCTGGAATTACAGGAAGCATATCGGGTTGGACAGTTTGACAAGCTCCCGCTCAGCGTGAATGTGGAGTGCCTGGACGTGTCCGCTGCGACCTGGAGTTCGATCCGACAGCAGTCGAGCAGAGCAGCATACCTGCTCAAAGACCTCTGCAAGAGCGCCGGCCTCGACTGGCGTACCCCCTGAGGCAGTACGAGCTTCATTTGCTCTCAGCGACCCATATAAGCCGCTGCCGCCGAGGCCGGAGCCAGCTCCCGAGCCGGTTGCGCCCAGCCTGGATTAAGCCCTACCGAGCATCAGCTTCTCTTATTTAAACCGGTCGAGAGACCGGGCGGCACCACTGGAAACCTTACATGACTAATTTTAATAGCGATGAATATTCCAGACTGGACAATGGCTGAATCAGATTTGATCTTCATGCAGATCCGGTTTACGAGGCCGCGCGGACGAAGCTACCCCGAACACTGGCGCATTATCGAGAGGAGAACATGCGGGGAGCCCATGTTTGCACGCGAAGTCGCGGCGGCAATCAGAAAGTTCATCAACAAAAAGAGGCGCGCCGGCGCGAGCAAGCCCAAAGCAAAGATCCCGGCCACATGACCCCGGCGCCTCACTCGGTCCACAAGATAACAAGTGGCTGACGATCTACACGGATCCCGGCTTCAGCAACGGCCGGGGCACGTATGGTATTTGGATACGCATCTTCTACGGCCGTCGGAGTTCGAGGGGAAGCCCACGATATCAGCAACAACAACGAGGCCAAAATGTATGCCGCGGTGCTCGGCCTGCAGCGGGGATTGGAGTTCTCGTCGGAGCTTTACCCGGATCCCGCTCAGGGCATTTCCATAGTGACCGATCCGCAGCACACCCGCTCTCGCCTCGCGTCTTCGGTGCTGCCGCACTTCACCGCAAGGAGCCAACCGGGTACCCCAGCGTAAGATAAAGTTGCACGCGTACCTTTTTCAGCGCCTCCCCCGGACGGCCAAATTGGACTTCAAGCCCGTGAAGGAGCACAGCGGAACAGGCACGACTCAGAAGTGGCTGAACAACTGATGCGGCAAGGCAGACCAGCGTGCCAGGCGGAGATCGTGAGGCCGAGCGCACCTGGTGCCAAATCGTCCAGTGACGGTGGCCATTTCGGCTTATTTCCGGCGGATTCCCTGCTGGAAACTTCGCTGGTACCGAACCAAACCAAAAAGCATGGAGTTCGACAAGCATCAACTGGTGTTCATCCGCCGAGACCTCGACATGACCAAGACCGGCGGCCCCCTGATTCCAAAGAACTCGCTGGCAACCGTGCTTGTTCGCCGCAGGGATGGCCGTCTCTGGGTTAACGTCCACAACTTCGGTCGACGACACCTGATGCCGGAGGACGTCAGCGGGTTCTCGGTAAACTGAGAGACCCTGCCGCAGGGTGGCCACTTCTTATCCACTTCTGCCGGGTTGACTTCCGGAAGCCCTAAGGCACCCACCCGGCTCGTGGCCACGCGCTTGCCCGGCGGATAGGTGTAGCCAGCATTATAAGCGCTCAGGCTACCCCTTCTGATCGTATAATGGTAGTATGAACGATCATCGGGATTCGGTCACGACTCAGCCGAGTTTTGCATTTATGGTCGAACAGCCAACCAGCCCAAGTCGTAAGGACGCCTACATCTACGCGTTCGACGTTGCCTATGATCTGAAGGGAAAACCAATGGACAATCTGTTGGGCAACCCGGTCTCTGACGCAAGCTGCGGACCAGAAAGAATGTTTGCCAAACACCAAGAAACGGAAGCAGAGTAAAACCTGATTGTTATGGCCGACGACACAAAAAACTTATCGATTGCCGAGTACTTCAAGCTAAAGGGCCTGAGGGATGCAAAGCGCATCGAGGTAACCTACGAAGATGGCAGCAAGGTCGCCATCGAAGGGCCAGTTGCCTCCAGCTGGTGGAGATTCGTGCATATCTTGGTCCGAGACGCCGAGCGCAGCCGCCCGGACGTCTACAATTTCAGGCTGGTCGATGCAGCCGGCAACCTGCGGTCTCTCACATTGGAGGAGATGATCGCCGAGCATGACTGGAGCACTGGGTTTTGCTCGCTTGCTGGCCACATGAGGAGAGCCTCGTCGACCTATGAGGCCATCATCAAACAGGGACAGGCAGCCCTGCCGGCCATTCTGGAGTACCTGCGGGACAACGGCTGTGGCATGAACATCGTCCTGCTGCTCACGGACATCGCCAAAACGTCCCCATACATCCCCGAACCAGTAGGGGCAACGGGCATCGCCAAGTATGCGGTCAAGGAGTGCCGCCAAGCCTGGCTGGATTGGGGGATGGAAAAAGGCTACATCAAATTGGTCGAGCCCCGTGGAAAAGAGTCATAACCAAAATGCAGAGTGGATCGGCGATGCTGTTTTGACCGCCTATCTCCGAATTTTCTTGCTGAGAGATTATCCTGCCGTGTCGTTTGCTACCCTCGCCGCGGCCGCCAGCTACATCTCCAGCAACAACAACCTCACAGCATTCTGCCAAAAGCACGATCCCGAGCTGGCCAACTGCGACCAAGTCGAGGCCAAGCTTGGCAGCCTTTTCCTTACTGACATCCCGAAGGCTGAGGAGTATGCCTCCCTGATTTACCGCAGATCTAAAGCGCCAATCGCCTTCCTTCAGGAGGCCAATGACTTTGCCGCGGCCGGTGACAGAGAAGAGCAGAAGGTCTCCCAGTACAAGGTTCTCGTCGCCATCAAAGCTATCGGTCAGCGAGGTCTCATGAACGCACTCGGAAATCACCGTGGCACAGAGGTATGGAACCTCATTCGCCCCGCCTGCCCGAAGGAGGAGGGCGGCAAGGCCGGCTGCTCCTGATCAAGCCGCCCAAAGATGGTTCCCGCGCCCCGATGACTCGCTGTTCAGATTCTGAACACGATCGCACGGCGCCAAACAAAATCTATGACGAACCCTAACCATCCCCGGCTCCAGAGGCTCGTGGGAAAAGCAATCATTGCCGTGACAGTGGGCACCTCGCATGGCGAGGGGATCACCCTGTAACTTGGTGAAAAGACCAAAGTAGAAATTTGTACCTATGATCCAGTGACCATACGGAAAGCGAGCGCAAGGCCGATGAGATCTACGTGAGCATCCAAGGGGAAGAAATTTAGCTCTTCTGCGGCTCCGAGATGAACGCCACCTCTGGGCTGGCCGGCTGCTTGAGGTTTGGCGGGCCTTCCGATTTTGTCAAGGCCACCCTCATCCCGGTTGAGTCGCAGAATTCCTGGATGACGGTTTCGATGACGAACTTGTCGAAGAAGTTTCTCGGCGCAATGATGGAGACGACCAGCTCGCCT
>Ga0182024_10023220_pt1 | contig 11128 bp, 8 predicted proteins | sample P32metaG_FD_120480 | JGI IMG/M metagenome (GOLD analysis project Ga0182024, IMG submission 120480) | Permafrost microbial communities from Stordalen Mire, Sweden - P3-2 metaG (Illumina Assembly) | ecosystem: Environmental > Terrestrial > Soil > Wetlands > Permafrost | place: Sweden: Stordalen... | reverse complement strand
TGCCCACGAAATTGCTCATGGCGATAACGATTTTTGTGGGTAGGGGCAGGGTGACACCGAGACCGGCAAACAACGTCGCGAAAATCGGAACAACCTTCCAAAGTAAGAGGAAGATCACTAGACCGGCGATGGTTAGAACGCCAACGGGATAGACCAAGGCGGATTTTACGGCTCGCTGCAGCTTGACGTTCTTTTCAATGTAGGTGGAGAGGCGTTGCAGAATGATGTCGAGAATACCGCCGGTCTCTCCAGCTTCCACCATGTTCACGTACAGACCGTCAAACACTTTTGGCGAGCTACGCATCGCGGTCGAAAGGGTTGAGCCGCTTTCCACCATCGACCGCGTGTTGATCAACACTTTCTGGAAGAACTTATTTTCCTGCTGGTTGCCGAGGATTTCCAGGCACTGCACCAAGGGCAAACCGGCGTCGATCATCACCGAAAATTGGCGGGTGAAAATCGCCAATTCTTTGGCATTCACGCCGCCGCCAAAGGTGGGCATGTTGAATTCTTTGCCCTTCTCCGACATCTTGGTGGGGGTGATCTGCTGACGTCGTAACAAATTTTGAAGATCCGCTTTACTGTTAGCGGTCATCACTCCGCTCACACTCGAGCCGGAGCGATTTGTTCCTTGATATTTAAAGTCCGGCATGTGACGCCCTCCTCAGTGCTTGGATACCGTCAAAATTGTTCGTATTCATTGGTGCAATCTCCGTTTCAACGCTTACTCGTCACCGGCGCCTTCACTTGCGCTTTCATGCTACCGCCGCCGGCAGTTGGGGTAGAAACCACACCACGGTTAATCATGTCCTGGAGTTCGTCAGCATTTGACGAACGAGACAGAGCGATTTCCAGCGTGATGGCTTTGGACAGGTAGGCATTACAGAGACCCTGATTAAATGTTTGCATGCCCGTTTGCCCGGTTCCGGTTTGCATTGCGGAATAAATCTGGTGAATTTTGTCCTCACGGATCAGGTTACGGATGGCCGCGGTGGGCACCAAGACTTCCATGATCATCGCTCGACCGCGGCCGTCGGAACGCGGCAGCAGCGCCTGGCACAAAATACCTTCCAGTACCATGGAAAGCTGGGCCCTGATTTGGGGCTGCTGATGCGAAGGAAACACGTCGATGATGCGGTTGATAGTTGAAGCCGCGGAGTTGGTATGCAAAGTGGCGAAGGTCAAGTGGCCGGTTTCCGCAATGCGCAGCGCGGATTCAATGGTTTCCAGGTCGCGCATTTCTCCGATGAGCACCACGTCGGGGTCTTCGCGCAATGCGGCTCTCAACGAGTTTGCGAAGGAGTGGGTATCCGCGTGTACTTCTCGCTGGTTCACCAGGCACTTTTTGTGGTTGTGCAGAAACTCGATGGGATCTTCGATGGTGATCATGTGCTCTTCACGTTCAGCATTGATCTTGTCGAGCATAGCGGCGAGCGTGGTGGATTTGCCAGAACCCGTCGGGCCGGTAACGAGAACGAGCCCGCGCGGCTTGTCGCACATACCGCGCACTACAGCGGGCAGGCCCAAGGCATCGAAGCCTTTGATCTCCCATGGAATGGTACGAAACACCGCCCCCACGGCGCCGCGTTGATTGAAAATGTTTCCGCGGAAGCGCGCCAGATTCTTCAGGCCGAAAGAAAAATCGAGCTCCAGATTTTCCTCGAAGCGATGTTTTTGCGCGTCGGTCAGGACGCTATAGGCGAGCGATTTCGTGTCGGCCGCTGTCAGCGGCGGCATATCCAGCGGACGGAGATGCCCGTGTACGCGCACACGTGGCGCGCTATTGGTCGTGATGTGCAGGTCGCTGCCACCCATCTCGATCATCTTTTTAAGTAATTCGCTTAAATTCACTCCGCCCATGGTTCACTCTTGTCCTTACAAAACTGTCTCGCGAACAACTTCTTCCATCGTGGTCTGACCCAAAGCCACCTTGGTCAGTCCACTGCGTCTCAAAGTAATCATTCCCTGCTCAACGGCCTTCTTTTTCAGTTCCAACGCCGAAGCTCCCACGAGGATTAACTCGCGAAGTTCGTCATTTATTTCCATGACTTCATAAAGTCCGGTGCGTCCTTTGTATCCGCCCTTGTTGCACACATTGCAGCCTTTGCCGTGATAAATCTTGGTGGTTTTGGCTTCTTCAAGGGTGTAGCCGGCATCGATCAGCGCCTGCTGAGGAACTTCCAGCTCCACTTTGCAGTTCTGGCAAATGCGCCGCACGAGTCTCTGCGCGCAGATTAAGTTGACGGAAGTGGCCACGAGGAACGGTTCAATGCCCATGTTCATCAAACGACTGATAGTGGAAGGGGCGTCATTGGTGTGCAGCGTGGATAAAACCAAGTGGCCGGTGAGCGCCGCTTTTACGGCAATTTCTGCCGTTTCAAAGTCGCGGATTTCGCCGACTAAGATGATGTTGGGGTCCTGACGCAGAAAGGCGCGCAGAGCGGCGGCGAAGTTAAGCCCGATCTGGTCTTTCATTTGCACCTGGTTGATTCCCCCCAATTGAAATTCGACGGGGTCCTCGGCGGTCATAATATTGGTGTCCACTTTGTTCAACGAAGACACCGCGGAGTACAGCGTGTTCGTTTTTCCGGAGCCGGTCGGCCCGGTAACCAGCACCATGCCGTACGGCCTGAATATATTGCGTTCGAATTTCGTCAGCGACTCTTGCTCAAAACCCAGCTTGGTCATGTCCAGCCGCAGGTTTTCTTTATCCAGCAAGCGCATGACGATTTTTTCGCCATACAGGGTGGGCACCGTGGAAACGCGGAAATCCAGTTCCTTTTTCTTTCCGTCGGCGCGGTATTTGATCATGATGCGGCCGTCTTGCGGCAGCCGCTTTTCCGCAATGTCCAGCTTGGCCATGATTTTCAGGCGGCTGGTAATGGCGTCTTTCAATCGCAGAGGCGGACTCATCACCGTTTGCAGCTGGCCGTCTACACGGAATCTGACGCGCATTTCCAGCTCGTAAGGCTCGATGTGAATATCGCTCGCGCCACGCTTCACGGAATCGGTAAGAATCAGATTCACCAGTTTGATGATGGGCGCTTCTTCGGCGGCCTTCTCGAGCGTCGCGGTGTCCATTTCTGCGACGTCCGCGGCCAGCTCCAACTCCTGCTCCTCATCAACCAGGTCCTTCATGAGGTTGCTGAGTTCTTCGTGATTGTTGGATGAACCGCCGTAGAAACGCGAGATTGCGTCGCCGATCGCGGACTCCGAGGCCACCACCGGTTCCACATTGAAACCGGTCATGAACTTGATATCGTCCATGGCGAAGACGTTGGTAGGATCAGTCATCGCGATGGTGAGAACAGAGCCGACGCGGGAAAGTGGAATCACCTGATAACGCAGAGCGGTGTCTTGCGGAATTAACTTAATGACGATCGGATCGATTTCGTAATACTTGAGATTTATAGAGGGAACACCGTATTGCCTGGAAAGCACGCCGGTAATATCGTCGTCGGTAATGAAACCCATCTTGGTCAGGCAGCTTCCCAGCTTGCCGCCATTGGAGCGCTGAAATTCGAGCGCTTTGGAGAGCTGGTCCTGAGTAATCAAGCTCTCTTTAACTAAGATTTCACCTAAACGGACGGACATCCGCAGTCACTCCTGGCGCACTAGACAGCCAACGCTCACATTAACAAATGCCAAAGCGCACGGTGGCGCGAATTTCGAGCGTAGTCCTGAAGTGGCTAATACCTGCACGTTAGTGCAGGTTGGTAGCCATAGGGACAGGTGCAATTCTTGACTTGGTCTCACGCGGTGGCTATCGTGCCAAATAGATGTCTTCTTTGTGTTCCCATTTCGCGTTTCGACACCAGAGTGGAACATCAGGCAAAAAGCGTCTGCCGGTGTTTGACGCGTGCTGGAGCGCTCTGCCAGCGGTGATTAACAACTTTGTGCTGATGTTGACGCGTGTTACCCACACGAACTCTTTGGCATATCACAGCGCATTAAGCGGTGCAGCGCAATGAGCCGGCTTACTTCCAAACAACGCTGGGGCTTCGCTGCCGGGGCGCTATTCCTCATCTTATTGCTCGCGGCGGTGTTTACTTTTGGGTCGCTGGGCGTCCCATTCGAACCTAAGAACTGGCGCGAATTGCTTACCCTCTACGCGGTCACCACCTTTATCACCGCGGCACTCCTTACTTTTGGTTTGATACTCGTGCGCACCGCGTTACGCCTGTGGGCGGAACGCCGGAAGGATCAGCTGGGCGCGCGGTTCAAAACGAAGATGGTTGTCGGAGCTATGGCTATTTCTTTGCTTCCGGTGCTGTTCATGTTTTTTGTGAGTTATTCGTTGCTGAATCGCACGCTGGGGAGGTGGTTCCCGCGACCGCTGGAAATCGCTTCTGAGCAAACGCAGCTATTACTGAACGATCTTGGACATACGCAAATTCCTCGGTTGCGAAATATCGCGCACCAGATCGAGCCGCTGTCAAACAAACCCGTCAATGAATTTCTGGGGCGCGCTTTTATGGCCGGCGCTGACGCTGTCTGGATTCTGGATCAAAACGGCAACGCTGTTAGCGGCGGCGTAGTTTGTGACAACCCGCCGGAGGTCCGCGACGCGCAGACTTGCATGGTCCCGGGTGTTTTGGGTAAACGGTTGCGCGTGCTTCAGAGTGGAATTGAAATCTGGGAAGCCGGCAATTTCACGTATTCTGGCGCGCGTATCCCGATCAATGGCTCTCGTGGGACTTCTGGATATTTGTTAACCGCGTATCGCTCCAATGCAACTTTCCTAGACCGTCTGAACCAGATTCAAGCGCAAACCGCGCAGTACTACGCTGAAAAGCAGAGTCTGCGCGCACTGAAACGACAAATGCTGCTGATCCTGTTGTTCTTCACCATGCTGGTGTTGTTCTCGGTGATGTGGGTGGCGTTATTTCTTTCCAAACAGGTTACGGTGCCCATTCAAGCTCTCGCCGAAGGCACACGCGAAATCTCTTCGGGCAATTTTGATTATCAAGTTCCGGATCAAGTGCAGGATGAGCTGGGCATCCTGGCGCGTTCGTTCAATAACATGACCAAGCAGTTGCGCGACAATCGTTCGCAAATCGATCAGTTCACGCGCAATCTGCAACAAGCGGTGCAAGAACTGGAACGACGGCGCCAGCTGATGGAGACGGTGCTCGAGAATATTCCCACGGGAGTTGTTTCTCTGGACGCCACCGGGGCGATCCTGCGCTGCAATACCGCCGTTAATGGAATGTTGGGGGCGAATTCGCGCGACAAACAAACACTGGATGATTTGCTGGGGGCGGAAGCTTCGCGTGCGGTGCAATACCTGATGCGGCGTTCCTTGCGTATGGGAGTAGTGTCGCGGGAAATTGAAACTGTGGCGGGCGGACGCGTTTTACATCTGGCGGTCACGGTGAGCCCTCTGGGGCCGCGGCGCGGCAATACCGGCTACGTGCTGGTGCTTGATGACCTCACCGAAATGTTGCGGTCGCAAAAATCCGCAGCCTGGCAGGAAGTGGCGCGGCGCATCGCGCACGAGATAAAAAACCCGCTGACGCCAATTCAGCTTTCCGCGCAGCGATTGCTGCGCTTCCTTGATCGCCGGACTACTTCGGACGCGAAGCCAGTCGATGCCGAGTTAACCAAGCTGGTTCAGGAATGTTCGCGGTTGATTGAGCGCGAGGTGTCCACGCTGGCGGGCTTGGTGAATGAGTTTTCTCAGTTCGTACGCTTCCCTACCGCCAAGCTGGTCCCCACGGAAGCCAATACGATCGTTCAGCAAGCAATAGAAGTGTTCTCCAATCGGCTGGATGGCGTGACCATCAAAACCATGCTGGCGGAGAATCTTCCGCAAGTGCGCGCCGACGCGGGATTATTGCGAAGCGTGTTGATCAATTTGATCGATAATGCCGCGGAATCACTGGAGCATTCCAGCCTACGCGAAATTATTGTTTCCACCCGGAATCGTGTGGAGGCTGAATCGGTCGAGATTTCGGTTGCCGACACCGGTCACGGTATTTCGCCCGAAGATAAAGACAAGCTTTTCCTGCCGCAATTTTCGACCAAGGATCGCGGTACCGGACTGGGTCTGGCTATTGCCGCGCGCATTATTGCCGAGCATGGCGGCACTATTCATGCGGAAGACAATCATCCGGTGGGTTCGCGTTTTCTGATTGAGTTGCCGGTAACGGAAGCGGTACCGGTGGCTGTAGGCGAACCACATGCACCGGCGCCGGAATCCTCGCGATGATTCCCAAGCCCCACCTGTTGATCGTGGATGACGAACCTGGGATCCGCGAGTCACTGGCTTCCATCTTGCGCGACGAGGGCTATCTTGTGGACGCTGTCGGGTCGGCGGAGGAGGCGTTGGAACGCGTGGCCGGGGGTGAACTTGAATTAATTCTTCTGGATGTGTGGCTGCCGGGGATGGATGGTTTGGAAGCTTTGAGCCGCATTCAATCTGGAGCGCATCCGCCGGCGGTCATCATGATCTCAGGACACGGCACGATTGAAACGGCGGTGCGGGCTACAAAGCTCGGGGCTTTTGACTTCATTGAAAAGCCGCTTTCGCTTGAGAAAATAGTTTTGCGGGTGCGCAACGCCGTGCAGCAGCGGCGCCTGGAAGAAGAGAATCAGACTCTTCGCAATCAATTGGGGCACCGCTATCAGGTGATTGGCGACAGTATCCCGATGAAAGCGTTGAGGCAACAGATCGCTGTGACTGCGCCTACGAATGGGCGGGTTTTGATTTACGGTGAGAGTGGCACTGGTAAAGAATTGGTCGCGCATGCGTTGCACGCCGCGAGCTTGCGGACCAAGGGACCCTTTGTGGAAGTGAATTGCGCGGCGATCCCGGACGAACTAATTGAGTCTGAACTTTTTGGTCATTTGAAAGGAAGCTTTACCGGAGCGACAGAAAATAAAATTGGGAAATTTGAGAAGGCGGATGGCGGAACCCTGTTCCTGGATGAAATTGGGGACATGAGTTTGCGCACGCAATCGAAAGTGTTGCGCGTTCTGGAGGAGCAGCGTTTTGAACCGGTTGGCTCGAACCAGACTATTACTGTAGACGTGCGGGTCATCGCCGCCACCAATAAAAACCTCGAACAGGAAATCGCGCACGCGCGTTTCCGCCAAGACCTGTTCTATCGCCTGAACGTAATTCCCTTTTTTGTTCCGCCGCTGCGCGACCGCTTGCAGGACATACCAACACTGACGCGTTATTTTTTGAATGAGTTTAGCGGCGCGTATGGGAAGAAAGGTCGCGAACTAAGCGATCCGGCGATGGATATTCTGGTGCGTTATCCGTGGCCGGGAAACGTGCGAGAGTTGCGCAATTTGGTCGAGCGTCTGGTGATTGTTTGCCCGCAACCGCGCATTGAGCCTCACCACTTGCCACCGGAATTATTTCGTGGCGTGGCCGAAAGCCCGCAGCAGCCGTACTCAACGTTGTATGAAGCGCGCAGCGCCTACGAGCGAGAGTTTATTCTTCGCAAACTGCAGGAAAATCGCTGGAACATGACGCAGACTGCGGGGGCACTTGGGCTTGAGCGCAGCCATTTGTACCGCAAAATGAAAAGCCTGGGCATCGCCGCGCCGGACTAACACGAGGCTTGATTAGGCGTCGACTGCCTTAATCCCCCCCCCACTCAAATGTGAGCGCGGGCGTTAACCAGGCTTAACCCTCGAAGGCCTGCTGCACTTCGTCGCGGGCGATTTGTTCAGAGGAGTAATCGACGGGATCGTATTTCCAGACAGGAGTGTCGCCAACGACCATTAAGCGGTACGTCTTATCACGGCTACCTCGAATGGTGCGATTGGCCCGATCCAAGCGAACCACGTTATCTACCTCTCCCACTTTTAATGAAAATTTGTCGGCATTCGGATCCTGCGAAAACCGAATATATTCCTGGCCCATCTCTTTGTTTACTTCCGCAACGGCCTTCTGCGCTGCCTGGCACACTTCGGTCCACTTTTTTTCCAGCTGCGCATCCAGCTTGTCGTCCTTGACCAACTCCTTCTTTTTTCGTTCAACCAGATTCTTGGCCCAATCTGAAGTGTCCATGAGAGCTCCCGGGTATTTGTCGTGTTGAATTTGTTGAGCTAAATCTGTTTGGTTCGTTTGCGATCTTTCTTTAGAGCTAAGCTCTCTCGGAATCGATAGGGCTCTCAATTTCCCCATTGAAACTTGAGAACCGGAGCGCATTTTGCACCGGCCAGCTTGATTTCCGTGGTGCCTCCACCTTGCCCTTTTACGAATGGTTGCATAGGTAGCTGATACTCGCCATTCCGATCCACTTGGTCGCTAAGAGTATGAGTTTGTTCGTAAGATGTAGATTCAAATCCAACCGATTCATTAGGCTGAAACCCTTTTCCGCGAATCAGGACTAGTTCATTTTTCAGACGGAGACTTACCACTTCGAGCGTGCAACCGTTGTCTGTCGCTTGAATGGGCGCGGGGATGACTGCGAAAAATATTTTTGCTCTTTGATCCTGTGATACCAGAGCCAGGCGATAGATCTCGCCGTCCAGTGGGTAAAATACTAACTTTACGGGAGCATCTGTTTTTCCTGGCTTGTCCGGATGACTACATTGATCAGTGGCCCTGCCGGCGCAAACGACGAGTCCGTCATCCAAAATGCTGAGGCCGGCAATGGACGTAGAAGGATCAGGGACGTTCGGAGGCCAGTCGACCAGCGTGTAATTTTGATCCTTGGGGGCACCGGTGACGAAGATGTGATACTGGACCTCCAGTTTACCTTTAACCTGGCCTTTTGAAATTTCTTTGAGTTGCGCGCTCATGCCGGGAGTGGACATGGTGCCGGCTAACCACCTTTTCGTGGCGGTCACAGTTCGCTGAGCGGCGGCGTTACCGGCAAGACGGTCGCGGTTAGAATCTTGCCGCATGGAAGGACCGCTAGCGACTGTGCTTTGAGATTGCGAATCGGGCGTGGCGGATTGCGTCTGCAGCGGTATGAAAGGAGCGCCAGAAGTAAACATCGCGAAATAGAAGCATGCAGCGATAAAAGTCCAACGAACCCCATCCAGCATTATTTCCCCCGGGCAGACTTGGGATGTCTGCTCAGTATTATGGCGTTTTAAAGCCGATCAGGGCCAACCACGCGACCAACGTAGCGCATTTTTCGTCGGCGCTCCACGGAGTCCCTTGGGATCGACCCATTTCGGTTATGCGAACTTTTAATTTTGGCTCTGGAATGTGGAGCTGCTTCGCGGCCAATTTGTAGAGATCACGTTCGGGAACACGGACGCATTGCAAATTTAAGTTTTTGGCGGCTTTGGCGATAGCGCTCCGGTACAGTTCACCTTCAGCAGTGTGCACTATGGCGTGCGAACGGAGCGTGGATTCGAGGGAAGGCACTGCGCGGCCCGACGCAAGAACAATTCCGCACGAGGCTACCGAGTAACCCTCTCCGCTGATGGCTTCCGCGAAAGCGCACACGGCGAGTAACGCCGATTGGTCGATCGCAACGAACGCGGCGGCAATAAATTCTTCGGCTTTCGGCAAATTCATTGTACGGGCGGCATGATAGGGCTGGACACCTCCCGGCGAGCCAGGCTCGATGAGTGCGATGCGGCGGCGGTCGATCACTTCAGGGGAACGCGGCGGTCCGACCAGGGCCACAGCGGCGGCCCATCCGGAATGCGCTCTAAATCCAAGTGCCACGTTGTTGGCGTTTTTCACAAGAACGTCCAGGAGATATTATTTGCGTGGCGGATCTTCGTCCGCGGGAGATTTACGCGCGATATCTTCGCTGAGACCTTCGAGCTGGAAATGCCAATCGAGTTCGCGGACTTTTTGGGGATTCTCACGCCAGTCGGGCACGACCTTCACAAACAATGCGAGATAAATTTTGATATCGAAAAGTTTTTCCAGCTCTTTGCGGGCTTCGGTGCCGATTTTTTTTAACATCCCACCCTTATGGCCGATTAAAATCTTTTTCTGCGAATCGCGCTCGACGTTCATGGTCACTTCTATGCGTAAAAGTTTGGGCAGCTCTTCGAATTTATCGACCACTACGGCCAACGCATAGGGCACCTCGTGATACATGACCTGGATGGCCTTTTCACGAATGATTTCCGCGGCTAGAAAGCGCTCAGGTTGATCGGTGATTTGATCTTCTGGGAAATAAGGATCGCCGGGCGGTAATTCACGGAGAATCGCTTCCAGCAATTCATCACAGCCCAAGCCGGTAAGCGCGGAAATGGGGACGATGGCGGCGAAATCAAAGGCTTTTTGGAAGGCATCCATCAACGGCAAGAGCTTCGGTTTAGGAAGGCGGTCCACTTTATTTAACGCGAGGATGGTCTTTCCGCGGAAGCGTTCGGCCTTTTGCAGCAGCAGCGCGTCGGCATGGGGATAAGCGCGACTGGCGTCCACCATCAATAACAGCACGTCGATGCCTTCGAGCGCAGCAGCTACTTCATGCATCATCTGGCGGCCCAGCGCGGAGTCGGCATCGTGCAAGCCGGGCGTATCGATAAAAATGATTTGTCCTTCGGGCTTGGTAACAATTCCCTGAATGCGGTTTCGGGTGGTCTGAGGCTTGGAAGTTACGATGGCGATTTTTTGTCCGACCAGGCGATTCACGAGAGTGGACTTCCCGGCGTTGGGACGGCCTACGATGGCTACGAATCCAGACTTGAAGCCGGTGCGAAGTGGTGTGGCTTCAGTTGGCTTATCTGGAATTTCTTGATCTGCTTTTTTGCCTAGATGTTTTTTGTCGGGCATTGAGATTTTCTGCATGCTGGGACGATTACTTGAATGACCGGCCCGCCGATTTCAGCGTTTCGGAACTCGAACGTGACTGACTTGCGCAGCGATCTGCTTGCGTATACGCACGCGCAAAACTTTTCGCTGGTTGGCTTCCAACACTTCGAACTTGTGACCTTCCAGATCGATCTTATCGCCCGGCTCCGGAACTTTACCGGAAACGTGGCTTAGTAATCCGGCAATGGTGGTGACCGCCGCATCGGACTTGTCGCCAAACTTTACGCCGAGCAATTCCTCCACGTCGTCGATGGACATACTGCCGCGCATGACTAGGCCGCCGTCAGTTTCTCGCACTACGTCGGCGAGAGGCTGCTTGGCATCGTAACCGCTCTCGCCCACGATCTCTTCCACCAGATCTTCCACGGTGGCGATGCC
>Ga0182024_10023219_pt1 | contig 11128 bp, 11 predicted proteins | sample P32metaG_FD_120480 | JGI IMG/M metagenome (GOLD analysis project Ga0182024, IMG submission 120480) | Permafrost microbial communities from Stordalen Mire, Sweden - P3-2 metaG (Illumina Assembly) | ecosystem: Environmental > Terrestrial > Soil > Wetlands > Permafrost | place: Sweden: Stordalen... | reverse complement strand
TCGACTCACTTCAATAACGGCGGGATTTTGCTCATAAAGCCTAACATGTAGACTTTGGCGGCTTTGTTGCCTCGGCGATCACGCTAAGGCTTCCTTGTATCCTGTATCTTTCCTCTCAAAGCGAAGCGCTCCAGTAGCGGTAGTCATGAGGTAGGGGCGCGGGGGAGGAGACTGAAAACTTGTGAAGCTGTGGAGAAGGGGGGGGCGTCGGCCATGAGCGCCGGAGTATCACGTCAGGGTTGCTTCGCGACACCGCGGACGTCGCCCGAACGAGCGACACTGCGATCTTCGGCTGGACGCGGTGAGTCATGGCTCGCTAGCTTCGATGACGAACCGAGGGAGAGCCCATGACTTCGAACTTGATGCTCGAGTATCAAAGCGACGGAGCTCCCCTTCTGATCGCGGACGTCGACGCGTTCGCTCTCTGGACCGGGACAGAACACGACGGATCCGAGATCACCGTCGAATACATGTCGGATCCTTTCGAGGCGCTTCCGGGGGAGTTCAAGACGACGACGGCGCCTGGAATGCAGGTCAGGAAGTTCGCCACGGTCGACGAGGCGGAGGCATTCGAAAGAAAGCTGTTCGCCGTGTTGATCCGGTTGCACCCGGAGGTGGCGGATCCTCCAGAATATCCGGACGCCTCCCACTCCTACATCGGGGAGGCCGACGATGACCGTCGCTTCTCCATGGAGAGAGCGCAAGGGTCGATGTTCAACACCTTCGTCCTGGAAAAGAACCCCGAAACCGTCAAGCTCGGCACTTTCGAGAAAAAGAACAAAGCGAAGGGAATACTGCTGGGTCAACTCAACGGTGGAGGCGGCGGCTTCATCCTCGCGGACGGAAGCGCCGGAACGATCGTGATCGCCGTTCCCCACGACGATACCGGCGAAACCGCGAAGGTGAAGAAACTGCTTCCGATGCTCCGCGATTCCAAGGCGCGGACGAAGGCCAAGGCGGAGCGGAAGGGGAAGGGGACGATTTCGCTCGGAGGGAGGGTCATTATTTACGATTCGGGATTTTCGCACAGAGAGGTGGCGAAGCTCAATTGGAAGAAACGGTCATTTCTCGAAGGCGCGACTGCCGCCTTCGCCGAATCGGGCAACGGTCCCTTGAAGTACGCGGACTCGGATTTACCGGGGGGTGCGTTCCTTTCCGTTCCTGGTGGAGACTACGCGGTCTACTATCAAGAAGAAGCGAACGTGGGGGGAAGCACGCTGCAGGTCTTGTGGCTCGTGCGGGAGTAGGCGGCTCGCCTCACTCCACTTCATAAGCCCCAAGCGTGCACGCGGTCTTGCGCCATCGTATCGGTCGGACCGCCTCGAGGGCGGAGAGAAGGTCGTCCAAGGGGGAGAGAAGGTCGTCCAAGGGGGGGACGGCGAGCAAGGACCCGGCCCGCAAGGTGTCCCGAAAAGGAAGAATTATAGGTCAGACAACACCATCCACGGTCGTGATCACGCTCCCAATCCACCCGCACTTCGGCCGCGAAGCTCAGCAATGCGCGCAATATCAGCATGCACCGAAGCGGCGTAGCGCCGATCACGGTCACCATTGAAAGTCTGTTCGGCGTGATTCACGTGGAGGTCCGCCGCATTCGCACTATCTTCTTCGAGCTTTTCGTCGAGGCCCTCGTGCCCACCATTCGCGGCGAGAAGCTCATTTGGATGCTCGAAACGACGCCCACCGGCCAGCGGCTCTACGAGCTCGACCTGATCAAGCCCAAGCCAAAGGGAACCGCGTCGTTTCGGACCGCCTCGAGAGCTTCCGACAACGTCCTGAGCGCAGCGATTTGGGGGAGGTCGGCCGCCCGCAAGCGCCGCCGGGCGCGAGGACGGACGGGAGGGGGCACCTACTTGCCTTCAACCGTCTTCTTGCGACGCTTCCACCGGGCGGGCAAGTCCATCCCATCGTAGAAGAGGCCATAGATGAACGGTCTGTCGTCGACGATCTCGTACAGAAACAGGTGGCGCGCCTTTCGTCCAGGCTGCGCAATCTCGTAGATCCAGGCGTCCGGGTGGATGTGGGAACGCAGCTTGCCGCTTCGCGCGTCTGCGGCGAGCTTCTTGAGCGCTTCCTCGATCAGAGCGGCATAGTCGAGGTACTTGGCCTGCCCGAATTTCCGGCGCGTGTACCGCAGTACCCGCTCGATGTCGGCCTCCAGGGCCGGAACAAAGCGGTGCCCGGGCACTTCTCAGGGATTCTTTTCGACGCGGGCGCGCACGCGCGCCATCAACTCGGCCGGCGGTGTCTCCGAGTGGTCGCCACGAGCCATCGCCGCCCGGCCCTGCTCAAAACGGTAGCGCAGGTAGTCGTTCCAATCGTGGGGAAGGGGTGCTTGCGTACCGGCCTCCTCGTCATCGCTGCCCTCGCCCTGGTCGCGGTCATCGTGCGGAAAGGCCGAGTCCTCGTCGAGCGCGGCCCCGAGGAGCTCCGTAAGCACCGCCTGCGGCTCACGGTGCATTTCCGCCGCCAGATGTACGATGCGGCGTTCGAGTTCGGGAGGGAGCTGCAGCGGCATGGCGTTTCCTTCAATGATTCCGCTAAAGTATCTCACACCGTCCCCTCATGGTCAACCGCGTAGGAAGGCGCAGCGCACCCGGACGGTGGGGGTATGGCCCACGCCCAGCCCACGCGCTCGTTTTATTGACGACCTTCTTCGGCGAGCGCAGCGAGCCGTAGCGGAGCGCCGCAAAGCCGAGGGCGGCGCAGTGCGAAGCAATGGTGGACTATGCGGCCGTAGGCCGCTCTGTAGAGGGCTAGGATGGTCTTGGAAAGGGGTCGGCCCTAGGAGACCCCTTCCAAAGGAAGCGAAAGCCCTCGATGGACTTGAGCTTCCTTTGAGTGTGGCACTGTCCTCGGGTTTTCTGGAACGGTTTTCTGTTAGAGGGTTAAACGATACTATTAAAGGAGTTACAGGGCCGGGTGACTCGATATTCAAAATGGGTACGCTCGCTTCTATAGGCGCATGAGTTCGCTCGTAACTTCGATTACGGTAACTTCTTCGCCCACTCTTGGTGGTGCGAACACGCTAAGGCTTCCTTGTATCCTGTATCTTTACTCTCAAAGCGAAGCGCTCCAGTAGCGGTAGTCATGAGGTAGGGGCGCGGGGGAGGAGACTGAAAACTTGTGAAGCTGTGGAGAACTGCCGCGCGGATGACGGCGGGTCTCGGCAGTGGCACAGAGAGCTATTCGCTGGCCGACCGAAGCATCTTCCTTGGGCTGAAACGCTCGTAGGACAGCAGGGTCGCCGGCGCGTAGATCTGCGGTTCGCGCACGCATACCTGCAAGGGCTCAACGCTCGCAAACACAAGGATGTGCGAAGGCCGGAGATCGTTTGGAAAACGAAAGAAAAACCAAGGAAAAGGTGAGCTTATTGTGCAAGATGCACTGGATTGGAATTGACGTTGCCAAAAACGCGTTGGAGGTCTTCTCGGGGCCAGCGCGACGGTTCGCCGTCGACAATACGAGCGAGGGACTCGCGCAGTTGGTGAAGGAGCTTTGCTCGGTCGCAGGCGCACACGTCATCTTCGAAGCCACGGGCGGGTTCGAGGTCGTGCTTTCGGATGCCCTGGCGCATGCCAAGATCAAGTTCTCGCGAATCAATCCGCGCCAGGCGCGCGACTTTGCGAAAGCCCTCAATCGTCTGGCAAAAACGGACCGCATCGATGCCGAAATTCTCGCGGAATTCGGCAAGCGCCTCGAGCCGCTACCGACGGTCATGCCCGACGAAGTAAGCCGTCTGCTCCACGACCTTGTCGGCCGAAGGCGCCAGCTTGTAGACATGCGAAGCATGGAGCAGATGCGCTTGAAGCAGGTGCGAACGAAACGTCTGGTTCAAAGCCTCGGACGCACCATCGCGTTTCTCAGTAAGCAGATCGGCTCACTCAATGGCGACATCGACAAGACCTGCAAGACACTGCCCGAGTTCAAGGTCCGGGACGAGGCTCTTCGGACCATTAAAGGCGTAGGACCCGTCACGCGCAGCACGCTCAACGCCTTTGTGCCGGAACTCGTCCACCTGTCTGGCAAACAAGTAGCGTCCCTCATGGGGCTCGCTCCGTTCAACGACGACAGCGGCAAGGGTGAACGCCGACGTCGAATCCGTGGCGGACGAGGCGACGTCCGCGAGGTGTTGTACATGGCCGCGATGAGCGCCCGCTTGCACGACGCAACCCTTCGCACGTTTTACGACCGCTTGCTTGCAGTCGGAAAGAGTCACCACATCGCCATCGTCGCCTGCATGCGGAAGTTGATCGTCATCCTGAACGCGCGTGTACGCGACGTCATGAGGCCGATACCTCAAATACCCGCATCAAGCCCTTGACGGAACAGATACCTGCTGTCCTCCAGACGATGTCTACGCTCCCGGCAGAATGCAAGTCATGCTCGAAGGACAGCATGTGTCCGGCGTTTCGGCCCGCGTGCAACTTCGGCTTTTGCGAGGTTCATTGAGCTATGAGCGTGGCCTAAAGACACGCGTGACCGATGCCCGGTCGTGGAGAGACGGCCTCAGGCCGCGTTCGGATCGCCGCCGACGCTGCGCAAGTATTCGTCGTACGCCGCGATGCGCGGCGCCCCGCGGCCCATGCGTTCGAGCTCCTGCACCGCGTGGTGAGCGTCGAGCGCCCTCGCGTACGGCTCGATCGCATCGGGAATCGGCACGCCGTACGTTCGGAAGCGCGTGCGCATCGGGTAGTACATGCAATCGGCGATCGAGAATCGCCCGAACAGGAACGGTCCGCCGCTTCGCTCGAGGGCCTCGCCCCACAGCTCGAAGACGCGCGCTACTTCCGCGCGCGTCGCGTCGTCGAGCCGCAGCGGTTCGCGTAGCCGGCCAAAAGGGTGACACGACAGGTGCGTGCGCACGCTGGCGAAGCCGGTCAGCATCTCGCATGAGATGGATCGGGCCCGCGCGCGAAGCAGCGGATCTTCCGGCCAGAGCCGCGCACCGGGGAAGGTCTCATTCGCCCACTCACAGATCGCGAGCGATTCGTGTATACGCGCGTCATCCACGTGGAGCACGGGGAAGAGGCCCGTGACGCTGCCCAGGCCACGGCGCCGGGCGAGCGAATCGCCCGTCTTCCCCCGCGCGCCGTCGCCGGGGTCCTTCGGGCTTCGCTTGTCGAGCTCGATTTCGGCCGTCTCCGTGACGAAGTCTGCCCCCGCGTGATGCAGAGCGAGCCACGGGCGCATTGACCACGACGAGTACCGGAGGCTGAGCACGCTGAGGCGGAGTTTCGGCATGACGCCAGGGTATCCGAGAGCGCGCTCGCCCGACCACTCTGGGATCGTCCACCCGTCGCGCGTGAAAGAGATGGATCCCTCTCTGAGCCCACCTTGTCCGCTTGGTGGGTCCAGTAGCTGGCGGTCGCAGGTCCAGAACGCGCTCGCGCCATGACCTCGGACACGCGTGGCCCGGACGCGAAGAGCGGGAAATCGACGCCTCGACTTAATTTACGGCGGGGCTCTTACGAGGCAATGACCCGTGCCGTTAATCGTGGTACACTGCGATGCGCGTAAGAAGATCCACCTCGGTTCTTGGTTCGGCCTTCCTCGCCATGGCCCTTGTTCTTGGCTCGCCGTCGGCAAGGGCCGATGGTGCTTCGGAGGCCTACTCCCACTTTCAACGCGCCGTTACGCTCTACGGCGAGAGTGACTTCACCGCCGCACTCGCGGAGTTCAAGCGAGCGTATGCGCTTGCGCCTGCCAACAGCCCTGGAACTGTGAACGTCCTTTACAACATCGGACAGACACAGTTTCAACTTCAGAAGTATGCGGATGCCCTCGCCACTTTCGAGAAGTACGTGAGCGATGAGGGCACCACAACACACAGGGCGGAGGCGGAGAGCACGATTGCGACGCTCCGTGATCGGGTAGGCCGGATCGATGTGACCACCAATGTGCCGGCCGAGATCCAGATTGACGACGAGGTCATAGGCAAGACGCCGCTCCCGACGCTCAGGGCGAGCATCGGACGACGAAAGATCACTGCCACCGCAGAGGGGAGCTTGCCTGCGACGACGTCGGTCGATGTTACGAGCGGCGAGGCTGTCGCGGTATCTCTGAAGCTTATGGTCAACTCGGAACGCGTGGCAGAAGCCCGTCCGGCAAGAAACACCGTCGTGGAGCCAGCGACCCTGCCTGCTCCGAAGCGCACAGCCGCCATCGTCGGCTGGGTAGCCACTGGAGCGCTGGGTGCGGGGGTGGCAGTGACCGGCCTCCTGGCGCTCCAAAGTTCCAAGAACCTGATGGGCGCACGCGACGCGTTCCCGGCCAACAAAAATACCGTTCAGAGCGACGCTTCGACCACGACCGCGCTTTCGGTCACGACGGACGCCCTTGGCCTGGCGACGATCCTACTGGGAGGGTTATCCATTTACTGGACGGTTTCGAGCGCGCCATCTCACGCGGTCCGGGTCGGTACCACTGGCAATGGCCTTAGAGTCTTCGGGACCTTTTGAGACCCGTGCGTAGCCATCCCCGCCCTCTTCTCGTCGCCCTCGCCTCGACTGCGGCCATCGCGCTTGCATCCTGCACTTTCTTGCTGAACCGTGACTCCACGCAGTGCGCGACCAACGGCGACTGCGCGCACTTCCGGACCGAAGCCATTTGCGTCGGCGGTTTCTGCCAACTGCCCGAGGCATCCGCGGATGCGCTCCCTGATGTGCTCGCCGATACAGGCGTCGACGGACCCTCCCGCGTCGTGGACGGAGGCGGAGCGGACGGCAGAGACGGAGGAGCGAGCGACGCGCCGTCGTGTCCTCCCGGCTGTTTTAGCGGAACCCCCACGACCGACGTCGAGTTCTTCAATGCCTGCACGAATTCATCGTGCGTCGTGTTCGACAACTGCGTCAGGATTGGATTGTGCGACGGCGCCGCGCCCGCGCCCGCTCTCGTGGCTCCACCCTCGGCAGAGGCTGGCGCAGCGGCCGAGGCGTCGGTGCCGACTGTCGACTGCTACAGCGCCTCGCGACCGGCGCCTCTGTACATGCAAGGCTCAACCAATTTTACGCCCTTCATTGCGGCGATGTCGAAGCTCGTGACCAACAATACGATCATCTGGCAGCCTACGAGTTCGTGCGCGGGCGCGGGCGCGGGCGGGTTCGGGACCAAGACCAACACGGCGATGACGAACCCAACGTCGTCGGCGCAGAACCCCGCGACGTTTTACGATCAGAGCGGCAATGCCACGCCATGCGCTCTCGGCAATGGGCCCAACGCGATCAACGCCAACTCGGACCCCACCGACATCGGCGAATCGGACGTCTTCTCGGAAGCTTGTACTCCGACCGGGCAGTCTTCGTGGACTGCAGGGGTCGCCCCCTACCAAAAGATTGGGGAGTACCTCGGACCTGTGCAGTCCTTCGTGTTCGTCACGCCGATCGCCTCCGATCAAACCGTGATCAGCGCCGAGGCCGCGCGCCTCGTCTTCGGATTGGGCGGCGACCAGGGCCAGTCGACCCCGTGGACAAATCCGAGCTCGATGTTGATCCGCGCGCCTTCCACGGGGACCGACATCATTCTCTCGTTGGCCATCGCTATACCTCCCACGGCATGGTGGGGCAACGTGGTGAAGAACGCGCTTTCGATGACGAACGACATCATCGACACTTCGGCGAGCAATGCCGAACAGACGATCGGGGTCCTCTCGAGCGACTATGCGGACAACCCCACGTACAAGAGCGCCATCAACACACTCTATTTCCAGGCCAGCGGCCAGAACGCCGGGTTCTTACCGGACTCGCTGTCCTCGACGAATGACAAGCAGAACACGCGCAATGGACATTACGCACCGTGGGGCTACATTCACCTCTACCTGACCCTCAATGACAGCGGCCAGCCTCAGCCTCAAGCGCAGGGGTTCGTCTCACTGTTCAACGAACCCAATCAGGCGCTCGTCGACGCGACGATCCAGGGTGGGGATGTACCCGTCTGCGCGATGCATGTGGCGCGCACGGCGGAGATGGGCCCCTTGCACGCTTACACTTCGGCGTTCCCGTGCAACTGCTATTACGATAAATCCGTCAGCGGGAGCACGAGCTGCGCGCCGTGCACCGGACCGTCGGATTGCCCGACTCAGACCTGCAATCTCGGCTTCTGCGAAACAAAGTAAGCGAGACGATAACTGGAGCAACGGTCGCTCCGATGGGACGACGTGAGGCGCGCCGTCCGACTCCGGCACGGCCACAACCGCCATCGGTCCTCACGCAGGGCATCTCCAAGCTCGCTGAGTCTCTAGACCGTGGTGACGAGGCAGGGGGATGTGCTTCGGTATTCGGTGGTTCGCTTTTCGCGGCCCGTTTCACACAGAAATGGTCGACCGCGCCCTACTTAGTCGTGGGAGTCGACCATGGGTTAGCGCTTTCGATCGCCCGCACCGTTCTGGTCGATGGCGCAGTCACCGTCTGCCATCCGGATTGAAGCGGAGTCGGCGAGGGCGCGGCCATTGGGGCCGAGCCACTCGGAAAGGAGGAAGACCCACTGGAGGACGTCGCCTTGCTGGAGGACGGCGTTTTGACCAAGGTGCGCGTCGTACGCGCGTTCGAGGGTGCGGGAAGCGCGGCCGGGACGGACGGCGCGGCAGGACTGGCGCTCGGAACGAGGGCAGGAACGAGCTCAGGAGTGGACGGAGACGCGGCGGTGGCGCTGCGAGGGGGCGACCCGCGACCTTCAGTGCCATGGCCCCCGATCCACGAGCGGACACCGATGGCCGCAACGGATACGACCACAACCGCCGTGGCGGCGCCGAACCAACGCCGCAGAGGCGCTGATGCGACAACTGGACTCTCGACGGACACGCCCGTCGGAAGCGGACTTGGTTCTTTCCCTGAGGACGAGGTCGAGCCTTGGGACGAAATCGATTGACCGGACGGGACGCGCGGGTCGGTACCTGTGCCGACCGTCTGGATCGCTGCGCGACGGATCCACTCAGAATTCTCCGCAATGGCGAGCGCGCGCGGGGGGGCGAAAGGAAGGAGCGCAATCGCAAGCTCAGCCACGGTCGCGAATCGTTTGGCGGGGTCCTTTTGGAGGCAGCGCGCCACGACGTCGGCGAACCCGGACGGAATCTCTGGACGTACAGCGTCCATCCGCCTGGGCTCGCTTCGCAGAATGGCGGCGCACGTGTCGGCGACGCTCTCGTGCTGAAAGGCTGGCGTCGAGACGAGGAGCTCGTAGAGCACCATCCCGAGCGACCAAACGTCCGATCGCGCGTCCACGCTCGCGGTCGACCGAATCTGTTCCGGCGACATATAGTCCGGCGTTCCACAGGTGAGAGCGCCGGTGATGGGCTCTTCTTGCCAGGCTTCGTCGTTGGCGCGTTGAGCGGGCGCGAGCACGAACTTCGATATGCCGAAATCCAGTAGCTTTACCGTGGGCAATCCCTGCTCATCGACGATGAAGAGATTCTCGGGCTTGATGTCGCGATGTACGATCCCGTTCGCATGCGCCACCGATAGAGCGGCGCACACCTGGATACCGTACTCGGCGGACTCGTGAAGGCTTAAGACGCGGCGCTCCGCCAATACCGTGGCGAGATCGCGGCCCACCAGGTGCTCGAGGACGATGAAGGGTGCGCCGTCGTGCGACCCGACGTCGAAGACTCGCGCCACATAATCGCTGGAGATCCGGCAGGCGGCTCTCGCCTCGCGCGTGAAGCGCTCGCCGATGGTCTTGTCGTGCAGAAATCTCCGCTTGAGAAACTTCAGGGCAAAGCGCCCGCCGAGCTCCACGTGCGTTGCGGACACCACGAACCCGACGCCTCCGACGCCGAGGATGCGATCGACCCGATACTTGTTGGCGACCACGTCGCCCGCAGCCAGGTAAACGCGGTCATCGTTATCGACGCTCCGGTGTCCCGACTGAGGGCGGTCAATATCGAGCCCCCCGGCCTGTGCGTTCACCTTGGCGAGCATGTAGGCCGAAGGGGAAAGGAAACCGTGGAGGATATGTGACGAAGTCGACGTTGCATGGGGTGTTCTTCCGCTTTCCTGGCGACCGTCATCGAATGCCGCGGCCGCCAGAGCCTCGAATCGCTCAGGGCAACGGTCGGTTCAGACGGCTTCATTAGGCATGGTCCGAAGATGTGAGCGACAGTGTGGACAGCGGTAGGCAAGGAGGAAATGCCTCGACGCGGCTAGCCTGAGCACGCGAATGCCCCCAAAACATCCTGCCCTGTCGACGCCGGAGACGCCAGCTACAAGTTGCTTGTGCATAGGTGACGAGCATGTCACGCCCCTACTCGAGTGTTTCGACTGTTATCAGGGAGGGCCGTGCGGCGGTGGCGAGTCGTGCACCGCTAACGTTGCAGACGGAAGCATCACTCTCAGTTGCACCTGCGTGGACGGATGCTTCGACTGTGTAGAAGGCGGCGCGATCGGTGACGCGGGCGACGGCGAGTAGTGAATCCCCCACGGGGTCGGCGCCGTTCTACCGGGTAAAGCTCAGCGCGGTGACGCAGAAGTCCCTACGGCGTCGCGGCGCTGTTGGCCGGGATGTAGAACTCGACGTGCGAGGTCACGGGAGCCGCCGTGAGATATACGCCGGCATTCGTCCAGCACTCGGAGTTGAACACGGACCAAGGGATGGCGCTGTTGAGGGAGCTGACGTTGGCGCAGTAGTCGGTGCCGCCGTTCACGGAATTACCCACGTAGATCCGCAGCCCTGCCGCCGGTACACTCGTAACGGCGTACGTAATCCCACTTCCAGTCGGCGTGTAGCTGCCCATGGCTGTATCGGTCCCCATGAGCTGGTCGATATTCACCAGGATGCCGCCCCCGTAGTATGCGTACGCAGGCTCCGCCGGGTACGAGCCCATCGCGGGGACCGCCGCACTATTCGTAGGCCCTGCCGACCCATGTCCGCAAAAAGCGGACGAGAGGACGCACGAGGTGCTGGGGCCCCCAATCGTCGAATCGCTGAAAGGGAGGGCATATCCGCCCTTCCCGAACACGGACGCCGCCATATAGGTGTTCGTTAGCGCGAGCCCGCCCGTGGAAGTGACCGCGCAGGTGGACGCATCCGTGCCGGTCGTAGCTCCGCTCGTCGAGCCGGAGGTCGTGTCTGTCGTGTCTGTCGTGTCTGTCGTGCCTGTCGTGCCTGTCGTGCCTGTCGTGCCCGTCGTGCCTGT
>Ga0182024_10023218_pt1 | contig 11129 bp, 10 predicted proteins | sample P32metaG_FD_120480 | JGI IMG/M metagenome (GOLD analysis project Ga0182024, IMG submission 120480) | Permafrost microbial communities from Stordalen Mire, Sweden - P3-2 metaG (Illumina Assembly) | ecosystem: Environmental > Terrestrial > Soil > Wetlands > Permafrost | place: Sweden: Stordalen... | reverse complement strand
ATATGATCGAGCGACGTATGCAGCAGATCGCCGAAGCCACCAGCCGGGCATTTGGGGCTACCAGCCAGTTCTCTTTTCGCCGTAACTATCCGCCAACGGTCAATCATCCCAAAGAAACCGAGTTCGTGCGGACGCTGCTGAGCGGGTTGGTCGGTCCATCCAGCGTGCACGAGTTTGAGCCGACCATGGCCGCCGAAGACTTCAGCTACTTTCTGCTCGCAAAGCCCGGCTGCTACTTTCTGATCGGCAACGGCGATGGCGGCCACCACCCCAGTGGCCATGACGCGGGGCCTTGCATGCTGCACAACCCGAACTACGACTTCAACGACGAACTGATACCCCTCGGCGGATCGATGTGGGTTCGATTAGCCGAAAGCTGGCTTAATTCCGACGCGTGACCCGCGGTTACCCCCATTTCTTGGCAATCTCATCCAGCCCGGCCTTCTGCAGATCTTCGGGAATCATGGCCGGCATGATCTCCACCGTGGCGTTGAAATTGAGAAACCAGGGTTCCGCTAACCGAGGAATGTCGGAAGCATTTGCAATGTTGACTATGATGTAGCCGCCGCGCTTACCGTCTTTGGCGGTGAAATAGGCGGCTTCAGGCTTCGTGTCTTCGAGTATCCGGCCGAGCTTCTTGGCGGCACTGCCATCGCGCTGTGCCTCGTTGAACTTCTCCACCGGCATAGAGACGTGCATGATGAATCGCATTGCCTTCCCCCATTTTTAGTTGTTGCGCAGTGTAGCGCAGCCCGAATCAGCTGCCCACAATGTTTGGATCGCGCCACGCGCGCTCGAACGGCAGCCGCCAGGCGTGTGGGGCAATCAATTGATGGATGGCGTTGGGTCCCCAAGAGCCCGGCGCGTACGAGCGAACCGGCGAGGGCGCCGCCAGCAAAGGTGCTGAGACCTCCCATAAGCGCTCGATACCCTCGGCGGTAGTAAACAAAGTGTGGTCGCCTCTCATGGCATCGAGGATCAACCGTTCGTAAGCCTCGAGCACATCGCCGATCAGGCCGGTATCATGCATGGCGAATTGGAGACTTTGCTTGTCCAACCGCATGCCGGGACCCGGACGTTTGCCGTAGAACGACAGCGACACTTTAGACGCGTCCGCCAGGTCGAACGTCAGGTGATCCGGGCCTTGCTCACCGATGCCCGATCCGGCCGGGAACATGCTCTTGGGCGGTTGCCGGAATGCAATCGAAATGATGCGTTGGCCCTCGGCCAGCCGCTTTCCGGTGCGCAGGAAGAACGGCACATCCGCCCAGCGCCAGTTATCGATCGAGCACTTCAATGCGATGAAGGTCTCGGTATCCGATCGTGGGTCTACGCCTTCCTCGGCCCGGTAGCCGGTGTATTGGCCGCGCACGACATCGGACGGTTCAATCGGCACCATGCTGCGAAAGACCTTGTTTTTTTCCTCGCTGATGGGCGCTGGCTGCAAGGCGGTCGGCGGCTCCATCGCCATAAACCCGAGGATCTGGAACAGATGCGTCACCACCATGTCGCGAAACGCGCCCGTGGCTTCGTAGAAGCTGGCGCGCCGGCCAAGAGCCAAGGTCTCGGGAACGTCGATCTGGACATGATCGATGAAGTTTCGATTCCATATCGGCTCAAATAGCCCATTGGCGAAGCGAAATGCGAGGATGTTCTGCGCCGGCTCCTTTCCCAGGAAGTGGTCGATGCGGAAGATCTGCTCTTCGGCGAACACCTCGTGCAACCGGGCATTCAACGCCACGGCACTGGCGAGATCAGTGCCGAACGGCTTTTCCATGATGATCCGCGAACTCTCGACCAGGCCCGCATCCCCAAGCAGTCGTACTGCCGACAATGCGGCACTGGGCGGCACACTTAGGTAGTGCAGCCGGCGGCCCTGGCCAGCAAACGGCAGCTCTGCCTTATCTACCGCGGCCCTAAGAGCAGTTGCGCCGCTAGCCAACGACACATAGTCCAGGCTTTGGGCAAATGCGCCCCAGTTGGCTTCGGTCAGCTTTCGAGTTGAAAACTCATCCAGCGCCTTGCGCGCAAATGCGCGGAAGCCGTCAGCGTCGAGTTCGTCCAGGGACACCCCGATGATCTGGCAACCGGGGATGAATCCCGCGGTAGCCAGATGGAACAGTCCAGGCAACAATTTTCGCCGGGCGAGATCCCCCGTGGCACCCACAAGCACTACCACCTGCGGATTCTGCGGACCGACACCTGCAGGAATCTTTGCCACTATGTTCATCCTCTACTCGTTAAAGTGCGCCGCCGAGCGTACGTGCTCAGGGCGAACGCCGACGCCTATGATCTGCGCCGGCCAACGGCGCAACCAGGCGGTGCGATCCAATAATTTCACGACCCACGGCACTTTCAATGGCCGGTCTCGTCCGGACACTATGGGTCGCAGCAGCCGATTCTGAACCGCGACCTGTCCACGCTGAATCAGTTTTACTGGAAACAGCCGCCGCTGCCGTACGCCATCCAGGTCACTATCCCGTAACGTACCCAGTTTGAGTTTCGCCGCCAGCAGATTTGCGGTTGCCACCGCATCCTGGATGGCCAGGTTGATGCCGACACCGCCGATCGGGGACATGGCATGGGCGGCATCGCCGATACAAAGCACCCCTGGCCTGGACCAGGCGCTGAGCCGATCAACCGATACGCTCAGCAGCTTCAACTCATCGAACGACTTCAGTTCGTCCATACGATCCGACAGGAATTGCGCGCCGTCGGCGACCGCACGCTTAAAGGCCTCGAGCCCACCGGCCCGCACCCGCTCGTATCCCCCCTTGGCGATTACATAGGCGCACTGCCAGTAGTCGTTCCGGTTGATGGTCACAATCATGGTGTCCTGACCAAGATGGCCCAGCACCTGTTCCGGATCGCCGGCCTTCTTTGACAGGCGAAACCACAGCACGTCGATGGGGGAGCCAAGGTCGTGCAGCGGCAGATCAGCGGCGGCCCTGACGGTGGATCCTCGACCGTCGCAGCCAACCACAAGGTCCGCATTCACCTCAAGAAGCCCCTCAGGCGTGGTCGCCTTCACGCCGTTCACGCGCCCTGTAGCCTCGATCAGGTTCGTCACCTGCGCGGACATGATTAGCCGCAGACTGGAAAAACACTGGCTCTTGCGCGCCAGAAAATTGAGGAAATCCCATTGCGGCATCAGGGCAATGAACTTGCAATGTGTCGGTAGGCGCCCAAAATCCGCCACCTTGAAGCTGCGGTGACCGATATCCACAGAGAGGGCATGGATTTCGGAGTGCGGAAGTTGGAGAAATTCCTGCAGCAGATCCAGCTCATGCATGATCTGCAGGGTCGAGGGATGGACGGTGTCACCGCGAAAGTCGCGCAGGAAGTCCGCGTGCTTTTCCAGCACGACGCAACTGACACCTGCCCTTCCCAGCAGATAGCCGAGCATCATGCCGGCAGGGCCGCCGCCGGCGATGCAGCACTGAACCCTGATCGTTTGCGCCATCCACACTCTCCTTGTGGTTACACACTACCGACCGCAAGAGTGAAAGTCTGCAGAAAGTGAAAGTCAGGTCGCCGTAGCGCAAACTCCGGATTGTCAGGGTCACACAACCGGCTCAGTTCCAGGAAATCGTCATCGGCCAGGTAAGGCCGCAAACGCTCGCCCCAGGTATCGCGGAAAATCGTCTCGAGCAAATAAGCCTCATCCTTCTCATTGAGTGGAAATAGACGTTCGATCATAAACGTCTGCACACGAACATCGTGCAGCCCAGCGCGGCCAAGCACCCCGGCAATGGAGCGCACCGCTGCCAGATCGCGCTCCTTAAGACCATAACGGGCCCGGTAATACTGGCGCACCGCCTCGGTGACCAGGCGCTCAAGTCTGGCATTCCACGCAAAATACATGTCCGGAAGCAGTGAACTCTGGCCCAGCGCGATTCGCCCTCGCGGCTGCAACAGGGAAGCAAGAACTTCCACGCCTGCGACCGGATCGTGCAGGTGATTAACGGTATTAACGGACCACACCAGATCAAAACTTGCGCGCGCCAGTGGCGGCTTCAGCAGGTCGGCCTGCACAATCAGCGCTGCTGAGCCACTGCCAGCGTAAGCCGCGTGGGTGTGCGCGGATGCCAGGTCCATGCCCACCACGACGCCCTCAGTCGCGACTTGCCCTCGCAGCCAGCCGAGCGCCTCGCCAGTGCCGCAACCGGCGTCCAGCAGTTTCATTCCCGGCACCAATTTCAGGCTGGCGATAGCCAGCCTCAGTTCCGTCTCCGCGCAGGCATTGAAGAGGTTTAACTTGCGCGAATAGTCGCGCGCACTGGTATCGCCAAGCAGGCCGGGGGAACCCATCGGCTAAAATATACGCCAAACAAGGGCCTGCAACGACTCGCGGTTCCGGCTGATATGCTCGCATCGTGAGTAGCGCCAGCAAACAACTGCTGCCGTGGCTGGTGGCCGTGGCATTTTTCATGGAGTCGCTGGATACGACGATCCTGAACACCGCGGTACCCACGATCGCCCGGGCACTCGCAGTAGCACCCTTGAGCATGAAAGCCGTCCTGTCGAGCTACACACTAAGCCTTGCGGTTTTTATCCCGGTCAGCGGCTGGATGGCGAACCGGTTTGGCACGCGTCGGGTGTTCGCATCGGCAATCGGAGTGTTCACGCTCGGCTCACTGCTGTGCGGGCTGTCGAACAATATTCATGTGCTGGTGGCGTGCCGCATCCTGCAGGGCGCGGGCGGCGCCATGATGCTGCCGGTCGGGCGGCTGACCATGGTGCGCACTTTTGCCAAATCCGAGTTGATCCGCGCAATGAGTTTCGTCGCTATCCCCGGGCTGGTTGGCCCGATGTTGGGGCCGCTAGCCGGCGGCCTGATTACCGGCTATTTCCATTGGAGCGTCATATTCTTCGTCAACATTCCGATCGGCCTGACCGGCTTATACCTCGTCTACCGCCATCTTCCCGACTATCGTGAACAGCGCACACCGCCGCTGGACTATGTGGGACTTCTATTGTTCAGTTCCGGTATCGCTTTGCTGTCCTATGTGCTGGAAGTTTTTGGTGAGCACCGGCTCAACGCCGCGGAGATCTTCGGATTGCTGACGGTATCGGCACTGCTGCTGACCGGTTACGGACTGCACGCCACACGCACTACGAATCCGCTGTTGCGGCTGACCTTGTTTCAACTTCGCACATTTCGCACCGCGGTCAGCGGCAGCTTCTTCACACGTATCAGCATCGGCGGCATACCGTTCCTGTTTCCATTGCTGTACCAGGTCGGCCTCGGTTTCACACCGGTTCAGTCAGGCCTGCTGATGATGCCGCAGGCGCTGGCCGCCATGAGTCTTAAGCTGACCATGCCGCGCATACTGACGCGCTTCGGCTACCGTGGGGTGCTGATATCCAATACCGTCGCTCTGGGCGTGCTGATTCTGCTGTTCGCAACCATCGGCGCGGGCACGCCGATCTGGCTGGTGGTCCTGCAGGTGTTCTGCTTCGGATTCTTTACCTCGCTGCAGTACACCAGCATGAACACGCTGGTGTATGCCGACGTGACTGAGCCGCAAACCAGCAGCGCCAGTACCATCGCCAGCACGGCACAGCAGATGTCGGTCAGCTTCGGTGTCGCGGCTGCCTCCCTGGTTACCGCGATTTTTGTCCCAGACCGCTTTCATGCCGATGCGCCGGCATTGATGCGGGGCATTCACGACGCGTTCCTGGTTCTTGGCGGCTTTACGATCGCGTCCGCATTGGTGTTCCGCACCCTGCAAAGCGATGACGGCAGTGCCGTCAGCCAGCACAAAGCGATATTGCCGGCGGGTTGATGCAATACGTCACCCTCGGCAGAACGGATCTACGCGTCTCGGTCGCCGGCCTGGGCTGCGGCGGCAACAGTCGTCTCGGACTTGCCGCGGGCAAGAACGAGGCCGAAGCCATCGCGCTGGTACGCTCTGCGCTGGATCTTGGCGTCAATTTCTTCGATACCGCCGAGGCCTATGGCACGGAAGAGGTACTGGGCCGGGCGATCGCCGATGTGCCAAGAGATTCGGTGGTGCTTTCCACGAAGAGCCGGATTCTCGACCAGAACGGGAGTTTGCTCTCTGCTGCTGCCATCGTCGCCAATCTCGAGCGGTCGCTGCGCCGATTGGCCGTTGCGCATATCGACGTATTTCATCTGCACGCGGTTCAGGTCAAGCACTACGACTATGTGTTGCTGGAGCTCGCTCCGGCATTAATGCGGCAGAGGGAATTGGGCAAGATCGCTCATCTCGGGATCACCGAGTCTCCGCCTCGCGATCCCAATCAGGCCATGCTAACGCGCGCACTTGGCGATCCCTGCTGGGAAGTCATCATGCTGGCATTCCACATGATGAATCAGGGGGCACGCGCCACCGTATTCCCGCGGACGTTGACGCAGGGCGTGGGCACGCTATTGATGTTCGTGGTGCGAAACATCTTTTCCCGTCCAGCCGTTCTCGTGGAGACCATGCTGCAGTTGGCGCACGCCGGTGAGATACCAGAGTCTCTGGCGTATGATTCGGATCCCCTGGGGTTTCTGCTCCAGGATGGCGGCGCAGCGAGCATCACCGATGCCGCCTATCGCTTCGCACGCTATGAGCCGGGGGCGGATGTCATTCTCTTCGGAACGGGTGATCAGAAACATCTGCGCGTCAACGTTGCATCGCTCCTCAAGCCGCCGCTACCGGCAGCCGATATCGAGAAACTGCGGGCCTTGTTTGGTCAACTTCGCGGCATCGGACTGGTATTTCCAGATCACGTGAACTCACCGCCGCACTTACCGAGCCCAAACCCATGAGCACCATCCTGTTGCTGACGTTCTCCAATGTATTCATGACGTTCGCCTGGTACGGGCACCTTAAGTATGGGCACGACTGGCCGCTCTGGAAGGCCATTCTGGTGTCGTGGGGCATTGCGCTGATTGAATACTGCCTGGCGGTGCCGGCCAATCGACTCGGCTACGTCCACTTCTCGGGATTTCAGCTCAAGGTCATCCAGGAGGTCGTCACGCTCATCGTTTTCGTGGCGTTCGCATTGCTCGGCGCCGCTGCATTCTTCGCCTTTGCGTTCCGGACTAGGGCTCCGTAGAACCGGCGGGCTGCGCGGCAATCACTGCAGCGAGCCTATCGCTCAGCGCTGCGAGCGCAGCACTCATGGCGGCCGGAACGGAACCGGCGCAGGGCTCACTGGCGGGGACCTGCAGTTGCTCAATGCCGCGTTCGCTATCGCCTTTCGGACCGCGAAGCGTCCAGCTTGCGCGCAGCGTGGCCGCGCAGTTGCCGTCGGAGTAGAACTCCGCAATCGCGAACGATAGCAATCGCCGCGGCTCATTGGTCGACGGCTCGCTTGGATCAGCCACCAGATTCGGCGGTAGCCGCGCGCTCAGATCGTCGGACACGACACGGCGTACTTGATCGTCCAGTGGCGCCGCCCAACGATCCGAATCCGTGATATGTACGGTGTACGGGCCACTGCGGCTCACCAGCTGCAGGCGATCCAGTTCCGGCGGAACGACCACCGGCTGTACGCGCACCACGACCTGATTTGGGGTATTCGCGATAGCCGACGCCGGCGCGATCGACTTCAATGTATGGTATTGCATAGGCGGGCCTGAGCTGCAGTCAAGCAGCAGCCAGCATCCCAGAAATGCCGGTAATTGCCGAAACATGCGCATCATGGTTTGTCTGCCTTGCGGCCGCGAATCAGGGATTCAGGGTGGCGGTCGAGATAGTCGGTCAGATAGCGCAACGAACGCGCCGTCTCGGTTAATTCGCGTATCAGACGCGGCAGATCCGCGCCGCTGGCAGCGCTGGTACCCAGCACGTTATTAGCCGACTGCAGCGTGCGCTGGGCGGCCTCCGTTGCCTCCCGCAGGCTCGCCATAAGCGGTTTGATCTGCGGCTCGACTTCGGCCGTGACTTGATCGAGATTAGTGAGCGTGCGGTCAAGCTCCTTGACCGCGTGTCCGAGCTCCGGTCCCGCAGTTGCAACGTTGATGTGGTGCAATACGCTCTGCGCATTGGCCAGAATCGCGGCTATATCGGTGGCGCTGGCGCTCGGAAGCTCAGCATAGCCGTCGACCTGCTCGATACGACCCGGCGGCGTGTCATGAACAATGTCGAGTGACACGATTTTGGCGCCGGTCAGGAAGTTCGCCGCTACCAGGCGAGCGCGCAGTCCGCGAGCCACCAGACTTTTCAGCCGCGCGCCAAGGGCTGCGGAAGCATCGGTCCCTATATCGGCGCGAGCACGGATTATTTCGACGCGGCTCGGATCGAGCTCCAGGGTAACCCGCGTGATCAGCGACTGCCGGGCATCATCGAATTGCAGGCGCGCTTCGGTGACTTGGCCAATCTCAGTACCCTGCAGCTGCACGCTGGTGCCGGCACCGACATCCCCGGCGCCTCCTGCAAAATTCACTAGGTACACGAGTCTGCCACCACGCGGTTCGCGCTGCGCATCGTATTGGTTATCGTATAGAGGAAAGGCAGTACCGGGCGCGCTCTCGGTAGCCTGTGTTGCATTGGCAGGGGCGTCGAAGGATACGCCGCCCGATATCAGCTGCTGCCAGGAGGACGCGCGAAAGCGCAGTCCCTGCGCGCCTACCGCCAGATCGATTCCGCCCGAGTTCCAGAAACGCGTTAGCGAGCTTACGAACTTCTCATATGGCGCGCGAACGAAAGCATAAACGTTGATTTGCTTGCCTGAAGGGTCCAGCTGAAATCCTTCGACCTCACCGACCGGGACGCCGCGGTAAGAGATCGGCGATCCGCCAGTCAGCGAGCCCAGATCGCCGGTATGAAGCGTGAAGGATCGGCCGGGCGTATCCGGCGTCAGCGCCGGCGGATCGTCGAGCCCGGTGAAAGAGCGCTGTGGTGCACCGTCGCCGGGATACATCTCTATGAAGGAACCTGACACCAGGGTCGAAAGTCCGGAGATACCACCGATTCCGACCCGCGGACGCACGATCCAGAAGCGAGTGTTCGCCGTCAGGTGCGGTGTCACCGAACGCCGCATACGTGCGCGCACGACTACGCGCGACATGTCGTGTGTCAGGTAAATCGCCTCGACGGTCCCCAGTTCCACGTCCTTGTGGCGAACCTTGGTATCGCCGGCCTCAATGCCCTCAGCGTCGCTGAAGGAGATAGTGATCAATGGTCCGCGATCGGCCAAGGTACGAACGGCGAGCCAGATGACTATGCCGACCGACACCAGCGGCACCAGCCAGATCCAGGAGAACCATTGTCGTGGCCGCGTACGCGCGCTCGGAAGCGCCGCATCCTCACGCGCCTCGTCTTGCTTATTTTCATCGCTCATGTGGGATTGCTTGCCTCGTCCCACATCACCCGGGGATCGAAACATCGCGAGGCGATCATGGTGACCACCACCACCGCGGCAAAGGCCAGCGCGCCGGCTTCCGGGCGCACTCGCGTCAGCGCGCCGAACTGGACCAGCGCGACCAGGATAGAAATCATGAACAGGTCGATGTTGGACCAGCGGCCGACAAAATCGATAAACCGGTATATCCGTGTGCGGCCGATGAGCCAGCGACGTGACCGCCAGCGCGTCAACACCAGCATCAAGCTCAGACCGAATAATTTCATCAATGGCACCAGGACGCTGGCAGTAAACACGATCGCCGCCAGCGGCCATAGGCCCGATGTGATCAGTTCGTGCACTCCCCCTATGATCGTATTTGGATCCTCGTGACCGAAGCGCTCGATGCTGAGCACAGGCAGCAGATTGGCCGGCAGATACAACAGAAATCCTGCGATCACCAGCGCGAGAGTGCGCCGCATGGTATCCGGTTTGCGCCGATGAAGCTTCGCTGCGCACCGTGGGCAGGGCACATCTTCGCGAGCCGCATCGATCAGCAGCGCGCAGGCTCCGCACCTGATCGAGCGCCTACCCGATACCGGTTGCGCGCGGTAGGGAAGGGCACCCCAGACCGTTCGTTCATCGAGGCTTATCGCTGCCAGTAGTGTCGCGCAGGTGGCAGCGATCAGGCACCAGCCACCCGTGTTGACATGGACAGTGCCGATGGCCTGCAGGCGCGAATACGCGACACAACAACCGATCAGGTAAACCTCGATCATGGCCCACGGTCGTAGCTCTGCGGCCCACCTGAACACTCGCCCCAGCGGCACGGCGAGACCGAGTCGCAGTGCTCCCAGTACCCAGACCGTCAATGCGAGGTACGCGAATGGCACGGCAACGCCGAACAGAAACACCAGCGTGGCCAGCGGTCCGAAGCCATCGTTCCACAGTGCCTCCACTCCCGTGGGCAGCCAACTGCGTCGGGGCACGCCGAAGGCGATCAGGCTCATGAGAGGTAACAGCGCTGTGGGCAAGAGCAGGAGCAGCGCGGTCGCGGAAAATGCCAGCGGCGCATCGATGCCTCGTGTCCGCTGTGCCAGGCCATGCCCGCAGCGCGCGCACTCGGCAATAACGCCGCCAGGCACCGATGGCATAACCTGTACCAGTCCGCAATCGGAGCATCCGACCAGGTGGGCATGCATGGGAAGTGGACGATAGCGGCTCACGGGCGAAATACAATCAGTCATTTAGCTAAGATAATGCGGTAGAGCCCCTCCGAATACCCCAACAGTGTCCCTGAGGATACAGCCTATGCGAATTCACCCCGGTCCGGCCGGTACCGTCCATCGAATCACGGTGCGCAGCGCCGCTCTGGCGGGCAATCTGCTGGGTGATCCTGCGGCGCGGGCCGTAGACGTCTATGTGCCCGCGGGCCACACGGGAAACAAGCTTCCGCTGCTGGTCGATCTGGTCGGATTCACCCGCAGCGGACTATCCCACACCAACTGGGCCGCGTTTCGCGAAAACGTTCCTGAACGGCTGGACCGGCTCATCGGCGACGGCAAGATGCCGCCCGTGGTGGTGGCATTTCCTGACTGCTTTACGCGCCTGGGCGGCAACCAGTACATCAATTCCGCGGCGATGGGCCTATGGGAGGATTATCTGTTGCGCGAAATGCTGCCCGCGGTCGAACGGCAGTTTGGTTGTGGCGGGGACGGCCGGCGCGGCCTTTTCGGTAAGAGCTCCGGCGGTTACGGCGCGATCGTCCATGCCCTGCGACATTCAGACGTGTGGTCGGCAGCAGCCTGTCATTCCGGCGATATGGCGTT
>Ga0182024_10023217_pt1 | contig 11130 bp, 11 predicted proteins | sample P32metaG_FD_120480 | JGI IMG/M metagenome (GOLD analysis project Ga0182024, IMG submission 120480) | Permafrost microbial communities from Stordalen Mire, Sweden - P3-2 metaG (Illumina Assembly) | ecosystem: Environmental > Terrestrial > Soil > Wetlands > Permafrost | place: Sweden: Stordalen... | reverse complement strand
GTTGCGGTCCGAAGTGATAGAGCAGTTGAAACTGCTAAGGAGGTACCCGAACATCGGGGGCCTCGTTCCGTCTGAATTCTCGGACGTGCGCGCGACCACGATCGGCATTTTTCGGATCTTCTATCGCGTCAGTGCACGTGGTGTCGAAGTGATCTTCATCCGACGCAGCAAACGACGTCTTCCAAATTTCGACTAAACCAGACCGGGCTTTACCCTCGTAACTTCACTGTACGTTTGCGCGTTTTCGCAATCCTCCCTGCGAATTAACTAGCGCGGCTTGCGCACCACCGCGCCATTCTTCATCACGAAATCCACTTTTCGCAGCGATTCGATGTCGTCGAGCGGGCTGGACGGCATGGCGATGATATCCGCGAAGAGCCCGGCGGCGATCGCGCCACGCTCCTTTTGGATCCGCAGCAGCTCGGCATCGTTGGTGGTCATGCACTTCAAGATTTCCGCGTTGGGCACGCCCGCCGCGCGCCATACGGCCAGATAGTCCCATGTCATTTGCGCTCGGTTCTCGTCCTTGTAATCCGTAACGATGTCTGTGGAGAAGGCGAGCTTCACGCCAACTTTATAAGCGCGCTGCAGCCGGTCAATAATCGCAGCGCCTATTTTTTCCCCGCCCGCGAATTCGCCCGCTTCAAAATGGACGGCCGGGAAGTCCGTGCTGGAGAGAAAAATTCCCTTCTCTTTCATCCGCCGCAGCTGATCGTCGGTCAGAAAAAATCCATGCTCGATGGAGTCCACGCCTCCTGCGATCACATTGTCCGCCGCTTCTCCGCCGAGAACGTGCACGGCCACCGGACGCCCTGCGTGGTGCGCTTCATCCACGGCCGCGCGAATCTCTTCCAGCGAATAATGGTAATCGCTGTTGTCGGCGACCAGCTTGATCAAATCGGCGCCGTAAAAAATATTTTCGCGGACGGCTTTGCGAACCTCCTCGGGGCTATCGGCGTCGTAATATTCAAATCGCCAGAATGGGCCGATTTCCTGCGGAATGCCGCGGCTTTGTCCCCCAAACGGCGCGATGATTTTGCCGGCTGTTTGCACCGTGGGGCCCACGAACCACCCTGCGTCAATCGCCTTGCGCAAATCCACCGCCGCGAAATTCGCATCGTTGCCCACGTCGCGCACCGTGGTGATTCCCGCAGTCAGCAGAATCTGCGACTCGTACAATCCGCGCAGCGCGCGCAAGCCCGTGGCTTCGATCAAATAGTTGTGATCGAGCTCGCGAAAATATTTCACGCTCTGCGTCACATGCGTGTGCGCATCCATCACACCGGGCATCACCCATTCATTCGAAAGATCGATGACGGTGCTGCCCTTGGGAATCGCTACATTCGCCCCGACCTCCACGATTTTCTTGTCCTTCACCAGAATGATTTGATTTTTTGCAACTGCGCCAGTCGCCGGATCAATCAAGTTCCCGGCGCGAATCGCGACCGTCTGCGCCCACGCGGGGATCGCCAGCAGCAAGCAAGCCGCGAGCAACGATGTACGCATTTTCAATTCCTCCCTTTCCCGTCGTTGCGAAACCGGCGGAAGTCTAACACACCAGGCCCGCCTGGCTGGGCGAGCGGATCTGCAGCGCGAGACCATTCCTCGACTGTGTTACCTTTCTTGTGAGGTCCCGAATGCCCGAACTGCCCGAAGTCGAAACTGTAGCGCGCGGATTGCGTGAAGTCCTGCCCGGTCGGCGAGTTCTGAGCGTGCGTCTGGGCAAGACGGATTTCATTGACGATCCCGCGGCGCTGGAACAGGATTTGCCCGGCGGCACATTTGCGCGCATCCGGCGCCTGGGAAAATACCTGGTGCTGGACCTCGAGCCTCGAAAAACTCCCGTCGAAGAAAGTTCGCTGCTGATTCACCTCGGCATGACCGGCAAAATCAGCGTCTGCCCGCCGGAGACGCCCGTCGAGTTGCACACCCACGTGTTCCTCGCTCTCGACGATGGCCGCGAACTTCGTTACAACGATGTGCGCAGGTTCGGACGCATGGCGCTGCTGGCGAATGGCGCGCACGAACGCGTCCTCGGCGGCTTGGGCCTGGAGCCGCTGGAAATCAGCGAACACGAATTCCGCGCACGGATTCAAGCGCGCAAATCGCGCATCAAGGCAGTCCTGCTGAACCAGGCCGTGGTGCGCGGAATCGGCAACATTTATGCCGATGAAAGCCTGTGGCGGGCGAAAATCCATCCTGAAAAGATCGGCACCCAGTTGAAAGACGACGAACTGCGCCGGCTGCATCGCGCCGTGCAGCACATTTTGCGCGAAGCGATCCGCCTGCGCGGCTCTTCCATTTCGGATTATGTGGACCTGGACGGTGGGCGCGGAGAATTTCAACAGAAACATCGCGCCTACCGGCACGACGGCAAGAAGTGTTTTCGCTGCGGCACGATCATCCGCCGCATTATCGTCGCGGGCCGCAGCAGCCATTTCTGCCCGCAATGCCAGCCCGCGCCATCCAAACCAAGAAAGCCGCGCAAGCTCGCGAAACAGCGCAGACGCAAACGCAAGCTACGCTCCCGCCGCAAAGCCGGGCGTTAACGCCGCCCCGTATAAAAATAAATCAAAATTGCGCCCAACAGCGCGAACGCGCCGGCATAAATAAACCCTGCGTTAGGGCTTACGCTAGACCATAGCACTCCCACTGCGACGCTGGAGATCAAGTCGCCGACACCATTCACTGTGGCCAGCACGCCGAATCCAGAACCGCGGTTGGCAGCAGGCAACAACTCTGCCGCAAGCGATTTTTCCACCGACTGCTGCACGGCGCCGTGAATTCCCGCCAGACCGAACAAAATCGCGAGTACCGGAATCGTAGGCGGCTCGAAAATGAATCCCGCAAACGCCACCACTGCGAACAAATAGCCCACAGCCAGAAGCCCGCGCTTGCCAATGCGATCGGCGAGCGCTCCAGCCGGATAAGATGCCGCGGCATCCACGAAATTATAAAAAGTGTAGAGCCCCACGGCGATGGCCGAAGCACGCGCGAAGCCGTATTGTGGCGTCAATATCTGTCCTGCGCGCAGGATCAAGAGCGTGGGCGCAAAATCGCCGATGCCATGTGCAAAAACTCCTGCGAGAAAATGCCAATACGCTTTCGGCAGTTGCGCGAAACTGGATGCAAAGCTCGGCGCGCGGTGGCCTTCGTCCGGAATTCCCTTGGGCGCCAGAAACGCGAACGCTAATCCTGCGGCGAGACCGGGCAGCAGAGTCCAGCGCATAACTCCGCGCGCGCCCAGCATTCTCAGCAACGCCGTCGCGCACAAGGGCCCGAGCACCGCGCCAATCGTATCCATCGCGCGTTCAAATCCAAACGCGCGGCCTTGCTGTTCGGGCGCGACGCAGTCGGCCAGCAGCGTGTCGCGCGATGGTCCGCGGCTTCCGCGCCCTACCCAACCGAGCGCGCGCATCACCAGAATTGCAGGCCAGCTTTGCGCGAACGCGTAAGCGAACGTCGAAAGTCCCGTTGCGAAATATCCAATGATGCCGGTCGGCTTGCGCAGCTGCGGTCGATCCGCAATCCATCCGCCCGCCAATTTCGCGAAACTGGAAAGCCCGTCCGAAACTCCTTCGATCACACCCAGCGCAAATGCAGGCGCGCCCAGACTCGCCAGAAACGCGGGCAGAATCGCAGTCGCAGCTTCGTGGCCCCAATCGGAAAAAAGGCTCGCAAGCCCAATGCCAAGCACGCCGCGCGTAAGCCAACTTCTCGGCGGCGACATCGGAGCAGGAAGAGACGCAGGGGAGGGAACTTTCATGGTTCATGCACCTCGCGTCAGCGCGCCGCGCCTTCGCCAGCGCGCGCCGCGGCCGATGGCGCAAGAAAAGGAACAGTCGCCGCGAAAATACATTCGGCCCAGTCGCGCCGCGCATGCGGATCGAGCCACAACACCGGCACGCGCAAATTATTGAAGGGCGCCGACGCGAGCAATTCGACCAACAGGTCATGAATGCGCTGCTGAAACACGCGATCCTCCGAGCGAAATCCGTCCGCGGGAATTTCCGCTTCGACGGGCGGCACGCCGATCAGAATCGAATAAGTATCCATCCACCACGCCAGCCACGATTCCAGCTGCGGCTGCCGCCCAAATTTATTCACCAGGTAACAATAATTATCGAGCGCCGCGCGATCGGTAATCACGTGCGGCGCGCGCCGCGCGGCGTCGAGCTCGGCGGCAATCTGCGCGTGCAGAATCCACAGCTGGCCCTCGATGGTCGTCGCGGCGTTCACCGGAAATGGCGATTGTCGCGCCACTTCGGTCACCAGCTCCACGTTGTAGTGGGCCTTCTTCAGCAGCGAGCAAATCTCATACGCCAGAGTGGTCTTGCCCACTCCATGCGTTCCGATCAGTGCAAGTTTCATTCTTCCGCCTTTCGCCGGCAGCGCTTTCGTTTCTAGCACACTTTCGTCGCGCAGAGAACGGCGGCAGCGAAACGCTTCTGGCGTCCAGCGCGTCTAGTATTCGAAATTTCTCGCGCGTTGTTTTCGAACTGCGCGGCGCATAAAATCATCCGTTCTTGGATGCCGCAAATAACCGCGCGCATCGCCCAGTCTGCGAAAGGAGATTATGCGTGCCGTGCTACAGCGCGTAACGCGCGCTCGAGTGCTGGTGGACGGCAACGTCGCGGGCGAAATTGGCCCGGGCCTCGCAGTCCTGGTCGCCGTGGGACGAGACGACACGCCAGCTACGGCCGCATCCATGGCCGAAAAAATCGTGAACCTGCGCATTTTCGGCGATGATCAAGGCAAAATGAATCGCTCATTGCTGGAGGCGGGCGGCGCAGTACTCGCCGTTTCGCAATTCACGCTCTACGGCGACGCGCGCGGCCAGCGCCGGCCCAGCTTCATTCACGCCGCGCCGCCGGAGCAAGGCAAAGCGCTCTACGAAGAATTTGTCCGCGCCTTGCAAGCGCTCGGAGTACGCGTCGCAACCGGAGTCTTTCAGACGCACATGTCGGTCGAGATCGTCAACGACGGTCCGGTCACCATCCTCCTCGATTCCGACAAACTTTTCTAAGCTGACACGACGGGCTGCCAGAAGCACAGAAGCTCTCCGCTGAATAAAAAGTAGTAGGCGGCGGTTCAACTTGCGCAGCGCGTCGCACTGTCTTACGCTTTTCCAGGGGAAATATTAATGACCGAAATCAATCGTATCCTGGATCAAATGGACCGCGCATTCGCAGGTGACGCCTGGCACGGCCCGTCTCTCGAATCTCTCCTCGATGGAGTTTCCGCGGAAGATGCCTCGAAGCATCCCGTACGCGGCGCGCATTCCATCTGGGAGTTGGTAAATCACATTGCCGCGTGGAATTCAATCGTGCGGCAGCGCTCCGAAGGTGCAGCAGTCGAAGTGAGCACCGAAATGGATTGGCCGCCCGTTTGGGAAGCCACGGAAGTCACCTGGCAACGCTCCCTCGCGCACTTGCGGGATTGCCGCGCGCGCTTTCGCGCCGCCGTGCGAAAGCTTCCGGAAGACAAGCTCGACGAAATCGCTCCGGGCAAAGATCATTCGCTGTACGTGATGTTGCACGGCGCGATTCAGCACGATCTATATCACGCCGGACAGATTGCCGTGCTGAAGAAGGCGTTGCAATGAGCAAAAGGCGCAACGAATGAAGCCTGCATCCATCGCGTTCGCCGGAAACATTCGCCCGGCGCACCCGCTCGACCACGCGCGCATCGCCGAACTGGCCGGCCAGCTGAGCTATCCCTCCACGCCACAAGAAATAGCTGAGCGCCTGCAGGGCATAAAGGGCTCAGGTGAAGCCGCGGTGTTTGTGGCGGAACTCGAAACCGGCGAAATCGCCGGCTGGATCGCCGTCTTCGTCTGTCGCACCGTGGAAGCCGACGCGCGCGCTGAAGTCAGCGGCCTGGTGGTAGACGAACGCTTCCGTTCGCAGCGTGTCGGCGAGCGCCTGCTGGCACACGCGGAAGCATGGGCGCGCGAAAATGGTTGCCACGCCATCGGACTGCGCTCGAACGTAATCCGCGACCGCGCGCACGCGTTCTACGAGCGCCACGGTTACGCCCACGTCAAGACGCAAAAAGCCTTCCGCAAACAGCTGTAACCATTGCCCTTCCGATGGAACACACCTTCGCAATTGCCGCTCGCACATAAATATCGTAATACGATATAATATCGCTTGTATGAGAAGGTCTTCGCCACAGACCGTTGATTACCAAGCGCTCGCAGACTTCCGCTTCGAAATTCGCCGCTTCTTGAATTTCAGCGAACGTCTGGTGCGCGCCGCGGGCATGGAGCCGCAGCAGCACCAGGCTCTGCTCGCGATCAAAGGCCTTCCCGCGCATCGCGTAGCCACCATAGGCGTGCTGGCCGAGCGTTTGTTCATTCAACATCACAGCGCGGTGGAACTAGTGAATCGGCTGGAAGTGAAAGGCCTGCTGCGACGCGCGCGCAGCGCGGCGGACCGCCGTGAAGTAGTGTTGACCCTCTCCCGCCGCGGAGAAATGCTGCTCAAACAACTCACGCGTCCGCACCATGAGGAATTGCAATCCGCGCGGCCCAAGCTGCTTGCGGCAATGGCGGCTGCCCTCGATCCGCACGCAATCGTCGCGCGCGCGTCCAGAAACAAGCGGCACAAAAAGCAAAGCCCCAAACGCCGGACGAGGAATAAACAAGCGAAGCAACGGCACCGACAGCGCTAAACCGCGAATGGCCGCTGCAGCCAGCGCCCCGATAGGAGCCAAGATTGGCGAACTCATCCACTGACGACGAAAAGCTTCTGCAGACGCGGCCGCAGCAGCCAGCCGGCTTCCGGCTCGAATTTGTATCCCTGCTCGCAGGCGTAGTCGGGATTCTGGCAGGAATCATCGCGTACATTTTGTACGACTTGATCGGCTTGTTCACCAACCTCGCCTATTACCACGAGTGGTCGTTTCATTTTCGCAGTCCCGAACACACCCAGATCGGGCTCTGGATCATCGTCACGCCGGTGATTGGCGGCCTGATCATCGGCTTCATGGCGAAATACGGCTCGGAAAAAATCAAAGGCCACGGAATTCCGGAAGCGATGGAAGCCGTACTGACCTCACGCAGTCGTATCGAAGCAAAAGTTGCGATCCTGAAGCCTCTCTCGGCTGCGATCGCCATCGGCACGGGCGGCCCGTTCGGCGCCGAGGGACCCATCATTCAAACCGGTGGCGCAGTTGGCTCGCTGGTGGGGCAATTCATCTCCACGACGGCTGCGGAGCGCAAAGTCTTGCTCGCCTGCGGCGCAGGCGCCGGCATGGCTGCCACGTTCAATACGCCGATCGCCGGCGTGATACTCGCGATCGAGTTGCTGCTCTTTGAGTTTCGCGCCCGCTCGTTTATTCCCCTGGTGATCGCGTGCACTGTTGCCACCAGCGTGCGAGCGGTTCTGCTCGGGCAGCATTCGATGTTCACCATGGGCAACGTCAATTTCGACGTTCTGCATGGGCTGCCGTTTTATTTGCTACTCGGCGTGATCAGCGGCGTCGCGGCCATCGGCTTCACGAAGCTTCTGTACTGGGTGGAAGATCAATTCGCGCGGCTTCCCATCAACGACCTGTGGCATCCGGCGATTGGCGCGCTGGGCCTGGGCATCATCGGATTTTTTGTGCCGCGCGTGCTGGGCGTGGGCTACGACACGATTTCGGATATTCTGAATAATAATCTCGCGCTAAAACTTTTGATCCTCGTCGCCGTTTTTAAGGCTCTCGCGCTGGTCATCTCGCTCGGCTCCGGCACTTCGGGCGGGTTGCTGGCTCCGATGTTCATGTCCAGCGCGGCTCTCGGCGGCATTTTTGCGATCGTCGTCAACATGATTTTTCCCAGCGCGCATTTATCACCGGGGGCGTTCGCGCTGGTGGCCATGGCCGCGGTTTTCGGTTCCGCTTCGCGCGCGACGTTCGCCTTTATCGTCTTCGCCTTCGAAATCACGCGCGATTACAACGCCATTCTTCCGCTGATGCTCGCCTGCGTAATCGCGGATATGATCGCTCTGCGCTATTTGCCCAGCTCGATCATGACGGAAAAACTAACCCGCCGCGGATTGCAAGTTCCGAACGAATTTGAAGTGGGCGCCATGACTGTCGTGCGCGTTAGCGAAGTGATGCGCAAGGACGTCGTCCCGATCGCGCAGGAGATGACCGTATCGGAATTGGCCGAGCGCATGGGCCGCGGCGAACCGGCGTACAACTTGACGCAAGGATTGCCGATCGTCTCAGCCGAAGGCAAGCTCGTCGGCGTAGTAACGCAAGGAGATTTATTGCGCGCGCTCGAGTTGGACCCGCGAGGCACGATGACGGTGCTCGAGGCTGGATCGCACGAGCCCGTCGTCGCCTATCCGGACGAACTGGTTCACGACGCGATGCACCGCATGCTACAGCACGATATCGGCCGGCTACCGGTCGTCAGCCGCGAAAATCCGCAGCAGATGGTCGGCTATTTTAATCGCGCGAGCCTATTGGGCGCATGGACGCGCCAGCTCGAAGACGAGGGGCTTCGCGAGCACGGCTGGATCCGCAAGTGGAGAAACTCCGGCCGCCCCACGAAGCAGGCCACGCAAGCCGCGGAAAAATAAATCTAGAATCCGCCGCCACCACCTCCGCCGAATCCGCCGCCGGAGCCGCCTCCACCGCCGAATCCTGAGCCACCCGAACTGCGCGGCGCCGACGCCATCACGCTCCCCGCTTGCATGGACATCATATTAAGGTCGTTCACCAGATAAAATGCCGTGAAGTTGCCGCCGTAGTAGCCCTGATACCACTGCGGCGGCTGCAAGGCGATTCCAGAAAACGCCTGCACCCATTTTTTCTCAACCCTCAAAGCCATCGCGTAGGGCAGATATTTTTCAAAAAGCTCCGGCGTTTTTTCCAAACGCTCGATTTGATCTTTTTCCACACGTCCCAGGAATTCCTCGAAGCCCAGCACCTTTTCCAGCGCGCGCGCCCCCGTGACCGTCCGCGCAGACATGAACCAGCCAAAAATACAGATCACCAAGCCGCTCGCTATTCCCGCTAAAATCCAGCTGCCCGCCGCAATTCCCGTGGCGTTCTGGAAATATCCCACTCCTCCGAACACGAGCAGCCCGCCAATCACCAATCCCGCTCCGATGTAGCCTTGCTTCACGGTGTCCGGACGATGCAAATAATAGCCATCCTTCATCAGCGCGCTGAAAATCCGGTCGCGAATCGCCGGCAGGCGCGTGTAGAAATGATTCTGCAAATCGGAAAGATTCACGTCGGGGCTCGCGCCAGCATCGAAGAGCGCCGAAAGCATTTCCTGCTCGTGCGAACGCGCCGCAGCCCATTCCGTCGGCGTCTTCTTCATATGAAAAATGTAATCCTTGCTGTGCGTCAGCCCCAGCAAGTGGCTTTCTTCTTTCTGCTCGATGGTCAGATAACCCTTCACCGCCAAATCCACCAGCGTCGCCGTGATGTCGCGCATGGCGGCTTCGTTATCCACCAGCGTGCCACATTCTCCGGGCGTCAATTTGTCCGGCGGTTCGTACTGCACGGAAATCGCCTGGCGCTGCGGGTCGCGGCCGCGCGTCCACCAGAGCCAGAGCATCACAAAAAACGCGATCGCCGGGATCAGCAGAGGCGAATTGCTCTGCAGGAAGCGCATCAATTTCACGGACCCAGACGGTGGGTGCACGAATCCCTTGTCGAATCCCACCACCGCCGTCAGCCCTTGGCGATAGCCCAGCCGTCGCGTGCTGCGAATGTCCACGATGTTGTCGCTGATCTCGATGCGCGCATCCTCCGTGCGCGAATTGTTCACGCCGGTGTATGCGATGGCGTGCAATCCAGTAACGCCCGCGGGCAGTTCGATGTGCGCCGTGACCAGCTCGATCGGGTCCTGCCACTCGTTGCCCGTCACGTTCCAATACAGCTCGTCGTGGTCCTGAAAAAATCGCAGCGCGTCCAGCACGCGATAGTGCAACAGTATCGTGCGCGTTGCATCCTCCGCCGCCGGCACATATATTTTAAATTTGATGTTACGACCTTCGCGGTTTTGTTCCAGCTTGAGCTTTTGTCCTTCGCTATCCGTGGCGTTGATCTGATCCAGCAATAGCGTGTAGTTCAATCCTGCGTCATCGGTGTATTCCACGGGAATGCTGCGGTAGATGCCGTGCCAGATGCCGGTAAACTGCGCTTCGATCACTTCGGTGACGTCAATCGTGCCGTCGGGATGCATCTGAACCTGCGCATCGAAGTGCTTGAACACCAGCGTGCGCGCAATCGCCGGCATCGCGGCGAAAATCACCAGCAGAAGGATTGCAACGACGCGGCGGAGGCGGAGGCTGAACATTTCGCGGCGCGCGCGGCGGCTAGGTAGTTGCGCCAAAGCTAACCTTCGGCACATCGCGCTCGGCCGGCGCGCTGATCTCAAAAAATTGCCGCGGCGTAATGTTGAACATTCCGGCGATGATGTTGGAAGGGAACTGCACGATCTTGGTGTTCAGGTCGCGCACCACCGCGTTGTAGTAGCGTCGCGCGTTCTGCACACTATCTTCAATCTGGCTCAGCGATTGCTGCAGCTGAGTGAAACTTTCCACCGCTTTCAATTGCGGATACGCTTCCGCCAGCGCGAACACCTGGCGCAGCGCGGTGGTCAGCACGCCTTCCGCTTCAGCCTTCGCCGCAGGCCCCTGCGTATTCATCGCCTGATTGCGCGCGGCCACCACTCCCTCCAGCGTGCCCTTCTCGTGCGCGGCGTAACCCTGCACCGTTTCCACCAGGTTAGGAATCAAATCGTAGCGGCGCTTCAGCTGCACATCAATGTCAGACCACGCGTTGTCGCACTGCACCTTCAGCCGCACCAATGAGTTGTACGATGCAATGACAAACACCACCAGCAGCCCGACAATGGCAACCAATGCCAAAATCATCGCGGTCCTCCGAGATGCAGACGAACGCCAGCTGCGCCTTCGCCTGCGGCACAGCATACGGTGTGCGTCCATCACTGTAAAGGGGACTGTACCAACGCCGGTCCTTCAACGTCCGGTGGCCGCGTTAATCAGGGAGCGCCGGGATAAACCGGCATGTTGTAAGGAATGAAAGAGTCCTACAAGAAAGGAGACAGCGACTCCATCTTGGCCCTCAGTCTTGCGGGTGACATCGCGAGGTGTCACT
>Ga0182024_10023216_pt1 | contig 11130 bp, 8 predicted proteins | sample P32metaG_FD_120480 | JGI IMG/M metagenome (GOLD analysis project Ga0182024, IMG submission 120480) | Permafrost microbial communities from Stordalen Mire, Sweden - P3-2 metaG (Illumina Assembly) | ecosystem: Environmental > Terrestrial > Soil > Wetlands > Permafrost | place: Sweden: Stordalen... | reverse complement strand
GGGGATGGTAGAGGATGTCCTGTTACATTTCATCGAACAATGAGCGGATTTACGTGGCGCTTGAATCGAGTTACGGAGACGTGCCGACGATCACGGGGTCGAATCGGATTCCGCTAATAAAGCTGACGGCGAAACAGGTTCCGGCGCAGACCGGCCGCAGCGACAAGACCGGAAGCCGGACGTTTGTGGGGCTGCCCAACACGATTCGCAAGACCACGAATTATTCGCTCAACACGCTGATGACGGAGTGGACGGACCAGACCACCGCTCCGAGCGAGGGCCCGCTGTTTCAGGCGGCGATGGGCGGAACGCCGGTTTTCTACAACGGCGGCACGGTCGCCTCGGTGACGGGGCAGACCGAGATTCAATTCACGGCTCCGCACGGATTGATCGCGGGGCAGGCGGTAACGTTTTCGGGCGAGATGCGGTTTGTCACGGCGATTCAGGATTCGGTGACGGTATTTCTGAATGCGCCATTCAACAATATTCCGATAGCCGGCTCGACGTTCGGGACGACGATCACTTACATGCTCGCGGAGAGTTTGCCGAGCGTGAGCATTTTCGATTACTGGGATCCGGCGGCCGCGGTGCAACGAATTCTAGACGGCGCGGCGGCGGACACGATGAAGGTGAAGGTGAACGGGGATTTCCAGGAATTCGATTTCGCGGGGCCGGCGGAAGATCTGATCGACAGCGCGAGCTTCACGAGCGGACAAGGCGATTTGAGCGCGTTTCCGGCCGAGCCTAGCTCGCTGGGATTCGACTATACGATTGTGCCGGGGCACCTGGGCGAAGTGTGGATGGGCGCGTCGCCGACGCAGTTCTTCACCCTGACTTCGGCCGAGCTGACGCTTGAAAACCACGTCGAGCTGCGGGCGAGGGAATTCGGAAGCGACTTTGCCCGATGCATCGCGGCGGGCGAGCGGAAGGTGACGCTGAATTTCGAGCTGTTCGAGCTGGTGGACGCGCAGACGCCGGCGTTGTATCAGGCAGCGCGACAGAGATCGCCGATCAGCGTGATGTTGCAGTTGGGCGAGCAGACCAACCAGTTGTTCGGCGCATACATGCCGGCGATGGTGCCGGAGGTGCCGGAGTTCGACGACAGCGAGACGCGCTTGCAATGGAAATTTCAAAACAGCAGAGCGCAGGGGACGGTGGACAATGAGCTCTACATCGCATTCGGCTGAGGGGCATTCGGTTGAGGGGCTTTCGGTTGAGGGCCACGCGAGTATGGCCTGGTTCGATGCGAGCGGCCGGGCGAGGGCGCGCTATGCGATCAGGCGAATATCGTTCGGCGGGCGGATCGAGCTGGCGCGACGGATTCGCGAGATCGGGCGCAAGGCGGAATATCTGGAAGCTTCAAACGACGCGCGCGACAAGCTGGAAGCGACGGTGATGGCGGCGGAGATCGACCGCGCGTATCTGGAGTGGGGATTGGTGGGGGTGGAGGGGCTGGAGATCGACGGAACGGCGGCGACTCCGGCGAGCCTGATCGACGCGGGCCCGGTGGATCTCGCGGTAGAGATTCTCGCGCGCATCAAAGCCGAGTGCGGGCTAACGGAAGACGAACGAAAAAACTGATTGTCGCATTTCATTTTCAAAGCTCGGATCATTTTCTGGTCGCGGGCGGCGCCGCGTGGCGATGCGACGAATGCAGGCGGCAGCGCCTGGAGGCGAGGCGGCGATGCGGGTGGTTGAGCGAGGAGCGGCGCGGGCCGCGGCGAGTCGTGTGGGCGCGCGGACGGGTGGCGGCGGAGGAGTGTCCGAAGTCGCTGGTGACGCCGCAGAGCCTGGAGTGGATCGAGAAATTCCTGAGCTGGAAGTTCGCGGGCGCGCGCGCCGTCGATCATCTGCCGGCGCGGGACGCGGACGCAATTTTGATTTTGGAAAGAGAATGGCGCGATGGCCAACAACAACAATCCACTAACTAATGTAACGGCCCTGCTCGGCGGATCGAGTACGGGGCCGAGCGCGGAATCGGGCGGCGACAGCGGGACGAGCGCGCTGACCACGCAATTGACGTCGCTCACGCAGCAACTCCAGCAATTGCAGACGATCAATCAGACGCAGATCCAAACGATCGAGGCCAACACGACCGCGGTGGGGGCGAACACGAGCGCGAAGGGATCGACGGGCGAATCGACGGGGAGCAAGGTGGGCAGCACGCTCGAAGACGTATTCGGGTTGGGGTTGAGCCCGCTGATTTCGGGGCTGGTGAGCCTGTTCGGCGGAGGCGGAAGCAGTCAACCGGCGCCGCTGGTTCCGTTCATCAAGCCGCCGTCGGTGAGTGCGACCGGTGGAATCAGCGCGTCGAGTCCGGGAGCGTTTTCGGTGGATACGGCGGATGGCGGATTGCCGCGGGCCGTACCTTCGACGAGTTCGGCCGCGGCGCAGACGACGCAGATCACGGTGCAGGTGAACGCGCTCGACAGCCAGAGTTTTCTCGATCACAGCGACGACATCGCGCAAGCGGTGCGGCAGGCGATGCTGACATCGACCACGCTCAACGACGTGATCCGGGCGGTGTAGCATGGCGACCTTTCCCGCACTCAAGACCGGCGCGGTGGCGCAGTATCCATCGGACCGCCAACAAAATTTTTCGACGCAGGTGTTTCGTTTTCTGGACGGAAGCGAGCAGCGTTTTCCGGCATACGGCGCGACGCTGCGGCAATGGGTGATCCGGCTGGATCTTCTGGATGAATCGGAGCTGACGAATCTCGAACAATTTTTCGAGAGCGAGGCCGGGCGCGCGGGAAGCTTTACGTTCACGGACCCGTTTGACGGGACGGTGTATTCGAGCTGTAGCTTCGCGGCGGACACGCTGGCCCTTCAATTCAGCGGACCGCAAAACGGCAAGACGACGGTGACGATCAAGGAGAACCGGGGTTAGGATGCTGGTGTTTCCACAACTCGTGACGGGCGCATCGGCGCTGTATCCGGTGACGAAGACGTCGATTCAGCGGACGGTGGTCAACACGCTTGGCGATGGAAGCATGGTGGTGTTATCAGATCCGGACGCGGCGACGCTCGCCTGGGAGCTACACGCATCGGGGATGACGCTCGCAGAGTGGACGGCGATCGAAACTTTGTTTCTAGCGACGTCGGGGATGTGGCAGACGTTTACGTTTCTGGATCCGACCGGGAATCTGCTGGCAGATAGCGAAAATTTCGGCGGAGGAGCGTGGACCGACGGCGCATTGATCCAGTTGACGACGGGCGTGGTCGATCCGCTGGGCACTAATCGCGCGACCGGCGTGGTGAATGCGGGAGAGGCGGCGGAATCGGTGTCGCAGACGCTCGCGGCGCCGGGGAATTTTCACTATTGCCTGAGCGTGTGGGCGCGGACACCGGGAACGTCGGGGGTGACGCTGACGATTTCGACGACGGGCGGAGGGATCGCGCAGACGTTCGCGCTGAACGGCGAATGGAAACGCATTTCTGTTTCGGTGAATCCGGGGCAGACGACCACGAGCGTGATGTTCGGCGCGGAGCTTGAAGCGGGCGCGTCGGTGGATCTGTTCGGGATGCAGGCGGAGGCGCAACTTGCGCCGTCGGATTACAAGCTGACGGAAACGCAAGGCGGCGTGTACGCGAACGCGCGCTTCGGCGCGGACCGGCTGACGGTGACGGCGCAAAGCACCGACGTGTACGACGCGGTGATCCAGATCGTGAATACGGAGAACTGATGCCGACGATCGACACATTAAAAGAACAGCAAGCGCCGCCGACGCCGCTGTTCCTGTTCGACTGCGTGTTGAGCTCTGGTGCGACCGAGAGCTGGGCGACGCACGCGGTCGCGTTCAACGGCACGACGTACAACGCGCGATTGCTGAAGCACAGCCTGGAGCTTCGGGGTTCGTCGATTGACGGGCTGGATGGATCGGCGGTGGAATCGGTCACGCTGGCCAATGCGGATTCGCATTTTTCGCAAATCGAGCGGGAGACGGGATTCAAGGGCGCGCAACTCACGGTTCAATTTCTCTTCTACGATCTGGTGGGCGGAGCGGCGTCGTCCGAGGCGCGAGTGATTTTTCGAGGCGTGGCGAATCCGCCGGATCAGATCACGGAATCGTCATTCCGGGTGTCGTTCAACAACCGGTTGAGCCTGCAACGCATCGTGCTGCCGGAGGTGCAGATCCTGAGGCGGTGTCCGTGGATGTTCCCGGCAACGACGAGTCAACAACAGGAAGCGTTCGACGGCCAGGCGAAGGGAAAATATTCGGCGCTGTATAAATGCGGATATTCGCCGAGCATTACGGGCGGAGTGGGGAATCTGAATAGCGGCGCGCCCTACACGAGCTGCGATTTCACGCGAACGTCGTGCATGGCGCGCGGAATGTTCAGCACGGATGGGGCGAGCCACGTCACCGCGAGATTCGGCGGGCTGGAGTTCATTCCGCCGCAGATTCTGGTGCGGAGTTTCGGCGAGTCTGGCACGCAATTGTCCGCGGTGCAGGACAACCTGGCAGTGTATAACGATTCAGTCCCGCTGGTATACGGGACAGCGTGGTTTCAGCCGCCGATCGTGTTCGCGCGCAACGACGGCAACCTGACGCGGATCGAAGTGCTGCTGGGAATGGGCACGATCGACAGCATCATCACGGTGCTGGTCAACGACATTCAGATTCCGCAAGCGCAGAACGGCGTCAACATGACGGCGACGGGGTGGTTCAGCGTCATTACGCCGGGCACGAGAAACGGCGCGTTCGATCCGAATTTCACGGACGCATCGGGAAATCCGCTGGGCGATCCGTACGGAAGCATGGCGATGATGAGCGTGGTGGTTCCGAACCTGATCAGCAACGGGCAATCGCTTCCGACGATTCAAGTTCTGATGAACGGGCTGCTGCTCGAGCAGTTCGATTCGAGCGGAACTTCCCTCGGCGAATCGTTTTCGAACAATCCGGCGTGGGTGTTGCTGGATGTTCTGCGGCGGAGCGGGTGGCTGACGACAGAGATCGACCTGACGACGTTCGCATCGGCGGCGGCGTACTGCGCGCAGGCGATCGAGACCACGGATCTGAACGGGAATCCGGTGGCGGCGACGATGTTCGGATGCAACCTGGTGCTGACGGACAGCAAGAGCGCGGCGGAGGTCGCGAAGGGGATTCGCAAGGGATCGTCGCTAATGCTGACTTACGGGAACGGCGGGTTATTGACGCTGCGGGTGGAAAATACACTCGCGTTGCAGCAGCCGTCGCTGCCGGACGGGAGCAACAGCACGGAGGAGCTCGACGGCGGGTGGCCGGCGTACGAGTTCAGCGACGGGTCGGCCGATTTTTCGGGACTGGTGCGGACGGCGAACGGCGCATCGACGATCCGGTTGTCGTCGCAGAGCACGGCCGCGACACCGAACCGGCTGACGGTGGAATTTCAGGACGAGTTCAACGAGTATCAGCAAGACAGTCTGTCGCTGGTGGATGTCGATGACGCGCTATTGACGGACCGGCAGGTGACGAGCTCGTATCTCGCGCTGGGATTGCCGAATTTCGATCAGGCGACGCGCGTGCTGCAATTGCAGCTCAACAAGACGATCGACGGATACACGTTCATCGACTTCGAGACCACCGTGAAGGGGATCGGGATTTCGCCGGGGGATCTGATCACGATCACGTATCTAAAGGAAGGGCTGGAACGGCAGCCGTTCCGGGTGGTGAAGCTCGCGCCGGGGACGGATTATCAGACGCTCGAAATAACGGCGCAATGGCACGACGACGGGTGGTACACATCTGGCGGCGCGGCGGGCAATGGAACGGGGCGGCAGACGAACGCGGCGATCGGGATTCCGCGGCCGCTGGTGGGAGGCGTGCTCGATGCGCACGGGATCGAGCAGTTCGGAATCACGGAGACGACGACCGAGAGCACGGACGGAAGTTTCACGGTGACGTTGACGGTCGGGTTCGTGCCGCCGGCTGCTGCTGGAGTGGCGAGCGCGGCGTCGATTCCGCTGTTGAGTTTGAACGCCGGAATTTCGACGACAGGCGGGACGCTCGACGGAGGAGAGACGCTGTATTACGCGATCAGCGGGCTCGACGGAAGCGGAGCGGAGAGCGCGTTGTCGTTCATCGTGCCGGCGACGATTCCGGCGGGAACCAACACCAACCGTGTGACGCTTTCGGGTTTGAGTTTTTCGGCGAGCACGGCCAGCTTCAATGTTTATCGCGGAATGAACCCGGCCGAACTGCTTTTGATCGCCGCGAGCGTTGCGATCGCGACGAGTTATACCGATGCTGGGGCAACCGCGGAGTTGCAGGGACCGCCGGATGAGAATTACGATCACGCGAATTTCTACTGGCGGCTGGAGCTGCAACCGGAGGTCGCGGTAGGGATTTTTTCGGCGACGACGATCGGAAACGCGACGCTCGGAATGCTGACCAACGATTTCGTGGGCGCTGTGGCGCGGATCACGAGAGGAACGGGCGCGGCGCAGGAGCGCGTGATTCTTGGAAACACCGCGACCACGCTGACAGTGTCTCCGGCATGGACGATCGAGCCGGACACGACCAGCTTCTTTGTAGTCGCCAACGCGACGTGGACCTTCGGCGGGCTGGCGGCAACGAGTCCGGCGACGATCGAGGTGCCGAATCAGACAGGAGTCACCGTGGAAATTTCGGGGCGATCGGCGAACGTGCTGAATCAAGAGAGCGCGGTGGAATTGAATCCGCTGACGCGATGGCAGATCGGCGGAGCGGCGGGCGGAGGCGTGGACGCGGACGTGCCACCCGCTCCGGTTTTCGGATTGAGCCTCGCGGGACAGGGGACCATCGATCTGGTCGGAATTTCATTTACCGATCTGACCAACACGCACACGATCCTGGCGGGGACACTGACACTCTACTCCTGGAATGAGCTGAGCAGTCCATCGACGTTCACGCTGGCGAGCGCGATCCTGGCGACGGACACGACCATCACGCTGAGCAGCGCGGGGCCGGCGGTCGCCGGGGACTTGATCCAGATCGAGGAAGAGATTTTGGCGGTGGTCGCGAGTTTGAGCGGCGGCGCGCAGTATCAGGTGACGCGCGGATCGCACGGGAGCACGGCGGCGGGGCACGCGTCGGGCGCGCTGATTTATCACCTGGCGGCGAACGTGACGATCATGCCGTTCGTGGACGATTTCTTCGGGAGCCCGGCTAGCGGGAGTTACAGCTCGTCGATTTTCCTGCCGGATGTGCGAGTGGGGGCGGCGGACTTTTTCGTGACGAATGTTCGCGGCAACAGTCCGGTGGCGGCGGCATCGTTCGGTGCGACAACGGATCAGGGATTGAGGACGCTGGGGGGCGGGCAGCTTTCGATTCAGGTGGAAGGATACCTGGCGATTCAGACAGATGCCGCGCCGCCGCTGGTGATCGATTCGACGCTGGCAGCGCGCGATATTTTCGCGGTGGTCAGCGAGGCGCCGAGTCAGCCGCCGGGCTCGTCACCGGGAACCAACACGCTGCAACTTCAATTGCGGCAGGGATCGACGGTGTATTGCACGCTGGATTTCGACGATGGCGCGACGACTTCGAACTCGGTGGATGGATTCGGATTGCCGCCGCTGACCGCCGGGTCGCTGCTTAGTCTGGATATTCTTGCGGTTCACGGCGAGGCGAATAGTCTGCCGGGTCGCGATCTGACGGTGACGGTGCGGCTGTGACGCTTCAGAAACTGACGCCGAATCGCGATTTGCAGTGCTTTTTCTTCGAACCGTCGTGCGTGGCAGCGCTGAGCGGAACAACAGAAACGGGATTTACTGTTTCGGGATCATTTCGGCAGCAATTCGATTGGGCAGTGATCGAGTGGAATCGCGACAACACGCATGAGCATCCGGCGTTCCGCTATTTACCGGACGGCGATTTGAGCGGAGTGGTGCTGAGCTACCAGGAGACGCGAACCAACTGCATCGCGATGGATTCGGATTTGTTCGCGACGGTCGACTGGCCGTCATTGCGGGTGTGGGCGACGCCCACGGGTGGAACGGAGACGATTTACTGGGTGCCGCTGCTGTCGCACGCAACACCGGTCACGGGAAGCTATCAGTGCGCGTACGCGGATTTCACGCTTTCGGGAACGACGGCCGCCGGCGACTACGTCGGGCTGGCTTTTTTCGCAGAGCAGTACACCTATCAGGTGCTGAGCGGCGACACGGCGGCGACGATCATCACGAATCTGGCCGCGAGCATCAACGCGTTTTCGAGTTTCATCGCGGCGACAGCGACTGGAACAACGATTCGCGTGTATTACACGGCGGGGCAGCCGCTCGGGACGAGCACGGCGGGCGCGAACGGGAATAACTTCGGCATGTATACGTTCTCGACGGGCGCCGAAACGTGGGACGCGGCGTCGAAGATGTTTGCGAACGGAACCTCGCCTACTGAGTGGCAGGTGACGCTCGATTTCAGCTCGCTCGAAGGCACGCTATCGCCGGATTTAACGGGAACGCTTGAATCGATCCCGACGAATTCGATTCGCAAGATGCGCTGGACGTACGCGGCGGATTTGCAGAGCGGCGCGTATGAGCGGAGCGAGTTCGAGGTGGTGGTTTCGAGTTGGACGGTGACGGGAACGAATCTCGGATATTCGGTCGCGGGGACGGGCAGCCGCAGAGTGGAAGACGACGCACTTGAGATCGAATACAGCGGCACGTGGACGGAGTCGCGCGGGAATTATTCGGGCGGGACGATTCACTACGCGTCGGCAACGGGCGCGTCGGTCACGTTCGCGTATCAGGCGACGGTATCGCACACGCTGTACGTGGGCACGCGATATACGGGAAGCGGCGCGACGATTTCCTTCAATGTCGACGGCGCGGCGGCGGGGAGTTTGAACTTGTCGATTCCCGGCGAAGACGTGTTGCTGCGCTGGCCGGTGGGAGTGTACGGCGCGGGATCGCACACGATCACGGTGGCGCACGCGGGACCAGGCGGCGCCGATTTTTATTTCGATTTCATCGAGCTCGCGGTGCCGTCGAGCGATCTACCCACGTTTCCAGCGGAGCCGCAACTGACGCTTGCGACGGATTGGGACACCGAGCATTCACTTGCGCTCGCTCCGGAGCGCACGGCGTGGATGATCGATTCGCTGGGATTCACGGCGCGGCAGAATCACTATACCGGCGCGCTTTGGTTCTATGAACTGGTGAATCCATCGAACGTATACGCGACGGGGACGGTGACGTTTGGGGGGACGCCGGCGTTCAGCTCGACGGTGTGGGTGACGCTGGGGCCGACCGGATCTACGTTGACGCTGACGAAGCTGGTACACGAGGGGATGACGGCGGACATGGTCGCGCTGGCGTTCGCAATCGAGCTGAATCGCGGATATACAGGCGTGTGGGGGAGCGCGTCTAGGAACGTGCTGACGATTCAATCGCGGTCGCTGGGATTGGCTGGCGATGCGAACACGTTCGCGGCGTCGACGACCAGCGGCGGCGGATTTACGACGACGGCGTCGGGCGCTGCGTTCACGGGCGGCGTCGACGGAAAGTGGCTGACGGATCTGACGGCGTCGCCGAGGATGAATCGTGCGGCGAGGGACTGGCACGCGAGTTTTTTCGCGGCGCTAGGGGGCTACGAGATCGTTTCAACCGCGTCGTTCAGCATGGAACTGGGCAACGGCGACCCGTCCGCGAGCGCGGGAATCGCGCAGGTGGGACCGGCGGGCGATCCGATCCTGCTGCCGACACCGTCGCTGCAAACCAATTTTTCGCCGACGAGTCTCGCGTTCTGGCAGGAAGTTTACGCGGAGATGGCGGGGATTCAAGCAGCGGCGGGGCTGACGCCGTTCCTGCAATTCGGCGAAGTGCAGTGGTGGTATTTTTCGAACGACGGCGACGGTCATTCGTATTCGGGGATGCCGTTTTACGACGCGTGGAATCAGAGCCAGTTTCTCGCGGAATTCGGAACGGCGATGGCGGTGATCACAACGAATACAGTCAATCCGGCGAGCTATCCGAACGAAGTTTCGTATCTGCCCGGAGTGATCGGCAATTTCACGAACGCGATCATGACGTTTGTTCGCACGAGCGAGGCGAGTTGCCGATTCGAAGTTCTGTATCCGACCGATACGAACCAGACGACGTTCAATCAGGCGATCAACTATCCGGTAACGGCGTGGACACCGTCGGCGCTCGCGGTACTGAAGACGGAAAACTTCGGATTCACGCTGGGGCGGAATCTGGATGCGGCGGAAGGGACCATGGATTTCGGCACGTCGCTGGGATTCCTCGCGACGCAGCGGAGCCAGTTGGTGGGCGCTGGCGATTCGACGACGGCGTGGATCAAAGAGGTGGACAGCGCGGAGGGCAAGGGATTCGAGAGCGTGGTGATTTTCGCGCTGGATCAATACTGTTTGATCGGGTACGCGACGCCGCTCGCGGAGGGACTGCGGCGCAGCTTGCGGATGGGGTAGGATGTCAGTTCGAAAAATTGGCCCACCGCCGAAAAGCAGATCCCTCGCTACGCTCGAGATGACGCGGGTCGCTGCGGCTCGGATGACGCGGGTCGCTACACTCGGGATGACGCGGGTCGTTGCGCTCGGGATGACGCGGGTCGCTGCGCTAGGGATGACGCGGGTCGCTACGCTCGGGATGACGCGAGCGCAGGGGTTGAACGCCACGCGTTGATAGACTGAGAGTTGCTCCAGGTACAGAACGTTTCCAAGCTGTATCGTTTGTACCGGCGGCCGGTCGACCGGCTGCTCGAGATCGTTCCTTTCACAAAAAATTACTCGCCGGCGGAATTCTGGGCGCTGCGCGACGTGAATCTCGGCGTCGAGCGCGGCGAGGTGTTGGGAATCGTCGGACCGAACGGGAGCGGCAAGAGCACGCTACTGCAAGTAGTCAGCGGGATTCTGGAGCCGACGCGCGGGCGCGTGATCACACAGGGGAGAATCGCGGCGCTGCTCGAATTGGGCGCGGGGTTCAATCCTGAATTCACGGGCCGCGAGAACGTTTTTCTGAACGGCGAGATTCTGGGCATTTCGCGACGTGAAATGGAGCGCGTGTTTCCGCAGATCGAGCGATTCGCCGAAATCGGCACATACATCGAACGGCCGGTGAAGGAGTATTCGAGCGGCATGTACGTGCGGCTCGCGTTTGCGACGGCGATTCACGTCGATCCCGAGATTCTGATCGTGGATGAAGCGCTGGCG
>Ga0182024_10023215_pt1 | contig 11130 bp, 11 predicted proteins | sample P32metaG_FD_120480 | JGI IMG/M metagenome (GOLD analysis project Ga0182024, IMG submission 120480) | Permafrost microbial communities from Stordalen Mire, Sweden - P3-2 metaG (Illumina Assembly) | ecosystem: Environmental > Terrestrial > Soil > Wetlands > Permafrost | place: Sweden: Stordalen... | reverse complement strand
CTGCGCCAGCAGGCTGGCATTGCCGCCCGCCGCGGCGGTGTTGACGGTGACCACCTGCTCGGCGGCGAAGCGGCGGAGATAGTTGGGGCCGCCGGCCTTGGGGCCGGTGCCGGACAGGCCGGTGCCGCCAAACGGCTGGGTGCCGACCACCGCACCGATCATGTTGCGATTGACGTAGACGTTGCCGTGGTCGAGCCGGGCGGCGATGCGCTCGACCGTGCGGTCGATGCGCGAATGGATGCCGAGCGTCAGGGCGGTGCCGTTGCCGGCAATGTCGTCGAGCAGGGCATCAAGCGCGGCGGCGCGCCAGCGCACGACATGCAGCACCGGGCCGAACACCTCCTGTTGGAGATCACGGGCGCGATCGAGCTCGATCACCGCCGGGCCGACATAGCTGCCGGCGGTCGGCAGCGCGCCGTCACGGTCCCAGCGGAAGCGCACCGCGCCGGCCCGTTCCTTGGCGGCGATCCAGCGTTCGAGCTTTTGTTTGGCGTCGGTGTCGATCACCGGGCCGACATGGGTCGAGGGGTCGCGCGGGTCGCCGATTTTCAGCGCGCGCGCCGCGCCGGTCACCATGTCGAGGATGCGATCGGCGACGTCCTCCTGCAGACACAGGAGCCGTAGCGCCGAACAGCGCTGGCCGGCGGACCGGAAGGCGGACGTTATCACGTCGTCGGTCACCTGTTCGGGCAGCGCGGTGGCATCGACGATCATCGGGTTGATGCCGCCGGTCTCGGCGATCAGCGGCACGATCGGCCCGTTTTTTTCGGCGAGCGCCCGGTTGATGGCGCGGCCGACCTCGGTCGAGCCGGTGAAGGCGACGCCGGCGACGCGGGCATCGGCGACGAGCTGCGCGCCCACCGCGCCATCCCCGAGAACGAGGTGCAGCGCGCTCGCCGGCACGCCCGCGTCGTGCAGCAGCGCAACGGCGCGCGCGGCAATGAGCGGCGTCTGTTCGGCCGGCTTGGCAACGACCGCATTGCCGGCGACCAGCGCGGCACTGACTTGGCCGAGGAAGATGGCAAGCGGAAAATTCCACGGGCTGATGCAGACAAAGACGCCGCGCCCGCGATAGCGCAGCGCGTTGGATTCCCCGGTTGGCCCGGGCAGCGGCTGCGGCGCGAGGCCGGCACGCGCCTGCGCCGCATAGTACCGGCAATCGTCGATCGCCTCGCGCAGCTCGGCCAGCGCATCGTCGAGCGTCTTGCCGCCTTCGCTCTGCAGCAGCGCGATCAGACCGCCGCGCTCGGCTTCGAGCCGGTCGGCGGCGCGTTCCAGTGTGGCGGCGCGCTCGCCGAGCGGCGTTGCCGCCCATGCGGGAAAGCCGGCGGCGCCGGCCGCCATCGCCGCGGCGGCGACCGTCGCGTCGACCTCGCGGACGGCGCCAATCGGCCGGCCGTCGATCGGCGAGAACACGGGACGTTCGGCGCCGCGCAGCGCGACGCCGTCGACAAGCGACGCGGCGACGCGCGGTGCGCCCGTGCCGGCACGCACCGCGCCGAGCAGGGCCTCGAGGCTCGCCCGTTCGCCGAACTCGATGCCGGCGGCGGCCCGCCGTTCGGGGAGGTAAATATCGCGGGGCAGCGGGATTTTACTGTTGCGCGCCGTCCTGGCGCCGGCCACCCGAGCTTGCGGCCGGCGCAGAATCTCCTCGATCGGCACGCCCGGATCGGCGGCCACCGACACGAACGAGGAATTCGCGCCGTTCTCCAGAAGCCGCCGCACCAGATAAGCCAGCAGATCGCGATGGCCGCCGACCGGCGCGTAAATCCGGCAGGCGGCGTCGGGCAATTCGGTCAACAGCGCGGCGTAGAGCGCCTCGCCCATGCCGTAGAGCCGCTGAAACTCGAAGCCGTCGACGCCGCCGGCATGCTCGACAACGCTGGCGACGGTCAGCGCGTTGTGGGTGGCGAATTGCGGATAAAGCCGATCGCGCGCCGCCAGCAGTCGTTTGACGCAAGCCATGTAGCAGAGGTCGGTCATCGCCTTGCGGGTGAACACTGGATAGTCGGCCAAGCCGCGCTCCTGGGCGCGCTTGATCTCGGTATCCCAATAAGCGCCCTTGACCAGCCGCACCGTGAGCCGGCGGCGCGATGCCGCCGCGGCACTTTCCACCCAGTCGATCACGGCCGGCGCGCGCTTCTGATAGGCCTGCACCGCCAGGCCGAAGCCGTCCCAACCGCGCAGCGAGGCATCGTCCAAAGCGGCGCCGATGACATCGAGCGACAGTTCGAGCCGATCGGCCTCCTCGGCATCGATGGTGAACGCAAGGTCGCGCGCCATCGCCATGCGGGCGAGTTCGACAAGACGCGGCACCAATTCGGCCAGCACGCGTTCGCGCGAAATCGCTTCGTAGCGCGGGTGCAGGGCCGACAGCTTCACCGAGATGCCGGGACGGCCCGGCGACGGTGCATTGCCGGCACGCGATCCGATGGCGGCGATGGCGCCGGCATAAGCCTCGAAATACTTTTCGGCGTCCGCCGCGGTGCGCGCGCCCTCGCCGAGCATGTCGAACGAATAGCGGAACTCGCTGTGGCCGCGGGCGCGCGCCAGCGCTTCCTCGATGGTCTGGCCGAGCACGAAATGCGAGCCGAGGAGCCGCATCGCCTGGCGCACCGCGGCGCGCACCGTCGGCAGGCCGAGACGGCGCACGATGGCTTCGAGGATGGTCTCCGGCGTCTCGCCGGGATGAATGACGCGGGCGGCGATGCCCAGCGTCCACGCCGACGCCGAGACCAGGATGGCATTGGACTTGACGTCGCTGTCATTCCAACGGCCGGCGGCGAGCTTGTCCTCGATCAGGCGGTCAGCGGTCGCGGCGTCGGGCACCCGCAGCAGCGCCTCGGCGAGCACCATGAGCGCGAGGCCCTCCTTGGTCGAAAGCGAGTAGGCGTGCAGAAATTCTTCGACGCCGCCAAGGCCCGCGGCCTTGGCGCGGATCGCCTCGACCAGGCGTCGGGCGCGGGCATCGACCTCGCTCTCCGCCGCGCGCTCGCGGGCGGCTTCGGCAAGGAAGCCCGCGGCCAGTTCCTCGTCCGGCGGGGCGAATGGCGCTTGAAACGTCGGGGGCCTGGGATCAGGCGCATCCATCGCGGCAGTTTATCCGCCGCCGCCGCGTTGCGCCATGCGGCGGGCGCGAAACGGATCAGAACCCGCGCTCGACCAGCACCTGCAGGCGGTCGATGGTTTGCGTCCAGCCGATCTCCATGCCTTGCGGATGCGCCGCGGCGGCTTCGACGACGGCGACGGCGCGCGTGCGCAATATCAGTACCCGGGCTTCTCGCAATTGACCATCCAGGGCGTGCCGAACTGGTCGGTCAGCATGCCGAAACGCTCCGCCCAGAAGGTTTCCTGGATCGGCATCCGCACCGTGCTGTTCTCCGACAGCGCCGCAAAGACGCGCTCGGCTTCGGCCGGCGTGTCGACGCCGAGCGTCACCACCATGCCCTTCATCGGCTCGTAAAATTGCGGCGGCGCGTCGGCGCCCATCAGCAGCATGTCGCCGACCGCCAACCGCACGTGCATGATCTTGTCCTTGTCGGCCGGCGCCGTCTGGGCCGCCATCGGGCTCTGGCCATAAGTCATTTTCATGAGGATCTTGCCGCCGAGCACTTTCTCGTAGAACTTGAACGCGGCGTCGCATGTGCCGTTGAAGCTCAGATAGGGATTGATCTGCATTGCAGCGCTCCTTTCGATTTGGTGCGAGGATATCTATTCGGCCGCGACCGTGGCCGGCCGGCTCTCGACCAGCGCCTTGAGCCTGGCGAGGCCGTCCTCGAACTGACTGCCGACCATCTTGTCGCAGTCCATGAACACGCTCATGAGCTTGGCCAGATACGGACGCCGGCCCGCCATCGCCCAGGTGACGTCGGTGCCGGCGCCGTTACGATCCAGCGTGAACTCGACGGTGTTGCTCGCCTTGAACGGCCGCGCCATCTCCAACAGCAGCACGACGTTCGACGGCGGGGTCGAACTGGTGATGGCGATTCGCCCCGCCCCGACCTGCCGGTTGCCGTCCCATGCGTAGGCCGCGCCCGGACCGCGCGGCGCGCCGCTGTAGGTGCGCTTCATGGTCGGGTCCTTCTCGAACGGCGACCATGCCGACTGGGCATGCAAATCGTCGATCAAGGGAAAGATCTGCTCCGGCGGCGCCGCGATGCGCGTGCTGCGCTGGACCATGAAAGTGTCGGACTTGGTCGCCGCATAGGCCAGAACGGCCGCAACCGCGACGGCGACGACGATGACGACGGTGGTGATCATTGGCTCCTCCGAACGGTTAGCGGGATTGGCGCGGATGACCTGCGCAGGTCACCCCGCATGGGCCTGTTGCAGGACTGCGATATCGAACTTTTTCGTTTTCATCACGGCGTCCATCATTCGATTAAGCTGGGCGCCTTCGGCGCTCGTCATCAGCTCCGGCAGGACCGACGGCACGATCTGCCAGGACACTCCGTATTTGTCCTTCAGCCAGCCGCACTGACCCTCCTGGCCGCCGTGCGACAGCTTGCTCCAGAAATAATCGATCTCGTCCTGGGTGTCGCACATCACCTGGAACGACACCGCTTCGTTGAACTTGAAATGCGGGCCGCCATTGAGCGCGGTGAAGGTCTGGCCCTCGATCTCGAACTCGACGACCATGACCGAGCCGGCGGGCTTGCCGTGCACGTCGCGGCCGGCTTCGCCATAGCGGCTGGTCTGCTTGATCCGGGAATTGTCGAACACCGCGGTGTAGAATTTCGCCGCGTCCTCGGCCTGGGTGTCGAACCACAGGCACGGCGTGATCTTTTGTCTGACAGTCGCCATGTTGGTCTCCCGAGCCTTTGGCGCGCGCTACTTCGCGTCCGCCAGATAAGCGATGAGGCGTTCGAAGGTGCCGCCCCAGCCCTGGCGCATGCCGTCGCGTGCGGCGTCGAACGTTTTGAGTTCTTCCGGCGTCGCGTTGATCGGCGACCAGCGGATCGTGACGCCGGTCTGACCCTGCCGCGGTTCGTCGAACGTCACGGTCGTCAGCATTTCGAGCGGCCAGGTCGGGCTCAACGGGTGCCGCGTGACGCCGCCGGCTTCGTCGGAGAAAGAGTGTACCCAGACCAGGCGTTGCGGGGCGACGATCTCGCGATAGACGAATTTGGCCCACATGACGCGGCCGGCGGCATCGCGCATCGCGCCAAGATAGGTGCCGCCGACGCGCAGATCCATTTTCGACGCCACGATGGTGGAACCCGCCGGACCCCACCACTCCTTCATGCGATCCGGATCGGTGAAACACTGCCAGACCAGCGCGCGTGGCGCATCGAACACGCGTGAAATGACGAAGTCGGCGGTTTGGAATTCAGCAAGCATCACACCCTCCGCAGTTGGACGGAATCGACCGGGAGACCCCGGACGCTCAATGTTCGACCAGGATCATCCAATGAACGCCGAACTTGTCGGCCAGCATGCCGAACCGCGGCGAGAAGAACGTCTTGGCCATCGGCATGGTCACTTGGCCGCCGGCGCTCAGCGCGGCGAACATCTTGTCGGCGGCGGCCTCGGTTGGTGCCGTGACGGCCAGCGCGAAACCCTCGAATTTCGGCTGGCCGCTGTTGCGGCCGTCGGAGGCCAGGACCTTGGTGTCGCCGACCTGAAACTGGCTATGCATGACCTTGTCCTCGGAACCGGGCGAGACCATGGCCTTGTCCGGACCGTCCTTCCAGCGCATCAGCATGTCGACCTTGGCGCCGACCGCCGCCTTGTAAAACTCCAGCGCTTCATCGCAGCGGCCGTCGAAGAACAGATACGGTTGCACTTGCATGACGATGTCCTCTCTTTGCTGATGTGACCGGTTTAGAGCGCAAGGTTCTTTCTTATGGTCCCAGTTCTTTCTCATGGTCCCAGTTCTTTCTCATGGTCCCAGTTCTTTCTCATGGACCCAAGGACGCGGCGCGCGGCGCCATCCCGACAGCGCGCCGCGAATTTTTTCAGGCCGGCTGGCTCTCCCTGATCAAGCGGTCAAGATGAAGGCGGATATGGGCCGCTTCGGCCGGCGTGCGGGCGAGCGCGATGGCCTGATCGAACGCGACCCGCGCCGCATCGGTGCGGCCGAGCTGCATCAGCAGGCCGCCCTTGAGGCCGAAGAAATGAAAATAGCCGGCCAGCGGCTGCGCCAACGGCTCGATCATCGCCAGCGCCGCTTCGGCGCCGCGCACCTTGCTGACGGCGACGGCGCGATTGAGCGTCACCACCGGCGATGGCTGCAGGGTTTCGAGCGTGGCATAAAGCTGGTCGATCTCGGCCCAGTCGGTGTTCGCGGCCTTCGCGGCGTGCGCATGCACGCCGGCGATGGCGGCCTGCAGCTGATAGGGCCCCGGTCGGCGATGGCGCAGCGCCTTCTCGATCAGGGCGTAGCCTTCGGCAATCATGTCGCGGTTCCACAGGCTGCGGTCCTGATCCTCCAGCAGAACGATAACGCCATCGGCGTCGAGCCGGGCGGCCGTGCGGGCGTGCTGAAGCAGCAACAGCGCGGTAAGACCCATGATTTCCGGCTCGCCCGGGAACAGCGTCAGCAGCAGGCGGGACAGCCGGATCGCTTCATCGCACAGCGGCACGCGCACATGCACGTCGCCGCCGCTGGCCGAATAGCCCTCGTTGAACAACAGATAAATCATGGCGGCTACCGCGCCGAGCCGGGCCGCCCGCTCGACCGCGTCCGGCGCGGCGAAGGCGACCTCCGCCTGCGCCACGCGGCTCTTGGCGCGGGTGATGCGCTGTTCCATGGCGCTTTCGCCGACCAGAAAAGCGCGTGCGATCTCCTTGACCGAAAGCCCCGACACCACGCGCAGCGCCAGCGCGATCTGCTGCACGGCGGTCAGATCCGGATGGCAGCAGATGAACAAAAGCCGCAGGACGTCGTCGCGGTAATGCGAATTGTCGAGCCGCTCGACGATGTCGAGTTCGGCGTCTTCCAAGTCGGAAATTTCATGATCGGCCGGCAGCGGGCCGCTGTTGCGGCCGCGGCGCAGTTCGTCGAGCCCGACGTTGCGGCCGACCAGGACCAGCCAGGCGACCGGATCGCGCGGCGGCCCGTTGACCGGCCAGGTCTTCAGCGCCCGCATGCACGCTTCCTGGAACGATTCTTCGGCCTGATCGAGCGAGCGGAAGTAGCGCAGCAGCGCGCCGACCGCCTGCGGACGCGCCGCTCGCAGAACCGAATCGATCCAGCCAACGTCGTTCACGAAGCCTTGCCCTCCGGCAGGTACAGGCGGACCGGGCGGATTTCGAACACCACTTTTTCCTCGCGGCCGATGTCTTTGGCGAGATCGATCGCTTCCTCGAGCGAGTCGCAATCGATCAGGTAGAAGCCCAGCAGCGCCTCCTTGGTTTCCGCAAACGGGCCGTCGAGCACGACCGGCTCGCGACCCATCCGCACCGTCGTGGCCGCGGTCGTCGGCATCAGCCGCACCGCCGGGCCGAGCTTGCCCTTGGCGGCAAGCTTGTCGGTCACCACGGCGCGCTTGGCCAAGACCGCATCGTCCTCCGCTTTGCTCCAGGAGTTGACCACCGCCTCGTTGTGGCAGCACAGGAACGCATAGAGCATGGGCCCATCTCCCTTGTTGGTCATCGGAGGACGGATGACTATGCCTCATTCCGACAAGTCCTTGAAAATTTTGCGACAGGTTCCCGCCCATGGAATTATGCCATTGAAGCCACATAGGTTTCGAGCCGGGCCAGGTTCTGGGTAACGTGCTCCACCCAGCGCTGCGCCAACTCCTCCGGCGTGCGCAGAACGACCGCCGCGCGGCCGGTCGTTGGCGACCAAGCTCCTCGCGCCGGCGTCGCGGTGGTCTTGCGCTTCGGCGTCGCCGCAGCGCGCAAGGCGGACATGGCGCCCACGGCGCCCATAGCGCAAATGGCGCGGCCGTGTGCCTTCACCCACCGCACGAAACCGCCGACGTCGATAAAGTAGCCGGCGTGTTTCATGGTCGCGATGATGTAGCAGCAGAGCAACGGATCAAGCATCGGTCTTCTCCCCTCGTCACCGCCAAAGGACGATTGACCTCCCGCCACTCCGACAGCGCCGCCGCTAAAAAATTTGCTGCGTCAGCTCGCCACCCCACGCTGTGCCGCGACGTAGTCGCCGAGACGCGTCATGGTCTGCACCAGGCCCTTGTCGGCGCCGTAGTCCTTGATCACCCGGTCGCGCTCGGCCGCGGACGGGAAATCGCCGCGCCAGGTCATGCGGGTGCGGCCGCCGAGATCCTCGAAGATGACCGTCTGCCGGAACTGCACCGGCTCGACGTCATCGCCGCCGCCGTGGCGATAAACGATGCGCTCCGGCGGCACCACCTCGTCAAAGGTGATGCGGTTCTGATAGTCGCGGCCGTCGGGGCCGTGCATGACGAACCGCCAGATCCCGCCCGGCCGCATATCGAAGCTGTGGGTCGTGGTCGAAAAGCCGTTCGGACCCCACCACTGCGCCAGGTGCTTGGGATCGGTCCATGCCGAAAACACCAGTTCGCGCGGCGCATCGAATTCGCGGACGCCGATGATCGATCGCGGGTCCCGGTCGAGGTCGAGACTATTTTGTGCGGCCACGTTTTTTCTCCTTTGCCTTCTGCCCCTTGGCTTTGCTGTCGCCGGCCTGAAGTTTTTTCAGATAGGCGTCGAGCCGGTCGAGGCTGCCCTCGAAGAAGCGGCGGTAGTGTTCGAGCCAATCGTCGACGTCCTTCAAGGCGCGCGGCTCGATCCGGCACGGCCGCCACTGCGCCTCGCGGCCGCGGGTGATCAGGCCGGCGCGCTCCAGGACTTTCAGATGCTTGGAGACCGCCGGCAGGCTCATGGCGAACGGCTCCGCCAGGTCCGTCACCGAAGTCTCGCCGAGCACCAGCCGGGCCAGGATGGCGCGGCGGGTCGGATCGGCGAGCGCGGCGAAGGTGGCGTCGAGGTTGGTCATGAACCATCCGGTTAAATAACTGATTGGTTAAATACGCCGGGCGGGCCCGCCAGTCAAGTCGAAGTTTTCGGTTAACGGTGCCTGACGACACCCGTCATATTTTGGTCGCGGCGGCGCTAAAGTAGTGGCGTCCCCCGGAGCCGATTTCCGTCATGTCTTTCCTGCGCATCTATCTCCGCGTCCTTGGCCTGCTCGGTCCCGAGGCCCGGCTTGCCGTGACGCTGGCGGTGACGAATGTCGCGCTCGCGGTGTCGCAATTCGTCGAGCCGGTGCTGTTCGGCCGCATTGTCGATGCCTTGTCGGGCGCGCTGCCGGCCGGCCTCGGGCCGGCCGCACGCACGCTCGCGCCGGTGGTCGGCGCCTGGGTCGGGTTCGGCTTGTTCACCATCGCCGCCGCCGCGCTGGTGGCATGGTTCTCCGACCGGCTGTCGCACCGGCGCCGCAACATGGTGATCGCCGATTATTTCGAGCACGTGCTGCAACTGCCGCTGGCCTACCACGCCGCGTCGCATTCCGGCCGTCAGGTCAAGATCATGCTGACCGGCACCGACACGTTGTGGTGGCTGTGGCTGTCGTTCTTTCGCGAGCATTTCGCTGCCTTCGCCTTCATCGCGCTGCTGCTGCCGGCGTCGCTGATCCTGAATTGGCGGCTCGCCTTGCCGTTGCTGGCGCTGTGCAGCGCCTTCACCGCGCTGACCGTGCTGGTCATGCACAAGACCCTCGGGCTGCAGCGCACGGTCGAGCGGTACTATTCCGAGCTCGCCGAAACCGCGGCCGATACGCTGGGCAATGTCGCTCTGGTGCAGAGCTTCGCCCGCGTCGAGCACGAGGTGTCGTCGCTGCGCGACATCGTCGACTCGCTGTTACGCGCCCAGATTCCGGTGCTGTCGTGGTGGGCGGTCGTCGCCGTGCTCACCCGCGCCGGCACCACGCTCACGCTGCTGGTGATCCTCTTGGTCGGGACCTACCTGAAGCTCGTCGGCCTGGCGTCGGTCGGCGAGATCGTCAGCTTCATGGGCATCGCCGCGATGCTGATCAACCGGCTCGAGCAGGCGGTGAATTTCTCCAACCGGCTGTTCATCGACGCGCCGAAGCTGTCCGACTTCTTCGACGTGCTCGACACCGTGCCGGCGGTGCGCGACCGGCCGGACGCGGTCGATCCCGGCCGCGTCCAGGGCCGCGTCGAATTCAGGCACGTGTCATTGTCTTACGACGGCCGGCGCGCCGCCGTGGCCGACTTGAGCTTCACGGCGCTGCCGGGCGACACGGTGGCGCTGGTCGGACCGACCGGCAGCGGCAAATCGACGGCGCTGGCGCTCCTGCATCGCGCCTTCGATCCGCAGGCCGGCCTGATCACGGTCGACGGCACCGACCTGCGCGCCTTCACGCTCACCGGGCTGCGCCGCAATATCGGCGTCGTGTTCCAGGAAACGCTGCTGTTCAATCGCTCGATTGCCGAGAACCTGCGCGTCGGCAAGCCGGACGCCACCGAAGCCGAGATGCGCGCCGCCGCGGCGCGGGCGCAGGCGCTCGACTTCATCGACCGCAATCCGTCGGGGCTCGATGCCCCGATCGGCGAGCGCGGGCGGCTTTTGTCCGGCGGCGAGCGCCAGCGCCTCGCCATCGCGCGCGCGATCCTGAAAAACCCGCCGATCCTCATCCTCGATGAAGCGACCAGCGCGCTCGATCCGCTGACCGAGGTCAGGCTGCAACTGGCGCTCGACGAGGTGATGAAGGGCCGCACCAGCTTCGTCATCGCCCACCGGCTCGCCACCGTGCGCAATGCCACGCGGATCCTGGTCTTTCAGCAGGGCCGCATCGTCGAGACCGGCACGTTCGACGAACTCATCCGCCGCGGCGGCTTTTTCGCCGAACTGGCGCGCGCGCAGTTTACCGCGCTGCCATCATCCGCCAAGGCGGATGATCCAGTAAGCTAGGGCTGTCCTCATAAACGCGCCCACAATGTCGGCCTTCGGGGGGTTAAGCGGACGTTGCGTTTCATGGACCTCACATCCGCTTAAGACCCTGAACGGACCCGCGCTGCTTTGGTTTAGGTGCAAAAATCAAAGAATTATGCACCGCGCGGGGGCGGCTTCCGACCTAACTCCGATGTTCGGCCTCACGGCGCTTAACGTCCGCCCAGCACCCCGGCGACGATGTCTCGCGCGTGGAGCAGGATGGATTTGTGCTCCGCCGCCGAG
>Ga0182024_10023214_pt1 | contig 11130 bp, 11 predicted proteins | sample P32metaG_FD_120480 | JGI IMG/M metagenome (GOLD analysis project Ga0182024, IMG submission 120480) | Permafrost microbial communities from Stordalen Mire, Sweden - P3-2 metaG (Illumina Assembly) | ecosystem: Environmental > Terrestrial > Soil > Wetlands > Permafrost | place: Sweden: Stordalen... | reverse complement strand
CCGCCCACAAGGTGCTGGCCGCATACGCTTGCCTGGTGCCGAGGTTGATCACCGGAAGCTTCGACCCGTCGCACCAGCGAGCGATCTGGCCCTCCACCGGCAACTATTGCCGTGGCGGCGTCGCCATCTCGCGCATTCTCGGCTGCCGCGGCGTTGCGGTTCTTCCGGCCGGCATGAGTCGCGAGCGGTTCGACTGGCTGGCGCAATGGATCGGCGATCCGTCAGACATCATCCGCACGCCCGGCACCGAAAGCAACGTCAAGGAAATCTACGACAAATGCGCCGAACTCGAGCGCGACAAGGACAACGTCATTTTCAACCAGTTCTCGGAATTTGCGAATTATCTGATTCACTACCACTGCACGGGCCAGGCCGTTGGTCGCGTCTTCGAACATCTACAGTGCGGCCACAACAATTACCGGCTCACCGCGTTCGTGTCTGCAACCGGTTCGGCCGGCACGATTGCGGCCGGCGACCGGCTTAAGAAAAATCACGGCAGTAAAATCGTCGCCGTGGAAGCCGCCGAATGTCCGACCATGTATTGCAACGGCTACGGCGAACACAACATCCAGGGGATCGGCGACAAGCACATTCCGCTCATCCATAATGTGATGAACACCGACCTCGTTGTTGCGGTCTCGGATGCGGCCACCGATGCGCTTAACCTCTTGTTCAGCGATGATTGCGGCCGCACGTATCTCGGCAAACGCCGCAAAATCGACGCGGAACTGATCCGCTTGTTCGACTGCTTCGGAATCTCGAGTCTCGCCAACATCGTCGCCGCCATTAAACTTGCACGGCACCTCGACTACGGACCCGACGACGTGGTGATGACGGTCGCGACCGACAGCGCGGCCATGTATCAAAGCGAACGCGAGACCTATCGGGCGCGGAAATATCCGGACGGCTTTGACGAGGTCAATGCTGGCGAGATTTACGGGCGGCATATCGAGGGCATCGCCGACGACCACGTCCTGGAACTCACTCATCTCGACCGCAATCGCATTTTTAATCTCGGTTACTACACCTGGGTCGAACAACAGGGCGTCTCAATCGAGGATTTCGACAGCCGCAGGAAGCAGGACTTTTGGCAAAAACTTGTCGATACCATTCCCGCCTGGGACAGGCTGATCGAGGATTTCAACGCCGAGATCGGACGCAACGCACCGGCATGAGCAAACTCACGTGAGTGACGTCAAACCATACGAAAAGCTGCGCAACGATCTGGCGCAACGCGACCGCAGCCTGCGCGAGAAGGTGGTAATGCTCGACGACGTTGCCTCGTTCGTGCGTGACGGCGAAACGGTCGGCATCGGCGGCAGCACGATGTCGCGCACGCCGATGGCGTTGATCTGGGCGCTGATCCGCGCGGGTCGCCGGAAACTGACCTGCGCGCGCGGTATTACGTCAAGCGACGGCGACTTGTGGTTCGCCTCAGGCGCCTGCGATCGCATTGTTACCAGCTGGTTCAGTCAGGGCATCCTTTGGGGAGTTTCCAAAGTGATGCGGCATCATGTCGAGACCGGCAAGGCGCAGTTCGAGGAATGGAGCCATCTCGCCATGGGCATGCGGCTTCGCGCCGGCGCCATGGGCCTGCCTTTCATGCCCATCCGGCCGATGCTCGGCTCCGACGTTCGCAGAGAACGGCCCGAGGCCAAGGAGATGGATTGTCCGTTCACCGGCGAAAAGCTGCTCCTCGTGCCGGCGCTCAATCCCGACGTGGCGCTGATTCATGTGCAGCGATGCGACGCCTACGGCAACGCGCAGATCGACGGCCTGCAATTCATCGACATCGACCTCGCAATGGCGGCCAACAAGGTCATCCTCTCGACCGAGCGCGTCGTATCCAACGATCAGATCAGGCGAGCGCCCGATCACACGAAGATTCCGTTTTTCACGGTCGACGCGATCGTCGAAGTGCCGTTCGGCTGCGCTCCGCACGAGTGCTACGGCGTCTACGAACCGATGATCAAACACATGGAATATTACGTCGGCCTCGTGAACAAGGATCCGGTTGCGGGCATGCGCGAGTATCTCGATCGCTTCGTTTACGGGCCGAAGTCCTGGGCGGAGTTTCTCGACCTGATCGGGATCGAAGAAGTGCTTGCCGCTGCGCGTTTGGGAAATTCGATCTATGACTCATAAGTCCGACTACACGGCGGGTGAATTGCTTGCAATCTTGAGCGCGCGCCAGCTCAAGGACGGCATGGTGGTCTTCGCCGGCGTGGGAATTCCGTTGCTTGCGGCTACGCTCGCACAACGGTTGCATTGTCCGGGCCTCACCATCCTGTTCGAAGGTGGCGTCGTCGGCGCCTTTGTCGAACCGGGCAAGCTTCCGCCATCGACCAACGATCAGCGCTGCACCGCGCGCGCCAACATGGTGCTGGGCAGTGCCGATGTGCTGTTGCTGCTGCAGCGCGGCTACGTCGATATCGGCTTCATGGGTGGCGCGCAGATTGACCAATACGGCAACTTGAACAGCTCGATCATCGGCGATGCAAAGAAACCGACGGTGCGATTGCCCGGGACTGGCGGCGGCAACGACATCGCGAGCCTCGCCAACATGGTCGTGGCGATGAAGCACGAGAAGCGGCGCTTCGTCGAGAAAGTCGATTTCATCACCAGCCCGGGATGGATGCGCGGCAATGATAGCCGGCGCCAGAGCGGGCTGCCGTTCGGCGGAATGTTCCGGGTCGTCACCGATCTCGCCGTCTTCGGCTTCGACGAGAAAACACATCGGATGAAGCCGCTTGCGCTCAACCTCGGAGTCACGCGCGAGCAGGTGCAGGAAAATACCGGCTTCAGGCTTGAATTCGATTCTGACGTCGGCGTTACCGAGCCGCCCACCGATCACGAATTATCCGTGTTGCGCATGCTCGACCCGCAACGGCTGTACATCGGCTGACGTGCCGAGCGAATGCGCTGCCCCAAAAGGAGATCCGAAGAATGACGGCCTTAAGCAAGACGTTCGGTATCGCAGTACGCAATTTCACCGCCTTTCCGGAAATGCCCGATGCCGGGGCGCTCGTCGAATACGGCGTCAAGATGGAACAACTTGGCTTCGATTCAATATGGGCCTGGGACCATGTTCTCCTCGGCGTGCAGCCGAATTTCCCCATCATAGAATCGCTGACGCTGCTCACCGCGATTGCGGCGCGCACCAAAAAGATAAAGCTGGGCACTGGCATTCTCGTCCTGCCAATGCGCAATCCGGTTATTCTCGCAAAACAGCTCGGCAGCATGGATCTGCTGTCGAACGGCCGTCTCATCATGGGACTGGCGTCGGGCTGGTACAGGCGGGAGTTCGACGCGGTCGGCGTGCCGTTCGAAAAGCGCGGCAAAATCATGGATGAAAATCTCGACATCCTGAAACGCTTCTGGACCGAGGACATGGTCAAGGGCGAATGGATGAACCACAAGATTCCGGCCGGCGTGATGTATCCCAAGCCGGCGCAAAAACCCTATCCGCCGCTGTTGATCGGAGGTTATGTCGATCGCGTGCTGCAGCGCGCCGCCGTGGCGGGTGACGGCTGGCTCACCTACTTCTATCGGCCCGAAAGTTTCGCCAAGTCATGGGCTAAAATCCGCAGCTTCGCCCAGGAAGCCGGCAAGGATCCCGATAAGCTGTTGAACGCCGCGCAGCTCCCCATTCGCATCGGCAAGTCGCGCGCCGCGGTGGAAAGCGAGATGATGGAGTGGCTCGGCAAGGAATGGGACTATGCGTCCTGGAGCGAATCGACCAAGGACAGCGCCATTCTCGGCACCGTCGACGAATGTGTCGAACAGCTCAAGGCGCACCTCGCGGTCGGCACGCAGAAACTTATTTTTGTGCCCTATCGCTATGAAATGGAGCAGATCGAGATCATCGCGCGGGAAATCATTCCGCGACTGAAGAACGCCTGATTTTTTGTTGCTGAGGTGGCGTTCGCCCGTCCCCTCGGCGCGTCGGGATTGATCTCAGGTCTGATCTCCGGGCGCGGTCGGGGCAGCGCCGTCGCCCGACACCCAGATCGCGACTTGATCTGGCGCAAGCCGCGGCCGCCCGCTGCCACCGCTCGCGGCGGTGCCAATCATGACCAGCATCTGCGCCTTCCATTCGCGGGGCACATCGAGCACCTCGGCGACCGTGTCTGGACAGAATAGCGGTGCGCACATGATACTTGCACCAAGCCCCTCGCTCTGCGCGGCAAGCAGCAGGTTCTGCACCGCCATGGCGGTGCTCTGTACCGCCATTAAATATTCGGCCTCGCTCCGACGACGGTCCGGATAATGATCCATCACGCGCGCGTCGGCGCATACGACAATGACGACTGGCGCCCCGGTAATGCGCGAATATGACCGCGAGACATCGGTATCGATCGCACTCATTTCATCGCCGTCCGCGGCCCGGTCGGCCCGCAAGCGCTCGCCCATCGCCTTGGCGAGACTCTGCTTGCTCGTCTCGTCGTCAAGGATGGCGAAGCGCCACGGCTGGCGGTTGTGTGCCGATGGCGCGCGCGTGGCCGCGGCGAGTATCCGTTCCACCACAGTCCGGGCAACCGGCTCCTGATGGAAGCGGCGGACCGACCGGCGTTCATTGATGGCGACTATTAGTTTCTGATCGGGGATCATGAGGACTGGCTGCTGTCGTGGGACCATTTTTACGGTGCGCGACCTGCAAGACATTGTATCGCGTCGCGGCGGTGCGACCAAGTCGAAGGGCCGAGCGGATATGGGTTCAATTCAGGATTGGGACTGCTGCCCGCTAAGCGGCCTCGAATGCGATCGCTTCGTCGGTGTTCAGTGAAAGGCCGACCGGTGCGCCGATCGAGCGGGGCGTCATGGCCTGCGGCCCGGATAGGCGCGCCAACACCCGGCCGGCTGCCGAGTCGGCACACTCAAGATAGATGTCGACGTGCCCGCCCTGGTAGACCTGCGCAACGATCGTGCCGTTGCTGGCGCAGGGCTCATTCGATTCGGCGAGCCGCAATTGCTCCGGGCGGACGAACAGATCGACTGCCGCGGACACCGCGAGATGCCGCAGCGAAGCGGCGGCCACCCTTATCCGGGCCGCACCAAGCGCGACGATCGCGCAAGTTGCGTCAATCCTCTCGATCCGCGCGCGCAACACATTGGTATCCCCGACGAAAGAGGCCACAAACCGGTCGCTGGGCTGGCGGTAGGTTTCTTCGGGCGTGCCGAGTTGGCGGATGCGCCCCTCGGATATCACTGCAAGTCGATCGGACAGGCTCAAAGCCTCACCCTGATCGTGGGTCACAAACACGGTGGTGACGCCAAGCTTGCGCTGGATTTCGCGCAGCTCGACCTGCATCGACGCGCGCAGGTTCTTGTCGAGCGCGGAAAACGGCTCGTCGAGCAGCAGCACTTTCGGATTGATCACCAGCGCGCGAGCCAGCGCGACGCGCTGCTGCTGGCCACCAGAGAGTTCGCGCGGCCGGCGCTCCTCATAGCCGACGAGCCGCACCAGGGACAGCACATCGCGCAGACGGCGGTCAATTTCGCTCTTCGGCAGATGGCGCGCCTTGAGGCCGTAGCAGATATTGGCGGCGACGCTCATATGCGGAAACAGGGCGTAATTCTGAAACATCATGCCGACCTGGCGCTTGTATGTCGGCACGTCATTCACGAGTTCGCCATCGACGCGGATTTCACCGCCGTCAGGGCTGAAGAACCCAGCAATCAAATTGAGAATGGTGGTCTTCCCGCAGCCTGACGGCCCGAGCAGCGTCATGAACTCGCCGCGCCGGATTGAGAACGAGATTTCGTGCAAGGCCACGACCCCGCCGAATCGCTTGCTTACGCCCGCAAAACGTACGGCAGCATCCGGGCTGTCTTCCGCTGCGGCCATCCCGGCGTCGCGGTTCATGCTAGCGATTGCCGTCGACATTGAGAATCCTATCGAGGCCGAGCCAGACGTTGGCGGCGGTGAGCAGCCCGGCGACGGCAAAGATGTAGATCACCGACAAGGCAGCCATGGAAGGATCGGCATATTCGCGGACGTAATTGTACATCACCACCGGCAGAGTCTGCGTGTGCTGCGTGGTGACGAAAAGCGACGCCGTAAATTCGTTGAAAGACAATATTGCGGCAAACAGCCAGCCGCTGACCAGGCCCGGCAGCAACAGCGGCAGCGTGATCGTCATCAGCACGCGGCGGGGCGCCGCGCCGAGGCTTGCGGCAGCCAGTTCAAGCCGCCGATCAAGGTTGCGCAGCGAAACATAAACGCTGCGCAAAACGAATGGCAGAATGAGGACGACGTGGCACACAATGACAAGCGCGTAGGTGCTTACCAGGCCGACTTGCGCGGCGAGGATAAGGAAGCCGAGTCCAATCGTGAAATGCGGCACGAAAAGCGGCGATAGCAGCACTCCCTCGATCACGCTCTTGAAGCGGAACCGGTAATGGTCCAGGGCGAACGCGAAAGTCGCGCCGACCGCGAGCGCAATCGCCGAACTCAAGCTGGTGACGATCAGGCCGTTGCGCAGTCCCTCCCGAAAGTCCTGATAGGCAATCGCCTTGGCAAACCATCGCAGTGACCATGCCTGCGGCGGAAACGAGGGCAGGGCGCTGGCGTTAAAGGCCGCCAGCACGACCACAAAGGCCGGCAGGAGGAGGAAGCCGAGGACGGCAAGCACGGTCAGCGTCCCGCCGAACCGCAAAAGCCGCTGAAGCGAAGAGCGCGGCATGTCAATGCGGCCCCATCCGTTCCAATGGACGCAGTGCCGCGCGCAGCAGCAAAAGGACGATCAGTGTAAGTGCCAGTCCGGCGACGCAAAGGCTTGCCGCGAACGGAAAGTTGAAGCTGGCGAAGCCGAGCTGATAGACGAGATTTGAGATCATATTGACCCGGCCACCGCCGATCAGCTGCGGCGTGGCGAAAGCGCTGAACGTCCACGCGAAAGACGTGGTCACTGCGGCCACTATGCCGGGCATCGACAGTGGCAAGGTCACGGTGGCGAAGGCGCGGATCGGACCCGCCCCGAGACTTTCCGCGGCTCTGACATAATTGCGGTCGATGTGCGAAAGCGCCGCCGCCAGGATGACGACCATGACCGGTATGGTCACATGCACCAGCGCGAGCACGACGCCGAATGTCGTGAACATGAACTGCACCGGCTGCGCGATCAGGCCGAGTTTGAGCAACACCGAATTGATGAAGCCGTTGTTGCCCAGCACGATGATCCAGGCGTAGGTTCGGACCACTTCGCCAAGGAAGAGCGGCGTGATGACGGTGATCAGCATGAAGGACTTGGCGAACCGGTTGCGAACATGCACCAGCGCATAAGCCAGCGGATAACCGACGATCAGAGTGAACACCGTCGTCAGAAAGCAGATCCAGACGGTGTTGACGAAGACGTGAGCAAAAAGCGGCCTGAACAGCGCCGTGAAATTTTCAAGCGTGAACCCGCCCGGCTCCAACGACCCGGGGATGAAAGCGCGAACGCTATACTGCAGCACGGCCGCCATCGCGGCCAGAAAGCCGAACGCGCAGAGCGCCGCGGGAGTTACGAAGCTGCGAAGGAACGGCTGCGTCTTCACTAGTCGAAGGGCGCGGCCGCGGATCGACGTGCGGCCGCTGTCATGTCAGTTCATGATGTTTTCGGAGAACCACTTGCGCCATTCCGGGAGCTTTTCCGCGCGCAATTTCGGATCGATGACGATTTGCTGCTTCCATTGCGCGGGTGATGTGAAGACGCCCGGAAGCTTGGCGAGTGCGGGATCGAGCTTGGCATCGGTTACAACCGGGCTGCCTTTCTTCTCCGCCGCGATCTGCGCCTGGACGTCGGGATCGTACAGCGTATTGATGAACTTGTAGGCGAGATCAGCGTTCTTCGAGCCGCTCATCATGGCGACGCTGTCCACGCCGAGCACGCCGCCCTCCTTCGGGATACTCACCGCGATCGGCGAGCCCTGGCCAATCATGTAGAAGGCGTTCATGGAAAGAATGTCCTGGACCGGCGTCTCGCCGCTCGCCAAGAGTTGCTGGCTGTTGGCGTCGTCGCTGTAGAAGGCCTTGAAATTCGGTTTCAGCGCCTTCAGCTTCGCCTCGCCTTTCTGCCAGTGCTCGGCATCGCCGCCCGACAAGATGGCGGAAACAACGATCAGCGAACTGGGGTCGAAGTCGGGCGCGGCGATCTTGCCCTTCAGCTCCGGATTCCAAAGGTCGCTCCAGCTGTCGAACTTGATGTCTTTGATCAGATCCTTGCGGTAGCCGATCGTATAGACGTACGCCCAGCTGCCGAGATGATAGGGGCTGAAGCGCGCTTCATCGACCAGGTTTTTGGCGTTGGGAATTTTCGACATGTCGAGTTTCTGAAACAGGCCGCTATTCACGTAAAGCCAGCCGACATGCGAGGTCGTGAAGGTGATATCGCTTTCCGGGTTAGCCGTGGTGAGCCGAGCCTTATTGAGCCGATCAATGGTGCCCCCGGTGATGAATTGGACCGGCACGCCGGTTTCCGCTGTGAATTTTTTGGCCACCGTATCGGCAACAAGGTCGCGCCAGCTGCCGCCCCAGATGCTGACGACAAGCTTTTGCTGCGCGTGCGCGGGCACTGCAATCGCAAGGGCAAAGAGCGCGAGTAGGAAGCGTTTCATTTTCAGCTCCTCGAAACGGAACGCCGCGTAAAGCGCCGACGTTCGTTTCCGCCTGGACGCCTTCCTGTCTCAACCAGCATGATTGCACATACCGACGCCCTGTTTCATTCTGCATCAGTCCTCGCGGGTCGACAATAGGACGTGCCTTGCCTACGATTGCGGCTGGCCGGTAGGTTGCATCGTTGGTGCATATCGCGCAGCCGGTCACGCAACGGCCGCGGCGAACGGCATGGTGCTCGGGGGAGAAGAATTGATGAAAGCGCGTCAGCCTGCGGCGGCTACGCACCGGCCGTCCGAACTTGTCGACACGCTCAGCCGGCTCGGCTTCGGCGTGGCGGTTGCCGTGCCCGACAGCTGGCTTGGCGAGATTCTCGTGCAAATCGAGCGGAAAAAAATCATGCGGCTTGTGCGCGCCACGCACGAGGAGGAGGCGCTCGCGATTGCTTGCGGCGCCCGGCTCGGCGGTGTGCGTACGGCGCTGTTCGTCCAGAACGCCGGGCTGCTCAGCATGGGCGCCGGAATGGTCACGCTGGCGCAGCGCTATCAGTTCCCGCTGCTGATCCTTGTTTCTTACCGCGGCACTATCGACGATCCTGTTTTCTATCATGTCGGCAAGGGTCGGGCGACGGAGCCGGTGCTCAACGGTTTGGGCGTCGCCCATAGCCGGGTCGATCGCAACCGGCCGATCGGTCCGCAGGTCGAAGCGGCCGCGACCTACGCGGAGGAAGCATCGAGCCCATTCGCACTGCTGCTGTCGCGGGAAGACATCCAATGGTGAAGGACGCAAGGCCGAGCCGGGCCGATTATTACAAAGTGCTCGCGAAGGCGGTCCCTGCCGGCACCCTTGTGGTGACCGCACTGGGCAATGCCTCCTATCTGTGGGCTGCGATGCACCACGTGCCGGAAAACTTCTATGTCGAGGACTCCATGGGTCTCGCGCTGCCGTTGGCGCTCGGCTTGGCGGTGGCGCAACCCTCCCGACGCGTCGTCGTGGTCGAGGGCGACGGCGCAACGCTGATGCATATGGGGGCGCTGGTGACCGTCGGTGCGGTCAAGCCGGCTAACCTCACCGTGCTGCTCATTCAGAACGGCGTCCATGCCGCGTCCGGCGGGCAGGCGCTGACCAATCCGGCGCTCGATCTGGCGGCGCTCGCACGGGCTTCCGGGATCGGCCACGCCATGAACCTGGCGCACCCGAAAGCTTTGGCCGCAGCGCTTGACGAAAGCGCCGAAGGTCCACGCGTGCTCGTGCTGGCGACTGCTCCTGACATCGAAGTCGTTCGGCCGCCGATCGCATTCGACCCGGTGCTCACCAAGCAACGGTTCATGACCGCGATCGGCGCGCCTCGCTACGTGCCGACGCTGTTCGGCGGCGGCAGACTTGAAGGCGCGTAGCGTTTCTTACGGCTCGGCAACAAAGACTGGAATTTGGCGTTTCGTGCGCGTCTGATAGTCCGCGTATGGCGGGAACGCCGCCACGGCCAGTGCCCACAGACGCGCTCGTTCCGCCGCGTCCCCGATCTCACGCGTGCGCATCGGGCGTAGGGCGTCCTCATCGCGAAGCTCGATATGCGGGTTGGCGCGCAGATTGTGCACCCAAGCCGGATCTTTCGGCGCTCCGCCCTGTGAGCCGACGAGAACATAGCTATTGCCGTCCTTGACGCGCATCAAAGGTGTCTTGCGAATTTCACCCGTCTTATTGCCGAAGTGAGTCACGATGACGACAGGCAGGCCAGTGTCGCGCAGGGTGGTGCCCTTGGCGCCGCCGCTGCCTTCATAGAGTTCGACCTGCTCACACACCCAGTCTTGAGGACTCGGAACATACTTGGCCATGGGTCTTCTCCTCCGATTTCGGCGATCCGCATTCCGCATAGTGTCTCATGGACGGTCACCTCCTGGGTAGCCGCCATCATGACGGGGCTGGATATTATCAAATCGCTGCCGCCATGCCGGCCGAAGCGGCCCACATCGCTAAGCCTGATTGCCGCGCTCGGACGGATTGTTGATTTTTTCATTTGGCAGTCGTCTCATCGCAAAAAAGCGAGGTTCGCGTGCGGATTGCAGTTCCTGACATTATCTCGCCGTCCTATTTCCCGGCTGAGGCGGCGGTCGTTCTCGGCTGCTTCGCCGAACAGGGAATCCAGGGCGAGGTCGAACTCATTTCGCCGGTCGAAAAGGCCTATGCGGCGCTGCGTGACGGCGAGATCGAGATCGTCGCTGGGTCCGCGCATTCGGCGCTTTCGGCTTTTCCGCGCTGGCAGGGGGTCAAGCTTCTGTGCGCGCAATCGCAGGGGATGTACTGGTTTCTGGTCATGCGCGCCGATATCGGCGCCAGCCGCGGCGATGTCAGCTGTGTCAAAGGCCGGAAAATCGGCGCTGCCCCTTGGGTCGGCATGGGACTCAGGCGCCTGCTGATTGCGTCCGGCGTCGATCCCGAACGCGATGATGTGGCGATTGCGCCGATCCCGGGCAGCCTTGCGCCCGGTGTCAATTTCGGTGTCGCCGCCGCTCGCGCCCTCGAACAAAGAATTG
>Ga0182024_10023213_pt1 | contig 11131 bp, 10 predicted proteins | sample P32metaG_FD_120480 | JGI IMG/M metagenome (GOLD analysis project Ga0182024, IMG submission 120480) | Permafrost microbial communities from Stordalen Mire, Sweden - P3-2 metaG (Illumina Assembly) | ecosystem: Environmental > Terrestrial > Soil > Wetlands > Permafrost | place: Sweden: Stordalen... | reverse complement strand
TAGCGCGATCACGTAGACCAGCTCCATGATCTGTTCGTCGCTGAAATGCTGCTTCAAGACCCTGAAGGTCGAGTCCTCGATCAGATTGCGGCCGACCAGTTCGTCAGCCGCGGCGAGCACGGCACGTTCACTCGCGTCGAACTTATCGCTGGTAGCCCAGCCCTTGATCATGGCGAGCTGCTCCTCGGAAAACATGGTGCCGGGGGCGGGACTCGAACCCGCACGGAGCTTGCGCTCCAGAGGATTTTAAGTCCTCTGTGTCTGCCATTTCACCACCCCGGCACGATGCCCGAATCAACGCCCGAGTATCATCGCCTGCGCCCCGCAGAATAGCGCATCTGCGCAGCCACATGAGAATGCTGGCGATCGTCCTCACTGAAGACCATCGCGCGCATATTGAGAAAAAGACTTGCCTCACGCCGTCGTACGCGCATGATCTATCTATACTGTATGATTGAAGGGTAATGACGGGCGCACGAGATTCCCATGAACAAAATGCCTTCCGAGCCAGGCTTTATCCATCGAGGCCGCAATCACGGTTTCGCGATGGAGAACTTTCATTGGAGTCGCAGCGGCGCTATTGCCGCGGCGCTGTTCGCCAGCCTCACTCTCGGCCTAAGCAGCTGCGCTATCGCGCCCGCGCCGCTCAAGGAGACGCCGCATATCGTGGCGACCCCAGCCAGCGGCGAACTAACGATAAGCTCCGAGCCGAGCAAACCGATTGGTGAGGTGTTGCCGGTTTACGTCTCGATCGCCAATGGCACCAACTCACCACGCGCGGTGGTGCCGAGTCAGATCTTCGCGCTTAACGACGCTGGCAGCCGCGTCGCCCCATTGCCGCCAGCCGAGGCCGCGCGCCAGGCTGGAGGCGCCGGCGAACTCCGTGCGGCCCTGCTCAGCGGCGGCGCGAGCGGATTGATCGAGGGTGCGTTCGGAGCTGGCGTCGGTGCGATCGCCGGATCGTTCCTGCATAGTGGTGCGACCGGTGCGGCCCTCGGCGGAGCGATCGGGGGTGGCTCGGGCGTAGTCAGTGGCGTGACCGGCGGGACGGCCAAGGCCGATGCTCAAGCTGGCACCCAACTGACCGCGCTCGCACTGGCCCCTCAGGACATACGCCGCGACTTTACCGTCAGCGGTTACGTCTTCTTTCCCAAAGGCGACTACAAGCGTCTCCAGATGCTATTGGTGGACGACGAAACCGGCGACACCGAGGTGATCAACCAGCCGATGATGTAACCTGCGCTGCGCCCGGAGGCTAATCCTTTTTGCGCGCGGCGAGTTGGTCTAGCGCCTCATTGATGAAATAGCGCTCATCGGGATCGCGATCGTCGAGTTCGGACTTGCGGCGCGCGATCCAGTCGGCCAGTGCAATCAGGGCGGCTTGGTCGAGGTCGGCGATTTCGAGTGCCTTGGCGATTCGCGCCAGCTCGTCGCCCATCTGGTCGGGCAAATCCAATATGATTCTTCTCACCGCCATCGTAGTCTACGCCAGATTCTAATCGCTCGCCTCGCTACTCCATATAGTCTTGGGCTCCTCCGAAGGTCAAAATGAATCCTAACGTGGAGTCGAACGCAAAATATTTAGGCATGCTGATTGAGTTCCTTGACGAGGGCCGGCTTAAGCCTGGATTGGTCGTGCGTGAGCAGGGCAATCAACTAGCTGTGACCGAAGCCCACGGGCGCGAACGGTCGATCGCCCGCGACCTCGTGATGGTGCGACATCCGGAGCGCAAGGTGACTCGCGATACGCTCGCCGCGGCGGTCGCGGAGCTCGAAAGCGAGCGCGCTCATTTGACTGGGGAGTTGGATCTCAACCTGCTGTGGGAAGTGATGCGCGAGCAGGGACGGAGTTTCGACGCCGAAGAGTTGGCGGAACTGTTCTTCGGACGTCGATCGCCGAGCGCGACCTCCGTGATGCTCGAGGCGCTGTTCAACGATCGTCTGTATTTCGTGAGGCGCCATCTGGAGTTCGTCGCCCGCGACGCCGATCAGGTCGAGCGGCTGCGCATTCAATACGATAAGATACGCCTCCGCAGCGAAGCCAGCCGCCATACCCGCAATCTCATTCGCGGTATACTCGAAGACGGCCTGATAGCGCCACCCGAAGAGGCCGTGTCGCTGATCGCCGAGCTGCGCCGCTATCTCGACAACCCCTTCACCCGCAGCCGCGATCTCACCGCGATGATCGAGGCCGCAGTAACTGACATCGCACCGGCCGAGGCGGCCTATGAAATCCTCGAACGGCTCGGGGCGCCACTGCCGGGGCCGCGTTTCGTGATAATCGGAGGCGTCAGAACCAGCTTTCCGGAGGCCGCAATCGCGGAAGCCAACCAAGTGATGAGGGCGCCGATACGAAGCGCAGGAGACGATACTGCCGCAGTCACTATCGACGATGACGACACTATCGAAATTGACGACGCGCTCTCCTGCGAACCGCTCGCTGACGGCGGTATGCGCGTGCGCATCCACATCGCGCTGGTCGCCGATTTCGTTGGTATCCATGGGCCGATGGACCAGGAGGCGGCGGCGCGGGCGACCACGGTCTATCTGCCCGAGGCGACTATCAGGATGCTGCCCGATCGTATCGCATGCGAAGCGGCGAGCCTGATTGCCGGAGAGGATCGGCACGTGTTAACCACGGACATTCGGCTTTCGGCTAACGGGGAGATCACCGGCTACTCGATTTACCCCTCGCGCATTCGGATCGCGGCGCGGCTTAGCTATGACGCTTGCGACGCGTTGCTCGCCGCCGAGTCGAATACGGCGCAGGCCGCGGCGTTGCGGGGAATGCATGAAGTGGCGCTCAAGCTGCGCGAGCGGCGGCGTTTGGCCGGGGCGCTTCTGATTCATCGATCCGAACCAAAAATCAAAGTCGGCGACGATGGTCAAATCGAACTCACGTTGATCGACAGCATGTCCCCGAGCCGGCAACTGGTGGCTGAGCTGATGGTCTTGAGCAATTATGCCGCAGCGCGATGGGCTGCCGACCATCGTGTAACGATCATCTATCGCGTGCAGCCTAACACTACCGGTGAATTTCCCGCTCAACGTCCACGACTGTCATTGCATCCGGAATTTCACGCCGGCATCGGCCTCGACTTCTACGCGCAGATGAGTTCACCGATTCGGCGCTACGTGGACCTGGTGTTGCAGCGTCAATTGCTAGCAGCACTGGCCGACCCACCGCATGTCGCCTACCAAGCCGACGAACTCCTGACCGTGATGGCCAACGCCGAGGCCGCGGAGGCTGAGGGCAGAGAACTCGAGCGCCGCGCCAAACGCTACTGGATTCTGCGTTATCTGGAGAGCAACGCGCTGGAACGCTCTCTCGAAGCCGTCGCTCTGCGCGACGGCGCAAGCGCCGAACTCAGCGCCTACGCCGTCCGCGGAAGCTTGCATGGGGCTCCCAACCTGGCGAGCCAGTCGCGCATCCTGGTGCGAATTGCTCGCGTCGAGGCGATGCGCGGCTGGCTCACGCTCGACTTTATCGGCCTCGCTCCACGCGCCGCCGAGGGTGCCAGCTAGGGCGTCTGAAACTTACCTCCCGCCCGACGGTAGGCGACTCAGGAGCCTTCGCCGACTGCACCGAAGCTGTCCTGCTGCAGGCGCCAGCGGTCGATCGACTCGACGTTGAAGCGCCAGTCGCTACCAACCTTGAACGCCGGCAATTGCCCGCGCTTAAGCTGACGATATACGGTTGAAGGATGAACTTTGAGGTAATCGGACAATTCCTTGACGGTCATTACCCGGCTGTTGTCTGTTTTCATTTGGCGAACGACCTCCATGATTTCCTTGGATGTCCAGTGATGGACTATGCCTAACGCAAATGGCGTGCCGAGACTGAAAGGGCGTCCGTAATTAGCATATTTGCGCCGTGGCCGTCTGAATTGCCATTATTTCAGCGCCAAGATATTGACGCGCGACACAATAATGGCTTCAAAAGGACCGCTATGGCGATACAGAACTGGTCACCCCTCGCTTCAACCATGCAATGGTGAACCATCAGAAATGCAAATCGCTACCATTCTCGTCAACTATCTACTCTTGGTCCTATTCGTCACAGCGTACTTTATTTTGCAGCAACGCGATTGAAATTTGTAATTTTTGATTACACGTTCGGGCTATTCCGACTTTGAAAATTTCAGCGCGATCGGGCTGAACTACCGCATCCATGACGCAGCTCCGGAGCTGCCGCCTCGCGCATTACGTAGCGGCTCAGAGGGCCAGATCGGACGTGAACTGAGCAAGGTGCCGTGTCAGACCTTGCCGATTAGTTCCCGGCCGGTCTCGCCGATAAACTCCAGCAGACCGCGTTCGTCGTTCGTCCGATGGAGCAGGACCAGGCGATCGACGCCCGCCTCGGCGAAGCGTTTTGCGCCGTCGCGGTCGACCTTGCCGCGCGGGGTAATACTGATCTCAAGCTCCTCGAAGCGCCGTCCGGTTTCTTTACAGGCCGCTCGCAGCCCCTCAAGGCTCTTGACCGTGGCGTCGACGTCGAGGGCGAACCCGTACCATCCTTGAGCCAGCCGCGCGGCGCGGCGGTAAGCGTCTTTGGTATGACCGCCGAAAACGATCTCGGGATGCGGCTTCTGCACCGGACGCGGCATCGCGTTGACGCCACCGAACGAGACGTAGCGGCCACGATATTCCGGCTTGTCCATCGACCACAGTGCGATCATCGCGGCAAGGAATTCCTCGGTGCGTGGCCCCTTGTGGTCAAACGGCGCACCGATCGCGTCGAATTCGGCCTTGAGATAACCGATCCCAATACCGAATGTAAGGCGCCCATTCGAAAGCACATCGACCGACGTCAGCTCCTTCGCGAGCACCACCGGGTTGCGCTGCGGCAATATAATAATTCCAGTCCCAAGCCGGACGGTCTTGGTGTGTGCAGCGATGAAGCCCAGCGCGACGGTCGTATCGATAAAGGGCATGTCGGCCGGCACCGGCGAAGGCGGTGCCTGCGGATCGGGCAGGACAATATGCTCTCCCGTCCACACGCTTTCAAAACCGGCGGCTTCCGCAGCGCGCGCGGCCGCCGCGGCGGTTGGTGGATTCGCACAAGGGCCCATGTTGATGCCGAAAAGTCCAAATTTCATGAGGCGACAATTACCATGAAGGTGATGCGGTCGGCCAGCTTTCGCATGATCCATCGATGTCTTCTCGATGATCCATAGGATGAGTGATTGCGGTGCTTGGTGGCAACGACAAAGGATTGGAGCGCGTAGCAGCGGCGGGAATTGACCATACGGCGACGCTTCTCCATAATCGCCACTGTTTTCCCCGCGAACAATTTCACCCCCGTCAAGGGAAACAATCGGCGATGAGATGCCCCCAATGCGGATTCGAGGCGCTAGCGAACGCCGCCTTCTGCTCGCGCTGCGGCTCACGCGTAATGATGCCACGGCCGGAAACGAAGCATGAATACGCGCTCACGCGAATCCTACCGTCGTGGTGGCATTTCGCGCGCGAGTTAGCGCTGATGGCGGCGATCTTCGCGGGCGGTCTTTATTCTATTAGCGCGCCGCAGGGCAATCGGAGTGTGGGACTGGCGCTGATTGCGTTGGCGGCGGCAATCATGGGGCTGGTCCAACTGGCGCGGCGCTACACCAGTTGGAGTCTTACTTCGGATCGATTGATAGAGCGGCGCGGGCTGTTGTCGAGCCGGCGGCGCGAGATGGAACTGGCCGACGTGCGCTCGATCGAGGTCAATCGGAGCCTGATGCAGCGGATAATCGGGCTGGGCAACGTCGGTGTGGCGTCGGCGGCGAGTGCGGACTTTATGATTCGCATGCTCGATATTCCCGATCCCGAACGCGTTGCGGAGATCTTGCGGCAGGCGCGGCTCAAGCGTTTGGCCTGATTCCAAACGAGCGATGTCACGACCGGTGCGTGCCTCAAGCGTTTAGCGTGATGAGGCGCGTAAGCGCAAGCTTGCCTTGAACGTCTCACGTGATGCCAGGTGACGGATGGCGCGCCTCAGGTGAACGGCGGTCCGCGCGGCTTCTTGTCCGCGCGCGCGAGTTGTTGAAAAACCTAAGCGCTGTCGCCGCGACACTTTGCACTTGGCCGAACGCTTTCGCATAATCACTAGCGACGCGAGCAGCAGAATTGATGCGGGCCGCGCGGGTGGGCTGATCAGCACGATCAGGTAGGCGGTGCGGGAGGCTCGACAAACGATCGGGTCCATCAAGAAGATTGTTCGATCGGCAGGATCGGCACGATTAGATTTACTGAATGATCAAGTTGACGGGGGAATGGGTGTGAGCAAACGGCCTGATTTACGCTATGAACGGCGCTTCTGGAAGACCGGGCTCGCCGCGATTGCCGGGGTCGACGAGGCCGGGGTCGGACCGATGGCGGGTCCGGTGGTGGCGGCTGCCGTCATCTTCGAGCCCGAGAGCTTTATCAAGGGTGTCCACGATTCCAAGCAACTCACGCCGGAGCGGCGCAGCGAGCTGTTTCCGCTGATTCGGGCAAAAGCGCTCGCCGTAGGGGTGGGAATCGCGGGTTCCCTTGAAGTCGACGAACTGAATATCTACTGGGCTTCGATGCTGGCGAGCGAGCGAGCGCTGGCGGCCCTCGCGCGACAGCCCGATCATGTGCTGGTGGACGGTCGCCTGATCCCCAATCTCAAACTGCCACAGACCAAAATCGTGGGGGGTGACCGCAAGAGCTTTTGTATCGCGGCGGCGTCGATAATCGCGAAGGTGACCCGCGACCGCATGATGGTCGCGTATGACTCGGCGTATCCAGGGTACGGCTTCGCGAGCCACAAAGGCTACTGCACGGCGGACCATTTTGCGGCGCTGACGGCGCTGGGACCGACACCAATTCATCGGCGATCGTTCGCGCCGGTGGCGGAGGCATCGCAGCGCAAACTGTTCTGATGCGGACGAGATGTGGGACAGTTCTCGAGGAACTTTCAGAAAAAAGGAAAGTGGTTGAAAAGCTCAAAACTGTAAGCTTTTTCTGAAACCTCACGAGGTTTCATACTTCCCATTTATAAGATGCGATCTTCGCCCTTGTTGGAAACCCCATCATGTCATGGTTGACGCGCGATGCTCTTAGACCGCTAAGTCCGGTCATCCTGAGCGCAGCGGATGGGTCCCGGATTGCGAACCTATGAACCGGGATCCCTCGCTGCGCTCAGAATGACGATCGTCTTATCAATGGAAATTGCCTGTCGCGCGCGCGACAAGCGGTGAGCATCGTTGCTCGCCGGATTCGGTGGGCGGTATCATTGAGAGACGAGGGACGGCAATTACCCAGTTCCTGATCTGCAAGGCCGTCGAGGTGGCGCGCTTCGAGCGGGCGGGTAAATCGCGGGCGGGGCGGGTGATCCGAAGGAGTGGAGCTGGTCCAGAAGGAGTGGAGAGTGGCCAATTCACGATACGACCTGGTGGTGATCGGATCGGGGCCGGGCGGCTACGTAGCGGCGATTCGCGCGAGCCAGCTCAAAATGCGCGTAGCGGTGATCGAGCGCGACCAGCCGGGCGGCGTGTGTCTGAACTGGGGCTGTATCCCGTCGAAAGCGCTGCTGAATTCGGCCGAGACCATGGAATCGATTCGCGGCGCGGGCAAGGAGCATGGAATCGAAGTCGGCGAGATCAAGCTCGACTTCAAGCGCGTGATCGCGCGCAGCCGCGGGGCGGCCGACAAGCTCTCGAAGGGCGTGCGCTTTCTGCTACGCAAAAACAAGATCGATTATATCGAGGCCGACGGCACGATCGCGGGACCCCATACGGTGGTGCTGCGGCCGGTGACCGGCAAGCCGGCGCCGCCGGCCGAGGCGATCGAAGCCGAGCGGATTCTGATCGCGACCGGGTCGGGCGAGAAGCTTTTTCCGGGGATGGCGATCGGCAACGGGGTGATGACCAGCCGCGAGGCGCTGATTTACGATCGCGTGCCGGAGTCGATCGTGATTATCGGCGCTGGCGCGATCGGCGTCGAGTTCGGGTACTTCTACCAGGCCTTTGGCGCGAAGGTAACGATCGTCGAACTGGAAACGCAGATGCTGCCCGGCTTCGACGCGGAGATCGCCGAGGAGCTGCGGAAATCCTTCGTAAGGCGCGGAGTCAAAGTGCTGACCGGCCATGGCTTCAAGTCAATGGCGCGCATCGGCGACGGCGCGGGCGATGGGACCGGATGGGCGGTTGCGCTCGACGCTGCGGGCACGCCCAAGACGATCGAAGCGGAGGCAGTCCTGGTCGCGGTGGGCCGCAATCCGCTCAGCCGTGAAATGGGCCTCGAGGCGGTGGGAATCGAAGGCGACCGCGGTGGTTATATCAAGATTGACGACTCGTTCCGCACGACCTGTCCGAGTATCTATGCGATCGGCGATGTCGCGCGGCCGCCCCTGCTCGCGCATAAGGCGTCGGCTGAGGGTATCGCGGCGGTGGAGATCATGGCGGGCGTGCGCGAGCCGGGCTTCGATCTGCTGTTGATCCCCGGCTGTATCTACTGCGAGCCCGAGGTCGCGATGGTCGGGCTGAGCGAGGCGCAGGCGCGGGAGCGCGGGATCGAGGTGAAGGTCGGCAAGATTTCGTTTCGCTCGAATGGGAAGGCGGTTGCGATCAATCAGACCGAAGGTTTCGTCAAGATCGTCGCGAGCAAAGAATACGGCGAAGTGATCGGATGCCAGATCATCGGTCATCACGCGACCGACCTGATCGCCGAGATCGTGCTCGGCCGAACGCTCGAAACGACGACCGCCGAACTCGGCCACAGCGTGCATCCGCATCCGACGTTCTCGGAATCGATCATGGAGGCGGCGCTCGCGGCCGAGGGCGAGTCGATCAACTTCTGACGCCATGGATATTGCGGCATCACTCGGCGTGGCGCGGCTCGGACTGGTCGACTATGCGGCCGGGCTGGAATTGCAGAACGCCGCGGTGGCGGCGCGTATCCGCGACGCGATCGGCGATACGCTGGTGCTGTTGGAACATCCGCACGTCTACACGCTCGGGCGCGGGGCCGATGCGAGTTACATAATCGATGCACCCGAGGGCGTGCCGATTTATCGGGTCTCGCGCGGCGGTCAGGTGACGTATCACGGACCGGGTCAGTTAATCGGCTATCCGATCGTCAAGCTCAGCGGATCGCGCCGCGACATTTCACGCTATCTGCGGACGCTCGAACGGGCGCTGATCAGCACGTTGCGCGAATTTGAAATCGAGGGAGACCGGCGCGACGGGATGACCGGGGTATGGGCCGGGCCGGATAAAATCGCGTCGATTGGCGTCGGGATTCGGCGCTGGGTAACTATGCACGGATTCGCGCTCAACGTGGCGACCGACCTCAGTTACTTCGAGGCGATCGTGCCGTGCGGAATCGAAGGCTGTCGAATGACCTCGATCGCGGCGTTGGGTCATCCGCAAATCAAGGTCGCAGCGGTTGGCGATGCAATCGAGCGGAGCTTCGCCGAGGCTTTCGAATACGATCGAGTTGTGCAGGTGACGCCGGAGCAGATCTGGGCGCTACTGGATCCCGGTGCGAGTGACAGCGAGACGCTGAGGTAACCAGAAGGACCGGAAAAGAGCGTTGTTGAGGAGCCCGAAACTAAATGGCTTCGGATACTGAAACCTCACGAGGTTTCAAGCAGCCCAACAGTCTCGACCCGATTTTTCGGCCTGGACTTCCCTTTTGGTTGGAGAGGAAGGGCTAGATGCGCACGATGCCAATCGCCTTCGGCCCTTGCCGCAGGACTTAGCCGCTTAGCCGAGCCTCGCGAGCGTAAATCGTCGAAAAGGAAACTGAGACATGGCCGAGCGAAGACATCCCGATTGGATCAAGGTGCGAGCGCCAACCTCGCCCGAATATCTGCGCACGCGGGCGCTGTTGACGGAGCTGAAGCTGCATACGGTTTGCCAGGAGGCGGCATGTCCGAATATCGGCGAATGCTTCTCGCATCGGACGGCGACCTTCATGCTGATGGGCGATGTGTGCACGCGGAATTGCCCGTACTGCGCGGTCACGCACGGACGCGCGCGACCGCTCGATGCTGACGAACCGCGCCGGATTGCCGCGGCGGTTGCACGACTGGGGCTGCAACACGTGGTGGTCACATCAGTCGATCGCGACGATCTACCCGATGGCGGGGCGGCACATTTCGCGACTACTGCCGAAGCGATCAAGGCACTAAGTCCGGAGGCGCGCGTCGAGGTGCTGGTGCCGGATTTCAAGGGATCGCGGCCAAGCGTCGAGACCGTCGTCGAGTCGCCGATCGACGTCTACAATCACAATATCGAGACGGTGCCGAGCCTTTATCGCAAATGCCGTCCGGGCGGCCATTATGAGCTTTCACTCGGCGTGTTGAGGCATGCGAAAGAGACCGCGCGCGGGCGCGGACGCGAGTTGCTGACAAAGGCCGGAATCATGCTCGGGCTGGGCGAGGAGCGCGGCGAATTGATGCGTACGCTGGCGGATCTGCGCGGCGTCGAGTGCGATATCCTGACGCTCGGGCAGTACTTGCGACCGTCGCGCGAGCATTTGCCGGTGGCGCGTTACGTGACGCCCGCGGAGTTCGCTGAGATTAAGACCGACGCCCTCGCGCTGGGCTTTCGGCACGTGGAGTCGGGGCCGCTGGTGCGCAGCTCATATCATGCGTGGGAGCACGTGGCCTGAGCGTAAAACCGCGGCGGGCATCCGCCGCTCGCTCAAGCCGGATCCACTGCAGAGCCGCGCTCGAAATCGATCCAAACAAAGAACCACACCGAATAAGAGAAACACGCCAAATGAATGGGGCGTCACGAAAAGAGCCGCGGCCTTATCGACCGCGGCTCTTTGGCGTGATGAATCAGCGGCGGCTATTCGCTGACTTCCTTGAGCCTCGCCGCCGTTCTTTGCATATAGCCGTCCTGCACCGCCCCGTAGAGGTCGATCGCATAGCGGTCGACATCCTCAAACAGGTTCAGATGCAGCGAGCGGTAGTTGACGATTTCGATAGTGGCCTTGCCGGCGTCGGACGGGAACCAGATGTACCAAGGCACGAAGTAGGGTAGTGGCCACATCGCGCTGTCAGCGGCGAAGCCGATACTATCGCGAACGGTCGAAGGTCCGAGGAACGGCCATACGATATAGGGGCCAGCGCCGACTCCATAATGACCGAGCTCGGTCATTATGGAGTCGG
>Ga0182024_10023212_pt1 | contig 11132 bp, 7 predicted proteins | sample P32metaG_FD_120480 | JGI IMG/M metagenome (GOLD analysis project Ga0182024, IMG submission 120480) | Permafrost microbial communities from Stordalen Mire, Sweden - P3-2 metaG (Illumina Assembly) | ecosystem: Environmental > Terrestrial > Soil > Wetlands > Permafrost | place: Sweden: Stordalen... | reverse complement strand
GCGTGAAGGAGTGATGGTTGCCATGATGCAATCCCTTCTCTGAGTGCGTCGAGAGCGTCAGCGCACCGTTCCGTGACGAGCAGCGCCCGAACGGACACCCGCCGCCACCGCGATGTGCAGCAAGCTGGGAGCGCGCCGCCTGACAATGCTGGGCACTCAATTGATGGTGCCCGGTCTTCCGGAGACTTCCGATGATCCCCGCTTCCCGGCGTTGTGACATCCAGGTGACGCACGCGTTCAGGTGGGGAAACACCACAGACTCGTACGTCTCCGTATTCGCGGGAAGGCGGTCGCGCGGACTATCCGGTCACCAAGGACCGTAGGCGCTGACGTTTGCTGCCCTTAGCCCGGTGACATATCCCGCGCGCTCGTATGCGGCCGCGTCGGTGCCGGGCGGCACTGACAGCATGCCGCGTAGCTCGTCGACCGCTTTGAATCCCTTGCGCGCCATCCATGCCGACAGCCCGTCGAGCAGCACGGTCGCGTGCTCGGGTCCGTGGCGCAGCAATGCCGAGGCGGTCATCACCACATCCGCGCCCGCGAGCAGGTACTTGGCGACGTCGGCGGGCCCTTCGACCCCGGTCGTGGCCGCGAGCGAAGAGCGCACCCTGCCGTGCAGCAGTGCTATCCACGTGCGCGGCAGCAGCGCGTCGACAGGCCGCGAAAGCGCCAGGCCGGGCACCACCGCGAGCGTCTCCGTGTCGATGTCGGGCTGCAGGAAGCGGTTGAACAGCACGAGCGCGTCAGCGCCTTCCCCGTCAAGCCGCTGCGCGATCTCGCCGGTGGAGCTGAAGTACGGGCCGAGCTTAACCGCGACCGGCACGGTGACCGCGTCCTTGACGCGCCGAAGGACGTCTACGTAGCGCTGCTCGACGTCGCGGCCGGGAGTGCTCGGGTCGCCGGGCAGGTAGTAGATGTTCAGCTCGATCGCGGCGGCACCGGCGTCCTGCATCGCGCGTGCGAAGCCGGTCCAGCCTTCGGGCGTGACGCCGTTGAGGCTGGCGATCACGGGGATCTCGACGGCGGCCGCGGAGCGTTCGAGCAGGCTGAGATAGGGGTGTGGGCCGGCGTCCGCTTCGACCTCGGAGGGGAAGTAGGACAGCGACTCGGCAAAGCTCTCGGTGCCGGCGTCGGCGAGCCGGGCGTTCAGCTCGGCCTCCTCCCGCAGCTGCTCCTCGAACAGCGAGTGCAGCACCACCGCGCCGACACCAGCGTCCGCAAGCCGTCGCACGCCGTCGACGGTGTGTGACAGCGGTGACGCTGACGCTACGAGCGGGTTACGCAACTCGAGGCCCATGTAGTTGGTCGATAGCTCCATCAGTGATCTTTGCGGGCGTCGGCCGGAAAGTCGCCGGCGCTGCGGGTGGCCATCTCCTCATAGATCTGCCAGCGCTGGCGGACCATCTGCTGCGCGAGGTCCCCCAGGCGCTCGGCCTCTTCCGGGGCGGCCTTGGAAAGAGCGCGGAAGCGCAGCTCCCCGTTTCGGTAGTCGCTCAGCGCGATCCGCGGCCTCGGGGAGTCCAGTAGGAACGGGTTGCCGTTGGCTGCGCGCACCATCGGGTCATAGCGGATCAGCGGCCAGTGGCCGCTCGCGACCGCCTTGTACTGCTGGTCGAGCCCGTGTCGCATGTCGATCCCCTGCCCGATGCAGTGGCTGTAGGCGATCAGCAGCGAAGGCCCGTCGTAGGCCTCGGCCTCGCGGAAAGCACTCAGCGTCTGCTGGGGGTCGGCGCCCATCGCGACCCGCGCGACGTACACGTTGGCGTAGGAGATCGCCTGGAGCGCAAGGTCCTTGGTGGGCATCGTCTTGCCGGCGGACGCGAACTTCGCCACCGCGCCGAGCGGCGTCGCCTTCGACATCTGCCCGCCCGTGTTGGAGTACATCTCGGTGTCGAGCACGAGCACGTTGACGTTGTATCCGCTCGCCAGCACGTGATCGAGGCCGCCGGACCCGATGTCGTACGCCCAGCCGTCGCCGCCGACGATCCATACGCTTCTCCGGATCAGGTGATCGAGGACGCTGCGCAGCTCAGCGACGACCGCTGCGTCCAGCTCGTCGAGCCGCCGCTCCAGCTCGCCCAACCGTTCGCGCTGCGCGCGCAGCTCGGACTCGCGCAGCTGCGGCGCCTCGAGGATCTCGTCAACCAGCTCCCCGCCGACCAGGTCGCGGAGATCGCTAAGGCACCGGCGGGCCAGCGCTGTGTGACTGTCGGCGGCGAGCCGCAGGCCGAGCCCGAACTCTGCGTTGTCCTCGAACAGCGAGTTCGACCAGGCCGGGCCATGCCCGTCCGCGTCGACCGTCCACGGCGTCGTGGGCAGGTTCCCGCCGTAGATCGAGGAACAGCCGGTCGCGTTAGCGATCGTCAGACGGTCGCCGAACAGCTGCGAGACGAGCTTCAGATACGGGGTCTCGCCGCAGCCTTCGCAGGCGCCGGAGAACTCGAACAGCGGCTCGAGGAACTGCGTGCCACGAACGGTGCCGAAGTCGACCCGCGAGCGGTCGGTCGCCGGCAGCTGCTCAAAGAACGCGATCCTGTCGCGCTCCGCGGGCAGCAGCGGCTCGATCGCCTCGAGGTTGATCGCCTTGCGCGCCGGGTCTCCGACCGCCGACACCGGGCAGGCCTCGACGCACAGCCCGCAGCCCGTGCAATCCTCGACATAGACCTGCAGCGTGTAACGCGCGTCCGGCAAGCCGGGAGCATTGAGCGCAGCCGACCGGAAGCCCTCCGGTGCGCCCTCCAAGCAGGATTGCTCGTACTGGCGGCTACGGATCACGCTGTGCGGGCAAACGAAGCTGCAGTTACCGCACTGAATGCACAACTCGGAGTCCCAGGCCGCCACCAATTCGGAGATGTTGCGCTTCTCGTACTGCGTCGTGCCGCTCGGGTAGGTGCCGTCCACCGGCAACGCGCTGACCGGGAGCTGATCGCCGCGGCCGGCCATCATCGCAGCGGTCACGGTGCGCACGAACTCCGGCGCGTGCGCGGGCACCACCGGCGCCGGCTCGCGCTCGGACGTCGCCCGCTCGGGCAGCTCCACGCGGTGAAGGTCCTGCAGCGTGTGGTCGACCGCCGCCAGGTTGCGCTTGACAATCTCGGCGCCGCGCTTGCCGTACGTCTTGGCGATCGACGCCTTGATCCGCTCGATCGCCTCCTCGCGCTCCAGCACGCCCGAGATCGCAAAGAAACACGTCTGAAGCACCGTGTTCGTGCGCCCGGCGAGACCCGCATCGCGTGCGATCTGCCCCGCGTCGATCACGTACAGCTTGATCTGCTTGGCGAGGATCTGTTCCTGAACCGGACGCGCGAGCGCGTCCCAGACCTGATCCGGCGGCATTCGACAGTTGAGCAGCAGCGTCGCCCCCGGCGCCGCCCGCTCGAGCACCTCGGCCCGCTCGAGCAGCCCGAACTGGTGACAGCCTACGAAGCTCGCCTGCGAGATGAGGTAGGGCGCGCAGATCGGATCCGGCCCGAAGCGCAAATGCGAGACCGTCTGCGAGCCGGACTTCTTGGAGTCGTATACGAAGTAGCCCTGGGCGTGCCGGCTCTCCTCCGAGCCCAGGATCTTGATCGTGTTCTTGTTCGCGCCGACCGTCCCGTCGGAACCAAGGCCGAAGAACACCGCGCGCGCCGTCTCCGCAGGCTCGATGTCGAGCGATGCGTCGTAGCGGAGGCTCAGGCTGGAGACATCGTCGGTGATCCCGACCGTGAACCGCCGCTTGGGTCGCTCGCGCCCCAGCTCCTCGAACACGCCGGCGACCATCCCGGGCGTGAACTCCTTCGAGGACAGTCCATAGCGGCCGCCGATCACGCTCGGCATCAGCTCGCGCTCTCCGTCGGCATGCGACTCAGCGAGTGCCGCGAGCACGTCGAGGAACAGCGGCTCGCCGAACGAACCCGGCTCCTTGGTCCGGTCGAGCACGGCGATCCGCCGCACGCTCGCGGGCAGCGCCTGCACCAGCGCCCGTGCCGGGAACGGCCGGTAGAGCCTCACCTGCGCGACGCCGACTCGCTCGCCCTGGGCCTGCAGGAACGCCACAGTCTCGCGGACGGTCTCCCCGCCTGATCCCATCACCACCAGCACCCGCTCGGCCTCGGGATGCCCGCTGTAGTCCACCAGCCCGTAGTGGCGGCCCGTGCGCTCGCCGAGCTTGTCCATCGCGTCCTGCACCAGATCGGGAACGCGCACATAAAACGGGTTGACCGTCTCCCGGGCCTGAAAATAGACATCCGGGTTCTGCGCGGTGCCACGGATGAACGGCCGCTCCGGGGTCAGCGCACGGCCCCGGTGCGCGCGGATGAGCTCCTCGCCGACCATCGCCCGCACGTCGTCGTCGGAGAGCAGCTCAAGCGTGTTCAGCTCGTGCGAGGTGCGAAACCCGTCGAAGAAGTGCACGAACGGCACTCGGGTCGCGAGCGTCGCGGCCTGCGCCACCAGCGCAAGATCGTGAGCCTCCTGTACCGAGGCCGACGCCAGCAAGGCAAAACCGGTCTGGCGCACGGCCATCACATCGGAGTGATCGCCGAAGATCGACAATCCCTGCGCTGCGAGCGAGCGAGCGGCCACGTGCAGCACCATCGAGGTCAGCTCGCCGGCGATCTTGTACATGTTCGGGATCATCAGCAGCAGGCCCTGCGAGGAGGTGAACGTCGTCGCCAGCGCGCCACCCTGCAGCGCGCCGTGCAGCGCACCCGCCGCACCCGCCTCGCTCTGCATCTCGATCACCGACGGCACCGTGCCCCACACGTTGGGCTGCCCATCGCTTGACCATTCGTCCGCCTGCTCGGCCATCGGCGAGGACGGCGTGATCGGATAGATGCAGCACACCTCGTTGCACCGGTAGGCGACCGACACCGCTGCACCGTTCCCGTCGACCGTGGTGCGCATCAGTTCGGCTCCGGGAACATCTCGATCGAATGCACCGGGCACTGCTCATAGCACGCCCCGCAGCCCGTGCAGCGGTCATAGTCAAACTCGTAGCGGTATCCCTTCCCGAGCTTGATCACCGCGTCCTCCGGGCACGCCCCAAGGCACCCATCGCACTCACAGCAGTTCCCGCACGACAGGCACCGGTGCGCCTCGAACGTCGCCTCCTGCGCCGAGAGGCCGCCCACCACCTCCTCGAAATCGGCAACGCGCTCGGACAGTTCGAGCTCAGGCTGCTGGCGGCGGGACGCATCGCCGAAGTACCACAGGTTCAGCATCTCAAACGTAGCCAACGGGTGCTTCGCCGGGTGCTCCGCCTGTTCCCCGCGAAGCCACGCGTCGATCTCCCGCGCAGCCCGCTTGCCATGCCCCACACCAATCGTCACCGTGCGCTCGCTCGGCACCATGTCCCCACCCGCGAACACAGCCGGGCATCCCGTCATCATTGCCGGCGACACCTGCACAGTGCCGTCACGGTCGAACTGCACCCCCGGCACGGTGCGCAAGAAAGCGGTGTCGGTCTCCTGGCCCAGCGCCAGGATCACAGTGTCCGCGGCCAGCGTCTCGAACCGCCCGGTCGGCTGCGGGAACCCGGAATCGTCGAGCTCCATCACCTCGACGTTCAGCTCAGGGCCCTCAAACGTCTTGATCGTCCGCAGCCAGTTGATCCGAACCCCCTCCCGCTCAGCGTCCTGCGCCTCCTCCTCATGCGCAGGCATCTGCTCACGCGTGCGGCGATACACGACCAGCGTCTCCTCCGCCCCCAACCGGCGCGCCGTCCGCGCGGCATCCATCGCCGTGTTGCCGCCCCCGTAGATGGCGACGCGACGCCCGATCACCGGCCGCTCGCCAGACGCGACACCGCGCAGGAACGACACCGCATCCACGATCGCCCCCGCATCCATGGCGGGGATCTCCACCCGTTTTGACAAGTGCGCGCCGACCGCGACGAACACTGCGTCAAAGCCGCCCTCCCGGCGCTCAGCGTCAAGATCCACGACCACGTGGTTGCTGGTGAAACGCACACCCAGCGCCGCGATCCGCTCGAGCTCTCCACTCAGCACGTCGCGAGGCATCCGGTAGGCCGGGATGCCGTAGCGCATCATCCCGCCCGGCTCGGCACCTGCGTCGCGGATCTCGACCTCGTGACCGAGCCTCGCCAGGTGGTAGGCAGCCGAAAGCCCACTCGGGCCCGCGCCGATCACGAGCACCCGCTTGCCGCTCGGCGCCGGCGGCAGATCGAACAGCCACCCCCGCTCGAGCGCCAGATCGCCGAGGCTTCGCTCGACCGCGTGGATCGAGACCGCACTGTCGAGGTTGGCGCGGTTGCAGACGCTCTCACACGGGTGGTAACACACCCTCCCGTGAATCGCCGCAAACGGATTGTCGGCCACCAACGCCCGCCACGCCAACTCGTGCTCACCCGCCTGCACGTGGGCAAGCCACGCCTGGATGTTCTCCCCCGCCGGGCAACCCGCATTGCACGGCGGCAACAGATCGACGTACACCGGGCGGCGCTCCCGCACCGGCCCCGACCGCGAGCGCCCATGCAACAAATCCGGCAACGACGCCACATCGCGCTGCGGGCCGGTCATGCCGCCGCCGCCAGCCGACCAGCCTGTCGCTGTCGCCGCCCAGCCATTGCGATCAGACTACGCCCTTTCGCGATCGCACAGCCGACCGTCACGGTCACACAGAACCGCTACGTTCAGCCCTCGACGACGAAGACGTCGAGTGTGCGGGGGCCGTGGACCCCCTCGACCCGGACGAGTTCGATGTCCACGGTGGCCGACGGACCCGAGATGAAAGTGATCGGCCGGGCCTCCGTCGCGGCTCGCGCCAGTGCGGACACGGCGTCAGGCACCGACGGGACGATGTCGACGGATCTGACGACGCACAGGTGGTAGTCGGGCACGAGCGTGAGCGCGCGGCGCCCGCAGGCGCCCGCCCCGTCGAGGACGATCGTCCCCGTTTCGGCGATCGCGAGCGCGCAGCCCGACAGCACGCCATCCAGCTCGTCGAGCTGGCGGGGTGAGAGCGGGGGGTCGTCGCGCACCAGCTCGACGCCCTCGACCGTCCACGGCGGGGCCTGCGCCGGCACCGCGATTCGGCGGGCCTCCCGCTGCTCACAAGCGGCCCCGAGCGCACCCGGCAGCTCCTCGCCGCTCACTCGGCTCACGGTCGCCTGATAGTCCGCGACGCGCCCGCAAAAGAGGTCGACCGTGGCGGCATCGCCGCCGGCGCCGAGGGCGCCCGCCTGGCGGTACGCGCGCGGCACCTCCGGGATCTTCGCCCCCGGGCCTAGAGCGGCGCGCACGCGCGCCAGCACCACTTCGCGGGCGCTGCTCACACCGTCGGCCCGTCGCCGCGGACCGGCCGTGGCGGGCGCGAGCGCCACCACTCCCGGAAGGTCTGCTCGGGCACCTCCGGAAGACCGCGCATCGCCGACCAGCCCGGGAGCGCGGCCGTGATGATCGGCCCGCGGCCCAGCCGCGCGAGTTTCTGGGCTCGCTCGTAAAGCCCCTGGGAGCCGAACACCCGGCCGACAGCCTCCATCCCCAGCGCCTCGGGTGAGCGCCGGCTCTTGTACTCACGAACGACGCGCCCGCGCAGGTGAAGCAGCACTGACGGGATGTCGATCTTGACCGGGCACACCTCATAGCAGGCGCCGCACAACGACGATGCCCACGGTAGCGTCGGCGCATTCTCCAGCCCGCGCAGCTGGGGCGTCAGGATCGCCCCGATCGGGCCGGGATACACCGACTCATAAGCATGCCCGCCGACACGCGAATACACAGGACAGGAGTTCAGGCACGCCGAGCAGCGGATGCAGTGCAGCGCCTGGCGGCCCACCTCGTCGCCCAGCACGTCGGTCCGGCCGTTATCGAGCAGCACGAGATGGAACTCCTGCGGCCCGTCGTCGGCGCGCACGCCGGTCCACAACGACGTGTACGGGTTCATCCGCTCGCCCGTGGCGGAGCGCGGCAGTAGCTGGAGACACACCTCGAGGTCGCGCCACTCCGCCAGCACCTTCTCGATCCCCATCACCGTGATCAGCACTCGCGGGAGCGTGAGGCACATCCGCCCGTTGCCCTCGGACTCCACGACACAGATCGTGCCTGAGTCGGCCACGGCGAAATTCGCCCCCGAGATCGCCACCGGAACCGACAAGAACTTCTCGCGCAAGTGGCGACGGGCGGCCTCCGCGATCGCCGTGATCTCCCAGCCGAGGTCCTGACCGCGCGCGATCGTGTGCTCGAACAGCAGCTTGATCTCCGCCCGGTTGCGGTGGATCGCCGGCACCAGAATGTGCGAAGAGGTGTCATGACCGAGCTGGTTGATCAACTCCGCCAGGTCGGTCTCGATCGCCTCCACGCCCCGCGCGGCCAGCGAATCATTCAGACCGATCTCATCCGTCGCGAGCGACTTGACCTTGATCACCTCACGCGCGCCGTGCCCAACGACAATCCCGCCCACGATCGCATTGCACTCAGCGGCGTCACGCGCCCAATGCACCTGCCCGCCCGCGCGCGTGACCGACGCCTCCAGCGTCTCGAGCTGCTCCGGCATCGTCGCCATCGCACGAGCCTTGATCCCCGCGCCGGCGTCCCGCAACGCCTCCCAATCAGGCACCTCCGCCACCCTCGCGGCCCGCCTCGCGCGGATCGTGCTCGTCGCCTTACCCACGTTACGGCGCATCTGCGTGTCAGCAAGCTCCCTACGTGCCGCGGCGGGAAACCCGGTCTTGCTCACGTCGCCGCCAGGATCTCGGCCAGGTGCATGACCCGCACCCCGGCGCGCTGACGCCGCAATGCCCCACCGATATGCAGCAGACACGAGTTATCCGCCGCCGTGCACACCTCCGCACCGCTGTTGAGCACGTCGCGCAGCTTGTCAGACAGCATCGCCATCGAGGTGTCCGCGTTCTTGACGGCGAACGTTCCACCGAAGCCGCAGCACACGGCCGCGTCACCCAGCTCGACCAGATCGATCCCGCGGACGTGCTCCAGCAGCCGCCGCGGACGGTCCCCGATTCCCATCAGCCGCACCGAGTGGCAAGTCGGGTGCAGCGTCACCTTGTGCGGAAACGTGGCGCCAACATCCTCCACCCCCAGCCTGTCAACAAGGAACTCCGTCAGCTCGGCCAGCCGCCCATCGAGCCCCGCGCCGTTCTCACGCAGATAGGCCACACACGACGCCGACGGGGAAACCACCACCTCGGCGTCCGCGAACACCCGCTCGAACCGCCGCGCCAACGCAAGCCCCCGCTCCTGATAACCCGTGTTGACGTGCATCTGACCACAGCAGGTCTGCGCCTCGGGAAAATCAACCTCGCAACCCAGCCGCTCGAGCAGCGTCACTACCGCGCGCCCGGTCTGCGGGAACAGCGTGTCGTTAAAGCAGGTGATGAAAAGCGCGACCCGCACGATGCCCGACTCCGTTCAGTCGACGATCCCCCAGCCGAGCAAGCCGGCGTAGCGCATCACACGATCAGACACATGGCGAGCACAAGGACAATACCCGATCGCCCCTTCACTGCTCGCCCGCCAGCAACTCGGCGAGGTGGACGACGCGGGTCCTTAGCCCGCGGCGCTTGACGCCCTGCTCGAGCTGCCGGTAGCAGCCGGCGTTGACCACCGCGATCACGTCCAGGTCCGCGTCGGCGATCTCGTCGAGATGCGGGTCGAGCACACGCGCGCTGTCTTTGGGGCGCACGACCGCGTAGGAGCCCGCCGCCCCGCAGCAGGCGGCAGCGCTCGGCAGCTCGACGTATTCGCCGACGCGCGCGATCAGCTCGCGCGGCTCGCGCCAGACGCCCAGCCCGTTTCGGAGGTGACAGGAGTCCTGCAGCCCGATCCGCAGACGGCCACCAGCCGGCTTGCCGGCCGCCGCGCCGCCGCGCGCGAGCAGCCACTGCGAGAACTCCTTGACGCGCTCGGTGCCGAGAACGCTCGCCAGGTGCGCGGCGCAGCCGCCGGACGTCGCCACGATCGTCCCGGGAAGCGCGTCGCCCAGCTGCTTGGCCAGCTCCTCGCCGCGCCCAAGCTCTCCGTTGTGCGCGTGCAGCGCACCGCAGCACCCTTGGGCAGCAGGCGCCGCGAGCTCGGCGGCCAGCTCCCGCGCGTCGCGACTGACCCGCGGATACAGGACCCGCTCAAAGCACCCGAGCATCAGGTTCACCGGGCCCGGCGCCTCGCTTCGCCGGCCGGCGTGCCGGCGCACGACCCCCATCGCGCGAACGCGGCGCGGCGAGTCCACCGCCCAAAGCAGCGGCCGCACCTTCCAGGGCCGCCGCCGGCCATTCCACAGGTGGTCGCGCCACTGCTCCAGCAGTGCGCCGTACTGAACGCCCGCGGGGCACACCGGCTCGCACGCGCGGCAGCCAAGGCAGAAGGAAGACTCGTCGTAGACGGTGGGATCGTCGTCGGGCAACACGCCCGTCTCGAGCGCCCGCATCAGGTTGATGCGCCCGCGCGGCGATGACGTCTCGACGCCGGTCAGCGCGTACGTCGGGCAGGCGGGCAGACAGAAGCCGCAAGAGATGCAGCGCCCCAGCAGTTCGGGCGTGAACACCCCGCGCGACTCGCGGTCGTTCGTCGGCGCGCTCTCCGCGGTACTCATGAACCGAGCTTTCCGGGGTTGAGGATGCCGTTGGGGTCAAACGCGGCCTTGATCCGCCGCAGCAGCGCCATATGGTCAGCGCCGAGCTGGCGCTCGAGATAGCGCAGCTTCACGATCCCGACCCCGTGCTCGCCGGTGATCGTGCCGTCGAGCTCGATCGCCCGGGCGAAGATCTCATCGAAGGCCGCGCGGGCCCGGTGCACGGCGCCCTGGTCCGCCGAGTCGAGAACCGCGGTTGGATGCAGGTTGCCGTCGCCCGCGTGGCCGAAGGTGCCAATCCTGAGCTCATGACGATCGGCGACCTCCTGGATGAAATCGACCATCTCGGCGATCCGCGACCGCGGCACCGTCGCGTCCTCGAGCAGAGTGAGCGGCTCCAGGCGCGACAGTGACGGCAGCGCAGCACGGCGCGCCTCGAGCACCTCGCTCGCCGCCTCCGGGGATTCGGCGATCCGCACCGACGTCGCGCCCTCCGTCGCGCACGCCTCCGCCATCTGCTGCAGGTCGCGCTCGATCACCGCCGGGTGCCCGTCCTGCCCGAAGATCAGCAGCGCGCCCGCTGACGTGTCGAGTCCGATCTGTGC
>Ga0182024_10023211_pt1 | contig 11132 bp, 8 predicted proteins | sample P32metaG_FD_120480 | JGI IMG/M metagenome (GOLD analysis project Ga0182024, IMG submission 120480) | Permafrost microbial communities from Stordalen Mire, Sweden - P3-2 metaG (Illumina Assembly) | ecosystem: Environmental > Terrestrial > Soil > Wetlands > Permafrost | place: Sweden: Stordalen... | reverse complement strand
TGCGAGCGGGAATTTCCATCGCCACAGTGCGAACCAGACGCGCCAACCAAGCCAAACAAGCAGCCGCCACCGCTGAACTCCCGCCAGAAGTAACTGACTCCGACTCCATGCCGGCGTCAGTCCTCGCGACCGATCCGCTAACGAGCGTCGCTTCCGAATCCGAACAGCTTTCCAACGAAGAGCGTACGAATTCATCGATAGAAAAAACGGAGCAGGATCAAGCCTTGTTGCACTCAGAGGCAAGCGAAACAACGCCGGATTATCCCTCGCCTGAAGCACACCAGGACATTAACACCAAAGAAAAAGTAATTCCTCCCGAAGAGTCAAAAACATATCCGTGGACGCAGCCGCTCAACTCACTCAGTACAAAGTCACCCGATACAAAGCCGCCAAAAACATTCGCCTTGGTACCCGGTAGCGCGAAGCCCTCCGCACTCGCGCCGCAAAAAGGTGCTCTGTCAGAGATGCGCTTCAGCCACCTGCTTGCAAAAAGCGGAGTAAAGCTCCCCAGCTACGCCCGCGACGGATCAATTCGGGTTTCCTACGGCAAATGGGCCGCAATAGCCGCAATTGCCATCGTAGCCTCGCTACTCGCCTTCCTTATCGGCTGGCTTCTGGGCGATCCCACCCGCATAAAATTGCCACATTAGACGGCACACGCGAAGGCAATTGTAATAATGCCCCCCTCGCCTTTCCGCGAACCTCAACTAGATGTAGTGAGCTTCGCCATTGGAAAAACTCGAAAATGGCCACTTCGCCTGCGCACTGCTTCTGCATCTTCTCCGTATTAATCCTCTCCGCTTCTGTTGCGCTTCCGGACCTCGTTGTTCCGAAATTCCCTGATCTCGCGATCAAAACCCGCCACACATCTGGCGATCACAAATCAGCCGATCAATTTTCCGAAGTTCGCGCGTTTTACTTGAAAGGCTCGCGGCAACGCACCGTCACGTCAGAATTAAAACCACATTCGAACTTGGTCCTGGCGCCTCAATTCCGGCAAGCGTGGAAGAGACCGACGGCTGGTATATCGATCTGCCAGGATTCAGATGTGAAGAGCGGCCATACCCCGGTTTCGCTTTTGTATCCGGCACCGTCAGCGGAAGTCCAAGAGATCGCTTGCAGGTCAAATGGCTCGGCAAAGCCCCACGCGGCTATTCCATCGAAGAAACATCCCTGAAAACTAGCTCCACAGACACGACCGTGAGCAAAATAGAACTCCTGGAAATCTCCGAAGTTCCTCTCAGTCCCTCTCTCTTCGAGCTACCAAACGGCTACAGACAAGCTTTGCAAACCGGCGATGGCGGCGCTGATCTAACCAAACCCAACACAATCTTCAATCGAGCGAATTATTACTGGATCATGCTGAGACTCTGGTTGCGCAGTCTCTTCACCTGACCCAATTCACGCGAGGATCAGTTCCTGATCGTGATTGCCGGAGCAAAGTGGCAAGTAATTTTGGAACGCGGAAACGCCAATTCCTTGAGCCTCTGAAGTTCTTTTTCAATCGACACAAAGTCAGGCGGGAGTGACTCTCTTCTACCTGCATACTCTCCGATTAGCAAATGTTCTCCACACCGTTCCAACGCCATCATCGATAGAGATTCTGTGGAATTCTAACTCCTCTCTTCCTTGTGCAGAGAGCCGCATCAGGAACTGTTTCTCCGCCAAGTCAAGGTAGTGCTTCTCTATAAGCAAACGGACCAAATTCTTAACCGTGTCAGTGCTTATTTTGTTTCTACAAGTTGGAACCAGCGCCAGCGACATCGATCGATTGGGATATGATTGCCAAATCACAGAGCCATCGCCATAAACAAAAAACACTTGAATTCTTTCATGGGGTGGTGGCCAATACGCAATTTTCAGCTTTTGAAGCGCAGCTTCGTCTCGTAGCATGCCCTCCAAGTCAGGTTGATGCCGAGGCTCTGCATCCTGCAACATACATAACAATAAAATTGTGAAGACAAACCTCATGGCAACTTAGCCGTAAGATCGTACCTCCACTGATTTGGTTGCCACCGAGGGGCTAGGCCATTTGCACCACTAGAGATGTAAGCTATACCTAAATCTGACGGGAGGTGGCTTATGCGAAGTTACCCTTGCCTCGTCGTTTTCGTCTTCACCAATCTACTCCTCCCATTCTCACCCAGCGCCCAAACTCGCGAACTTTCCCGCCGCTTAAGGTAATATCGTCAGCTCTCCATGCCTATTCCCAACGGAACCCGGCTCGGTCCCTATGAAGTGATCGCCCCGCTCGGCGCCGGCGGAATGGGTGAAGTTTATCGCGCACGCGACACCCGTCTCGACCGCATCGTCGCAGTCAAAATTCTTCCGTCGCATCTCTCCAGCGATCCGACTTTGCGGCAGCGGTTCGAGCAGGAAGCCAAAGCCATATCAAGCCTGAATCATCCCCATATCTGCGCGTTGTACGACGTCGGCCATCAAGATGGCACCGATTTCCTGGTCATGGAGTACCTCGAAGGCGACACCCTCGCCACACTTCTCGAGAAAGGCCCGCTGCCACTCGCGCAAGTCCTAAAGTACGGCGTCTCCATCGCCGACGCGCTCGACAAGGCCCATCGACAGGGCATCATTCATCGCGACTTAAAACCGGGCAACATCATGATCACCAAGTCCGGCGCTAAGCTGCTCGACTTCGGCTTGGCTAAAGAAGCGGTGCCTCTTACTTCGGGAGCCACACTCACCGCCGCAGTGACGCGAACAACTCCCGTAACCCAACAAGGCACCATCGTTGGCACCTTCCAGTACATGTCGCCCGAGCAGCTGGAAGCCAAAGAACTCGACGCTCGCAGCGACATCTTTTCTTTCGGCACAGTGCTCTACGAAACGCTCACCGGCAAACGCGCTTTTCCTGGCAAGAGCCAGTTCAGCGTAGCTTCCGCGGTCCTCGAAAAAGACCCCGAGCCGATCAGCTCGCTGCAACCACTCACGCCTCCCGCGCTCGACCGCGCCATCCGCGTCTGTCTTGCAAAAGATCCCGAAGATCGCTGGCAAACAGCCCGCGACCTTCTTCTTGAACTGCAGTGGATCGCCGAAGGCGGTTCCCAATCCGGAATCGCCGCGCCGCTGCTGCCACAACGTAAACAGCGCGAATGGCTGCCATGGGCTGTTGCAGCTTTACTCGGTTTGGCAGCCGCGGCTTTGGCAATCGGCTTCGTTTCACGCTCCCCAAAACCTTCCGAACCCATGAGCCTGAGCGTCGAAACCGGCGCCGACGCACCCCTTTACACGGAGTGGGGCGCGTCCGCAGCTCTTTCTCCAGACGGCAAGCGCATGGCCTTCATTGCCAGCGACCCCGACCAGAAGCGCCGAATCTACCTGCGCTCTCTCGACCAACTGCAAGCCAGCGTGCTGCATGGAACGGAGGGTGCCCGTGATCATTTCTTTTCGCCGGACGGCCAGTGGCTGGGCTTCTTTGCTGACGGCAAGCTGAAAAAAATTTCTGTCCAAGGCGGCCCCACCGTCACGCTCTGCGATGCTCCCACAGGCCACGGTGGCAGCTGGGGAGAAGACGGGAACATTGTCTTTGTGCCGACCATCCGCTCAGGAGTGTTTCGCGTTTCTTCTGCGGGGGGCGCTGCGGAGTCGATCACTACTCTGAATCGGGAAGCTGGAGAAATTACTCAGCGCTGGCCGCAAATTCTTCCAGGCGGCAAGTCCGTTATATTTACGTCCCATACTCACGGCGGGAATTACGAGGACGCCGACATCGTGGCCTACTCCCTATCTTCGGGCCAGCGCAAAGTGCTACTCGAAAAAGGTTACTACCCGCGGTATCTGCCCAGCGGTCACCTTCTGTTCGTACATGAAGGCACCATATTCGCTTCATCCTTCGATGCCAAACGACTCGAACTCACTGGAAAACCTGTTCCTATAGTTGAGGGCGTAGTTACCGCCGCTGGCAACGGGGGAGCTCAGTTCTCCTTTTCTGACACCGGGACTTTTGCATATATTCCCGGCCATCACGCTACCCAGAATTTAGGCATTTTTTGGCTGGGCCCTGACGGCAAATTTACGCCCTTGCGCGAACCTACCGGCGATTACTATGAGCTCAAATTTTCCCCCGATGGAACTCGCATAGCGGTCGAAATCAGCGACGGCGCGCACAGCGACATTTGGGTGTTTGACTTGGCGCGCGACACTCTCACTCGTCTGACTTTCGGCGCTCTGGGCAACGTCGCCCCCGTCTGGTCACCTGACAGTCAGAGAATCGTGTACACCACGATGGAGATTGGCGACCAGTTTGACCTTTATTCGAAACGCGCGGACGGTGCCGGGGATGCCGTGCGTTTAACTCAAACAAAATATCCGAAATTTGCTGGCTCGTTTAGCCCTGATGGCAAAGTCCTGGCGCTAGGACAGCGCAATCCCGATACTTTTTGGGGCCTCATGACCCTTACCGTCGAGGGCGACGAAAAGTCCGGTTGGAAGGTGGGAGAAGTAAAACCCTTCTCGAGCGGTCCTTTCAATCAGAGAAATCCCGCCCTTTCCCCGGATGGCCGCTGGTTAGCCTACCAGTCCGACGAGTCGGGCATCCCTGAAGTTTACGTTCAGCCTTTTCCCGGCCCGGCTCGCAGGTGGCAAATTTCCGCGGGCGGTGGATGTAATCCAGTGTGGTTACGAAAAGGAAAGGAACTTTTTTATCGCACTCCCACCTTCACCAGCGGGCAGGACATAAAAATTATGAGCGCGGCCTATTCGATTCCCGGCGACTCATTCCACGCGGATAAGCCACGCGTCTGGTCCCCCGGCATGTTCTCGGTACGAGCTACGGGGTTGAGTGGGTACGATGTGCATCCTGACGGTAAGCGAGTCGCAATCGTCAAAGCTCCCGATACCGCGCCAAGCTCCCCCGTAACAAAAGTCGCCTTCATCTTCAATTTCTTCGACGAACTCCGCCGCAAAGTCCCCGGTAAAAATTAGCCACCACTGTAGTAGTACCTCGCCCTCACCCACGCGACTAAGGCGCATTCTCGGAAATTGGCCCATGGCTTCCCCATGCTTTTATATGCTGCCCCCCTCGCACGCCCTGACGCATCCTAATTTTGATTGAAGAAGGGCGGGCAATGGCCAAGCGCACCGTAACCAAGCAACTGGACCTGATCCCCACCAAAGCCTCGCTCGACGAATTGCGCGAAGCCGCCAAATCCTGCAAAAACTGTGATCTCTGGAAACTCGGCACGCAAACCGTTTTTGGCGAGGGCGCCGCGCACAGTAAGCTCATGCTCGTCGGCGAACAACCCGGCGACCAGGAAGATCTCGCCGGAAAGCCTTTCGTCGGTCCCGCAGGCAAACTGCTCGATAACGCTCTCGTGGAAGCCGGCATCGACCGCAAAAAAGTTTACGTCACCAATGCCGTCAAACATTTCAAGTGGGAGCCCCGCGGCAAACGCCGGATCCACAAAAAGCCCAACGCCGCGGAAATCGCCGCCTGCCGACCCTGGCTGGATGCAGAAATCGCCGCCATCCGCCCCAAAGTAATTGTGTGTCTCGGCGCCACGGCAGCTCAAGCCCTGCTCGGCAAAGATTTTCGCGTCACTCAGCATCGCGGTGAATTCGTCGAGTCCACGTTGGCACCTTACGTCGCCACCACCGTGCACCCCTCTTCGATCTTGCGCGCCCCCGATGAAAATGCCCGCCACGAAGAAATGGCCCGCTTCATCGCCGATCTCAAGAAGATTGCCCGCGTTTTGCAATGAGCGATTAAACTATCTCCTCCATGCCTGACCCAGGAAAAGTGCGCATTGGCATCTCCGGGTGGACCTACAAACCCTGGCGTGGTGTTTTTTATCCCGAAGACTTAAAACAAAAACTCGAACTCGAATTCGCCTCCAAAACTTTCAACTCCATCGAGATCAACGGTACCTTTTACTCCCTGCAGCGCCCTCCAAGTTTCGAACGCTGGGCCGCCGAGACCCCCGACGATTTTGTTTTTTCTGTGAAGGCTCCGCGCTTCATCACTCACATCAAGCGCCTGAAAGATGCCAAAGCTCCAGTCGCAAATTTTCTAGCCTCTGGAATTTTCAATCTAGGTGCGAAACTCGGACCAATCTTGTGGCAATTGCCGCCGAACTTCATCTTCAGGCCCGAAGTGCTCGAAGATTTTTTCCTGTTGCTCCCTCACGACACCGAGAAAGCATCCGCAGTAGCTCGCAAACACGATAAATGGATGTCCGGCCGCACTGCGCTGAAATCCGATGCTAAGCGCCCTTTGCGCCACGCCATGGAAATCCGCCACGCCAGCTTTGCCACCCCAGAATTTATAAATCTTCTCCGCCAATACGATGTCGCGCTAGTTTGCGCCGATACCGTGGAGTGGCCGCGCCTGATGGATGTCACTTCCGATTTCATGTATTGCCGCCTGCACGGTTCGGAAGTTTTGTATGCCAGCGGTTACGACGAGCCATCCCTGGATCAGTGGGCAACGCGCGTCCACCACTGGGCCGGCGGAAGCGAGCCGGACGACGCCGAACGCGTCATCAAAGAAAAAGGCCCGCAAAAACCTCAACGCGACGTCTTCGTTTATTTCGACAACGACGCAAAAGTCCGCGCACCCTTTGACGCCAAAAGCCTCACCGCAAAAATCAACAAACTTCTCGCGAAGTAAGCAAATGTCGTCCTAAAATTTATTTCCTGTGGCTTGAGGGAATTTTTGTGTCCCCATAAATCTCATCCGCCTTCGTTTCCGGACGTCTTTCGTCCGGGCCCGGCGCCTCTCCTCGAGTAGATTTCTTGTTGCGCCCGGGCTTTGGCGCAATTTTTGCTTTGGAACTGAGCGGTTCTTTAGTGGGTTTCACGATCGCAAATCCTTCTTCCTGCAAATTTCACGACTGCAAAGTCTTTATAATCCCTTCCAACGGAATGGCCACCCATCCCGGCCGATTATTCAATTCATACCCCAACTCGTACACCGCTTTCTCCAGCACATGCAATTGCAACAACGCCATAATCTCCTCGCGGCTTGGCGGAAGAAATTGCGCACCGAGAGCCGTTTTCAAATATTCCTCAAGAAAGCGCTCGCTTACCCATTTCACCCACACTTCCGCCCAGCCATTCAATTTTTCCCTGTTGCCGTCATCAACTTTCACGCTGCCCGTCGACGCCAGCAGCGGTGCATGCGCCGCATAATGAAACGACCGCAACATTCCCGCCACATCCTGCAATGGCGACCGCTTCAAACGCCGCTGCGACAATAGCCGCGCCGGCTCCCCTTCAAAATCAATAATCACGAAGTCTGCCCCGGTGTACAAAACCTGCCCCAAATGATAATCGCCGTGTATTCTCGTCCGCACCGCACGAATCGGGCTGCTAAGCGCAGCATGAAAGCGCTCAATAATCTGTGGCTCGCTGCCTAGCACTCTCTCCACTTTCGGTTTCGCATTTTCCGGCAGGCGATCGTACGCGTGCCGCAGCTGCCGAAAAATCCGGTTCGTCAACTCCAACAGCGCATCCTCAAAGCCTCGCTGAAACGTGTCATCAAAAGGCTCTGGTGCAAAATCAGGTTCCGCAGCAGCGGCCGGAGACGCCAGAGCCAAATGCAATTCCGCCGTTCGCCGCGCAAGCAATCCCACTGATTCCAAAAATGGAGCGATCAACGCGCGCGCCGTATCATTCCGCGAATCTGCAACGCCACCCTCTGCCGAATTTTTGCCCACCTCATTATAAAAAGCCGAAATCGATTTCATCGTGTATTGCCACGCATCGCCCTGGTTCGGCACAAACCCCTGCAGAATCCCCTGCGTCATCCCCAGTCCGCGTGCTTCGCGATATTCCAGTGCTCCAAGCAACTGCGGTGTGTGCTGGTAATGCGCCTTTTCCGTAAGAAAACCACCCACCTCAAGATCCGGATTTACGCCCTCCTCCAACCGCCGAAAAAATTTCAATATCAAGCGGTCCCCGTAAGCCACTGAGCTGTTGCTCTGCTCCGCGGTAATCGCGCGAGGACGCAGGCTCCCAGCCGCTCCGGTTTCCTGCATCGACAACGCATGAGTGCGCGACGTCACCAGCTCCCCGGCCTCTCCGGTAAAAACCAATCCCCTCTCAATCGCGTCCAGCAAAAAAGAAAGAAACGCTTCGTTTTTCAGCGCGTCGGTAAGCGTCATCGCCTCTCCGCCGCCGCGCCCCGAAACCGTCAGCACCGCACCGGGTGCCCCGGGTTCGCCTTTGAGGTTTGAACCCGGGTCTTTCTTTGGATCGGAGTCCTTCGTCACCACCAGAGGCACTGAGTACAAATCCCCACCACCGCCTTCATACTCCACCTTCACCACAACCACCAGCGCATGCAGTCCGTCCCGTTCCAACGTAACGAAATCCACCACCTCGGTACCGCGAACCTCCCGAGCCTTAGCCCCAAACCACCGCTGCCCCTTCAAGTAAGCCGGCAGCTGTGCCGGCAATTCCGCTCTTAAATTAGAAAACATGTCTTTGCCAAAACCCGGCGCGGCCATAAATATCTTCCTCCGCCAAATGCATCACAACGGTTGCGGCTCTTTGTATTTTTCCTTCGTCGTATTTCCCAGATATCTCTCCAGCGCGCGCCGCGCCAGATCCTGTCCTCCCAATCCAAACGCGATGGCCAGCCCCAACATCGAAGCTCCAAACACAATCGAAAACGCCGCCAGCACCGTCTGCCGCGCCAACCCCAGCTCCTCCAGCGCCATGGAAATCGCCAGAATCCAGATTACAAATCGAATCGACCAACTCCAGATTTTCGGCGAGCGAATCCCCGCATTCACGGAAGCCAGCAACGCCGCGCGCGACAAAAAATTCGCCAATACCAATCCCAGAAATAAAATCACCATGGCGATAAATACTTCCGGAAGGAATCGGAACAATCGCGAGATCTGCTCCTGCAACCCCGCTACTCCCAATACGCTGATCCCGATCAGGATGAATCCCAGCCACGTGATCCAGAATATCGACCGGCTCAGCAGCTCCGTCATCGACGGCAGGTCCGCCATCCGCAATACTCGCGAGGCTCCGGCATCTTCAGAAACGCGATCCAATTTCGTCAGCCGCAGCACCGCCCGCACCACGTGGCCCAGCAGGTAAGCCGCCAGCAATCCCACCAGGATGATGACCAGCATGACCACGAGTCGCGGCAGAAATTCCGCGATCATATGCACCAGATTGTAGTAGGCCTGCTCCAAACCTTGCACGATGGTGACTCTCATGATTTCACCTCGACTCCTGCTTTCCACTTCTCCGTCAAATACGGCTTCTGCCGTTCGAACTCCATGCAAAGATTTTCACTCACCGCTTCCATTTCCGTCGCCGAAGCATCGGCATATTCCCCCAGGAACGAATAAATTTTCCCGCGATAAAGTGGCACCAACGCCTGCACCAGGTGATCGCGATTGATCACCGAATGATGGTATGAGGCCGCGAACTCATACAGCATCGTCACCCATAACTCCTCCGGAAACCGGAATGAATGTTGGTCCAGCGTCGCGATGCCTTGAATACTTTCCAGCGTTTGTGGACTTAAGATCGACTCCAGGATCGGTTCAAGTTCTTTGACGCCGGTTTGAAACATTTCAAACATTCTGGCGCGATTAAGCTCCTGCGGTTCTGCGGTAACGGCATGGTCTGGACCAAAGGTCGGCAGTGGTTCTGAACCCTTGCGCTCCAGCCACGACTGCTGGTGTGTTTCGAGCAACCAGAACAAACTTCCCACTGTTTGGCGCAACACTTCCACAAGATCGGGGCCAGCTCCATCCGGCGGGGGCGGCTTCTCGCCAAGATAAACCTGGCAACAGCGAAAATCAGACGTGAGCGCCGAAATTCCCAGCCACGCTTCCGGCCGCGAACGCACCGGCTCTTCGTGCCAAACATCTTCATTCAGGCAAAAGTTCCCAAGCCGGTTCGAAAACGCCCACTCGTCGGAATACAGCTCCCGAATCCTGCGGCCGAATAGCGCGCGCGTCATGGGATAGAGAAGATTCCGTGCCAGCAAACCCTGAAATTTATGGCGCGAATATAATGGCGCTACAAAATCGAAGCTGTCCCGGAACGCCGGACGCAGAAGATTCGCGACCCATTCCGGAGACGTGCTGGAAGTAGCCGGCGATACCACCGCGCACGCCCGGGCTCGTAGCAAATCCGACGCCGAAAGAATCGTACGCAGCGCCAGGCCCGGAGACGGCGCCCCATTGAATGCCGCCGTAACCCGGTGAATCGTTCGCAGCGAAGTTATCCCCTTGGAGTTCGAATTATTCCCTGGCTCTTTATCGCCCGAACGCTCGTCGGATCCGGAGTCTTCAACCGCGCCGCCATCAACGCTGATGATCGCCACTCGCTGCCGCACGAAGTTCTGCTGCAAACTCTTTTCGACATAATGCGCAGCCCGCCGCACCGTGTTGGCGCTCCGGTGCGCGAGGATCCCAACAAGCAGGTCCACCTCGCCGACACTCATCAATTGACGAAGCAGGTCGTCAGAAAGGAAGGTTTCGTCAGCCAAAGTACTTCAACTCTCGCTTTCAACCGGACGGAAATATAATACCGGGCCAACGTCGATAATGCGCAGCTTAAACTGCCAGCGTCAAATGCGGCGTAGTCGGAACCAGTAAAATTGATATGGACCAAGCGTCAGCAGATACGGCAAATCGCCAAACCTCGGAAACAGGTTTCTGCCAAACATTTCTATCGGTATATAACCCTTATACCGCTGCACATCCAGCTCCACAGCCTGCGCTGAGCTCGACAAATTATTCACCACCAGAATTTTCTCGTTGCCCAGCTCGCGAATATACGCCAGCACTCGGTGATTCGACGGCCGCAAAAATTCCATCGTCCCCCGGCTGAACACCCGGTACGAATTTCGCGTTTTAATCAACGCTTTCATCCATGACAGCAGCGAGTGGCTGAATCTCCGCTGCGAATCCACATTCACCACCTGGTAGCCATACACGGAATTGGAAATTAGCGGCGAATATAACCGCTCCGGATCAGCAAAGGAAAATCCCGCATTCGTCCCGCCATTCCATTGCATCGGCGTTCGAACTCCGTTGCGATCGCCCAGGTAAATATTGTCGCCCATCCCGATTTCGTCGCCGTAATAAACGATCGGCGTCCCCGGCATGGACATTAATAATCCATTCAGCAGCTCGATTCGT
>Ga0182024_10023209_pt1 | contig 11132 bp, 5 predicted proteins | sample P32metaG_FD_120480 | JGI IMG/M metagenome (GOLD analysis project Ga0182024, IMG submission 120480) | Permafrost microbial communities from Stordalen Mire, Sweden - P3-2 metaG (Illumina Assembly) | ecosystem: Environmental > Terrestrial > Soil > Wetlands > Permafrost | place: Sweden: Stordalen... | reverse complement strand
GCCGCCGCGACGCAGCAAATTTCTTAGCGTTTTCATATGGATTGTCGTTCTGGCAATCTTCGCCGGCGGGTTCTGGCTCGTGCTGCACAAAAAAAACGACGCTTCAACGGCCGCAAAATCTCCGCGCGGCGGTGGCGGGGCAGTCACGCTGAATACTGCGACCGCTCAAAAGGGTGACATCGGGGTGTACCTCGATGCCATTGGCACCGTGACGCCTGTTTTTACCTCGTCGATCACCAGTCAGGTCAATGGCATCGTTACCGCGGTGCATTACCGTGAAGGACAGATTGTCCACAAGGACGACCCGCTCATTGACATCGACGACCGCACCTATCGCGCCACGCTATTGCAGGCCCAAGGCACTCTTGAGCGCGACCAGAATGTGTTAGCTCAAGGGGAGATGGACGTCGTGCGCTACCGCGACGCCTGGGCGCGCAACGCCATTCCTAAACAAATTTTGGATGATCAGGAAAAAGTGGTGCTGCAGCAGCAAGGCACGGTAAAACTCGACGAGGGCGTGGTGCAACTCGATGAGGTGCAAGTCGAATACTGTCACATCAAATCGCCCATCACTGGTAAGGTTGGTTTGCGCCTCGTTGATCCCGGGAACGTCGTACAGTCTTCGGGAACCCTTACGCTGGCGGTGATCACACAAATACAACCGATCACCGTGATTTTTACCATTCCCGAAGACAGCCTCGGCCAAGTGCAACCCCGATTGCGTCAGAGCACTAGGCTGGCCGTCGACGTCTATGATCGCAGCTTTCAAAAGAAAATCGCCACCGGAACTCTGCTCACTCTCGACAATCTGATCGACACCACTACCGGGACCGTGAAAGCTCGCGCTTCCTTCGACAATAAAGACGCTTCCCTCTTCCCCAACGAATTCGTGAACGTGCGCCTGCTCGTCAACACCGTCAAAGACGCCACGCTCATTCCCACTTCGGCGATTCAACACAATGGGCAAGCTGCATTCGTCTACGTCATCCAGGACAACACGGCACACATGAAGTCCATCAAAGTCGGCGTAACCGACGGAGGCACCGCACAAGTCACCGGTATTAATCCCGGCGATGTCCTGGCGGTAACCAGCTTCGATAAATTGCAAGAAAATTCTAAGGTGGTCGTCTCCAACAAACCAGCTCCAGCCTCGCCCAGCAACCAGGGGAGTTCTGCTCCTTGAGTCCGTCGCGTCCTTTTATTCTGCGCCCAGTGGCCACGTCACTACTGATGGCGGCGATCATGCTCGTGGGGATTGTCAGCTACATTCAGTTGCCGGTTTCGGCCTTGCCGCAGGTGGACTATCCGACCATTCAAATTTTGACGTTTTATCCAGGCGCCAGCCCCGACGTTGTCGCTACCACGGTAACCGCTCCGCTGGAACGCCAATTCGGGCAACTGCAAGGCCTCAGCCAGATGACCTCCAGCAGTTCCGGCGGCACTTCCGTCATCGTGTTGCAATTCAATCTGAGCTTGGACATCGATGTTGCCGAACAGGAAGTGCAGTCGGCCATCAACGCTTCACAAAATTTTCTTCCCGCGAATCTTCCGTCTCCGCCAATCTATAGCAAGACCAACCCCGCTGACGCCCCCGTGATCACATTCGCGGTGACCTCCAGTTCCATTCCACTTTCCCAAGTGGAAGATCTCGTCGACACACGCCTCGCGCCAAAAATTTCCCAACTGAGTGGTGTCGGCCTGGTCAGCATCAGCGGCGGACAAAAACCCGCCGTACGGATTCAGGCCAATCCGTCGGCGCTCTCGAGCTACGGCATCAACATGGAGGACTTGCGCACGGCCGTCACGCAAGCCAGCGTGAATGCCGCCAAGGGAAATTTTGATGGCCCACGCCAGGATTATCAGATTGACGCCAACGATCAGCTGATCACGAGCGCCGACTATCGCAAAGTCGTAGTCGCCTACCGCAACGGTTCGCCCGTTATGCTCACCGATGTGGCGAACATCGTCGACGGCATCGAGAACAGCAATCAAGCCGCATGGATGAATAAAACGCCCGCCGTCATTGTTAACGTACAGCGCCAACCCGGCGGCAACACCATCAGTGTGGTGAATCGCATCAAAGCGCTGCTTCCGCAGCTCAAAGCCAATCTTCCGACGGGCATCGACATCACCACACTTACCGATCTCACCACTCCCATTCAGGCTTCCGTCAACGACGTGGAGTTTGAACTGGGACTCACCGTGGTGCTCGTCGTGCTCGTTATGTTTCTGTTCTTGCGGAACCTCTACGCCACCATCATCCCCAGCGTGGCTGTCCCGCTTTCTCTCGTCGGCACTTTCGGCGCCATGTACGCTCTCGGCTACAGCCTCGACAACCTTTCGCTCATGGCCCTGACCATTTCCACCGGCTTCGTCGTCGACGACGCCATCGTCATGGTTGAAAATATTTCCCGCTACATTGAAGAAGGCGATCCTCCGATGCAAGCGGCTCTCAAAGGCGCTGAGCAGATCGGCTTCACTATTCTCTCCCTCACCGTTTCGCTGATCGCCGTGCTCATCCCCCTGCTCTTCATGGGCGATGTCGTCGGCCGCCTATTCCGTGAGTTCGCGGTTACCTTGGCCGTTACCATCGTACTTTCAGCCGTGGTCTCCCTAACACTGACTCCCATGATGGCGGCGCGCATCCTCCGCCATAATCCCGAATCGCAGCAAGGCCGCTTCTATAAAACCTCCGAGCACATGTTCCAAAGCATGATCGGCTTCTACGGCCGCACCTTGAAGTTCGTTCTGCGATATCAAACCATCACGCTGCTCATCGCACTCGCCACTTTGCTGTTCACGATTTTTCTTTACATCGTGATCCCCAAGGGTTTCTTTCCCGTTCAGGACACCGGCATTATCCAAGGCATTTCGCAAGCTCCGCCCACCATCGGCCCCAAAGCTATGGCGGAAAAGCAGCAGGAATTGGCGGACGCCATTCTGGCCGACCCCGCCGTTGAAAGCCTGTCCTCCTTTATTGGCGCTGACGGCACCAACACCACCACTAACGCGGGCCGTTTCTCAATCAATCTGAAACCCCTCAATCAGCGCGACCTGAATGCCTCCGATGTAATCCGCCGCCTGCAAGGCAAGCTCGCCAATGTGCAAGGTATCCAGCTTTACATGCAGCCGGTTCAGAACATCACCGTCGACGATCGCGTCAGCCGCACGCAGTATCAATACACTCTCGAAGATCCCGATCCCAACGAGCTTAACGATTGGACCAATCAGTTTGTTGCAAAATTGCGGCAGTTGCCGGACCTTGAAGACGTCGCCACTGATCAGCAGCCCGGTGGTCTCGCCGTCTCGCTAATCATCGACCGCCCCACCGCTTCGCGGCTCGGTATCGCGCCGACCACCATCGACAACACGCTGTACGACGCCTTCGGTCAGCGCCAGATCAATACCATGTACACGCAATTGAATCAGTACCACGTGATTCTGGAGGCTGAACCGCAGTTTCAGCTGGACCCCGACAAACTCAATAAGCTTTATATACAGGCCAACGCCGCCGCCGGAACCACCGGCGCGCCCGCAAGTTCTACCGGGAACGGTTCCACATCAGCGGGCTCCAACGCGCTAACCGGTAGCGCGCTCTACACTCCTTCCGCGAATACGTTGGCGCCTCCCCCGAACGCGCTAACCACTACCTCCAGCAAAGGCACCGGCACCGCGGCAACCACCAGCTCCACTTTTAGCAGCGCGGTTCCCCTCAGCGCTTTCTCGCATTTTGAAACCAGGACCGAGCAACTTTCCATAAATCATCAGGGCCAGTTCCCTGCCATCACGGTGTCGTTCAATCTCGCTCCACGCGCCGCCCTCGGCAGCGCTATCACCGATATCACCAAAGTGCAGCAAGACATGCACATGCCCGTCAGCTTACAACACGATTTTCAGGGCACCGCCGCATCTTTTCGTAATTCACTTTCTGGAATGCCGCTGCTCATCCTCGCCGCCCTCGTCACGGTGTATATCGTTCTTGGGGTTTTGTACGAAAGCTTCATCCATCCGATCACCATTCTTTCCACGCTCCCGTCCGCTGGAGTCGGCGCGTTCCTAGCGCTCATTCTATTCCGCCAGGATCTTAGCGTCGTCGCCATCATCGGCCTCGTCCTGTTAATCGGCATCGTCAAGAAAAACGGCATTATGATGGTCGACTTCGCACTGGACGCCGAACGCAATCACGGCAAAAATTCCACCGACGCCATCTACGAAGCCTGTCTCCTCCGCTTCCGTCCCATCATGATGACCACCATGGCCGCTTTGCTCGGTGGCCTGCCCCTGGCATTCGGCTCGGGCATCGGTTCCGAGCTACGTCGCCCGCTCGGCATCGCCATGGTCGGTGGCTTGCTGGTCAGTCAGGTCCTCACGCTCTACACCACGCCCGTCATTTATATTTTCTTTGACGGTCTCGCGCACCGCTTCTCGAAGAACAAGTCTCGCGCTACAAATACCGGCGCCGAGCCGCAACCCGCAGGCGCGCAATGAACGTCTCCGAACCATTCATTCACCGTCCCGTAGCGACTACGCTCTTAACCGTGGCCATCGCCATCGCCGGCGCCATCGCTTTCAAAGTTTTGCCCGTCTCGCCTCTCCCCCAAGTGGACTTCCCCACCATCTCGGTAAACGCCGGCCTTCCCGGAGCCAGCGCCGAAATCATGGCTTCCTCCGTCGCCACTCCTCTCGAACGCCAGTTCGGCCACATCGCCGGCGTCACGGAGATGACTTCTGCCAGCAGCCTCGGCACCACTTCGGTAACCATTCAATTCGATCTCAGCCGCAACATCGACGGCGCCGCTCGCGACGTCGAAGCCGCGATCAATTCCGCGCGCACCTACCTGCCCGCCAATCTGCCCTCTAATCCCACCTATCGCAAAGTAAATCCCGCCGATTCGCCCATCATGATCGTCGGCCTCACCTCCAGCAAATACGGTGCGGACCGGATGTACGACGAAGCCTCCACCGTCATCCAACAAAAACTTTCGCAGATTCAAGGTGTAGGCCAGGTCAACGTCGGCGGCGGCGCCTTGCCTTCCGTGCGTGTGGAAGTAAACCCCACAAAACTTGCCAGCTATGGGCTCACGATGACGGACGTGCAATCCGTCTTGCGTTTGCAAAATTCCGACCTCGCCAAAGGTCAAATCACCGACGGCGTGGCAAGCGCCGACATTCTCGCCAACGATCAAATCTCCCACGCCATCGATTTCAAACCAGTCATCGTCGGCTATAAAAATGGTGCCGCCATCCATCTCTCCGACGTGGCCGACGTCATCGACTCCACGCAAAACGTTCGTACCGCCGGCTATCTAAACGGCAAACGCGCCGTCCTCCTCATCATCTTCCGACAGCCCGGCGTCAACATCATCGACACCGTCGATCGCGTCACCGCCGCTCTCCCTGCGATAGAAGCCTCCATCTCCAAAGGTATCGACGTCACCATCGTCCTCGACCGCACCACCACCATTCGCGCTTCCGTCAACGACGTCGAACGCACCCTGGTCCTCTCCATCATTCTCGTCATCGTTGTGGTCTTCGTCTTCCTGCGTAATGGCCGCGCCACATTAATCCCAGCCGTCGCCGTCCCGGTTTCCCTCATTGGCACCTTCGCAGTCATGTATCTCTGCGGCTACAGCCTGGACAATCTCTCTCTGATGGCCCTCACCATTTCCACCGGCTTCGTCGTCGACGACGCTATCGTCGTCATGGAAAATATCACCCGCCACCTTGAGGATGGCCTGGATCCCTTCGCCGCCACCCTCAAAGGCGCCAAAGAAATCGGCTTCACCGTCTTGACCATTAGCATCTCCCTTATCGCCGTCTTTATTCCTCTCCTGCTCATGGGGGGCATCGTCGGCCGCCTCTTCCGCGAATTCGCCATCACTCTCTCGACCGCCATCATCGTCTCCATGGTCATCTCGCTGACCACCACCCCGATGATGTGCGCCTACCTCCTGCGCAACGAACGCCAAAAAAAACACGGTCGTCTCTACATGGTCTCCGAACGATTTTTCGAGCGCATCCTCTCCTGGTATCGCAGCAGTCTGCATTGGGCTCTGGATAATTCCATACTGATCTTGATCATCCTCGCCTTAACCATCGGTTTGAACTACGCCATCATCCGCAAGATTCCCACCGGCTTCTTTCCTCAACAAGACACCGGTGCTCTCGGCGGCGGCATGCAAGGCCCGCAGGACTCTTCCTTCCCTGCCATGAACGACTCCATCCAAAAAATCGAAGCCGTAATCCAAAAAGATTCCGCGGTCGCCAACGTCATTGGTTTCACCGGAGGCGGCGGCGCCACCAACACCGGAAATATTTTCATCGCTCTTAAGCCTCTCAACGAACGCAAAATCGGCGCTCCCGAAATCATCAACCGCCTGCGTCCGCAACTGAACCGCTTGCCCGTGGCCTCCGCCTTCCTGCAAGCCCAGCAGGATCTCCGTATCGGCGGCCGCGGCAGTTCCGCGCTCTACCAATACACCATCCAGTCCGACAACATTCCCGAGCTCGCCGAATGGGGACCAAAAGTCTTCGCCGAAATGAAGAAGCTTCCGCTATTGCAGGACGTAAACTCCGACCAGCAAAATGGCGGGCTCGACGAACTAATCACTTACGACCGCGTCACCGCCGCCAAGCTCGGACAAACCGCGCAGTCGCTCGATCAAGGTATTTACAGCGCCTTCGGCCAGTCCGAAGTCTCCGTCATCTATACGCAGCTCAATCAGTACTACGTCGTTCTAGAAGTCGATCCGCAATACTCGCAAAGCCCGGAAGGTCTGAAGAATATTTACTTTCATCCCGCCACCAACAAAAACGTCACCGCCAGCGGCAACGTCCCGCTCATGAGCCTCTCCAAAGCCCAGACCAACACCACCCCGCTGGCCCTCAATCACACTGGTCTTTTTCCTTCCGTCACAGTTTCCTTTAACCTGCCCACCGGCGTCGCTCTTGGTGACGCCACCGTAGCCATCGATCAGATGAAACAGCGTATGGGAGCTCCAACCACGCTGCGCGGATTTTTCGCCGGCACTGCCCAGGCCTACCAGCAATCCATCAACGGCGAACTCATCCTCGTCATCACCGCCATTATCGCCGTCTACATCGTCCTCGGCATCCTCTACGAAAGTCTCGTTCACCCGCTCACCATCATCTCCACTCTGCCCTCCGCGAGCGTCGGCGCCATGCTCGCCCTCATGATCTTCAAACTCGATCTCAACATCATCTCCATCATCGGCATCGTTCTGCTCATCGGCATCGTCAAGAAGAACGCCATTATGATGATCGACTTCGCGTTACAAGCCGAACGCGAAGGCGGCATGGAGACCGAAGCCGCCATCTTCGAAGCCTGCATGCTGCGTTTCCGCCCCATCTTAATGACCACTATGGCCGCTCTTTTCGGCGCTCTTCCCTTGGCTTTTGGCACCGGCACCGGCTCCGAACTTCGCCGTCCGCTTGGCATCACCATCGTCGGCGGTCTCATCGTCAGCCAAATGCTCACTCTCTACAGCACGCCCGTCGTTTATCTCACTCTCGATCGCCTGCGCCTCCGCGTCTTAGGCAAGCAGCGCGACACCTTCAGCGCGGATGCTCCAGCTCCTTCCGCCGCAGGATAATAAAAATGGGAAAAATCACCGGACACCTTCGTACCAATCTTTTGTTCGCCGCGCTCGGCTCCGTCGCCATGCTCGCGGGCTGCACCGTTGGGCCCAAATATCGCCAACCCGCCGCCACCGCGCAAGCTCCGCCCATAACCTACAAAGAAACACCCGAGAAAAATCCAGAGAATTCCGGCGATTGGAAAATTGCCGATCCGCAAGATGCCATGCTGCACGGCAAATGGTGGGAAATTTACAACGATCCAGAGCTCAATGCGCTCGAAGAGCAAGTCAACATCAACAACCAAAACATCAAGCAATTTTTTGAAAACTTCATGGAAGCCCGCACCCTAATCGCGCAAGCCCGCTCGCAACTCTACCCCTCAATAAGCGTTGCTCCCTCGTATCAATATGCGCGCTCCTCCGCGAATACTCGCGGTGGCAGTACCTCCACCGGTACAGGCACGGGTGGCACCGGGACCGGCGGCACCGGTTCCGGAAGCGCCACCACCAATCACAATAGCACCGTCGCGAGCATCCCCTTCGACGCCACTTGGCAGCCCGATCTCTGGGGCAAAGTCCGCAACACCATCCACGAAATGCAATTCAACGCGCAACTCAGCGCCGCGGATCTCGAAAATGAACGTCTCACCGAGCAGGCCAGCCTAGCCGTCTTCTTCTTCGAACTCCGCGGCCAAGACGCTTTACAGGCGGTCCTCGACACCACGGTCGCCGCCGATCAAAAAAGCGTCGAGCTCACCAGGGCGCGCTACGAAACCGGCGTCGACACCGAAATCTCGCTCGTCCAGGCCGAAAACGCTCTCGAAATCGCCCAGGCCGAAGCCACTAATCTCGGTATTGCCCGCGCGCAATTCGAACACGCCATCGCCATGCTCATCGGCACTCCCGCGTCCAACTTCTCCATGCCTGTCAGGCCGCTCAACGCCGCTCCTCCCGCCATTCCTATCGGCATTCCCTCGCAGCTTCTCGAGCGCCGCCCAGACATTGCCTCCTCCGAACGCAACATGGCTTCCGCTAACGCGCAAATTGGCATCGCCACCGCCGCCTACTATCCAAATCTCACGCTTAGCGGCTCCGCAGGCTTCGAGAGCTCCGCGATCTCCAATCTTCTCACTTGGCCGAGCCGCTTCTGGTCCGTCGGCCCCACGCTCAGCGAAACCATTTTCGACGCCGGCTTGCGCCGCGCCACGGTGAAGCAATTCACCGCCCTCTACAACGCCAACGTCGCCAGCTATCGCCAAACCGTTTTAAACGCTTTCCAGCAAGTAGAAGACTATCTCGCAAGCGTGCGCATCCTCTCCAAACAAATCCAGCAGCAGGAAATCGCCGTGGCCTCCGCGCAAAGATATTTGGAACTCGCCCAGGCCCGCTACGAAACCGGTGTCGACACCTACCTCAACGTTTTGGTCGCGCAAAATACCCTTCTCGGCGACCAGCAAACCCTCACCTCCATTCGCACGCAAGCCATGACTTCCTCCGTCCAGCTCATCGAAGCCCTTGGCGGCGGTTGGGATCGCACGCAACTCCCCACGCCCGGCCAAGTCTCCGAAAAAGTGAACATCTCTAAAACCAACTAACCTCTGACTCCACTATGTTTGCCAACATAGCTCGCCATCAGAACCCGGTGATGTAGACTAACTTCGTTAACTCCCGCGCGCGGAGGCGAAGCGTGGCCAAAGACCGCATGGACATCATCGAGGCTACACAGGCATTTGAAAAATGGCTCGAGCAGCAGGTGCCGCTGGTCCGTCAGGACTTACAGCTGAAGCATGCCAGCATGGCCGAAGCGGCTTTTCCCTTTTTCCGCGCCACCTTCTATCGCTGGCTCCAATTGTGGCAAGACGTTTGTAAAGATATCGCGGACGCTCCAAAAGTCCTCGGAGTCGGGGATTTACACATCGAAAATTTCGGCACTTGGCGCGACGTCGAAGGCCGCCTCATCTGGGGCGTCAACGACTTGGACGAGGCCTGGCCGGCGGCCTACACCCTCGACTTGGTCCGCGTTATCGCCAGCGCGTATCTGGCAATCTGGGAACAGCATCTCAGCCTTACTCGCCGCGCGGCTGCCGAAGCGATCGAAGAAGGTTATCGCGACGGCTTGGCTGCCGGAGGCAAAGCCTTTGTCCTCGCCGAAGATCATCAATGGTTGCGCCTGATGGCCCTCAGCAAATTACGCGATCCCATAAAGTTTTGGGACAAACTCAGTCACTGGCCAAAATATCCTCACAAGGTTCCGAGGAATGTACTGAAACTCCTGAGAGACGAGTTTCCCACTTCCGAGACGAACTTCGTTCTAAAACGCCGCATCGCCGGACTCGGCAGCTTGGGCCATCCGCGCATTCTCGCCATGGCCACCTGGCAAGGTGCCCATATCGCCCGCGAAGCCAAAGCCATTCGACCTTCCGCGTGGGTCTGGATTAAACAAAGCAAGTCCGCCGACCTCTACTGCGGGAATTTGGTGGATCGCGCGGTCCGCGTAAAAGATCCTTTCGTCGTCTTTAAAGGCCGATGGGTAGTCCGGCGCTTGGCGCCCGATTGTTCACGCATTGAGCTCGCTTCCCTTCCGGCGGAACGCGACGAAGCTCGCCTGCTCTACGCTATGGGATGGGAAACCGCCAACATGCACATGGGCACTCCGCAAGCCATTCCCAAGGTCAAGCTTGACCTGGCGCGCCGTAAAGGCCGCTGGCTTCATAAAAACGCCAAAACCATGTGCAAACTCACCGTGAAGGATTGGGAAGATTGGCGAAGCGGCTGGAAAAAGCTGCCAAAGCGCTAGTGGTTTAGGCCGCTAATCCTGTTCTCCGAGACTTTGCACGTACGATTTGCCGTACGGATAGAAAAGTTCCTTGCGGCCTTGCTGCCATGCGGCTTTGAGTTCGGGCGTCGTAATGTCCCAGTCCGGCCGACATTTCTTCGTAACGGCTCGCAGGTCCTGGCGCAGATCTTCCAAAGTTGGCCGCCCGAAGAACCAGTAGCCGTTGTAAATCGTATGGATGACCAGACCGGGCTCGAGCACAATTACGTGTGGGATCATGGGATTGTTAAGAGGATCAGTGTATTCGGCAATGTCGAGATCTTTTTGCACCATGCGCCCTGCGTCGGAGAGGAAAGGCCAGTGTGCACCGACTCCGCTGCGATATTCATTCGTCTGAGTGACATTGTCGGTGCTGATTGTGACTAGCCGGCAATAAGCGACCTCGAGCTCGCGGTGGAGGTGTACGAGTAACTCAGCCTGCCGGCGGTCCTTCGGGCAGAATCCCCCGCGGCTCAGGCCGAGAACCATGGGATGTTGCCCTTGCAGTTCGGAAAGCTTCCGGCGTTTTGCGGTGTGGTCAGACAGCTCGTAGTCGGGGAAGACAGCCCCTCGAGTAATGTCGGATCGCATGGGAATACCTCTGGAGTTGGATGCGAGCCGCCGCCTTAGGTCTCAATGATAATCGGCCTCGAATTAGCGGCCAGGCGCTGCAATTCTTCAGGCGTCGGAGTCAGTCAAGAGAGCCTTAAGATCGATGC
>Ga0182024_10023208_pt1 | contig 11133 bp, 7 predicted proteins | sample P32metaG_FD_120480 | JGI IMG/M metagenome (GOLD analysis project Ga0182024, IMG submission 120480) | Permafrost microbial communities from Stordalen Mire, Sweden - P3-2 metaG (Illumina Assembly) | ecosystem: Environmental > Terrestrial > Soil > Wetlands > Permafrost | place: Sweden: Stordalen... | reverse complement strand
TACAGCTTCACCAGCCCGGCCCCGGGCACGATCAACGTGGGCTACAACACCGGCCAGCCGGCCGACGGGACGGTCAACTTCGCCACCGGCGCGGTGACGATGTCTGTCGATCTGCAGGCCGCCATCTCCATCACCGGGATCGGGAGCTGCACGGTCGACACCGGTCAGCTCAGTCTGTCGACCGCCAACACCCAGCCGCTGCTCGGCCAGGCCTTCCCGCCCGGCGCGAGCGGCGTCACGTCCGGCGACGGGGCCTTTGGCACCGGCTGGAGCTCGCTGCCCGCCCCGACCGGATCGGCCTGCCCGGTCGTCAGTGCTGACCTGGCCGGCGTCGGAGGAATCTGGATCTCCGGCGTCGTAACTCCGCCCTTGATCAAGGTGACCCACAGCAAGATCAAGAGGCTGAAGGCGCACAAGTCCGAGTCGATCAAGGTCACGCTGGCCAACTCAGGCAATGACGGCTCCGGCCAGGAGAAGGTCTGCCTCAAGGTGCCCAAGGGCCTCAAGGGCAGCTCCTGCAAGACGGTGGCGAACGTCGCCGGCGGGAAGTCGAGCGTCGTCAAGTTCAAGGTCAAGGCGACCAAGAAGAAGACGAAGAAGTACACGCTCAAGCTGACCGTCAGGCCGTCGGCCACTGCGCTGCTGGGCGCCAACGGAGCAGTGGCGAGCCAGAAGCTCACCCTCAAAGTCAAGAAGTAAGGGCAAGCCCGCTTCGACCCCTGCCGCCGGGCCCCACGGCGCGGCGGCAGGAGGTCGCGGCTGCCCTCAAAGGAGATAGATGTTCAAAAGAGCGGTTACCGGGGCCGTGCTTGCCCTGTCCCTGATCGTGGTTCCGAATGCGATCGCGGCCTCCAAGCACTACTACCTCGCCCTGGGCGACTCGCTGTCGGTCGGCTACCAGCCGGTTGGTCCGGACTTCGCGGGCATCGAGACCAGCCAGGGCTACACCAATGATCTGCAATCCCACTACGCCAAGCAGATCAGGCACCTGAAGCTGGTCGAAGTCGGCTGTCCGGGGGCCACGACCACCAGCCTCCTGACGGGTCACGGCAACGCGGCCTCCGTCTCGGCTTTCCACTGCGACCAGCGTGGAGGCTCACAGCTGACCGCGGCCGTGAAGTTCCTCAAGGCCCACCATCACAGCGGTGAGGTGCCGCTGATCACGATCGACATCGGCGCCAACGACGTCGTCCCGTGCGCCGGTCAGTCCTTCGCTTCGATCATCCCCTGCGTCGAGGCAGGCGACACGGCGATCGCCACGAACACGCCCAAGATCCTCAAGGCTCTGCGCAGGGCGGCGCCCAAGGGAACGAAGTTCGCGGCCATGAACCTGTACGACCCGCTGCTGGCCGACGAGCTGAGCTCCGACTCCAGCACGCGGGCGATCGGCTACCTGTCACTGACGCTGGTCAAGGACGTCAACGGCTCGATCCACACGGCGAACAAGCGAGGCAAGTTCAAGACCGTCAACGTGGCCAAGGCGTTCGATACCTATGACACGACGCCGGAGGCGTTCGACGGCGGGCAGGCGCCCACGAACGTGGTCAAGATCTGCACGCTCACCTGGATGTGCGCCGCAGCCCCGCAGGGGCCCAACATTCACGCCACGGCGGCCGGCTACAGGGTGATCGCGCGGGCCTTCGAGAAGGTGGTCGGCAAGCTGAAATAGGGCGTTCGTTCTCGGGCCGGTGGTCTGTGAAACCACCGGCCCGGGCCGAGCGGTCGCTCGGACGCCGGGAAACGGCTCAGGCGACGACCCGCTTGCGCGCCCGCACTGCCTTCACCCGGGCCGTGGCGTCCAGCACCACCTTGCGCAGGCGGATCGCGTGCGGCGCGACCTCGACGCACTCATCCTCGCGCAGGAACTCCATCGCCTGCTCGAGCGACAGCTCGCGCTGGGGCACCAGGCGCACCAGCTCGTCGGCCGTGGAGGAGCGGATGTTGGTCAGATGCTTCTCCTTGCAGGCATTGACGTCGAGGTCCTCGGCGCGCGAGTTCTCGCCGACGATCATGCCCTCGTAGACCTCGTCGCCCGGCCCGACGAACAGGGTGCCCCGCTCCTGGAGGTTGTAGAGCGCAAAGGCCGCCACCGGGCCGCGCCGGTCGGCGATCAGCGAGCCGCTCTGGCGGGTGCGCAGCTCCCCGACCCAGGGCTCCCACCCGTCGAAGACGTGGTGCAGCAGGCCGGTGCCACGCGTCTCGGTGAGGAACTCGGTGCGAAAGCCGATCAGCCCGCGCGCCGGGACCAGGTACTCCATGCGCACCCACCCGGTGCCGTGGTTGACCATCTGCTCCAGGCGCCCCTTGCGCAGCGCCAGCAGCTGCGTGACCACCCCGACGAACTCCTCCGGAACGTCGACGCTCATCCGCTCGACCGGCTCGCAGCGCTTGCCGGCCACCTCGCGGGTCACCACCTGCGGCTTGCCCACGGTGAGCTCGAAGCCCTCACGGCGCATCAGCTCCACCAGCACCGCCAGGGCGAGCTCCCCTCGCCCCTGCACCTCCCACACATTGGGTCGCTCGGTGGCCAGGACGCGCAGCGATACGTTCCCGATCAGCTCACGGTCGAGCCGCGCCTTGATCTGGCTGGCGGTCAGCTTGTCGCCGTCCTGGCCCGACAGCGGCGAGTCGTTGGCGCCGATCGTCACCGACAGCGAGGGCTCGTCGACGGTGATCACCGGCAGCGGCTGGGGATCGTCGGGATCGGCCAGTGTCTCGCCAATGGTTATCTCCGGAATCCCGGCCACGGAGATGATCTCGCCCGGGCCTGCCTCCTCGGCCGTGACGCGCTCCAGGGCCTCGGTCACGTAGAGCTCGCTGATCCGGACTCGCTCTGTCGAGCCGTCCGCCCGGCACCAGGCCACGGTCTCGCCGCGTCGCACGGTGCCGTTGCGCACCCGGCAGATGGCGATCCGTCCCACGTAGGGGGACGCGTCGAGGTTGGTCACGTGGGCCTGAAGCGGCTGATGCTCGTCGTACTCGGGCGGCGGGATGTGGGAGACGAGCAGATCGAGCAGCGGGCTGAGATCCGTGCCGGGCTGTGTGGGGTCGAGCGAGGCCTGGCCGGCCCGGGCATTGGAGTAGACGATCGGGAAGTCGATCTGGCTCTCGTCGGCATCGAGGTCGAGGAACAACTCGTACACCTCGTCGACCACCTCGTCGATCCGAGCGTCCGGGCGGTCGATCTTGTTGACCACCAGGATCACGGGCAGCCGCGCTTCGAGCGCCTTGCGCAGCACGAAGCGGGTCTGGGGCAGCGGGCCCTCGCTGGCGTCGACCAGGAGCAGTACCCCATCGACCATCGTCAGGCCGCGTTCCACTTCGCCGCCGAAGTCGGCGTGCCCCGGCGTGTCGACGATGTTCAGCTTCACCCCGCCGTAGCGCACGGCCGTGTTCTTGGCCAGGATCGTGATGCCCTTCTCGCGTTCCAGGTCCATCGAGTCCAGCACGCGCTCGGCCACGTCCTGGTTTGCCCGGAAAGCTCCGGACTGCCAGAGCAGGGCGTCCACCAGCGTCGTTTTGCCGTGGTCGACGTGGGCGACGATCGCCAGGTTGCGGATGTCTTGACGGACAGCCATATAGGCCGAGGTTAGTCGGAGCCTCGCTGGCGGCCCGCCTCAGCGCTCCGCGGCCCCGAGACCCGTCCACAGCGCGGCCATGGCGGCCTCCACCAACTCCTGGCGCTGGACGCCCGGATGCGATTGCCACCAGCGCGTGGCCCCCTGCAGCGCCTCCTGGTGCATGACGAACACGGCTCGTCCCACCGGACTGTCGGTGTCGATGCCCGCCCGCCGGGCGTCGGCCACCAACAAGCCGGACAGCAGGCGGTTCGATGTGGCGCGTCGCTTGCGGTACTCGGCGGCCACCGCCGGATCGATCGGAGGGTGGTCCGGGAACAGCAGGCTGAAGGCCAGCGGCCGGTCTTCGGCGAAGGCGAAGAAGGCGTCGAAGGTGGCCCGGATGCGCTCACGCATCGGCGCCTCGGAGGCGATCGGCCCACTGAGGTGGTCCAGCAGGGCGTCGTGCTCGCTGCTCAAGACCTCCACGAACAGCGCGTGCTTGGAGGGGAAGTGGTCGTACAGGACGGTTCGGGAGACGCCCGCTGCCGCGGCGATCTGGCCCATCGAGGCGGGTTCGTAGCCTCGCTGGGCGAACTCGCGCAGGGCGGCGCCGATGATCAGGTCCCGGCGCTGGTGACCGCGAAGCCTGGGTTTGGGCGAACGGGTGGTCATAACTCGGCGGGCTCTACGGGCTATTATCCGACATAGGTGTCGGTTATCCCCGAGCGCCATTCTTTTCGCCGCCGGAAACCTCAAGGAGCCCCCTAGATGTCGTCAACAGAAGCGCTTGTCTTTGACGCGATTCGCACCCCCCGTGGCAAGGGCAAGGTGAACGGCTCTCTGCACACGACCAAGCCGATCGATCTGGTCGTCGGCCTGATGCACGAGATGCTGAGCCGCAACGAGAGCCTCGACCCCGCCCGCGTCGATGACGTGGTCCTGGGCTGCGTATCCCCGATCGGCGACCAGGGCGGTGACATCGCCAAGGCCGCAGCGATCAAGGCCGGACTGCCCCCGACGGTGGCCGGTCTCCAGCTCAACCGGTTCTGCGCATCCGGGCTGGAGGCGGTCAACGTAGCCGCTCAGAAGGTGGCCTCCGGTTGGGAGGACCTGGTATTCGCCGGAGGCGTTGAGTCGATGTCGCGAGTGCCGATGGGCTCCGACGGCGGTGCCTGGGCGATGGATCCCGAAACCGCGTATGACACGAGCTTCGTCCCGCAGGGGATCAGCGCCGACCTGATCGCCACCATCGAGAGCTTCGATCGCGACGATGTCGATGAGTACGCCGCCCGCTCCCAGACGCTCGCGGCGCAGGCCCAGCAGGAGGGCCGCTTCAACGAATCGGTGATCCCGGTGCTGGACATCAACGATCACCCTCTGCTGGAGCGCGACGAGTTCATCCGCCCGGACACCACGGTGGAGACGCTCTCCCAGCTCAAGCCCTCGTTCGCCACGATCGGCGAGATGGGCGGCTTCGACGCCGTCGCACTTCAGAAGTACCACTGGGTGGAGAAGATCAACCACGTGCACACCCCGGGCAACTCCTCGGGCATCGTCGACGGCGCGGCGCTGGTGGCCGTCGGCAACGAACAGCTCGGTTCCGAGCTCGGCCTGGAGCCGCGGGCCAAGATCCTGGCCACCGCCCTGTCTGGCGCCGATCCCACGATCATGCTCACCGGACCGGCCCCGGCCTCCAAGAAGGCGCTGGCCAAGGCGGGTCTGACCGTGGACGACCTCGATCTGGTTGAGATCAACGAGGCCTTCGCGGCCGTCGTGCTCCGCTTCGTCCGCGACATGGGCCTGGACATGGAGATGGTCAACGTCAACGGCGGCGCCATCGCCATGGGGCACCCGCTCGGGGCCACCGGAGCGATGATCCTGGGCACGCTGATCGATGAGCTGCACCGCACCGGCGGCCGCTACGGTCTGGCCACCCTGTGCGTGGGCGGCGGCATGGGGATCGCGACCGTCGTGGAGGCGATCTGATGAGCAACACCACAATCACATGGGACAAGGACGACGACGGCGTCGTCATCCTGACGCTGGACGACCCCAACCAGTCCGCCAACACGATGAACCAGGCCTACCTGGACTCGATGAAGACCACGGTCGAGCGGTTGCAGGCCGAGAAGGACGACATCAAGGGCGTGGTGATCACCTCAGGCAAGAAGACGTTCTTCGCCGGCGGTGACCTGAACGACCTCAAGAAGGTGCGCAAGGAGGACGCCGAGCAGTTCTCGGAGTTCGTGCGCGGCAACAAAGCGCTGCTGCGCGGCCTGGAGACACTGGGCAAGCCGGTCGTGGCCGCGATCAACGGCGCCGCGCTGGGTGGCGGCCTGGAGATCGCCCTGGCCACCCATCACCGGGTGATCGTCGATGACCCCAAGGCGGTGATCGGCTTCCCCGAGGTGCAGCTCGGGCTGCTCCCCGGGGCCGGTGGCGTGGTCCGAACGGTGCGGATGATCGGGATCGTGCAGGCGCTGATGGGCGTCCTGCTCCAGGGTCAGCGGCTGCGCCCGGACAAGGCCAAGGAGCTCGGCCTGATCGATGAGATCGTCGACTCCCGGGATGACCTCATCCCGGCGGCCAGGAAGTGGATCGAGGAGAACGCGGAGGCCCAGCAGCCCTGGGACGCCGATCCCAAGTACAAGATCCCTGGGGGCACTCCCTCGACACCGTCGCTGGCCATGAACCTGCCGGCCTTCCCGGCCAACCTGCGCAAGCAGATCAAGGGCGCCAACTACCCGGCCCCGCACCACATCATGGCCGCCGCCGTCGAGGGGGCGCAGGTCGATTTCGACAACGCCCTGGAAATCGAGGGCCGCTACTTCGTCGACCTGGCCACCGGGCAGGTGGCCAAGAACATGATCCAGGCGTTCTTCTTCGATCTGAACCGCGTCAACGGAGATCGCGGCCGCCCCGAGGACGCGCAAACCTATGAGGCCAGGAAGGTGGTCGTCCTGGGCGCGGGCATGATGGGCGCGGCGATCGCCTACGTTTCTGCCAAGGCCGGGATCGAGGTCGTGCTCAAGGACGTGGACAAGTCCGCGGCCGAGCGCGGCAAGGGCTACAGCGAGAAGCTCGTGGCCAAGGCCGTCGAGCGCGGGCGCCAGAGCCAGGAGGACGGCGACGCCCTGCTGGCCCGCATCCACCCGACCGACCGGGCCGAGGAGGCCGAGGGCGCCGATCTGGTGATCGAGGCGGTGTTTGAGGATCCCAAGGTCAAGGCGCAGGTGTTCGCCGAGATCGAGCCGCACCTGGCCGACGACGCGCTGCTGGGCTCCAACACGAGCACGCTGCCGATCACCGGACTGGCCGGGAACGTCAGCCGCCCGACCGACTTCATCGGTCTGCACTTCTTCTCCCCGGTGGACAAGATGCCGCTGCTGGAGATCATCAAGGGCGAGAGGACGGGCGATGAGACGACCTGGCGGGCGCTCGACTTCGCCAAGCAGATCAAGAAGACCCCGATCCTGGTCAACGACAGCCGCGGCTTCTTCACCAGCCGGGTGATTGGCACGTTCATCAACGAGGGCATCGCGATGCTCTCCGAGGGCGTTCCGGCGCCGTCGATAGAGCAGGCCTCATCCCAGGCCGGCTACCCGGCCCCCGTGCTGCAGCTCTCCGATGAGCTGAATCTGAAGCTGATGCGCAAGATCCGCAACGCGGCCAAGGAGGCGGTCCAGAGTGGCTCGAACGGCTCGAGCGGCTGGGGCGCCCACCCGTCCGAGACGGTGATCGACCGGATGCTGGACGAGTTCGATCGTCCCGGTCGCCTGGAGGGCCGCGGCTTCTACGAGTACGGCGACGGCAAGCGCGCCGGCCTGTGGCCGGGCCTGCGCGATGCCTTCCCGCCCGTCGAGGACCCCTCGCAGCTGTCGCTGAAGGATCTGGAGGAGCGGATGCTGTTCATCGAGGCGATCGAGTCGGTCAAGTGCCTGGACGAGGGCGTGATCGAGTCGGTGGCCGACGCCAACATCGGCTCGATCTTCGGGATCGGCTTCCCCGGCTGGACCGGGGGCGTCCTGCAGTACATCAACGGTTACGACGGAGGCCTCCAGGGCTTCGTGGACCGGGCCCGAGAACTCGCTGCCCAGTACGACGAGCGCTTCGAGCCGCCGGCCTCACTGGTCGAGCGGGCCGAGCGTGGCCAGCCGTTCAGCGACGAAGAGGCGCTCGTCGGCGCCTAGAGCAAGCGGTGCTCCCCGGTGGTGGTTTCAAAGACCACCACCGGGACTGACCCCGCTCCTCAGAGCCGGAAGCTGATCAGCGCGCCGCTGTAGGCGGGCACGACCAGCCGATAGCGGCGCCCGGAGCGCGTCAGGGTCTGGAGCGTCCGCCGGCCCACCCACCGGCCGCTCGCCGACAGCGTTTGACCGGCCAGCGTCACCCCGCTGCTCGAGCGCACGCTGGGGGCGGTGAGGCGCTGCACAAGCGCCGGACCGCGGGCGGGCACGCGGAGCATCAGATGGGCCGGATGGTCCCCTTTGTCCAGCACCACCAGGTTCAGGTGCCGGCCGCTGCGCACCGTCCACAGCCGCATGGACGGCACCGTACGGCCGACGCGCAGCCGGGCCAGCTTGCCGCGGTCTCCCAGGGCGCGGGCGAACAGGGCCAGCCCGTACAGGAGCGGGCGGGCGACCAGGCCGGCCTGGGACATCGCGAAGGCGCCGTTCGGGGCCCCCTGACGGACGTGGATGTTGGCGCCGGCCAGTCCGGCCTTCCACAGCGAGAACAGCGCGTCGGGCGCCCACAGCGCGGCGGCGAACGTGTTGCTCACGCCCCGGCGGCCCTCACAGGTGACCGAGTTGAGCTCGTCCATCCGCAGCGGCAGCCCGGCCTCGCGGGCCAGCCGTAGGGCCGGGATGACCTGCGGAGCCAGTCCGGAGGAGATCTTCTGGCTGAGCATCCGGGCGACCGTGGAGAAATCCTGCGCCCTGGGATGCGCGCAGGCCGACAGGGGATAGCGGTGGACGGTCAGCAGTCCCAGCCAGGCCCAGTCTCGGGCCAGCAGCAGGCGTTCCCACTGGATGTCGTGAAGCGGGTTGGCGCTCGCGGGTCCGGCCAGCGGGATCTGCGGCGCCACCCGGGTGAGCGCTCGGGCGTAGTTGGCAAACGAGCGGGCATAGGCCGACGGTGAGTACTGATCCCAGCCGCTGGGCGCCACGAACTGGCCGGCTCGGCCGATCAGGTGGTAATCGATCCAGTGGTGGAAGATGTCGGGCTCGTTGCCGATCTCGAACCCGACCACCGACCGGGGCGGCAGTTCTCGCAGCGCGGCCCGGGCGAAGCGGGCGGCCATTCGCGGTGCCCGGGCCGCCAGGTTCAGGTCGAGCAGGACGTGCAGGTGGGCCGAGCGGACCACTGAGCCCAGCGTGCGCAGCCACCGGTTGGTGATCCGGAACGGCCAGGGGCCGAGCTTCAGTCCCGGTGAGCCACCCCAGTAGGCCTGATCGGCTGAATCGCCGCCCAGCCGGAGCAGCAGCGGTCCGTCGCCCGGGACGTGCAGGAGGGCGAACACCCGGCGAAGCACGGCGGGCCGGGCATCGAGCCCGGGCACATCCCAGTACTCGAACGACAGTCCCAGGAACGACCTGGGCAGGCGGCTCCTGACCGCGGTCCTGAGCGTGGCTTGGACCCAGACCGGCGAGCCCGAGGGGTTCGCAAGCGGCCCGCCCGGCGCGATCGTGCTGCCGCGACCGGCGACGCCGGTGGCCGGGTCGTGGCGGTCACCGAGGTGGGTGCGCGTACCGCTTGTCCCAGCCAGCGCCGCGACCAGCAGAATGATCACGACTACGGGGAGGGCCCAGAGGAGGTACGCGCGGCCGGTAGAAGGGGTACGCCGGTCGGGCGGCATCGCAGAAGATTGATAGCGGGGTAGGCCTCAGACGAGGTAAAGCCGGCTTCAGGCAGCTTTTGGCTGATGTCCTACAGGTGCAGCGTTACGAGCGCGCCGCTGTAGGCGGGTATGGCCACCGTGTAGGTCCCGCGGCTGCTCGGGCTGACGTGCTGGATGATGCGCGTTCCCAGCCACTGCCCCTGAGGGCCGAGCTGCTGACCGTCCAGACTGACGCCGGTGGTGGCGGCGGCGCTGGGGGCGCTCAGCCTCTGCACGCTGGCCGCCCCGTGGGCTCCCAGATCGAGGGCCGCGTTCACACGGCCGCCGCCCTTGTTGAGCACCAGCACCTTGAGCCAGTGCCTGGAGGAACGGACCGCCCACACCTTGACGTTGGAGGACGTCGCTCCGGAGCTGCGCACGGGGGCGAGCTCGGCACCGGACCCCAGCGCGCGGGCGAACATGATCATTCCGTACAGGAGCGGGTGCGCCACGAGGCCGGCGCTCGACACCGAGAAGGCCGCGTTCGCGTTGCCCGGCTGGATGTGGAGGTTGACCCCGCTCACCCCCACCTTCCACATCGAGAAGAGCGTGTCCGGCGCCCACAGGGCGGTGGCGAACGTGTTGCTGACCCCGAGCCGGCCGCCGCATGTAACCGAGTTGAGCTCGGTCAGGCGCACGGGCACGCCGGCGCCCTGGGCCACGTGCACCGCCCCGGCCAGCGAGTGCGCCAGCCCCCCGGAGGCGCTCTGGCCGAGGACCCGGGCGATCGTGGCGTAGTCGTGCCAGGCTGGGCTGGCGCACGAGGACAGGGGATAGCGATGGACGGTCAGCATCGCCAGGCGCGAGCGGTCGGCGCTCAGCAGCTTGTGCAGCCAGCTGAGGTCGCGGCCTGGGAAGAAGATCTCCGGTCCGGCCATCCGGGCCGACGGGACCACCCGGCGCACGGCACGTCTGTAGGAGCCGAACAGCGATGTGTACTGGCTCGAGCTGTACTCGTCCCAGCCGACCGGGCTCCTGGGCACCTTCTGCTCCGGTGTCAGCGGGTTGGCCACCTGCCGGTGCCCGATATCCGGCTCATTGCCCACCTCGAAGGCGGCGATCGAGCCGGCGGGCAGGGCCCGGCTCGTCGCCTCGGCGAAGGCGGCGGCCATCGAGGGCGACCGGGCGACCAGGTTGAAGTCGAGGAGCAGGCGCAGGTGGGTGGCCCGGGTCAGGCTGGCCAGCTTGGTCAGCCAGCGCTTGCCGGGGCGGTACGTCTCCATTCCGGCGCCCAGGCTGGGGGCATCCCAGTAGGTCTCGTCGGTGGACTCACCACCTATCCGGAAGCTCAGGCCTCCGTTGCCGGGCACTCGGAGCATGTTCAGGACCCGGTCCAGCGCGGTCGGGTCGGAGTCCAGCGCCTCCACGAACCAGGACTCGGTGGACAGTCCGAGGAAGGAGGTGGGCAGCGGCCGCAGGGTGCCGTGCCGGGTCAGCCTGACCCGCAGGGTCGGCGTGGCGGCGGCGGACCGCGCCTGGGCGGCGTCGGTGGCCGTCTCGCTTCGGAAGCCGGCCTGGCGAGCGGACCTCAGGCCCGGGACAGCCGGTCGATGATGATCGGCGCGGGCCCCGTCGAAGCCCACGAGCGCCAGCAGCAGGATCGGGAGGATCCACAGCGCGCGAGGACAGCCGCTCGGCTGCGAGCGCTGGCGGGAGTCAGACGGGGGCATTCGAGTATCTGGCTGCTAGACCTGG
>Ga0182024_10023207_pt1 | contig 11133 bp, 6 predicted proteins | sample P32metaG_FD_120480 | JGI IMG/M metagenome (GOLD analysis project Ga0182024, IMG submission 120480) | Permafrost microbial communities from Stordalen Mire, Sweden - P3-2 metaG (Illumina Assembly) | ecosystem: Environmental > Terrestrial > Soil > Wetlands > Permafrost | place: Sweden: Stordalen... | reverse complement strand
GGATGGCGCTGCCATCGACAACGGAGCGAATATTGATACGGTCGCGCTCGATCCTCAGACACTCGCGATCACGCCTTTCAGCGACGTTTTCTCCGTGCCGCAGCGACGAATCATTGTCAGCCCACGTCTCGACTACCAATTGAATACCAATCACATGTTCTCTTTTCGCTATCGAGTCGAGCAGGCGGACATAAGCGATTCCGGCATCGGTAGCCTTAACCTAGTGTCGCTCTCAAACCACGTCCATTCTCTCAGTAACACTCTTCAATCCAGTGAAACCGCCACGCTGGGCAGCAACGCAGTCAATCAGGTAAGGTTCCAGTTTTTCCGCATAAGTAGTTCGACACTCCCCAACACTCCCGGCTCTGAGATTCAAGTGCTCGGAGCGTTCAATGGCGGCGGCTCCCAACTCGGCCCCGTGTACGACACGCAGAACAATTACGAATTTCAGAACTACACCACGATCATTCACAAGAGTCATACGCTCCACTTTGGGATCAGGATGCGAGAGGCGGGAGACACCAACGTTTCACAAGCAAACTTTGGCGGCACGTTTACGTTCGGCGGCGGGATCGGCCCGGAGCTTGATGCCAACAATCAGCCCGTTTTGGACGGCTCCGGCAATCCCATTCCTATTCCTCTTCAATCCATCGAGGTGTACCGCCGCACTTTGCTGTTCCAGAGTTTGGGTGACACGGCTGCCCAGATTCGAGCGTTGGGCGGAGGAGCGACACAGTTTTCTGCTTACGCCGGAATTCCGCAGATTTACGCGAATCAAACTGACATCGGCGGATTTTTTGGCGACGAGTGGCACATCACGCCCCATCTGATCGTCAGTCCCGGACTGCGCTACGAGTGGCAGACCAACATCAACGATCTGCATGATTTTGCGCCGAGGATCGGGCTTGCTTGGCAACCGGGGGGAAACTCGAAATTCGTACTAAGGGCGGGCTTTGGAATTTTCTATGACCGCTTCGCACTCGCCAATGTGGTGACGGCCAAGCGTTTCAATGGTGAGGTACAGGAGCAATTTGTGGTCAACAATCCCGATTCATTCCCGAATGCTCCCGCCATTACGGTTCCATCTTCGGTTCAGGAGATCAGTCCTTCGCTGCGATCCCCCTACATTATGCAGTCGGCGTTGACTGTTGAGCGGCAGTTGGTACACCGCACCACGCTCGCGGTCACCTACACCAACTCTCATGGTCTGCACCAATTGCGGACTCTGGACGTGAACGCGCCCCTTCCGGGCACCTTCAATCCATCCGTTCCCGGTAGCGGCGTTTTTCCGCTTGGCTTCGACGCGCCTGTATTTCAGATGGTTTCGGACGGTCTCTACAACCAGAACCAGCTTATCGTAAACGTGAACTCAAAGCTGACCTCGAGGCTCTCGTTCTTTTCCAATTACACTTTCAACCGGGCACTCGGCAACACCGATGGCCTGACCACCATTCCAGCCAACCCTTACAATTTCTCAGGCGAGTACGGCCCCGCCATCACAGACGTTCACAACTCGTCTGTATTTGGTGGCACGTTCGAGAGATGGAAATTCCGAATCGCGCCGCTGGTCAGGATGTTTTCTGGCCCGCCATTCGACATCACTGCGGGCAGTGATATTTACGGCGACACGTTATTCGATGCTCGTCCCGGAATTGCTTCCGACCCTAGTAAGCCGGGGCTCATTCAGACGCAGTATGGATTGCTTGATCCCAATCCCAGCCCCGGCGAACCGACTCTATCGCGAAATTCTGGACGCGGGCCGGGTTATGTCCTCTTCAATTTGCGCTTGACCAAACTGTTCGAATTTGGCCGTGTGCCAGAGTCCGCTGTAACCCAGTCTCCTAGCAGCGGACAAGGCGCGTCGGAAAGTCATCGCTATACAATTTCGCTCGCCGCTTCGATTCGCAATATCATCAATCACAACAATCCCGGCCCGATCATTGGCGACATTACTTCGCCGTTTTTCGGAAGAGCCAACCAAAGCGTAGGGTCTACTGGTTTCGGTGGAACGGGCTTTCTTGAATCTGCGAACAACCGTCGTCTAGAACTGCAAATGAAGTTTAGCTTCTAGCTGCATCTATCCCGTGCCTCGTGCTTTGGCGGAATCTGGCCATCATCCAAAACGCATCGATAAACGCGGCGGAGTGCGTTGCCGTCTCTGGCTCAAAAGGTATACTGGCTGACCACCGCCCGCCGAGGCGAAACAGGGGGCGAAAGGCCGCATAAAATGAAGTCGCAGCAGACACCCTTTCGAACCACCGGGTTAGCGAGGGCTGGGGAAAGCCTGAAACCACGGGATTTGGGGTTCTGCGTCCATCGGTGTGCCTCTCGTTGACTCGGCTTCCTCACATCCTTACTATTGCAGCCTGAGTCCCAGTGCCCGCTCATGATCGATTGAGTCGCGCAGCAAGTATAGCCAAAGGAGGCAACATGAAGAAATGCCTGTCACTGCTGTTTGTTCTAGCTCTGATGACCTCCGTAAGCTTCGCACAGGAGAAGAAAGTCGTTGCGACTAAAGACGCGCCCCAGCCTATCGGGCCGTATTCGCAGGCGATCAAAGCGGGTGGGTTCGTCTTCGCATCCGGGCAAATTGCGCTCGATCCCGCGACAGGCAAACTAATCGAGGGCGACATCAAGGCCCAGACCGAGCGCGTGCTGAAGAACCTCTCTGCTGTGCTTGCGGCTGCTGGGAGCCGCATGGATCGCGTGGTCAGGACCACGGTGTTCCTGAAGAACATATCGGATTTCCCCGCCATGAACGAGGTCTACGGGCAGTTCTTCAAGAACGATCCGCCGTCGCGCTCCACTGTCCAAGTTGCTGCTCTACCCAGAGACGCGCTGCTAGAAATTGATGTGGTGGCGTTGCAATAGCCCGTCACCGTTCAGTAGCAGGGCATGCCCTGCCGGTTCTGTCTGAGCCCAGAGCTAATCCCTTCCCTCGTTGACCCGCCGTCGCATCCCGCCTACCATTGCGCGACTCCATGATCGGCCAAACCATCTCGCACTACCGCATTGTCGAGAAGCTCGGTGGCGGCGGCATGGGTGTCGTTTACAAGGCTGAGGACACGCGCCTTCATCGTTTCGTTGCGCTGAAATTCCTGCCCGAAGCTGTTGCCCGCGACCCACGGGCGCTCGCACGGTTTCAACGCGAAGCGCAGGCAGCATCCGCACTGAATCACCCGAACATCTGCACGATTTATGACATAGGCGAACAGGAGGGGCAGGCTTTTATCGCCATGGAGTTTCTGAACGGCGCGACGCTGAAGCACCGGATCGCCGGACGGCCTCTAGAAGCCGAAGTACTGCTGTCATTGTCTACCGAGATCGCTGACGCATTGGACGCCGCTCACGCCGCTGGCATAGTTCACCGCGACATCAAGCCTGCGAATATCTTCGTCACGAAACGGGGACATGCCAAGATTCTCGATTTCGGATTGGCTAAGATAAATGCCACTTCAACTGATCCCAGTGCTTCGACGATTTCGGTGAGCACCGACTTGACCAGCGAGGGGGCAACGCTGGGAACAGTGGGGTACATGTCGCCGGAGCAGGTACGGGCTAAGGAATTAGACGCCCGAACGGACTTGTTTTCATTTGGCGTCGTGCTCTACGAAGCGGCTACGGGTACGATGCCTTTCCGAGGGGAAAGCGCGGGAGTGATCTTCGATTCGATCCTGAACCGGGCACCCGTACCTCCAGTTCGGCTGAACCCCGACGTGCCAGCGGAATTAGAGCGCGTCATTAGCAAGTGCCTCGAAAAAGACTGCAACCTGCGCTACCAACACGCTTCTGATGTTCGCACTGACCTGCAACGGCTGAAGCGGGACTACGAGAGCGGGCGCAGTCCTGCGACAAGCACGGGCACGCCTGCGATTCAAGGCGGGACACTCTGGACAATTGCGCTTCCCGTTATGACCGTCGTCTTGCTCGTGGCGGGCGGACTCTACTATCGTTCGCATCGAAGCAAGCCACTGACCGATAAAGATACCATCGTTCTTGCCGATTTTGCCAACCGCACGGGCGACCCGGTATTCGACGACACGCTACAGACGGCGCTCAGTGTTGCCCTGCGACAGTCGCCGTTCCTGAATCTTCTTTCCGACGACAGGGTGGGTGCGACTCTCAAGCTGATGACACGCCCGGCTAACACGCCACTCACACCCGAGGTCACACGCGAGGTTTGCCAGCGTGCCCAAAGCAAAGCGTATATCGCTGGCTCAATTGCAACTCTAGGCAGCGAATACGTGCTGGGGTTGAAGGCGATGAATTGTCAGAGTGGAGACACGCTGGCCGAGGAGCAGGTGACGGCGGCGTCCAAGGAGAAGGTGTTGGACGCGTTGGGCGGGGCAGCATCGAAACTACGCGGCGAACTGGGCGAATCGCTGGTTACGGTGCTGAGGTTTGATGTCCCGCTTGAACAGGCCACTACATCTTCACTCGAAGCTCTGAAAGCGTACAGCCTTGGAGTGAAGGTTTTCAACGAGAAAGGCGCTGCCGCCGCCCTGCCGTACCATCAACGTGCCATTCAGCTTGATCCAAATTTTGCCATGGGCTATAGGGCAGTAGGCTACGACTACTTCTATCTCGACGAACCGGGACGAGCCAGCGAGTACTTCACTAAAGCATTCCAGTTACGGGAGCATGCCAGCGAGCGGGAAAGCCTAGCGATCACAGCCTACTATTATCGGATTGTAACGGGGGAACTGGATAAAGCGGTCCAGATAAATCAGGAGCGTATTCAGAGCTACCCACGGGAATCCGAGGCATATGGCAATTTGGGCTTTGTCTACGGCGAACAGGGGCAGAATGAGAAAGCATTGGAGATCACGAGGCAAGCCTTGCGGCTTGCACCGGATCAGGTAATTTGGTACACCTATCTCGCCAACGTCCTCATTATCTTGCAGCGCTTCGACGAGGCGCGGCAGGTCATTCATGAGGCGCAGGCGCGAAAACTGGATGACTACGCGCTCCATGGTAACCTCTATGCTCTTGCCTTTCTCACGGCGGATTCCGCCGCGATGGTCGAACAGCAACAGTGGTATACGGGCAAGCCCGAAGAGAGCTTTGGATTGGCGATCGCGTCTGATACTGAGGCGTTTGCTGGTCATCTTGGCAAGGCGCGGGAACTGACCAAGCGGGCTGTGGATTCCGCATCACGAGCTGACAGCAAAGAGACCGGGGCGATCTATCTGACGAATGCTGCTCTGCAACAGGCGGCTTATGGCAATCCTGCGGAAGCCCGACAAACAGCGGCAGATGCTTTGAAGCTTGCTCCGACGAGTCAGGGTGCGGAGAGTGAAGCAGCACTTGCGTTTGCGATGGCGGGCGATACGGCACGGGCCGAATCTTTGGCCCAAGACTTAGGGAAACGCTTCCCGCTGGACACCCAGATGCAGTCGCTCTGGCTGCCCGCGATTGAAGCGCAATTGGCGCTAGGCAGAAGAAATCCGGCTTCCGCCCTGAACGCCCTGCAAGCTGCTTTCCCCATCGAGTTGGGGTACATTCCTTTCGCCAGCAGCGCTTCCTGCCTCGATCACATATATGTGCGCGGAGAGGCATACCTGGCAGCCGGACAGGGCAGTGCTGCCGCAGGCGAGTTTCAGAAGATTCTCGACCACAGCGGCGTCGTCTGGAACTGCTGGACGGGAGCGTTGGCGCATCTGGGCGTGGCTCGGGCGAACGCCTTGCAGGCGAGAACCTCGCAGGGATCGGATGCGGATTCCGCTCGTGTCCGGGCGCTCGCAGCCTACAAAGATTTCCTCACACTCTGGAAAGGCGCCGATCCAGACATCCCGATCCTGAAGGAAGCCAAGGCGGAGTACGCGAAGCTGCAGTAGCTAAAAAAAGCCCTTCCTCGTCGCTGGCTGTTTACCAATAGTTGTTGTAAACAGGCCCGTGGCTGTTGAAAAACTCGCGTTTCGTCCCTAACAACCGAAATTTGGGGGATAGAAAATGTCTGGACGACCCGAGAGAATCGATTGTGGGGCTTCCTGACGCAATTTTATTTTTGCCGATTTTGAGAAAAGGAGTTTTTCAACAGCCACAGGCGTTTGCACAAGTTTGCGCCTTCCATTCGCCTTTTTTAAGGTCAATGAGTGATAACGGGATGTTTCGACAATTACCACTTCCAAGGCGAAGATTCCAAGCCAATAAGAAACCCACCCAAGCAGAGCTTGAGCGAAGTCACCCTTTGGATTTCGCGTGAAAGCTAAGCCCGATTCATCCGCCTACGGCTGATAGATCTGCACGTTGTTGATGACGGGCCCTCCAAAAGAGGCCCAGCCGCCGATGCAGTAGAGCTGCCCTTTATACACTGCGGAAGCGGGGAATAGGACCGATTGCGGGACGGAAGCAAGCGTCGTCGTCCATTTGTCCTTCGACAGCTGGAAATCATCGGCGAAAGTTGGCGCCAAGTCGCCGCCCACGTCATAGAACTTAGCACCAATGGATCCGAAGCAAGGCGCGTACCGGGCCGCGGGGTCGGCCGCCAGCGTCGTCCATGTATTCGTTGCGGCGTCGTAGCCTTCGTTGTCGCCGGTTGCCTGTTGGCTATTGAGCGCTCCGTCAGCGACGTGCTCACGAGGACCTTCTGACGCAGCCCGCGTCGAGTGCAAAATGCTTCATTTTGACAGGCCGGTTCCGGCGGAGTACCATTCCTGTGCTCGGCGCTCTCATCTCGCTTCAAGGCGCAGAAAGGAACACCTTGCGTGCGCTTCGCTCCGTAAGCCTGAGTAAACTGAATTGGGGGAACTCAGCCTGTGCTTTGCTTCTCCTGTGCGTAACGACAGCGATTGTCTCGCCTGCCCAGACTCTCACAACAATCCGCAGCTTCGACAACACCGACGGCAACACGCCCGATGGGTTTGTCCAAGCCACGAATGGGGAACTCTACGGGACAGCGTATGAGGGCGGAGCCAACGGCGACGGGACGATCTTCAAAATCACCGTAAGCGGCACGCTGACTACGCTGCTGAGCCTCGACGGCAGCGACGGTTCCTTTCCTTTCGGCCTCCCGCTGGTGCAGGCCCCCAGTGGGGACTTCTACGGGACACTGCAGGCTGGCGGTGCCGATCTGACGCTCTGCGGCGGTTACGGTTGTGGCACGTTCTTCAAAATCACCCCGAGCGGCACACTGACGACGCTTTACAGCTTCTGCTCGCAAACGAACTGCACAGACGGCAGCGTTCCTTTAACGAACTTGGTCCAGGCTACCAATGGGGACTTCTACGGGACAACTTCCTCCGGCGGGGCCAACTGCATCGCCGCGGGTGGCTGTGGCACGGTCTTCAAAATCACACCAAGCGGTGCGCTGACGACGCTTTACAGCTTCTGCTCGCAAACGAACTGCACGGACGGCGAATTCCCCTTCGTGGGGCTGATCCAGGCCAGCAATGGGAACTTTTACGGGACAGCTCTCTATGGCGGGGCCAACGGCTATGGCGCGGTCTTCAAACTCACGCCGAGCGGCACGCTGACCACGCTGCACAGCTTCGACAACACGGACGGCTCCGAACCCCTGAACCTGATCCAGGCCAGCAATGGGGACTTCTACGGGACAACGGCCGAAGGCGGCGCCAACACGACGCTCTGCGGCGGCGTCGGCTGTGGGACGCTCTTCAGGATTACTCAAAGCGGCACCCTGATTACGCTGCACAGCTTCGACGGCACGGACGGTTCCTGGCCCCACACTCCGGCACAGGCCACCGATGGCAACTTCTACGGGACAACAAAGTATGGAGGGGCAAACACCAATAGTTCCTGCCCCACCGGCTGTGGCACGATCTTCAAAATCACGCCAAGCGGCAAACTGACGACGCTTTACAGCTTTTGCGCGCAGAGCGGCTGCACCGACGGCATCGCCGGTGGCGGCGGGCCGCTCCAGGACACTAACGGGAAGTTTTACGGTTCAACAGACGGGGGTGGGACCAGCGACGCCTGCCCGGTTGGCTGCGGCACCATCTACAGCCTGGCTGTGGGCCTGGGGCCGTTCGTCGAAACGCAGACCACCTCCGGCAGGGTGGGAGCGGCGGTCAAGATTCTCGGCACCAATCTAACGGGCGCAACCAGCGTCACGTTTAACGACACGTCGGCTGTCTTCAAAGTGGTTTCGAGTTCCTTAATCACGACCACCGTTCCCTCGGGTGCGACCACAGGTTTTGTGACAGTGACAACACCCAAGGGCACGCTCAAGAGCAACACGAAATTCCGCGTCACGCCATGATGACTTGTTCAGGGGATCAGGAAGTTACGAAGCCGCCTCTCGGGGCGGCTTTTTTCGCTCCGCGCGGAAGGTAAGAGCACGATAGCTGTCGAAAACACTCAAAACCCCTTCAGCCACGCTCGGGCTTTTCCGTTTGCCTCGACACATGCGTGCTGGCTCGTTTCCCAGCGTGCATTACGTCCGTCCCAAAGAATGCACTCGCGAGCCGGGCTCGACCGCCTCCGACGTAGCGGTATCAGACTCTGCACTGGTATCGGGAATGCCACGGTACTCCCTCAACTTGCGCTGGATGGTGCGGATCGTGAACTCTTCGCCTGTCCGCTTGCGGAAATCTTCGTACCATTTCGTCCACGTTGGCAGGCCGATTGTGTCCATCAGGCTGCGCAAACGGCCCCGCTGTGAAAGCATCTCCTGCATTCGGTCAAGTTCCGGCAGTATGGCGTCGAAGTCGGTTTTGGCTTTGCTGGCTGAAGCAACATACACGTCCAGCTTGGCGGTGATTTGGTTGTTAAGGTCGTCGTACTCAGCGCGAAGCTCGCCCGGCGTGACGCCCGGTTCCAACTCGCGACACATGTCGCGAGTTTGCTGGTTGGCGGACTGGGCGAGGACGTGTGTCGCCGCGTTTTCCACCAACGCGACGTGCGTGACCTCGGTTGTTTGGGTTCCGGCAGTACTCATATTTCTTCTCCCCTTCTGGTTTCCCACCACGGAACCTAAAGGAGCGATCGGGCACTCACGATGCAAGTAATGATTAGCGACGACAAGTTCGGTCGCCTGCTTCTTATCGATGGCAACGAGTTCAAGTCTTCGAGAGACCCCATCGTGCGCCGAAATGTTAGGATTAGTGCCCATAAATCCTCCTTCTAGGACTGACCTCGATAAGTTCCTAATACTGGCTTTTGGGGCCTAGTGCCCCACGAAGCCGACTTTTTTCCCTGGGCACACGTCCGCCGTCTCAGGCACACGTGTGTCCGCGTAATTCAGTGCACGAAATTGTTTGGGGATGTTCGCTCTCAGCCAAGCCTCAACTTACGGGCTGGAAGGGATGCATTAGTCCGCATGCACTGCGGAGTTCGGAGAGTGCCGAACCGCCACTACCGCTGGCAGAGATTCTTAGTTAGGACGGGCGTTGCACCCGATAATGCTCTGCCATTTACACTCCTATTATACCGGCCCGGCCTGTGAAATCGCTAGGAATGCCGAAACCGGATTTGCCACTAAATCAAAGACTTCCGGACTTTTTTGCTGCGGACTCAATCCGTCCAATTCTGCCCTCTTCGCTGGCTTCCGCCTGCCTTGGAGACAAAGCGGAGCCGCCTGTACCCCCCAGGAGTTCTAAGTCTGTGACCGGCAAGACCTTGCCTAAGCACGGCCCTAAGAGAGCCGAGGATTCGACAAAATATCGCGTATTAGACACTTAGCATCGGGGCGTCGATGTTGACAGCCACGGCTCCGTGGCGGTTTTCTTAGACGCTTAATGCGAACCAGCATGGGTCGCCCAGCGTCGATCTACAAGGACGACGGGCGGCTCAGTTGAAACAGTCGAGGCAACATGTTTGAACTCCTTAAAGTCGCAGTTAAATCGCAATGAACCCATCCCTGAGCAGAGACCCTGCTCCCTATGTAGGCCCGAGCCATTCGTCGATGCCGCCCGTGCAGCCGCCTTCTTGTGCTGCTGCCGCAAGCATGTCCTGTATCTAGCCCGCAACGGGCAAATCACCGCCTATCCACGCGGCGAGAAGTCGCGCCGGACATGGCTTTTCAGGCTTTCGGACCTCGAAGCCTATGTGTTAACGTCTGCTGGGCGGCTTCCAGAAATGGAGGCCAATAATGTACCAAGGCGGTAGTTTGAGACAGGTACAACGAAAGGACGGGCTGACTTGGTTGTTCCGTTATCGCATTGATAAGGGCGGACGCCGAGTCGAAAACACAACGCTGGTGGGTTTGGTAAAGGACTTTCCCAGCGAATCCGCTGCACAGCGTGAAGTGGATCGCTTGGGACTACGCCTCAACATCAACCCTAACCCCGCAAGCATGAATCCTACGTTTGCCGAATTGGCATTGAAGTACTTCGCCGAGGAGTACGGGGAAGACGCTGAGGTCCCGAAAGCAAACACGACCAAGGCAGCGGTGGAGCATTACCTGTATGAATACCTCACTCCGAAGTGGGGGAAGCAGACGGTCGGATCGATCGAGCCGAAGGCTGTAAGGGATTGGCTGAAAACTATCCGCAAGGAGCGGAATTTGGCTGCACCATCAATCGCGAAAATCAAAACGCTGATGTCGTTGGTTTTCCAGTTCGGAAAAATGGAGAAGCTTTGCGACAACAATCCGTGTAAGGAATTTCGCGTCGTGGCGAAGTCGGACTACAAGGCAGTGATCGTCACACCCGAGCAGGCAAAAACCATCATCAGGTTGATGAAGGACCCCCTGCACCGTGTGCTGGTCATCGTCGCCGTCCTTACCGGGCTGCGAGCCTCTGAACTTGCTGGCTTGCAATGGCAATGCGTTGACTTCGCAAACAATCGCATTGTCGTAAACAAGCGGTGGGCTTTGGGTGAATTCGGCAAGCCGAAGACGGAATGCTCGGATGCATCGGTGTCCATGGGCGAAGCCCTCGCAAGGGTGCTCTCGGCATGGCGTCAGCAGACCCCATACTGCCAGCCCACGGACTTTGTTTTCGCATCGTTCAAAAGCGATGGAGCGGTGCCCCTCGCGATGAGTTGCTTTGTTGCCGACCATCTCCGTTCTGCGGCAATTGAGGCAGGTGTCAAGATCGAAAAGGGCCGACGTTTTGGTCTGCACAATCTACGGCATTCGCTTTCTCATTGGCTGGTGAACAAGGGGAAGGTGGAACCGAAGACGGTGCAGTCGATGCTGAGGCACAGCAAAATCCAGACCACGCTCGACCT
>Ga0182024_10023206_pt1 | contig 11134 bp, 10 predicted proteins | sample P32metaG_FD_120480 | JGI IMG/M metagenome (GOLD analysis project Ga0182024, IMG submission 120480) | Permafrost microbial communities from Stordalen Mire, Sweden - P3-2 metaG (Illumina Assembly) | ecosystem: Environmental > Terrestrial > Soil > Wetlands > Permafrost | place: Sweden: Stordalen... | reverse complement strand
GGCTAGTAGCCGAGCGTCACGCGAGCCACGAAGTACCGCGGCAGGGGAACGACGGTGTAGGGGCGGCCTTGTCAAACGGTCGCTAGGGCACGAAATCGAACCCGTACCGAAGCGCCATCGACGCCAGCCATCGCGGGTCGTCATCGAGAGGCGCCGACCCAACGACCTCGATCGCGTCCGACGCCCTGTCGAACAGCGCGACCGACAGCTCGCCATCGTCGTGCCGGGCACGATAGGTCACGCCGTCGGGACGCTCCGGCATCGCCCAGATGCCGCGCGCCCTCTCGCATGATCGCGGATAGTCATCGCCCGTCGTCGCGGTCGCGGACACCCCCGCACGCGCGAGACCCGGACCATGCAACACGACGAGCGCGACCGGCCGGCATACACGGATCCGCGTCACCCAGCGCGATTGAATCTCAGCCACCCTGACGTACTCGACGTCCGGCTCGCGCAGGAAGACTTCCGCGAACGACGCTTCGCGACTCGCCCCCGCGTACACGACGCGGTATTCGCCGCCTGGGGCATCGAAACGGTGGCGCGGCGACCCGGCCGCCTCGGGGCCAAACAGCAGGGGCCTGTGCTCTAGCCTGTGGATGCGCCACCAGATCGTGCCCGCGGCGATCCGCTCCACGAGCGGGGCGCGCGTGATGCTACCCCCCCTGCTCGCCCGCCGTCCGCGCGAGGCGCAATGCCTCGTCCACGAGCGCGGGGTCGCCACTCGCCAGCGCTTCGCACACCGTGCGTCCCCCGAGCGTCCCCGGCCTGCCAACCAGGAGCTGCAGTTGCATCCACTCATCGCGCCAGCCGCACGCGGCCAGCCACTCGGCGAGATGCGGCACGACGCCGCCGTCTGAGGTGAACTGCGCGCTCGGATATCGGTAGTCGCCACTCGGCGACCGGATCGCAAGGAGCTTCCCCTCCCCGCGGCGTTTATCTACTGCCTGTCGCGAGATACCGAGCAAGGCCCCCACATCGGTCGCGCCGATCTCGCCACCCGCTCGTTCGATGACGCGGCGTCTCCGCTCCGCCGATCGCGCGTACGACGCAGCCAACGGTTCCGCCGCCTCCGCCCCCGGCGCCAACACCGCGCCCTCAGCGACGAGCCGGGCCATCGACCCCAGCGCCGTCGGCGCCGCGAGCGCGGTCCGCACCACGCTCTCCGGCATCTCGCGCACGAGCGCCAATAACGCGTACGCCGACCGAGCGAACAGCACTTCCTTGAGGTCGGTCCCCGCCCGCGGTCCTACCGATGCCTCGAACGCCGCCTCCGCCCACGTCGCGTGCGAGGACCGGCTGGAAACCTTCTTCGATGTCTGCTTGGGAACGCGCTTCTTGGAGGGCGTTCTAGTCATTCGGGACCCTGTGGTTGACGTCGTAAAATATACGATCAGCGCATTACGACGTCAACTCACGGGCTCCCGCTGGTGTCTGCTCTCCTTTCTCCTTTCCGTCGTTACCCACACGCCCCACCCGTCACGGAAACGCCGCGTCCACCGCCTCGCACCACACATGGATCAGCATCAGGTGCACTTCCTGGATGTGCGCCGCCACCGTGCTCGGCACGCGAACCACATGGTCCGCATCCGCCCCCACTAATCCGGCCGCACCAGTCAGCGCCACAGTCAGCGCCCCGCACCGCCGCGCCGCGGCGAGCCCACGCACCACGTTCTCCGACCGCCCGCTCGTCGTGAGCCCCAGCGCAAAATCGCCCGCCACCGCAAACGCCTCGACCTGCCGCTCGAACAACGCCCCGTACCCGAAATCGTTGCCGATACACGTCACGATCCCGGCGTCCGCCGGCAAGGCCATCGCCGGCAACGGCCGGCGCGTCCGCAGGTACCGCCCCGTCAGTTCACCCGCGAGATGGCTCGCCTGCGTCGCACTCCCCCCATTCCCGAACGCGAGCACTTTGCCCCCGCGCTGCAACGCCTCGACGAGCGCCTGCCCCACCGCCGTCACCACACCTGACAACTGCTCGGCGCTCGACCGTACCACCCGCTCGTGCGCCTCGAAATGCTCCGCTATCCGTTCCGGCGCCATGTCGTCCCGCTCTCCCTGGTATGTTCGCGTCGGGAATCTGCCCGCCCGCCGCCCGTTTCGCGAGGCGCCCGTGGCACGGATTGTCCAGAACAACCGCCGCACCAGGAGACGCAATGGCCGCCACAAAACGCGCGAAACCACGGGCCGGCCCGAAAGCCAAGCCGAAACCCGTCGCCAAGAAAACCAAATCGAAGTCCGCGCCACGCGGCGCAAACAAGTCCGCTCCACCGAAACTCGGCGAATACCGGAGCAAACGGAATTTCACCAGGACCGCCGAGCCCGCGGGCGGCACCGCCGCGCGCACCGGCACGCTCCGGTTCGTCGTCCAGAAACACGCCGCCCGCCAGGTGCACTTCGACCTGCGCCTCGAGCTCGATGGCGTGATGAAGAGCTGGGCCGTGCCCAAAGGCCCGAGCCTCGACCCGGCAGTCAAACGCCTCGCCATGCAGGTCGAGGATCACCCGATCGAGTACAACTCGTTCGAAGGCACGATCCCCCAGGGCGAATACGGCGGCGGGACCGTCATGCTCTGGGACCGCGGCACCTACATCGCAGACCCCGCCATGGCGGACGGCGAGAGTGACGAGGCCGCCGTCCAACACGGATACGACCGTGGCGATCTCAAGGTCGTCCTCCATGGCGAGCGGATGCGCGGCTCCTGGGTGCTGGTCCGCACGCGCTTCGGTCCCGGCCGCTCCAGCTCCAAACCATCATGGCTGCTGATCAAACACCGCGACAACTTCGCCAAGCCGGGATCCGACATCGTCGCCGATGCGGTCACCTCGGTGGAATCAGGCCGCACGATGGAGGAGATTACCGCCCAGCCACCACCTGCCGCCGCACCTTAGCCTGCGCCACCGGCTTCACCCGCGCATTGTCCGCGATCAGCTGTCCCATCGCTTCGGCCGCCAGCGGACGCGCAAAGAAATAGCCCTGCCCCATCTCACACCCCAACGCCCGCAACCCCACCCACTGCTCCCGCATTTCGATCCCCTCGGCGATCGTCCGCAACGACAACGACTCACCCAACGCAATGATCGCGCGCGCCAGCGCCGGATGCCCCTCACCCGTCCCCACGTCGTCCACGAACGGCTTGGCGATCTTGAGGATGTCGATCGGGAACCGCTGCAGATAACTGAGCGACGAATACCCCGTCCCGAAATCGTCGATCGCGAGCCGTATGCCGACCGCTTTGAGCTCGGTCAGACGATCGAGCATCGTCTCGGTGTGCTGCATCAGCACGCTCTCGGTGATCTCGAGCACGAGATCGTGGGGCCGAAGCCCCGACCGCGCCAGCGCACGCCGCACGACATCCACGACGCCCGCATGTTGCAGTTGCTGTCCGGAGATGTTCACCGTGAGACTGAGCGGCACGTCGGGCTGCCATTTCGTGTCCCACGCCTTCGCCTGGCGGCATGCCTCCCGCAGAATCCACTCGCCGATGCCGACGATCAGTCCTGTCTCTTCCGCGAGCGGGATGAACTGCCCAGGATACATGAGCCCCCGGTCGAGATGCCGCCACCGCACCAGCGCCTCCATCCCGATCACGCTGCCCGTATCGAGCGACACGATCGGCTGATAGAGCAGCATCATCTCGTCCCGCTCCAGTGCGCGGCGGAGATCCGCCTCCAGCTCCAGCCGGTCGAGCGCCTCCCGATGCATCCGGGTCTCGAACCGCTCGGACCGCCCCTTCCCACGACCCTTCGCGGTGTACATCGCCATGTCGGCGTTCCGCAGCAACTCCGACGCGGTCGACCCGGGCTCCGCAAACGCGATCCCCAGGCTCGCCGTCACGAACACTTCCTTCCCCTCCAGCTCGAATGGCGAGCGCAACGCCGCCGTGATCCGCTCGGCCGCCACCGACGCCAGATCACCGGTCGCATCTTCGATCAGCACCGCGAACTCGTCACCGCCCAGCCGCGCAACCGTGTCCGACGTGCGCACGCAGACGCCGAGCCGCACGGCCGCGGCCACCAGGAGCCGGTCGCCCGCCGCGTGCCCGAGGCTGTCGTTCACGGTCTTGAAGTTGTCGAGGTCGAGGAACAGCACCGCCAACCCCTCCTGCACCCGCTCCCGCCGCTCGAGCGCGTGCGTCACGCGGTCGAAGAACAACGCCCGGTTCGCCAACCCCGTGAGCGGATCGTGAAACGCCTGATGCGTGAGCTGCGCCTCGAGCGCCTTCCGGTCACTCACGTCCCGCGCGTTCACCACGATCCCGCGTACCGTCGGCTCGTGCAGCAGGTTCGTTCCCACGGCCTCGATCGCCAGCCATCGCCCATCACGGTGGCGGATCCGCCACTCGGCCGGCGCCGTCACCGACCCGGGCTCGCTCGCCGTCGTGAACGCCGCCGCCGCATGCACCGCATCGTCAGGGTGCAGGAAATCGGTCAGCGGCTTGCCTTCGAGGTCCGGCGGCAGGTAGCCGAAGAGCCGCTGGATCGAGGGACTCACATACCGGAGCACACCCTCGGCGTCCGCGATCGCGATCACGTCGGTCGAATGCTGCACGAGCGCGCGGAACCGCGCTTCGTTCTCGCGGGCCGCCGTCTCAGACACGAGCCGCGCATTCTCACGCACCGCCGCGACCTGCCGCAGCACCACGAGACAGGTGATCGCCACGCACCCGACGGCCAGAAATGCCCAATGTTCGCCGCGACGCTTGAACGCTTCCGCCACCAACAGCCCGTAACACAACACCACCGCCATGTACGGCAGCAGCGTGAACGGCTGTACGCGCGTCCCGCCCACTGCGCTCGGCCGCTCCCGCTCGCCCGGCGGTGGCGGATCCCAAGCGTATCGCTGGCACGCCCACGCCATGAGGAGATAGGCCGCCATGAATGTCATGTCGGTCCACTTGATCCCGCCGTAGCCGACGTTCTGGATCACGACGTCGCTCGCGAGATCCGACGCCGTATAGACGGTGATCCCGAGCAGGAGCAGCACGAACGGCACCCGGCGCGGGCCTGGCAGCCGCCGCAGGATCACGGTGGTCAATCCCAGCGCCACCGCCGCATCGCCCGTGGGGTACGCGACGTTGAAGAAGCGGGCGATCAGGCTCTGCGTCCCCGTGAGCACGGTCGGCACGACGACGAGATACCAGACCGCGATGCCGATGCCGAGCAGAATGGTGGCCGCGTCGTACAGGAACTTGCGTTGCTCCGAGCGCACACGCCGCGCCCGCGGCAACGCCAGCAACGCGATCAGCCAGCACGGATACAGGATCAGGTACGGAAGGCCGAGCAGCGTGTCGTTGGGATCGCGATGCCAGCCGTGCACGTAGACGAACTCGCAGATGTTGCCCGCGAGCACGCCGAGGAACCCCACACCCGTGAGTTCCAGCGCCCGCCGCAACCCCGCATGGTTCTCGGCGGGAATCCGCCACGCCGCACGCCACGCCAGCACGACCATCCCCACGTTCATGGGCAGGAATGCCAGCAGCAGAATGACCTGGCGGACGACGCTGTCGGCGGGAGCCGACCCAAGCCACGCGACGTAAACGATCGCGTACGCCGTCATCGCGCCCGGCAACAGCACGCCGGGGTCGCGCATCCGCTCGCGCAGGGGCCCGGTCAGCCCGCGAGCCCCGGCATCGCTCGGTCTCGCTGCACGGTGCTGGGCCGGCCGGTCGGCCGCGGTTTGCTCGTCCTGCACCGTGTCTTCCATACGGTACAGGACGCACCGTGGAGCAGCCGGGTTACCGCCGGATTGTCGTGTGCCCCCGCGCCCTCACGCCCTGACGAATAGGCGCCAAACGACCGGCCGGAACGACCCGGCGATCAGATGTGGCAGGACGCCTGGCCCCGCTTCTCCAGGTACCGCTGGTGGTACTCCTCGGCCGGGTGGAACGCCGGGGCGAGCTCGATCTCGGTGACCACCGGCCGGTGCAAGCGGCCGCTGGCCTGCAGCGCATCCCGCGACGCGATCGCCGCGGCCTTCTGCTCCGGAGTCGTGTAGAACACGGCCGAACGGTACTGGGTACCCACGTCCGGGCCCTGCCGGTTGCGGGTGGTCGGATCGTGATTCTCCCAGAACACGTCGAGCAGCTTGTCGTACGAGACCCTGGAGGGGTCGTACGTCACCTCGACGACTTCGGCATGGCCAGTTCTGTCCGTGCAGACCTGCTCGTACGTCGGGTGATCCGTCCTACCCCCCGCGTAGCCGACCCGCGTGGCCAGCACACCGGGCACCTGGCGAAATGTCGCCTCGACTCCCCAGAAGCATCCCGCGCCAAAGAGTGCGGTCTCGGCAGGCGTACCGGGCCGCGGCTTCGCGTTCGTGGGCGAAGGTATGGACGTTGGTGTCGTCATAACGCGTCGAAGCGGAAAATGTTCGTAGTGACCGATCGAACGGGGACGAGCCGGCTTTGCGCAACGTAATCGGTCCCTCCGCTGCCGGTCCAGCGAGCATTTCGCGGGTAGCCGCGCGACGCCCGCCGTCCCCGGCAGCACGCCCCATGCCCCGTGCGCCAAGCGGCGCTAACTTGCGGCGTGCCCACTTGCCGAGCGGTAGGCGCCCTGCTGATCGGAGCCGCTCTCCTGCTCCCGCCCCGAAGCGCGAATGCGCAACAGCACGTGCCCCCGCCCAGTGCCGGCCGTCTGGCCGCGCAGGCCGGCGTGGGCGTCGTCGCCATGCCGATCGGCTTCATCGGAGGCGGACTCGCGACGCGCTGGGTCGCCAACCACACGGGCGCGTCGTCCGACGGCGCATCGTCGGCCGGTCTCGTCGGCGCGTATGTGACGGCCGCCTTCGCGACTGCCGCAGGACCCACACTCGTCGGTGGCGGCCCCCACGCGAGCGGTTCGTATTTCGGCGCACTGGCCGGTGCCGTAGCTGGCGGTGCCGCCAGCTTCGGGCTCGTTCGCCTCAACCGGCTGGGAGATGCCGGCGGGGTGCTCCGCGTGCTGAGTCTCGTCGGCGTCGTGATTCTGCCGAGTGCAGGCGCAACGGCCGGCTACAACCTGACTCGCAGTTACCGGAGGTAGGGCACCGGTCGTGATCACGCGGCGGTGGAACGCGTTCACGGACTGGTTCAATCGCCAGGAATACAGCGAGAACGCGGTCCTGCTGGGGTTCGCCATCGCCATCGGCGTGCTGGCGGCCCTCGGCGTGATCGCGTTCTATCGCACGATCGACCTCGCCTACGCCGTGTTCTACCGATGGGTGGGGTCAGATCTACCACCTGCCGCTGGCGTGTTGTACCGCCCGGTCGTCACAGGCGCCGGCCTCGCGCTCGCCTGGTGGGTGATGCGGCGGCTCGGGCGCGGCACTGATGGACTCAACGTCCCCGATGTCCAGTTGGCAGTCGTCCGGCGCGGCGGAAACATCGCGGCGCGCCCCGCGGTCGCCCGCACGCTCGCCAGCGCCATCACGATCGGCAGCGGCGCCTCAGCCGGCAGCGAAGGACCCGTGGTCGTGCTGGGTGCGGCGATCGGTTCTGCGCTGGGCCGGGCATTTCGCTTCACGCCGCAGCGCACGGCGACGTTCGTCGGCTGCGCGAGCGCCGCAGCGATCAGCGCCGCGTTCAACGCGCCGCTGGCAGGCGCGTTCTTCGCGATCGAGGAGATCCTGGGATCGTTCTCCGTCGCGGCCTTCTCCCCTGTCGTGGTGGCGAGCGTCGTGGCCGCGATCGTCTCGCGCGCCGCCTTCGGCAACCACCCCGCGTTTCCGATGCCGTCGCAGTACGGATACGGCTCGATGGGCGAGATCCTGATCTTCTTCCCGCTGCTCGGCGTCGTAACGGGGTTCACGTCGATCGCGTACGTCCGTGCCTACTTTGGCTTCGATGCGCTCGCGGCCCGCATCCGCGGCGGCCGATTCGAGGCGCTGATGCCCTGGGTCGCCGGCGCGGTCGTCGGCGCCATGGTCCTCCTATCGCACGGGCTGCTCGTCGGATACGGGCACCTCGCGTTGCACGCCGAAATGTTCGGCCAGTTGGCGTGGTATACGCTCTTTGGCCTCGCAGCCGGCGGGATCGTCGCGACCGCCATCACGCTGGCGGGTGGCGGCTCGGGCGGCGTCTTCACACCCTCGCTCTACATCGGCGCGGCGGCCGGTGGCGGTGTCGGTGTGCTCCTGACGCGCCTCTGGCCCGCGATGGGGGTTCACCCCGAGTCATACGCGGTGGTTGGAATGGGGGCGCTGGTAGCCGGCGCGACCGACGCACCGATCACAGGCATCCTGCTCGTGTTCGAGATGACGAACGACTACGCGATCATCATCCCGCTGATGCTCACGGTCGTCGTCGCACACGCCATCGCGCGCCACTGGGAGCCGGATTCACTCTACAGCGGTTGGCTTCGCCGAAGGGGCGAATCGATCGAACAGGGCGCCGACCGAGATGTACTCGCTGGCCTGCAGGTCCGCGATGCCTATGACGCGAGTCCCCGCGTGATCGATGAGGCCGCCCCGCTCGAAGCGCTGCTCGCCCTCCTGGACTACAACCAGCTCTGTTACCCGGTCGTGGACGCCGAAGGCCGCTGCCTCGGCGTGATTACCGTGATGGGGCTTGGCCAGTTGGCCGCCGCCGCACGCGATTCCGGTCCGCTGGTGCGGGCGGCCGACGCGGTCGAGCCCTCAGAGTTCGTGGGTCCGTCGGACTCGCTGCTCGACGCGGTGCGCAAGATGGGCGTGCGCGGCGCCGCCGCCCTCCCGGTCGTAGATCGCGTCTCCGGTCAGGTCGTGGGACTCATTACGCACGCGCACGTCATGACCGCGTATGAATCCCGGGTGGCGCGCACCGCCAGTACCTAGCGGCGGGATCCCGCCGCGCCACCATCGGGTTTGATTGCTTCGATCCTCACCGCTCCGGCGTGGCCGGAACGGATCGAGTCTCTACTACTTGACCCACACGGTGTTCTGCGTCGAGCCGTTGTTCGGGACGTTGACCTGCAGCGTGTCGTTCGAGGCCACGAACGCCGCTTGCGTTGTCCCATTGCCATTGACCGATGACACCAGCACGAACGTGCCAGCGACCACGCCAGCCGTCGACGACGTATCGACAGCGACATAGGTCCCGCTGTCGGGGCCAATCTTGCCGTTAAAGAAACCCGTGGCTTGGAGATTGTACGTGGACTTGGTTAGAACGATCGTCGCGCCGTCGTTCGGATCGACCGTCTCTCCAGTGAAGGACACCAGGTTCTACGTACCCGAGAGGTTGACCGAGTCGCCTTTCGTGACGTTCGCGAGATTGCCCGGTCCGGTCGCGTTCGTAGTGCTGCACGCGGCAATGACCGCAGCCAATGCGATCGCTGCCACGGTGAGCAACGAGTTGGATTTCGGATGTACCCGCATCGCGAGCTCCTGAGATTTCCGTGGTAGTCCAGCGTACTACACGCCACCACTGGTGGCGCTCGCGTTGCGTAATTGCATCCGCTGGGAAGGTGACTTCTCTCCCGTAAGGCGGTCACCGCGCAGCCCCTGTGTGAGAATCTTCTAATCCACGGCGGGGCCGGGGCAGGGGAGCAAAGGAGGGCGGGACCCCGCAGCCAACACCGGGCCCGCTCCTCTACTTTCTACTTTCTACTTTCTACTTTCTGCTGTTCCACTCGCTTGGGCCGCGAAACAGCCCGTTATATCCCGCCGTACCACTCGTAGCCCTGATCGCTCCAGTACCCGCCGTTCCGCACGGGCATGAACACGATCCGGGTCAGGTACTTGGTGTTCTTGTACCCGAGTTTGACGGCCGAGTGGATCCGGGCCGGCCCGCCGTGCGCGGCCCCGAGGAAAGCCCCGTTCATGCCGTAGGCGACCAGCGTCTGCGGATGCGTCGCGCTCTCGATGTCCCAGCTCTCGTGGTACCCGTCGTCGAACGACTGGAAGTCGACATATCGCGCGGCCGGATCAGCGCCCACGATAGCGGCGACGTCGCGGAGCCGGACACCACTCCACGAGGCGATCGCCTGCCACCCTTCGACACAGTAGTGGTTGATGCGCTGCGTCACGGACGGCATCCGCTGCAGGTCGGCGAGCGAAAACCGCATCGGCCTCGCCACCATGCCCGTCACCTCGAGCATCCACGGCCCGTTGGTCTGGGCATCCCAGACCGGCACCGATGGCGCGATGAAATACGAGGGGAATGCGTTGCCCGCGTCCAGCGCATGCTTTCCCGCGGCATCCATCGACGTGTGACGGAACAGCACGCGCTCGACTGACTCGTTCTTTCGCTCCGCGTAGTTCAGTATCCGCTGCGCGCTCTTGGGACCAGGGCTCCCGCATGCAGCCAGTAGCGCCGCGCCGAGCGTGCCGCCACCCGCGAGCAGGAACCGGCGGCGGCCGATCGGGCTCTCACCAGCGTCTGACGTGGCCCGATCCACGAGGCCGGCGATGCGGCGATCGAGGTCGCGTTCCTCAGTCATGATTCGCCGGAAGCACGACGGGCACCGTCATCACCGGCGGCGCATCCGCCGCCGGGGGGCGTGCCGCCCACCGCGGGAACAGATGGTAGAATGGCCGGCCATTCCGCCGCTCGGGCGCGAACCGCTCGTTGTACCGGCCGGTGATCATCGATGGCAAGACATACGGATCGACCGCAAACACCATGAAGACGTGGCCCGCAGCCAGCCCGAGGAGCGCCACCATTCCCATGAAATGCCAGTACCGCGCCCATACGTAGCCGCCGAACAGCGTGGTCAGTGGCGCAAGCTCGACGGGTTTCCAGATCGCGATGCCCGACAACACGATCAGCACACCGATCCACGGCATCGCGAAATACGCGCCCTTCTGTAGCGCGTTGTACTTCCCCTGCACCGGATGCTGCCGCCGGATGAACAGGTAGAACCGCGCCATCTGGACGACGTCACGGACATCGCCGCGCCGCGGCACGAGGTCGCGCCACTCGCCGTGGAGATAGACGTAGGCCAGGTACACGAACCCGTTTGCGACGAGGACCCACATCATCGCGAAGTGCCAGTGCCGCGCGCCGCCGAGCCACCCGCCGAAGGTGAGCCAGTTGGGTATCGCGCGGCCCTCGAACGGATAGCAGCAGAACGTCTCGCCCTTCCGGTGAAAGGCAGGATAGGCATTGAAGATGCGCATCCCCGACCCGGCCATCACGAGGATGGCCACCACCGCGACCCAGTGCGTCACACGAACG
>Ga0182024_10023205_pt1 | contig 11134 bp, 17 predicted proteins | sample P32metaG_FD_120480 | JGI IMG/M metagenome (GOLD analysis project Ga0182024, IMG submission 120480) | Permafrost microbial communities from Stordalen Mire, Sweden - P3-2 metaG (Illumina Assembly) | ecosystem: Environmental > Terrestrial > Soil > Wetlands > Permafrost | place: Sweden: Stordalen... | reverse complement strand
CTGTCTTCTGATCTTCGTAATAGAGGCCGCCGGCCACCGGGTGATGAGTATCGTGAATCTCGACCAAAAAATCCGCAATCGTGAGTTGAAGCTGGTGCGTCCAAAGCCGAGCCGCCTCAGATCGAGGCGCGATGCCAAGCCGCGGACCCAAGAACTGCAGAATATTGGCCGTCTGGCCGATAAGAAGCTTCCCTGCCCTTAAGATCGGCGGCGCGAACGGCGGCGTTTCAAGGTCGTCCAATAGGCGCATCATTGCCGCGATTCCGGCCCCTTTGCCGGACTCGCGGGCGACATCTCGGTACTGCGCGCCGCCCTCTTCCATCGCCAACCGCACAAATTCGCCGCGACCTTGAACGGTGGGCCAATAGTAGAGCTCATAAATCATCGGATACCTCTTGTCCGTCTGGTCGAGCCGTTCGGACTCCTGCCCGCACTCGACATCGGCGGGTCAGGCGCGCGAGCCCGACTCGCCTACCGAGATCTCGGGCGAATCGCCCTCGCCTCCGTTGCTACATCCATGTAGCAAGCTGTTACGCGATTTACTCCAAATTTACAACTTCTTCCCTGGAGACCTCTTATCTTAGGTGCGCCAGCACCGAGCCGCTTCCGACGCGACTCATGGTCGCCTAGGAAATACATCCGGGCTCACACTCGCCGTGCATCATCTGTTGCGGCGCCCTGACATCGACATGCCGCAACGGGGCTGAGGCGACCGGTTTGATCGCCAGTAACCCCTCCCCGCCGGTCAATAACTCGCGGTTTGCAACTTCCGAAAGCTGCCAGTTGGCAAGCTAGTGCGCGTGAGGCAACGAGTTGTTGGCGGCGCGATAGATTACTTTGCCCTCGGGGTCCAGCATCACAATGCTGGGCTCACCCCCTTTGTCCACGCCAATGCGGATGCGCGGACGACCCTGTGGGTCGGAAATCGACAGCTCAGCCTTCTGGTTCTCATCGGCGAGCGCAATGCGCTGCACGCCTTGGCTGCTCTCGACAGCTCCCGTGTACGGTCGGCGATCGAAGATATCGAAGGCCGCGCGCCACTTTGCGCCGTCGACGCTCTCTTGTTTCCAGATCCTGATGCCATCTGTCAGCTGATAGGTGTAGTCAAATGTTAGGGTCGCCACGTTGTTGTCGCGCAGTTTCGACAACGCGAGGCCGCCGGTCTCCTCGCCCTTCGTATCCAGGAATAACACGCCCGCCGCGTCATTGATGCTTCGGGGATATTCTTTGCCGTGAATGATGGCACCAGGAAGCCGAGCGCTATTGGCGATGATCAAGCGCGTGGTCCCGTCGGCGTCCGCGACGTTGATGCGCTGTACCGTAATCGTATCGTAGGTTGCCGACGGGGTTGCCGAGGACGACTTGGCTGCAGCAGCCGCGACCGGCACATAGGGCTGCAGTAGCAAACCCCAGACGCCGACGGCCAAGATCGCGAGCAGCAGCTGGGTCAGACGTTGCGAGGAACTCGTATGTGGCGACATGATTGACACCTCCCGTGCGTGGCGAGCATCAGTTGCGCGGGAATTACTGTCAAGCTCCGTGCTCTGCGGCACCAATCAACCGCCGAGGACAGCGTGTCCATCTCGGCCAGGCACGCAGTACAAGGCCTGGACGCCGAGTTGAGCGCCGACAAGCAGACTACCGATTGCCTCATCCCCCAAATCCCGGGGTGTCCGCCAGGACAGTTGGCCAACCGAATTTGACACCGATTATTCTTTAGCGGTACGTTGTCTCCCGGCTCCGTGCAGCCCGCTGCTTGCGCCTTCCCTGGGAGGTACGGTAAATGCACTCACGTCAGATCATCTGGTCCCTAACCGAACGGCGAATGGATCAGCAATGCAAGCGCTGATCAATCGTATTCGCCTCGGACGGAGGATCAGTTATGCGCACCTACAAAGACGCCAAGGCGATGGCAAAGTCTCTTCGCCACTCCCTGGCTGCCAAAAGCGTTTTACTTTCGCACAGCGAGTGCCTTGAGATCGTCGCGAAGCAGTTTGGCTTCGCTGACTGGAACACTCTCTCGGCAAAGTTGGACGTGGAGTCGCGTCACCTCGCCCGCCCAGAAGATGCTGCGAGCGCCATACGACCAGACATACCGGGTGCAACCCACCACATGTCACGAATCGCGACGCATGAGCAGATATTTTGTTCGTTCTGCGATAAGTCGAAACACGAAGTGCGGAGCCTCATTGAAGGCGGCTGCCGCAACCCGGCGCTATCACAGTGCGTTTTCATCTGCGATGAATGCGTCGCGTTCAGCGCGCAGGTCATTGCTGACACCGTGGGCAGCGCTGCAAGCCCGCAAAATCTGGCCATATTGTAGCTAACGGATAAGACCCATCCCGAAACTGGAGTGGGTCGATATCCTTCAGGTCGCCTATAGCTGAACGGCAAAAAAAATACCTGCCGTGTCGATCCGGCGCGGGCTCGTTCGTCGTATGACTGGAAACCTTAAGGAGCTGCCATGAAATACCTGACCTTCATTCGCCATTCCGAATCCCATCGCCAATCCGGGCCGCCGGCCGCACTAATGGAGGCGATGGGCAAGTTCGTACAGGAGTCCCTTAAGGATGGGAGCCTTGTTGATACCGGCGGTCTGTTGCCGAGCAAGGACGGCGTTCGCGTGCGACTGGCCAACGGCAAGATCACCGTGACGGACGGGCCCTTTACTGAGACCAAGGAAGTTATCGGTGGCTGGGCGATCTTGAGGGCGGACTCGAAGGTGGAAGCCGTCCGAATTGCAACTGAGTTTATGGAGTTGCATCGAAAGTACTGGCCCGGATTCGACGGCGAGTCGGAGGTGCGGCCGATGTTCGACCCCGGCATGGGGCCGTAACGCCCGCGGTTCGTTGTTCAACCGGTCCCCACCCATCCAGCCATAACGGAGGCGGAGACCCGTCTCGGCAACACTGCACGTGGATTCGGCGGATGTTCATGGAGGGGTGTTGCGGGTAGCCCTGTGCAGGTGCGAAATACTGGCGCGAAGAATATCGAGACAAAGGCCGGCCCTTTCATGTCCTGTTCGCTGCCCGTAGCCGGGTTCGCGGTGATCGAGGCTGCAACTTTGGCCGATACCGTAAATTTGGTATCGCAAACGCCCTGTGCCGTAGCACACGGCGTGGTCGAGGTGTGGCCGCTCAACTAGACAGGATGAGCCACCGTAAAGACGACATTTTTCGCTCCATGAATGTAGTCGTGCTGAAGTATTGGCGGCCGGCGGCGAATTCGGTTGCGGCATAGAATGGCTCCAGGAGATACACGGCAACCGCTTGTCGCCAAATAACAAGGGAATCCAAGTCAAATGCTTACGCCGCTGAGCCGCACTTCGGAGGTGAATCGCACATGGAACAGATAGGGACGATTTCCGGCCTAATGCGATACCCGGTGAAATCGATGCTCGGCGAGGCCGTTCTAAAGGCAGACGTCACGGAGCGCGGCATCGAAGGTGACCGCACGCATGCCATCTTCGATGTCGAGAGCGGCAAGGTCGCCAGTGCAAAGAGGCCCTGGCGTTGGCGCGCGTTGCTAAAATGCACTGCGCATACTTTGGCGACGGCAAACGGCGTACCGGGCAAATCCGGTCTCCAGCTCCGCTTCCCAGACGGCAGCACTATCACCGAACACGACGCGCACGTCGATGAGGTGTTGTCGAATTTCCTGCAGCGCAAAGTGAGACTGGTCTCAAGAGCGCCGGAGAATGCCGAAATCGAGCGGTCGCAGCCGGAGGAAGTTCTGACACACGGAAACGCTACGGATGTCGCATTTCAAGTGGGTCGACTCGGCAGGGCATCCCCGGCGGGTACGTTCTTCGACTACGCGCCGATTCACCTGGCAACGTCCTCGACCCTCCAGCAGATCAGCGCGACGGCGGGCGTCGTGATCGAGCCACTTCGCTACCGGATGAATGTGGTCATCCAAACACCGATTTTGCCGGCGTTTGCTGAGAACGACTGGGTTGGGCGAATTTTGCGGCTGGGCCGAACGGTAAGGCTCCAGATCCTCGTGCCGACACCCAGGTGCGCCGTCCCCACGTTGCCACACGGTGAGCTGCCCGACCGGCCGGAAGCACTGCGGACGGTCGTGAAGCTGAACCGGGTTTCGATTCCAGATCTCGGCAAGCTCCCTTGTGTCGGCGCATACGCGCGGGTGATCGCGGTCGGACAGGTTGAATGCGGCGACCCGATCGCACTATTACCGCCGGACTGAGGCTGGATGCGTGGGCAACATTGGCGCTAACGAATGACAGTTTTGTACTACGGCCGACTAGTATGCGAAGTCAGAATCGGCAATTTATCGGAGACGACGCGTGAGCGGTGCAAACATTAGAGACGCGAACGTTTCGGAGATCGGGCAGTTGGCAAAGATGTGGTTCGACGGCTGGCAAGACGCTCATGCTCGAATCGTACCTGTGGAACTTGCCCGACTGCGTACGTTGCAAAGCTTTGAGGAAAGACTTCGAGCGGCTTCGACAGGTGTGCGCGTAGCGGAAGTAGTGGGTGCACCTGTCGGCTTTTACCTTCTGAAGGGCGCCGAGCTGTATCAATTTTATGTTTCTTCCAATGCGCAAGGTTCCGGCATTGCCGCGGTTCTGATGGCCGATGCTGAAGCGGGCCTCGGCAAAAGGGGTGTCCACACCGCTTGGCTCGCGTGTGCTATTGGCAATGATCGTGCCGCCAGGTTTTACGAAAAGTGTGGTTGGTTAAGAACCGGGACGGTGACCGACGATGTAGAAGTACCGGGGGGGACATTTGCGCTCGAAGTCTGGCGCTACGAGAAATCACTGCGGTAATCCGTTGCGTTTGCCGCGCCGACATTGAGTCGCGTCGAAAAACCCCGCCTCACCCGTCAGAAGTCGCCTGGAAGCGGACCCAGCAATCCCCAAGATTGGCTATCCTTCTAACGACTGCCGATGCGCCTCCAAATCGAGCCCAATTGTTGAAGTTCGATCGGGGCCATTTTTAGTGTCGGCCGAGGGATGCGAAAATAACTACAATAACTCTTAAGTTTTTTCCTGCGCGCGTGGGCGCGGATCGGAACGCGTTTCTTTTGTTCACAGCCTTAGTCTGGGTGGCTGTGCTGTCGGGCTTCGGCACCGACAGCTTCAACCACTTGAGCAAGTACGGCCTAGACTATCCGTTGATCGTCCACTTTCATGCAGTCGCCTTCGTTGGCTACTTGGCTTTATTCACGGTGCAGGTCGCGCTGATCCGAAATGCGCGGGTAGACATCCATCGTAAGCTGGGTAAAGCAGGCGCGGTACTCGCATCGATCATGGTTGTGCTCGGTCCCGCAACCGCAGTGGTCGTCAATGCCGGCCGCTTTACGGCGACCGGTAGGACGCCGGAATTTCTAGCCGTCCAACTCACCGACATTCTGGCGTTCACTGGTTTAACAGCGGCAGGACTGTTGCTGCGCGCGCGTCCAGCGGCGCATAAGCGTCTCATGTTGATGGGCCTCATTTATATCAGCGATGCCGGTTTCGCCCGGCTTCTAAACGGCGCCGTAGCCGCTCCCCTTGCCCTCGGTGAATGGGGTGAACTTTATTTGGGGAGCGATCTCCTGATGTTCGCGCTCGGCGTCTACGATTTGGCCACGCGCGCTAGATTGCACCCCGCGTATATTGCGGGCGTTGCCTGGATGATTGCTCTCCAAACCACCGCATTAGTACTGCTCGGCAACCCAACCTGGAAAGCTCTCTCGTTGCATCTGATCGGCCACTAAGGGCGAACTCGAACTGCCGCCATTTTCACGACCCGCCGGCAGATTTGCGAAATTCGTAGGACGGTGGCGCTGGCGACGTACCGAATACCCGCCGCCCAAGGGAGCATGGTGATGAAGATAGGTTTTCCGATTCTTCTACTGATCGCTGCATGCATGGGCGGATCCTATGCATCAACCGTGGACGGTCCTACCTCAGTGGTCAGAGTGCAACGCGCGGAGTCAAACGCCGCGATCAAAGCTCACGATGCCGTTCGTCTGCGCAAACTCTTTGACGATGATTATCACGGAATTCAAGGAACATCCGGCGCCCTCGATAGCGGCGGGGACACCACCGCTCGCAGCTACGCCGACGAGGAATTCAAGGATCCGACATTCGTTACGTATCGACGCACACCGACGTCCATCGTCACCGCTCGATCACGGAAGCGGGTTGCAGAATCGGGGCACTGGGAAGGCATCTGGCGAAAGTCTGATGGAATCATGCGAAAGACAGGTGTGTATCTTGCAATGTGGATTCCGTCGAGAGGCACTTGGCGCCTGAAATCAGAAGCCTTTGTGACATTGGCATGTACCGGTAGCACGGCTTGCGATAAAGCAGGTTAGCAGAGACCTGCGCTCGGAAAGCCGACGTTCGCGATAGGCAACATCGGATCAATACCCGTCGGACCTCACACCGCGAGCGCCGGGCCCGTCGCGCAGATCCTCTACTTCATCGTTGACGCTGAACCTCGAGCGATTCGTCGAGCGTAGAGGCAACAATTGACTAGCAGCAGGGATGGGATGCCTGGTATCAACCAACTGACGATTTGGAACTTGATTGGGTTTCGCAGCAGTGCCGGGTTGTGCACGTAGTTATATATTCCGCCCACAAGCGCACTACCCGCCAGCAACAGAGTTACGGCGTAGAGCGGATACTTCGACAGAGGTGATGAACGCCACATAAGCACCGCGGACGACACGCATAGCACCGTCATTACGATCCTTCAGCCCTTCCGCTTGCGCGCGGTCCCGCAACGTTCAAAACCTCAATTGCGTTTTCAAGGAACTTCTGCACGTATAGATTCCCGGTGCGCGTCTCTAACCAGCCTCTAGGCACAAACTCACTGAGTGAAATATCGCCGGTTCAATAGCGCCCCGACTTTCGAGTAGAGTGCTTCCAACTGCTCTTTTGTCGTCTCCAAGAACTTCTTAAGGGCCGGGTCGGTTTCCATCCCCACCATCACTCCCGTCAAATGACGTTGCTCGTTGAGTGAATCGTAAAACATGAGTAGCGCCTCCCGCTCGAACTTGGCGCCGCTCTTCCCAACGAGCGGGGCGAAGTCCTTGGCGAAATCTGCGCCAATGGCTTTACGCTCTTTGCTCTCAATCTCGGACATTGCTTCCACGTCGATGCGCATGTCGGGATATTCTTTGGATAGCCTTCGCATGGTGTCGGCCAACTGCTCGTAATAGGTGACCAGCTCATGGGTGAACTTCCCCATTTCTTCAGGTTTGTCCTTAAACATCAAGATCCACTTTAGCTTGGGAATCCCATCGGCCTCCTGGTAGAGCAGGCTGTAGCCGATGGACAGCTGCGCGCGCGGCGCGTTCTTCTCCGGGGCGGGATTTCTGTTATCGCTCAAGTGGCTACAAGCCCCGAGCGTCAGCAACACTGCTGTCGCGACGAAGCGAAGTAGCCTAGCTCGCCGGGGCGCAGCCAGCGCTTCAATGGATTCTTTCATGATTGTTGGACGAGTGACGACATGAGTTTACTGTGGCGGCTTTAACCGGGCGTACTAATTCACTATACGCGCATCCAAGTTGCCTAAGCGGCGCATGACAACCCCGGCATAAACCCCTACGTTCTCCAACACCTGGCCTCAGAGCCGGAATCGCCCGAGGGAGACCCTCACGAGGCCTTACGAAAAGATCACACGCCGGCGATTTTGCTGTATTCGCAATGCGACTTTATTGATTGGAGCGGCGCCTTGGACTATCGCAAGACGATGCCCAACTTGAAGACGTATTACATTCGAGCAACCCGAATTGATGCGCCGGATCATGGCCGCATTCCTGCTCGATAGACCTGACGTAATTCCGCCTTATACCAGCGATGCCGATCCTCGTACCGCTGCAACTAATTAATCACACCGGTTAAGCATGAACGATTCAGCGATAGCATCCGCTGCCAAAGCCATGCAAGATCTCGCGATCTTTTTCCCGGTCTTGATCGTTAGCTCCGGAATAGTTGAAAGGCTAATCGTGCGCGGTGGCGACCCAGTCTTGCCATCGCCAACTCCGATTGCTACCGTCTTGCGCGACTCTTTTGTTCAGCAAACCGAAGTCGCAGGCCATGCCTGCCCGATCCAGCCATCAAAGATCGTGCTCACCGATATAAATCGCGGTACCGTTTTTAAAAACCACCAAGCTTCAGCGTGCAAGCTTCAGAACGTGATTTCCTGTACGTCCTGTAACACTTTGTGCGCTGCAATCATGTCGAGACGGGCATCCTGGACTTCGCGGCTCGGTATTTGGGCAAGGTAGTCCGCACATTTCGCCACACGAGCAGCTACATTCCAGTGTTTCTCGCTTGCGTCGTCTGCGAGTATACCCACAAGCTTATCGAGCTCCTTGCGCACAACGGAAGCTGTATCAGCGTAACCTCTTGTTTCAGGCGATGTGCGTACAGACACGTGCTGGCTGAGTAGTTTCCTAGATGCTTCCAATAGGGCTAGCTCGGCCTTAATCCGCAGGACGGCGCTCATCTTGGTCATATTGCCAGTTAATCCTAAGCAGCCCCACGGGTCTTTGATGCAGTTCGCAGGATGCAACTTCGCATCCGAGACGAACGTTTTGTGTTCCAGCAGCGACATAACTCTCGAGATAACCTACTTACTTTGGAGCGAGTCCCGCGCACGCTCATTCAATTCATTGAAATTGGCGACCAATTTGTCGCAAGCATCCTGTTTCGATTCACACAGGATATTCATGCTCATGGTCACGTTGCCGCCGCTTTCCTGCACAGCGGTTCTCTTAACCGCTGATGGATACGCGGGATCACCCTCTGTCGCGAACGACCATAAGGTGTAGTGACTCCTATCTTCAGCAATGATCCATCCGCCCTCCTCCCGAAAGATCACCTCCGGTTTCGAGTGCAAATCTGCAAGAGCTGCCGCAACTGATGGGTAGCCGATGCCCGACGGCTGTCCCACACCTTTTACCGGATACCTGATCACCAATTCACCGCTTGTGTGGCTGATGCCGCTGGGAACCAGCGGAATGAATAGACGAACCTCATTGCTGCCCGCTGGCACAACGAAACTCTGCGTCAGCATCACGGTACCTTTGCCGCGATCCACAGATAGACTCTGCTGTTTCTTATCAGTCAACAGATTCTTATCCGTCTCGTCTTGAATGACCAGAAGGATTGACCCCTTGTCCGCGATCGACAACTGATATGAAACTGCGACCTTGAACTCCACCGTTTGCCCAACGGTTATAGGTGCGCCAGGCGCCGGCGAGGCCGATTCCAGCTTGATCGAATACCCGTTTCCTGACCCGTTCACAAATGCCCACGGCATAGGCGCTTGATCTGCGGTTGCCAAGGAACCGAGAGCCAGAAGAACCGCTGCTAGTGGAACCCGAATCCTCATGTCTTCTCCTTAAGCCGCCGTCCCCGTGCCACGCTTGCTTGATTTAATTCGATTGCCACAATGCGGGCACACCCACTCGCCTAACAGCACCAAAGACCGTAATAGTGAAACCCGCCGCATGGACATCGGCGTCTGGCAGTGCGTGCAATGACTTGATTTCTTGGCCACAGAGGGCCAGCGACGCAGACCCACCACAACCACAGCGAGGACGGCAAAAGCGACAATTTGAGCAAGATATAGCCAAACCATCCCATCCATGACGTGTGCCCTCCCTGCAATCTTGACCGCATTCTAGCCGCCAAAGCCAGTCAACGCGAAGATGGCTATGCGGCCGCCGATCGCTTCAAGGGTCTTCGCCCGCCGGCCACCAATTGCACGGTAACCCCGACTCGCGCCAGCATCTTGAGCAAATATTCGAGCGACAACCGCGACAAATCACCGCGCACAATCTTCGATATAGTCGGTTGCGGTACCCCAAAAGCCGCTGCCGCCTTAGCTTGCGTCAGTCCTTTTCTTTCAATGTATCGCTCGATTTCCACCGCCAACGTCACCCGCGCCTGAAGCGCAGCGGCCTCAGCTTTAGAAAAGCCCAAATCCGAAAAGACGTTCTTACTCATAACTTCCTCCGACAAGCATCGGATACCGCCGACGCGCTAATTCAATATCAGTCTGCGGTGTCTCAATGCTTTGCTTCGATTTTTTGTGAAACGCGTGCAACACATAGATCCGAGTTCCGATTGAGGCCACATAGATCACCCGATACGCCTCCTTGTTATCGGCTATTCGAATTTCCTGCACGCCGCGGCCCACCTGCGGCAAACTCTTGCCGTGCTTAGCGTCCGCGCCCAGCTGCACCCACGTCAGTTCCCGGCCCAGCTTAAGGCGTGCGCCTCGTGGGAACCTTCCAACCACGGCACGCGCATCCCCCAAACCAGCGAACTTCTTTCACAAATGCATTATAGTATTTATGCTATATTGATCGCAAGAAAGACCTTCGGATAGGCAAGCATGTGGTCCGCGCTAGCCAAGCTATTGTTTCTAATCGCCTGCATCAGCCTCTCCGGCTGCCTGTTGAACGCCGTTCATCCGATCAAACACGACCGTCCCCATAACCCCGACTCTAATCATTCGATCGTCGTCATCGGTGTCGGCCTCGATGTCCCGTGGCCCTATAAGGAATTCTCCGCCGTCCTGGATGAGTATTCTTTGAAGAAGAAGGATCTCACTGGCAATTGCTTTCGCTACAATCGCATCGAGGCGACCCGCCCATCCACCGCTGCCCCCGTGAGCTACTTTGTCTTCGAAGTTCCCGCATCCGCTTACGTTTACGGCGGCGGAAACATAAACGCGCGACTACCGGCTTCACCGAATGCCTCAGGCTTCATCGCACCCGCGGGCAAAACAGTCTATTTTGCGGACTATGTTTTCGTAGGCAACGAATCCGTCGAACAGCGACGCAACCTGGAGGCAGCACGCGAAGCGACAAAACGCCTCCTTCCCTATGGCGCCACCTTAGAACCCGCTGAAGCCATCACACCCCCGCACGGGCACATGTTTCTCTGCACTCCTTGATAGGTTTCCTGCAACTAGGGGTTTTTGGATCCGCCAGATCGGTTTCATTCCGATTCCCCTTACTCCTTTTTATATCTGCTTGCCCTTTCTTCATCTGCCTTTCCTGTACGAGCTTCGATTGGGCCATCATCGGCAGCGCGCGTCGGACGATCAAAGCATTCTCTGCAATTGGCTTTCGGCGGCATAAACAGGTCCATCGATCGACTTGG
>Ga0182024_10023204_pt1 | contig 11134 bp, 10 predicted proteins | sample P32metaG_FD_120480 | JGI IMG/M metagenome (GOLD analysis project Ga0182024, IMG submission 120480) | Permafrost microbial communities from Stordalen Mire, Sweden - P3-2 metaG (Illumina Assembly) | ecosystem: Environmental > Terrestrial > Soil > Wetlands > Permafrost | place: Sweden: Stordalen... | reverse complement strand
GCACGAAAAACTTGCGACATGGCGTCAGGTCGGCCGCGATTGATATCGTCACTTTGACCGTTGTGTCTGTCAGCAAGAATTTGCTCAATCGCCCACTTGCGCTCATGTTCGTAGCCGTAGCCGAGTGCCGGCAGCGAGCTATTAGGGTCGCCATAGAAAAGATAGTGGCTGAGGCAATATATCGCGTCGGCCCGCTGAGAAGGCCCCGTCAGTCCTGAGATGTAGTAGTCGCGTCCTTTCAGCCAGACTTCGCATTTAATACCGGGCGGAATTACCTGAAATATTCGCCGAACAGCCTCGACGCTGTCTTCATCACCAACGATTGCTGGCCCTTTGCGCAGCGCCACCACATTATTTGTTGTGGGCCGCCGAATATGTGTCACGACCGCCTGCTTGCGCTCAGTTAGACGTCCGACGTGCGCTTTGAGTTGGTGGAAGTCGTGATGCGAATTGGACCATGAGTTCAGTACATCGACAAAAAGTTCCAGGGCTTTTGTCGGCGACAGTTCGCAACGCTCGGATTCCACTTCAAGAGTCGATTGATCTAGCCAGGCGAATCCAAGTTGCAACGGCAGCCGCAAGCCTTGACCGTTTGAGCCATCGCCTGGGTGCGGAAATACCTCGAGCGTCCCCTTAGCGATCTTGAAGTCATGCGCCTTCAATAAGTTAGTCAGTTGATTGCGCAAATCTTTGGAGCTGATGGGCTCGTCGAAGAATATATACAAATGCCATCCGCCGGAGAAGCTCGATCGATAAACCATAGTTCGCACGATGCCGGCCTCGGCAAGAGCTTTGCGCAGCCGATCGATCGAGTCCTGGTTGTGATATTTGCTGCCGGCGTCGATGTCCAGGACGGCATACCGAGTAGCGCGGCCGGCTCTGCATCCGACGATATATCGAGGATGGGCGCATGATATAGACTTGAGAATCTCTGTGTCGCTGAGGTTCCAACTGTCGTCAGCTGAGAACCAGCTTCCACCGGAGAGCGGTTTGCATATATACGAATAGCGATGAAAGAGCGCCAGAAATTCTGAGGCAATCGGCATCCATTCCGCTGGAAAGAATTTTTTGCGATCAAATCTGGACGCTTGTCGATCAGACAGCGCCGCAACAGGGACTCCGGACATAGGACTTCTCGCTTTCTAATTTCGAGATAAGTTGACGTAGCCGAATCAATCGCTTATTCTTTGTGCATCCAGGGGATCTGCCAAGAAACCTGACTACAACTGAATAAACGAGATCCGCAAAGGTCTCAAGAAGGCACTACTGACAGGTGGTGCCTTTTGTTAGACGCACTTATCGCGCGTCAAAAATATCTAAGTCGACCTCCTTTCCGAGACGGAACAGATACTTGACGAGAAGGTCAATGCTGAACTTGCTGACGCGCATACCGTAGATCTCGGAGATCCTTGGTTGTTTGACGCCTAGCTTCTCAGCTGCCTCCTGCTGGGTCCAATTCTTGTTGTTTAGTTCGGTAACCAGGACCGTTAGAAGCTTCGTCCGCAGCAATAGCGCGGCACCTTTCTCATCGCCGTAGCCATGCTGCTTGAAGAATTTCCAGTAGTCGGACCTATCGTAAACGACCATCCATCAGCCTTTTCAGCAGTAGAAATCCAGGGAAATTGGTTATACGAAATCACGTAAATGGGCTTGGCGGACCACGGGAATCGTCTTGAGTGCCAGTGCAGCCAGGCACCAGCGCGGTTTCTGGATGTGACAACTCCGTAGCCAACAGCCGTAGAGGTGGGATTGTTTTCTCTTGACACGCGTCATGTACCAGCACAAGCGGTGCCAAGGGTGCAGCGGAAAAGTCTACGCGCGGCGTGTCTGGACAAGAATCCTCTCGATCGGCAATATTGAGGTCCGAATCGGCTTCACCTTGTGAGTGTTGCATTGATGGACCCTGCCTGAGTTGCCTTCGTACAGAGGCTAAAAATTCGCTTGCACTGACAGCGTATTTCTTGAGATCAGTGAGGAAGAGTGCCAACGCACTGTCAAGCGAGATTTCATCCCTGCGAACAAGCGGCTGCAGCGAGTCGTTGAACCAGACGAATCCATGCTGCAAAGGCAGAGGCATGGGATTAGCAGATGAGTGCACGACTATGCCGTCGTCGCCTACAGTAAATCCGGCAGCAGCTACCCACTGCTCGAGCAATTGAGCGACTTCGTCTGTGTCCATACATTCATCGAAAAATATATAGAGATACCAGTCATCAATGATTCGATAATGTCGTGCGTTAGCGGATGTGGACTTCAGCGAACGGATTAGGTTAGCGACTCCAGACTTGCTGCGATATTGGCTTGCGTGAGGAATCTCGATGACCACAAAACGAGTCTTTGCGTCGAACCGACAGGCGCGGACGAGCAACGGCTTTGTTTGTATTGAATCGATGATCTCGGTATCGGAAAGATGGTGATACCGGCTCATCTGGCGCCAACAAGGGCCATCAGGTTGCTTCACCAAGCTGTCATTTCGATTGGGAAATAGAGAACAAAAGGTAGCAGCCAGATTATCGAAGTTATTGTCGATTGGAAGTGTGGACGAAAACGGTCCAGTAGTAGCTCTGTTAATAGCTCTACGCTCTTTCTAGTATTGAATGCGGTGCCATGAGTCCGCTGTGTGTATGGTTGAACTAACGAAGTAACCGGATCGATCGTTATCTTTCTAGGAGCACCACTTGCGGTGTCGAGAGATCCGATCTGGGCTGATCCTAAGGCCGATGGGGAAATTGATCAAGCTCTTTTTCGCCGATCTAGGTGGCATTTCCGGCATTTGCCCAGACTGTCTGGACAAAATATACACCACATGTCTAGACAACGCAATATGTAATCATCAGATGCATATGCATTTGTCTAGACCGACTAGAAAGTCTAGACAAATTCTAACCCGCGGCACCAGCGGTGGTTGCACGGAGAATGCCAAATTTGTTCCGCGCGGAGAGCATGGACAGTCTAGACAGCAACAAGCGGTCAGTCTAGACAGCCCGGATGTCAGGACGGCGGACATTATCAGCGCCTCTTCCGAGCGTCAGCATAAAGCACCGCATACACCACCATTTAAATATTATCTGTATATCCAGCATGCGAAGAAGTTGCGAGTCTAGACAAAGTGGTCACCAAATATGATGCGCGTCCAGGCATTTTTCAATATAATGAATCAGCCACCGCAGGTTACTTGATGCATAGTCAAACAAATAAAGTGCTCGACACCACGAACCAGAATCCTGTCCAGTCTGTCCAGGCAACCCTACAAGAAGGTACCTGGATGTTTCTACAGGACGCCACGGAAGCAACGGGCTTATCTGAGAAGACCTTACGCCGATATATAAAGAAGCAAACAGTCAAGTCGCGACGTTTGGGAAAACAATCCAACTCGCCTCTGCAGGTATGGATAACTGCCGACGTGCTCAAGGAGGCGGCCGAAGACGAGAGCTTTGATGCCGAACCTGATGTTCTAGATGCAGAATCGGAAGAAGTCGAAACCACCGGCGCCATAGATGAAGAAAAACGTCAGGCAAAAGCTGACGAAACACAGGCATTGTCAGACCAATTTCGCGGCGAGATCGATCGAATTCTAAAAACGCTGACAGAACAATTTGTGGAGAAACTGGATCAGCAGAGAGAAGCAAATTTTATGCTTCGCAATGAACTACAGCAGAAAGAAGTTCAACTCCGCTTGTTACCGGACCTACAAAAGCAATTCGAAGAAAAAGAGAAGTTGGCAGATTTTGAAGCCAACGCTCTTCGCAAACAAATCGACCAGTTAAAGCTCGAGAACGACGCGTTGCGTGCAGAGCGCGAGGCACAGGCAGCAGAACAGAAAAGATCGTGGTGGCAACGCTGGTTCACTAGCGGGCCTCAGTAGGTTGTCTAGACAGTCCACGCTCGAAAAAATGCAACACATCCCTATCGTCTCGACTCCCAAGAACGCTGGCAATAGCGTGGCAATGAGTCATTCCGACACTATCCATAGTGTCTTTGGGAGCCAAGACGATAGGGATGATGCAACATAACCTAACTTATCAGACAATCCGAATGCGCGCGCAAGCGCGCACGCAAGTCGGCTTGCCGACGGCGCCGGTGCCACCTGGCACCGGTTCACATATCAGCATGATTCGAATGCGCGCTAGCGCACGCAAGTCGCATCAAGCGACTGCGCCGGCGGGACCTCCCGCCGGTTCACCTATCAGACTCATGACTAGGCCACGAGTAAAACAACAGCATTGGGTACCACGGCTCTATTTAAGAGGCTGGAGCGATAGCAAAGACAAGATTTGGTGCTTCAGCAAGAACGACCAAACGATATCTAATCCCAATATCACAAATGTTGCTGGCGGCAGGTGGTTCAACGATCTTCGTCAGACTCTTGATCCGACAAATCCCGAACTGTTTCAGGGAGTAGAAAGACTGCTCGCTCGAATTGAAGGGATGTGCGCGCCCATAATCAGAGCACTGCGAGAGGAATCCGAAAAATATTTTTTGGCCCATCCAGATCTGCCTTTCGACAGGACGAACCTGCTATCACCAAAAGGGCGTGGGGTGCTGGCGGATTTCATGGCTCTTCAGTATCTGCGCACCGATGAAAGGCGCGGATTCATTCGGCAATCAATTAACAAGATTCTGCAGATGGGCATGGAAGAGTCAATGCCGATTGCCCTGCCAAATATCGATCCGAAGAAATTCACAATCAAAGCCACGGAAGAAGAGATCAAACGGCAGCACTTACAACAGCTGCTGAAATTCCACGAATACTCCCAGTATTTTCTCAATAGGTACTGGATGTACGGTATTAACTTGCACGACACGTCATTCGTCACATCGGATAATCCCGTAGTAAGATTTGGCAAGAGGTTGCACCGGGCAATCCCTTGCGACGGACTCGATTCGCCAGCCATGCGGCTTTTGTTTCCTATATCTCCTCGTTTGATAATCATCATGTACGATCGACAACACTTTTCAGAACTAGCCTCGTGGGATGGGGGATTGGACTTCGTGACCGAAGAGGCAGTTGGAGTCTACAATAGACTGCAGCTAAAACAGTGCAGCAGGCATATATACTCGGCAAATAGTGAGTTCGAATTTGCCTCAACCTTCTGTAGAAAGAACCCAGCAGTTTGTTCACCGGAGTGGAAAAGCTTTGAGCCCCAGGGCCCTTACGTCGATAAGATGATCTCGGCAATGGTGACAGCGGCGCACGAATATAATGCTGAACGGAGCGATTAGACGTCAAAGAGTTGCGTCAAATCGGAGGATAACGGAGGCGCTCGCCTTTCTTATTTTGACACTACATAGCTAGAAACGCATGCGCCAGGTTCAACCGCTGTTCATGTTTTTCAACTGATCAGTGCGTGACTCCTGCCTCTTGGTCAAAGAGCGAGAAACCGTTTTTTGTGTTTCAATCAACGTCTCGGCTCCAAAGGCACCATTGATAGTATCGGAATGGCCAGTATGCAGATCCAAGGGTGGGTGAGACAACGGGCAATATGTTTCAATTCAACGAATGTTTTCTACCAGTGTTCTCTCAACCGATTTCGTCGCGGCTGGTCGTTTGGTTGAAGAAAGCCGCTGTCGATAGATGTCTCAGCAATTCGACCTGGACCAGCGAATCTCAACTTCGCCGCTTTAAGCCGACGAGGATACGGCTGCATATTAACTATTTGTGATGGAAGCGCCGAAATACTTAAAGTCAGCAGTGACACGACCTTCTTTGCAACCAGCTGTGCAGGACATGAATAGCCGCATTGTCATGTCAGGGACAAGCTGCGCATAATGTCATAGGTAGACTAGGTAAGGAACGGATTTATGCGGACGATCTCACCCCCTCTTCAAGCCATACACACGCTGTCGGCTTTGCTGGCTCAACCAGAAATTGAGATTGAGGCCATGGTGAAAAAGGTCGCATCAATTCCAGTATCGCGGAGCTTAATTGATGTCTTAGATGAGCAGGCGAAGGCGCAGGACTGGAACATCATTGCATCCTTGATATCGTTGTTTCGCCATCAGCGGGCACTCAAAGATCAGCCGCTTACAAGTTCACCTTACCTGGACCAGATCCTTACATGGGTGAAGGCCACCTATCAGAGAGAACACTCTGAGCAGCCAGAAGAAGGAAAGCTAACGATCTTAAGAAATCTACTCCAGCAGGCGCTTTCAGCTAAGTTTCCGCTCGGACGAATGTTGAAAACAAATGATCTACAGACGTTTAACGAACGGAATTTCACGCGAATACGCATCGTATCCGACATGAGACCTGTTTTTGAGTCTGATGAACAAGTCTCAGAACCCATTGGTGCAGTTGTCGTCCACACCATGAACATCGTCTTTCAAAAACAACTAACTGGCTTGTATGAGGACATTTTTGTAGTATTGGACACTGAAGAACTGCAGGAACTGAAATTTTGCATAGATCGTGCGATTGAAAAAAGCGAATTTCTTGAGAGAGCCCTTGAAGCATTTGAAACGGAAAGTCAGAAGGTGGAGGGTCAAGAATGAGCGATGTCCTATTTGCTGAACGCACCATCGGTTTTGATCCATTCGGAACCATGAGCAAAATGGAGGGCGAAATACCATTAGCGAATCCGCCTGCCGCCATGTCAGAAGATGCAGACACATCTAACGATGAGGACACGATTTTGAGATGGGCACAAGCATGCGACGTGGTCGCCGGTCCATTTTATAGAACACTTCACCAGACCCTGTACCAACACAACACCGAAGGAACCGCTGTCTGCGTAGAACCAAAGATCAGTAGAATTTTGGGTTCTCCAGAAAAGGCAGTCGATCTTCAGTCTCAAGCAATTCGCAACTGGTCGCTTCTCAACCAAATTATTCTAAAGTCCAGCCGGTTGCATCATTTCAGTTTCATCCTTGAACCAATCGAAGAATCAAGAGAGTCGGTATTTGAAGAACGAAATCGAGTCCTAGATGCACTCGATGCAATTGAAGAGGGACATGAAGATCCCTCACTAATGGCTGAGTTGCAGCGCCTGAATACGAAGATTGACGACTTTCGGCAAAAGGATTATGAAAGCGGCCAACAAGAACCTCCGATCCACCTTATTGAGTCATTGTCTGCGACAAATGAAGAGCTTCTGAAGGTTTTTTCCAGAATCATGAATCGGTTGAAGGGTCTTGATGGCAAAGGTGATAAGGCAACTTAAGCCTCGGAAATTTACCGATTACAGCCACTATAAGCCCTTCTTGCGCTTAGAGTTTTTATACGCTTGCGTGTATTGTGACTCATATGAGAGTGAACTCGGAGGCGAAGACAATTTCGAAGTTGAACATTATGTTCCACAGTCAAAATGCCCAATGCTGAAATGCATATACGAAAATCTTTTCTATTCATGCAGCATTTGTAACGGCCCAGCGGCAAAGTGGGGTTATTGGCCGACGAAGGCACAGAGGGAAAAGGGACGCTTTATCCTAAATCCTTGTAGACATGACATTGAATTGGAAATTGATAAATCGTCCCCGAAATGGAAAGGTATCACAGATACAGGAAAGTGGAATGTCCAAAGGTTCCACCTGGACTCTGACACTCTAGTGAGCATTCGACTTAAGCGTCAACACGCACCACTAGCCAGTGCCCAAACGAATGCTGCAAATATTGCCAGAATTCTACGGACTTTTGGAAATCACCTGACAGATCAAGAAAGAGCTGATCTTTTACGCCTAAGACGAGTTCTGGAGGCGATCAATTTGGACAATAGACGTCTTAACTCCCGGCGCACTTAGAGGGCGCGAGTTTAGTCGCTCTCACTTTACTAAAGGTTCTTTTGACAGCGGCACTGCTTGCAAATGATGCTGAGTGTCAGAGAATGTTTTTTATGTTTCGTTTTGACGTGCTCTCAGCTGGGGAGCCTATTTACTGCTTTGCCGGTGGCGAAACAGCATGAGAAAGAGACCGAGAAGAAGCAGCAAATTTCCTGTCGCAGCGCTACTCACGGCTATTGTGAGAGTTCGCTTACCGTCCGCCTGTGGAGTAGTCACAAGCCGCCAATCCTCCTCAGCTAGCTGGCGCAACAGTTCCTGAAACTGATCGGCATACCCACGAACCTCCTTGTACATTTGACGGGCCTTACTCTCTGCGTGCGGCGTCTCGATGGATGAATCAGCCATCGCTTTGGCCTCTCTCAAAGTGTTAACTGCCCGATCAAGCAGCGTGGACATATCGTCAATCTTCTGGTGTCTATCCGGTCCTGCGAGCGATTTCAATTCGGCCATCTGATCGGTCAGAGCTTTGAGATTCTGCTCAAATTTAGCAAGGAACAGATCGCTCTTGGTAATGCTGTAGCCGCCGATTGCAACACTTGCATCGTAAAAGGACTTACTAAACGCATTACACTTCGCGATTATTTGACCAGCACGATCCCGCTTCCGCTCGGCGCGAACATAAACAGTAAGCAACCTCAGTACGATGCACCACGAGAAGAGATTGAAGATAATCGCTAATAGAAACACAAGCGCCTCATTCGATAAACTCGTCACATTTTCGGTGGTTCGCAGGTTTCGCCGGCAGAGTTACCCGGTGCCACCACATACAGTGAAACCTTGAAATTAGGAGACTGCGGCGATGATTTCACTTTTTCCTCATGATGATCACAGCATAGTCCCAACGAAGGCCATTAGAAGCCCAAACCGCCAAAAATCGACGCTTAACGCACAATGCTGATGGCGCCACTCGGGACAATCGTACCGATACAGGACAAGTCGTTACACCACGCCATAAATACAGCACGCCACCATAATCAAAAGTGACATCTGAGTCCAGCTGGCTTTCGTCTTCTGCATTGCGAACGCCTCCTGGCGTGCCGCCTGGTTCAGGGTGCTACACTCAACATTATGGCACCGGCGGTCCAGGACGTCATGCGTCAGCTAATCTGCGATATGTTTCATTTCATTTTTCCGAGTCTGATGCCGGCTATTGGATGATTTGGCACGATGGACAGAATCATTCAGTTCTGCTGATGTACGGGCACTTTATGATCGGAGAGCCACACCGAGCTTATGCAGGCCGGCGCATTTTTAGTTCATCTGAGCGAGAGGCATTCGAACTATACCTGAATACTTTGCCCAAACGCTGAGTGGCTGCCTGATCGGTGGGTAGTCAAGGGGCTTAGGAGTACTTTTCCTGTTTATGTGTCGATGATCATGGTCACAACGCTTGACTAGCGGTGCCCTGTATTCTGATGGGCTGGATTGATCTCTTGGAGGGTGTATGAAATCAACTTGGATCGTTAGCGCGCTCGCCGCTGTTGCGCTCAATTTCCCAGTATCGGCCTACGCCGATGACACCACGCCAGCGCCAGAAGCGCCAGTTGCCGTACCCCACCATGTCGTGCGCCATCATCCAGCATCGTCAGCCATTGCCGTCTCTGCTAACCCTGGAGACATCGGTGATAAATGGGCTGGTACTTATAGCAGCAACGAAATCAATTTCGTCACCGTCAAAAGGCTCACTTTTACCCAAGAGAAAGACGGCAGCATCAAGATTCACGGAGCGCTCGTCGGCTTTCCTGACGAGGTTTCCATAGGCGAGGCAACTGCCGAAGCGTATGCGGATCGAAACAACAAGCCAAATCCGGACACGATGGTTGCGTCGTTCTCATCTGAGAAGTACAAGCCGTTGATGGTGATAACGCCTGGTCAGTGGGACGGTACGCATCTTAGGTCGGTTCTCTTTACGTGCTACATGAAGGACGTTGACGGCTCAAAAGTGCATATTAGCGGGCAACTCATGCGAGACAGTGATGGTTCAAACATCCACATCAGCGGTGATTTGAGACGGGATCAAGGAGGTGGCTCCGGTCCTTCAGCTTCGGCAGCCGGTCCGTCGGCGCAGGCTGACGTGGACTTCGGTCCGTATATGGCCGACCTACAACGTCGGATCAAGCGCGCCTGGTTTCCGCCCAAAGGCCATGAAGGCGACCGAGTGGTAGTGCAATTCAGAATCCACAAAGGCGGCGAGCTCTCTAACCTAGCTATATCGCATTCATCAGGACTGGCAATTGCCGACCAGGCAGCCTTGAGTGCAGTTGGAAATGCGTCACCATTCAAACCGCTACCTGCGGGCGCACCGGAGAATTGCGGGGTCCAATTTACGTTCGACTACAATGTGTTTGGCGGCGGCGGACATGGCGTTTTCCTGCAATTCTAAGAAAAGCAGAATGAAACATAAGTGTCGAGCGCAGACGGACCGAACGGCGCAGCGGCCGTTGCGGACATTAATGTGCGCTTGCGCGGGTTCAGTCTTGTAAGATCAATGTTCCATATTTTCCCAACCGTCCAGGGCGTCTAGCATAGAGAACTGGTAACGGTTTCCAGGGTTCAGGGTGTTGCGCCGGCAGAGTTACCTGGTGCCACTACATACAGTGAATCCTGCTGAGCTTTGTCCAGCGTCTGATCTAATTCCTGAGTGGCCGGATTGGTGGCAGTGAGCGGTGCCGACGCTGCACATAGTGATTGGAACTTGCCGGACTCGGAAACAAACAAACAAACAAAGCGCTAAGACGTTAATGCAATCAGCGGAATCTGAAGTCGAGTCATACTTCAGTTTGGCATAATGCCGTGATGTCTATCAACTTCGGCGGTCACTGAACAAAAGAGGCATTTTGTTCAGCGCGCGTTGGTTTTTTCCCAAGATCGGCTAAAATAGTTGAATCAACGCAACTTCGGACGGACGCTGGTTCATGGATGCTTTTTGCTTGAAGATTCAGATAATGGCAGATCATTCGCGTATTCGGTATGAGCAGTCATTCTCCGGAACGACATACGATATGGTTTCGCTGCCGTTGTCTCGCAATGTTGAAGCGGCCTTTGTAACGATGGATAAATACCCAGGTGACAAAAGACTCGGTATTAGTCGGTCGCGCGTAGCGGAAGTTATTCGCGAGTGGCGGAGTCATGCAATTGACGTAATATTGATTGATCATCGAAACGCAACACAAGAAATCACGTTGCCGTCCGGCATTGTTCTGACGCGACGATCGCACTTGCTTCTATTGGCAAAGGCCTTTCAAGAGTGGCATAAGGGAGAAATTGTTCTCGCAGAAGATGATGCACAAGCGCTAAGAGTGTGGATTGGTGATCGCATTCCTTTTGGCATGGATGCTGTCGAAGCAATCAAAGACAT
>Ga0182024_10023202_pt1 | contig 11135 bp, 6 predicted proteins | sample P32metaG_FD_120480 | JGI IMG/M metagenome (GOLD analysis project Ga0182024, IMG submission 120480) | Permafrost microbial communities from Stordalen Mire, Sweden - P3-2 metaG (Illumina Assembly) | ecosystem: Environmental > Terrestrial > Soil > Wetlands > Permafrost | place: Sweden: Stordalen... | reverse complement strand
GAGGAATACAATCCGTTTCAAAGCCCGGAAGCGCCGCCGCCGCCTTCCTATCTGGTTCCCCAGAGCCTCTACAACCGGCGAGGGCCTCCCTTCGCATCGGGCCATGTGCGCGCTGTTTTTGCGATGTCGATGTTGGGAATCTTCGCGCTATTCGACGTGACATGCGTTGGACTGTTTGGCGCTCGGTACGATGTGTTCGATCGCATGGCGCACGGCGAGCATATCGATCATGCCAGGCGGGTTGCCGACGATCAGCGATTGAATAGCGTCGAAGGTGTCAGACCCGTGCTGATCCTTGCCACGGCCGTCGCGTTTACGATGTGGGTTCATCGGGCGTATCGCAATTTGCCCTCGCTGGGTAATCCAGTCCCGGCAGCGTCGCCCGCTTGGGCTGCCGGCAGCTATTTCGTGCCCTTCGCCAACCTGGTCATCCCATGTACGATCATGGCGGAAATCTGGCGCTACAGCGATCCCGCGCAGCTCGGAGTGATTCGCAAATCCAACTCTGCACTTGTTGGTGCCTGGTGGGGCGTCTTTATCGGCCGTGGAATTATCTTCGTGGCGGTCCACTTCCTGGTAGGCGAGATTCCGGCTCACTCGCTCGATGAGCTTAAGACACGCACGCTCTGGGCGATAGCGGCCTACGCGATGGAATTTGCCGCGGCGATCGTGGCGATCCTGTTGGTCCTAACCGTTGACCGAAATCAACAAGCCACGCACGACTTGATCGCCGCTCAACCTCCGAGCGAGCCAACAAGCGACCCTTACTATGGCTGAAGGGCCCAATCCGATTTTGAAGCCCAGTACTCAATTTTAGTTGCGAGGAATTGATCATGCGTTTTTCCATGTCCAACAAGATGCCGTTTTCCGCCATCGCGCTCTTCGCGCTGACGAGCATCTACATCAACGCGGCGAATACCGATGCGGCAACGCTTGCCAACGGCCCGGCGGTGATTCGCTCGGCTCGGAGCGGATCGTGGTCGGATCGCGCTACTTGGGAAGGGGGCCAGGTGCCGGGTGCTGGGGCGCGGGTGATGATTCGTGCCGGAGATCGAGTCGTTTATGACGTGAAATCGTCCGACGCGATTCGAGGCATCAATATCGCCGGAACGCTCAGCTTCGCCACCGATCGCGACACGCGGCTCGACGTCGGGCTGATCAAGATCGAAGCCAGCGACGAATATAGCGAAGAGGGTTTTGATTGCGACGCGCATCTCAAGGCGCCCGACATCAAACAAGAGACGCCCGCGCTGGAAGTCGGCTCGCCGAATGGGCCCGTCGCGCCCGAACATTCGGCCAATATTCGGCTCACGTATTTCGATGGCATGGACCGGCAATCGTGTCCGGCCATCGTTTGCTGCGGCGGACGGATGGATTTTCACGGCGCGCCGCTGAACCACGCCTGGGTGAAGTTCGGCAAAGACGCGGCGGCGCGCGACCAGGAAATCTCGCTTGACGAGCCGGTCACCGGGTGGCGCGTCGGCGATCGGATCATCGTCACGGCGACCAAATACGATGACAGCGAATCGGGAACCCGGCGGCCGGGCCACCGGAATCGAAAAGTGTTCACCGAGGAGCGCACGATCAAAGCCATCGGCGGCGCGCGGCTGACCGTCGATCGGCCGCTAGAGTACGCCCATGCGGGAAGCGGCGAATTCCGCGGCGAGGTGGCCAATCTGAGCCGCAATGTCGTTGTCGAATCGGCCGATCCGGCGCGCGAGCGCGGCCATACGATGTATCATCGCTTCTCCTCCGGCTCGATCAGCTACGCCGAGTTCCGCCATCTCGGCAAGGAGAATGTGCTCGGCCGATATGCGCTCCATTTTCATCTCGTCGGCGACACGATGCGCGGCAGCTCGGTCGTCGGAGCGTCGATCTGGGATAGCGCCAATCGCTGGCTGACGATTCACGGCACGAATTATTTGGTGGTGCGCGATTGCGTCGGCTACGAAAGCGTTGGGCATGGGTTCTTCTTGGAAGACGGCACCGAGGCCTACAACGTTCTCGATCACAATCTGGCCGTTCAGGCTTACACAGGCAAGCCGCTTCCGAAACAGGCCCTTCCCTTCGACGCCAACGAGGGCGCCGGATTCTGGTGGGCCAATAGCCTGAACACGTTCACGCGGAATGTCGCTTGCGAAAACGATCGCTATGGTTTCCGCTTCGAGGCGACCAAGGGGAGCGACTTCAACCCAATGCTGTCGGTGCTACAACCCGACGGCACGCGCAAGAAAACCGACATTCGCACGCTGCCTTTCGTCGCGTTCGATGACAACGAAGCCCATTGCGACGGCTTGTATGGCTTCAATCTGGGTGAAGGCGTCAACCGCGTCGGGCCCGACGTGCGCCATCCATTCGTGATTCGCCGCATGAAGCTGTGGGAGATTCACTACGCCTTCCGGCCCGAGTCGCCGAGCGTGCTGGTCGAAGACATGCAAATCGATCGCTCGGTCTACGGCGTTTATCATCCGAATTACGAAAACCATGTTTATCGCAACATGACGATCAACGGCGACGGCTCCGAGCCCTTCAACCGCGGCCTCGACGACGACAGTATTCAGTATGGCCCGCTGACGGTCGATGGGCTCACATTCACGAACGTTCGCGGCTATCCCTATAGCATTCCGCTGATTCAGATGAGCGACGACAACCCGACGGGCAAGGCGATCTCGCATTTCCGCAATGTCAAAGCGATTCGGTTCGAGCCGACGAATCGCCGTCCGCTGGTCGACACCGGCGGCGGAGCGCATGTCATTCCGGAAACTCCGCACGGAGTGCCGGTTTATCTGCACGACTTTTTTGGTCCCGATCGCCACGCGAAGATCGAAGCGACCGACGCGAAGGATTTCGCCGCCGACGGGCTCAAATACCGGGCCGAGATGCCGCTGACCGGCCATGAAGCCCGAGTGACCGAAGTTCACGACGTCGAATTCCCGAAGCTGCTCGATCCGGTTTACGATTTGCCTCCGACGACCGTCATCACGAACGTGCGGCGCGAGGCTGGAAACCGAATTGTGGTCCGTGGCACGACGGCCTCGAATGGTCCGGTGAAGCGCGTGCTGGTCAACGGGAAAGAAGCCCATGCTGTCCGCGACAACTTTGCGGAGTGGGAATTGGAACTCGATGCCCCGCGCGGCAGTGAGGCAAAGTTGACGGCCCATGCCGAAGACGCCGCGGGGAATGTCGAACCGCGCGGGCATGTACTGGTGGTGGAGTAGCGAATGACTGAAGAATACAATCCGTTTCAAAGTCCTGAAGCGCCGCGGCACCCCGGCGGATTTGGTGGGGCGTGGCCGATGATGCCGTTCCAGTCGGGGCATCAGCGCGCGTCGATCGCGATCGTGTTGCTGGCGGTTGCCGCGCTCGTGTGTACGGCGAGAGCCATCGCGGCCGGCGTCGAATACACTTCGCTCAAGCAGCTTCCCGACGGCAGCTTCAAGCTCGTCGGAACCGGCGCCACGATCGCGGAGGGAACCACGATGCTTTCGGCCGCGGCGATTATTTTGTGGTTGGGGACGATCGTGGCGTTTGCAATGTGGACGCATCGGGTCGCGATGAATCTGCCGGCGCTCGGCTCACGGCGGTTGCAATACACGCCCGGCTGGGCTGTCGGATGGTTCTTCATTCCCTTCGCGAACTTTGTAATGCCTTATTTCGTCGCCGCCGAGATTTGGCGCGAGAGCGATCCGGAGCAAACCGATCCGCAAGCAGGCAAGACTACGTCGCCGCTCGTCTCGGGCTGGTGGTTCACGTACATGGCTCATGCGGTGTTACCGGTTTTCATCGGGGCGGTGTTCGCAGGCATTATCGGCTTTCTCGCTGCTTCTCGCCGAAATGCCGGTCCCCCTCAGGTGATTCGCGAGGTCAATCATTATTTACCCTCGTTCTTGCTCATGGCATTGATCGGCCAGGCGCTGGGAGTGCTCGCGGCAGGTCTGGCAATTCTGTATGTACATCGGGTGACTGCCAATCAGCAGGCGAAATTCGATCGGATGTACCGCGAAGGACTGATCGCGTGAGCCGAGTCCGGTTCACACGGCGAAATCGAGCAAATTAGGGAACAAATCGAATGAGCACGGACTACAACCCCTTCCAGAGTCCCGCGGCGCCTTCGCACTCGAGCGCCGGCGCGGCCTGGCCCATCATCCCGTTCGAGTCGGGGCATTCGCGAGCACTCGTCGCCATCTGGCTGCTGGCGATCACTGCCGTGATATCCATCTTGGGAGGCATCTGCACTCTTTTGGAATACGGTTCGCTCCAGCAGCAACCGAACGGCAGCTTCACGATCGTGGGGACCGGCGCCGCGATCGCGGACAGCGCCGATCTGCTTTCCAAGGTGGGGATGCTCGTTTGGATCGGAATCGTGATCGGCTTTTGCATGTGGACTCATCGCGCCGCTCGCAATTTGCCTGCCCTGGGCGCACGCGGCTTGAAATACACGCCGGGCTGGGCGGTCGGATGGTTCTTCATTCCATTTGCGAACTTTGTAATGCCTTATTTCGTCGCCGCCGAGATTTGGCGCGAGAGCGATCCGGAGCAAACCGACCCGCAAGCAGGCAAGACTACGTCGCCACTCGTCGCGGGCTGGTGGTTCACGTACATCATTTACGCGGTCGTGCCCACGCTCGTGAGCACCATTTTCGGACTGGTCATCGGTTTCTCGATTGCCGCCCGTCATGGAGATCCGCAGGCAATGGTCGAGCAAATCATGCGCTAGCTGCCTACGTTTTTGCTCATTGGACTGGCGGCGCAGATGCTGGGATTATTGGCGTCGATCCTGGCGATCCTGTATGTCTACCACGTCGATGCGAATCAGCAGGCGAAGCATGATCTAATCCATGGCGGGGGATTCATGGCGTGAGCGACGAGCGCGACCGATTTCGAAGTCCCACTGCCACGCGAATCCAAATCAGCGACATCGCGCCGATCAACCCTTTTTCCTCGGGACATAGGCGTGCCGTATGGACGATGGCGCTTCTGGCTGTCGTTGCCGTGACGAACATTTTCAGCGCCGGTTCGAGTTATTTGCTATATCGGTCGGTCATGGCAGACAATCGGAACCCCGTTGTTTTCACCGGCGGATGGGTGGATTGGGCCGACAATCTGGCAATGGTCGGCTCGATCGTGGCGTTTTGCATGTGGACTCATCGGGTGTATCGAAACCTGCCGGCACTCGGCGCTCGCGGTTTGCGTTATACACCTGGCTGGGCCGTCGGCTGGCTCTTGGTTCCGTTTGCGAACCTGGTCGTTCCGTATTTCGTGTTTGTCGAGATTTGGAAAAACAGCGTTCCGGCGCCGGCCGACGCGACGGAGGGAGGCGTCAAACGAACTTCACCCCTGCTGATCGGCTGGTGGATCGTGAATATCTTGCCGTTCGTGGTTCTCATCGCCGGGGTCGTGTGGTTCGTTGTCGCGACTCTCGGTTTCATCGGCGGCCGAGGACCGATCGAACCGGGAAAGGCAGCGCAATTGATCAGCGACCGTTTGGAGAATTTGTTCTTGCTGGGGGCAATCGTGCTGCCGTTCATGAGTTCCGTGGCCGCGGTTCTGGCGATTTTCGTCGTGGCCAGGATCGACAGGAATCAGCAGGCGAGATACGACTTGATCCGAAAAGCGGCTGGCGCGGTTTAAGATCGAAGCGACGGAACGCCACGGAGGGCGTTCCCTACAGCGATGCTCGGTCGCTGGCTATTGCTCGACGAATCGGCGATACAGTTGGGCGTATGTGCCGCCCATTGACACGAGCTCGGCGTGTTTGCCGCGTTCGACGATGTGGCCCTCGTTGAGAACCAACACGCGATCGGCATGGCGCACCGTGCTCAGCCGATGGGCGATTACGAAGCTAGTGCGGCCTGCGAGCAATAGATTCAACGCCCGTTGGATGCGGGCTTCCGTCAGCGTATCGACGCTGCTGGTGGCCTCGTCGAGAATCAGAATCCGCGGATCAGCCAACATCGCGCGAGCAAAACAGACCACTTGCCGCTGGCCCAACGACAAATTGCCTCCGCGCTCGCCGACGGCCGTCGCCAGTCCTTCCGGCAAACCCTCGATCAAATCGAGGCAATCGAGGCGTCGCACGGCAGCCAGCACTTCCGCGTCGGTCGCGCCGGGCCGGCCGATGCGGATATTTTCCAGAACGGAATCGCTGAAGAGAAAATTGTTTTGCAGCACGATGCCGATTTGCCGGTGCAACGAATCGCCGGTGATCTGGCGGATATCGCGTCCGTCGATCAACAGTTGACCGGTGGTTGGAAGGTAAAACTTCGCGATCAGATTGATGATCGACGTCTTGCCGCTGCCGGTGTGCCCGACGAGCGCAATCATTTCGCCCGGTTCGGCGATGAAATTCACGCCATGCAGCACCAGCCGGTTCGGATCGTAGCCGAACGACAGATTGCGAAATTCGACCCGTCCGCGGATCGGCGAAAGCGCCGTCGCCGTCGGCGAATCGCTCCACTCGGCCGGAGTGTCGAGCAGCAGAAACACGCGTTCCGAGGCCGCCATCGCCGTCAGGGCTTGATTGTATTGGTTCCCCAGCGTCGAAATCGGCGAGAAGAACATCGAGGCCATGAACAGAAACCCGAGCAAATTGCCGACGTCGGTCGGCGCGCCGGGAAGAAATGCCTTGTAGCCTCCGACGAGCAACAGCGCGGCGACGAAGAATTGGTTGTTCAAATCCAACAGGGGCAGAAACAGCCCTTGAGCACGGTTGAGCGCGTCGTTGTATTGCGCATGATCGGCCACGAGCTCGCCGAACATCTCGCCGTTGGTGTCCTGGCGAACGTAACCTTGCGTGAGGCGAATGCCGTTCACGCTCTCGGCCAGCGTCGCCGTCACTCGGCTAAACGACTCCCGCAGCCGCCGCAACGCGATGCTCATCTTGCGGCGGAAATAATGATTGATCCCCGCCAGCACCGGCACGAGCAGCAGCACCATCAGAAACAGCGTTGAATCAAACCACAACATGCAAGCCGCCGCCACGGCCATTTGCCCAAGCGACACCAGGCTGACGAACAGCACTTCCTGAATGCCCATCCGCACGTCTTCGACGTCGGAACTCATGCGGCTGATGATGCGGCCGAGCTTGGTGCGATTGAAAAAGCTCATCGGCAGCGTTTGCAGATGGGCGAAGATTTCGTTGCGCAGATCGAACACGACCGATTCGCCCAATTCAAGCGCCAGCCGCTGACGAAAGTGCATGACGAACTGCGTGCTGATCGCGACGACGAAAAACGCGGCTGCGCCGATGATCATTCCCCGCACGTCCCCTCCCGCGATCGGCCCTTTGATCACGGCGGCGGTGAGCCAGGTCAGGGCCGGCAACTGAATCGCGCGCAGCAGCACGCACAGCAGCAGCCAATTCCGTTTGACCGCGTAAGGCCCCGTGTACGAAAGCAACCGCACGATCAGCCGAATATCCAACGGCCGCGCATCGGCTTCGTAGGCATCGTTGCGATCGATGCGAGTGAGCGTGCGGTCGAGGGTGTAGCTGGCGGCGGAGGACATTTAGGAAGGGGCTAGGGACTAGGGGCTGGAGGCTAGGGTTCAGGGTTCAGTGGCTAGTGGTTAGTGGCTAGTGGTTAGTGGTTAGGAACGACGGCGAAGCGCGAAACCGCAAGCGAGCCGCATCGCGTGTTCCTTTCACTTCGTTCCTCGTTCTTTGTTCTTCGTTCCCTGACCCCTGCCCCCTTCTTCACGCTGCCGGCATCGCGAGGCCCGCGTCGGCCGCTTGCAGCCGCGCGCTCGCCAAATAGTGGCCTTCGCCGTGAAGCAATTGCTGGTGCGTGCCGCGTTGGACGATTTGGCCGTGGTCGAGCACGACGACCATGTCGGCTCGGCGGAGCGTGCTCAGCCGATGCGCGATCACGAACGTCGTTCGTCCGCGCATGGCCGCTTCCATCGCGGCCAGAATTTCATGCTCCGTGCCGGGATCGATCGATGCCAAGGCGTCGTCGAGGATCAAGATCGGCGGCTCCAGCAGTATCGCGCGGGCAATTGCCAATCGCTGCCGCTGCCCGCCCGACAGATTGCAACCATGTTCGCCGATGACCGTGTTGTATCCTTCGGGCAAATTGCAAATGAACTCGTCGGCCGCGGCGATGCGGGCGGCGCGCTGAATCTGCTCGAACGAGGCATCGGGCTGACCGAAGGCGATGTTCGACGCGACCGTATTGCTGAACAAAAAGCTCTCTTGAAACACCAGCCCGACGCTGCGGCGCAGTCGATCCAAATCCCAATCGCGCACATCGACGCCATCGACCAGCACACGCCCGGCGAGCGCATCGTAAAACCGGGGAATCAGGCTCAACAGCGTCGTCTTGCCGGCGCCGGTGGCTCCGACGACCGCCACGCATTGCCCGGGCCGCACGTCCAAGTTGATCTCGTCGATCACGGCCATCTCCGGTCGATACCCGAACGAGACATTCTCGAATCGCACGGTGCCGAGGCTCTTCGCGGGCTGTTTTGACTGCACGGGGTTTTCCACTTCCAGCGGAGCGTCGAGAATTTCGAAAACTCGCTCGGCGCCGGTGAGGCTGGCTTGAATGCTGTTGGCGATATTGGTGACCTGACTGATCTGGTTCGCAAACTGAGCCAGCAGATTGGCGAACACGAACAGGCCACCGCCCAAGGCGATCTGGCCGTTGATGACCAGCCAGCCGCCGTAGGCGAGCAGCACGACCATGTTGATTTGCGTCAGCAATCCCATCACCGGCTGGAAAATGCTGATCCGGCCGAAGATCCAGTGCATCTGATCGCGGGCGGCGCGATTCGCGGTGGTGAATTTTTCAATCTCCAATTGCTCGCGGCCGAAGCCTTTGACGACCGGCACGCCTTGGATGTTTTCCGAAAGCACCAGAACCAACCGATCGATCAACTCGCTGCTGCGCAAATACGCAGGCCGCACGGTGCGCGAAAACCGCACCGACGCCCACCAGAGCAGCGGCGTCGTGGCGAGGCAGGCGAAGGTCAGCGGCACGTGGACCGATAGCATGTAGGCCAAATAGACGGCGAGCGACAGCGTCACCGTAAGCACTTGGATGATCACGCCGTCGATGAACATCCGCACGGCCTGCACGTCGCCGGCCACGCGGTTGATGATCGAGCCGCTTTGGTTGGCGTCGAAGAAGCGGAAGCTGAGCCGCTGGAGCTTGTCGTAGACTTCGGTGCGAAGTTGAACGACGATCCGCAGCACGAGGTTCGACACCGTGATGGCGGCGCGAAATCGCAGCGCGGCGTGAATCAGCGCCAAGCCGAGGATCGTGCCGGCGATCAGTGCCACCTGGCCCAACGGCGACCAATTTGTGGGCGTCCAGCCGAACGGCCAGTGGACCGGCGAACTGCCACGCAGCACATGGTTGCGGATCACGTCGATTCCCAAACCGGTCAGCCCGAGCTGCGCAAGCGCCAGCACGACCAACACGGCCTGCTCGCTCACGACGTGGACACACCCCAAGCGGTGCCGCCAAGCCAGTCCGAGCAGCCGGCGGATCAACGTCCAGTTCGAGAATTCTTTTTGCGGCGGGCTCAACGGCGGTGCGGGGCTGAAGGCGGGAGGAAGGCGGGTCAATCGAGGCGGGGAGGAAAGTAACGTCGCGTTGCTAGCAGTTCGCCGCTATAACATCGGTGCGGGCAAGGCCCCGCGTAAGCCCAGGGAAGGCGGCCACGGATCTTGCAAATACGAAACGTCGTGGCCGCCTTCCCTGGGCTTGGGGGATTCCGCGGTCGGGGATTCGACCCTGATTATACTGACAAATAAGGGTCGCTAACAGTTGGCGGCAAAGGGCGAACCGTACCAAACTTTGGCCGATTGGAAAACGCCGATTCTTGCGTTGAAAAAGGGGACTGGCTCCGAGCAATGGTTCGGTTTGAACCGGCGTTCTTGGTTGCAGCTCGGTGCCTGTCCCCTTTTTCAACACGCGGGTCATCGCAAGGCAGAGACACGGCTCGGGCCGTAAAGGCTCGCGCCGGCCTTACGATCAACGGACGGACCTCATGTAATGGCCCAATTCCTCCACGAAGCGGTCGCTGCGCTGCACGAATTCTGGCCGCACGTTTTCGCCGACGGGATGTTGATCGCCACGATCGTGACGTCGTGCCATGCCGTGCTCAATAAACGCGACGTGCGCGCGACGATCGGCTGGGTCGGCATCATTTGGCTCGTGCCGGTCGTCGGAGTCGCCCTGTATGTGTTGCTGGGGATCAACCGGATCAAACGGCGTGCGACATTGCTGCGCAGCGGGCAATATCGGGCCGAGCCGCGGGCTCTGGAACGCGAATGTCCGACCGGTCAGTTGGACGAAATCCTCACCGCCCACAACCATCACATGCGAACTCTCGTCGAACTGGTCGGGCGGGTGACGCAGCGGCCTCTATTGGCCGGCAATCGCATCGAGCCGCTGGCCGGCGGCGACGTGGCCTATCCGGCCATGCTCGCGGCCATCGACGCCGCCACTCGCTCCGTGACGATGATGAGCTATATCTTCGACAACGACCGAATGGGGCACCAATTCGTCGATGCGCTCAAGCGAGCCGTCGATCGCGGCGTCGAAGTGCGAGTGTTGGTCGATGCGATCGGCTCGCGGTATAGTTTCCCCTCGATCATCGGCGTGCTCGTGAAAGCCGGAATCCGGGCCGAGCGATTCTTGGAATCTTTTCTGCCCGGCTATTTCGCTTATGCAAATCTGCGGAATCATCGCAAGATCCTGGTCGTCGACGGCCGGATCGGTTTCACCGGCGGGCTGAACATTCGCGAAGGTGCGATGCTGTCGATGAAGCCAAAAGCCCCAATCGAGGATTTGCACTTTCGACTGACCGGGCCTGTCGTGTTGCAATTGCAGGAAGTGTTTGCGGAGGATTGGTCGTTTGCCACGAAGGAGGTACTGTCGGGCGAAGTTTGGTATCCGCCGGCCGAAGCCGCTGGGCAGGCATTGGCTCGCGGCATTCGGTCGGGGCCCGACGAGGATCTGGGCGAAATATCGCTCGTGCTGGCCGGGGCGCTGTCGTGTGCTCATTCGCGGGTCGCGGTGGTGACGCCTTATTTCCTGCCCGACGACGCATTGATCTCGGCTTTGAACGTCGCCGCCATGCGCGGCGTCGAAGTCGATATCATCCTGCCGCGGAACAACAATCTGGCG
>Ga0182024_10023201_pt1 | contig 11135 bp, 8 predicted proteins | sample P32metaG_FD_120480 | JGI IMG/M metagenome (GOLD analysis project Ga0182024, IMG submission 120480) | Permafrost microbial communities from Stordalen Mire, Sweden - P3-2 metaG (Illumina Assembly) | ecosystem: Environmental > Terrestrial > Soil > Wetlands > Permafrost | place: Sweden: Stordalen... | reverse complement strand
GGTCTCGATGACGTACGGGATCAGATTGGTCGGATTCATACCTTTTCCATTATAGGTGGCCTTTTTTAGTCGCGCTGTCGGAATCCATAGACCGCCAGGCTCATCATCAGCACCCCGAAGGCGGCCAGCACCGCCTCCTCCGGCCACACCGAGAGCGGGTGACCAAAGATGGTGAGGCCGAGGGTGTCCAGCACTCGTGAGGGGACCCCCGACGCGGTGAGCACGGTGCGCCGGAGCGCGTCGATGCCGTAGCTGGCGGGGTCGAAGCGCGTCAGCACCAAGAGCCACGCCGGCAGATTCCCACCGAGAGGGAAGAGGGCGCCCGCGAGGAAGAACAACGGCATCATCAGGAAGTTCATCACCATCTGGAACCCCTGCATGGTGCGCATGCGTGCCGCCACCGCAACGCCGAGTGCGCTCAGCGCGAAGGCGAACAGAAAGATCATCGGGATGAGTTCCGCGACGCCGAGAAAGGTCAGTTTCACGCCGACAAGCGGGGCCAGAATAAGGATGACGATGCCCTGGAACATCGCCTGCGTGGCGCCACCGAGCGTCTTGCCGATCGCCACGGCGGATCGATGGATCGGAGCGACGAGCACCTCTTTCAGGAACCCGAACTCGCGATCCCAGACGATTGACATGGCGCCGAAAATCGATGTGAAGAGGACTGACATTCCGACGATGCCGGGAAAGATGAACTGCACATACTGCAGTGACGATCCCGGGCCACCGAAACCACCCGTGCTGCCTCGCAACGACGAGCTGAGTCCGCTCCCGAAGACGAACAGAAACAGAACCGGCTGGGCGAGCGACGCAAACACCCGCATCCGGTCACGCCAGTAACGGATGAGGTCGCGCTTCCAGATGATGTAGATTGCACGCATGGTGGCGCCGCGAATGTTCACCGCGCGTGCCTGCGGAACGGTCGGAACGGTCAGTACCTGTTCGCTCATCGGCGCCCAGCTCCCCATATCCGGCCCATGTTTCGCATCGTATCCAGCGACGTGTTGCCCTGCTCACGAATGGCGCGACCGGTGAGCTTGAGGAAGACGTCATCAAGGCTCGGACGGCGGGCGCTCACCGCGGTGATCGGCACGCTCAACTCGGAGAAGAGACGCGGCATGAAGGAGGCGGAATCCGGGACCTCGACGAGAAGGGTGCCGTCGACCTGCGTCGGCTCGAGGTGCATCACCCTGCGAATCTCTTCGGACGCGACGGCGGTATCGGGGGTTGTGATGGTGACCACGTCACCTCCGACCCTGGTCTTGAGCTCTGAAGGCGTCCCGAGAGCGACGATCTTGCCCTGATCGATGATCGCGATCCGGTCACAGAACTCGGCCTCGTCCATGTAGTGCGTGGTCATGAAGATGGTGATGTGCTCGCGAATCCGCACCGCCTGGAGGTAGTCCCAGATCTTGTTGCGCGTCTGGGGATCGAGGCCCAGGGTCGGCTCGTCGAGGAACAGCACCTGCGGGTAGTGGAGGATGCCGCGCGCGATCTCCAGTCGTCGCCGCATCCCACCCGAGTAGGTGAGCACGGTGGAGTCGGCGCGGTCGGTCAGCTCCACGATGGACAGGGCGTCGTCGATGCGCTGCTTGCGCGTCGACGCGGGCAGACCGTACAGGTAGGCGTGGAAGTCCAGGTTCTCGCGCCCGGTGAGCTGGCCGTCGAGCGACGGGTCCTGAAAGACCAGGCCGATGCGCGCTCGGACCGCGCTTGGATCTTTGAGGACGTCGATGCCGGCGACTTGAGCCACTCCGGAGCTCGGTCGGATGAGCGTGCAGAGGATGCTGATCGTTGTGGACTTCCCGGCGCCGTTGGGCCCGAGGAACCCGAAGATCTCGCCGGGTCTCACCTCGAGATCAATGCCGCGGACGGCCTCGACCTTCCCGTAAGTCTTGACGAGATCGCGAACGCTGATCACCGGCTGAGCCATGCGCGGGACAGCGTACCCACGCATGCCGCCGATCACGCCTCAGGTCGAGATGAAGTCGGAGTCCTCCGGTGTGACGATCTCCAGCAGGCGCTGCCCGGCGGCGCGACGGCGCAGATCCCGGCGGGCGAGATCCTCGAGGCGCCTGCGCTGGACGGCGTCGATCTTCCGGCCCTCGGCAACCGTCCGGGCCTCGCGCTCGACCTGGTTCTCGTCGACCTCGATTCCCTCCGCGACCGCGAGGGCGTCGAGCGCAAGCTCGAGCCGGACGCGGCTGGCCGCCGGCTCGCGGCGTTCGGTGCGGAGGGCTTCCATGCTCTGCCCGCTCATCTCGATGTAGCGATCGAGCGGCAGCCCGAGCGAGGCAAGCCGATACTCGAGATCGGCGAGCTGGCGCTCGATCTCGCGTTCGATCATCGCCTCGGGGACGTCGACCCTGACGTAGTCGCGCAGCGCCTCGAGAGCGGCACCTTCGTGACGCTCTCGGTCCTGCTCGGCCGCCTCGACCGCGAGCGCGCTTCGATAATGCTCGCGAAGGTCCTCGAGCGTCGGTCCGTGCTGGTCCAGCACCGCGAGGGCGTCGTCCTCAGGCGGGAGGATGCGCTCGCGGACCGCGTGCACGGTGACGTCGATGGTCACGGTCGCGCCGCGCAACTCCTCCTGGCGGTAGTCCTGGGGCAGCGTCGTCTCGAAGGAGCGCGACTCCCCCGCCGTGAGCCCGATGACGCCGTCGACGATCGCCGGGATCACCGTCTCGCGATCCAGCTCCAGATCGCGCTCCTCGCCGTCGTCACCGGTGAGGATCTCCTCGCCACGACGCATCACCAGGGTGCAGCGGATCACGTCGCCAGCCTGAGCCGCGCGGTCGACGTCGACGAGCTCGGAGTGACGCCGGCGCGCCTCCAGGATCGCCTGATCAACGCTCTCCTCGATGATCTCGGTGGTCTCCATCGGGACGCGGAGGGTCAGGTAATCGCGAAGGTCCACCTCCGGCTTCACGGTTACCGTCGCGGTGAACTTGAGCGGCTGGTCACGCTCGAGCTCACCGAGGTCCAGCTCAGGATCACCCACCGGTTCCACGCCGGTCTCATCGACGGCGCGCCGGTAGAGCTCGGGGACGAGGTGATCGACCGTCTCGTGCCGGATGGTCTCCCAGCCGATGGCGCGCTCCACCATCGCCGCGGGCGCCTTGCCCGGACGGAATCCGGGAATACGGACGCGCCCGGCCAGGCGGCGGAGCGATGCCTGGATGGCGGCCTCGACCTCGCCGGCAGTCGCCTCAACCTGGAGGGCAACCTGGGAGGCTGCCTTGCGCTCGAGCGTAACGGTCATCGATGGACTGTCGGACGGACTCTTGGATGGACTCTTGCCTTGGGTTTCGGTCATCTGGGTATTCATCTTCTGGGTGGGCTTCCTGGGTGGGCTTTCTGGGTGGCGCCGTGCGCGGACCGAGACTCGAACTCGGACGGGTCACCCCACGGGATCCTAAGTCCCGCGCGTCTACCGATTCCGCCATCCGCGCCCGGTCGGTCGAACCGGCCAGAGGCCAGTTTAGGGCTTGGGCCATGGGCGCTATCGTTGTGCGCCACGCCAGAGTGGCGGTGGGCTGGATTGCGACACAACGGTCGCTGGACAAGCCCCTTCGAGGTGCCTACTCTTGAGGCATCCCCAACCCGCAGATGGAGGATCTGGATGGAGCCGAATCACCTGACCGCAACGGCAGGCCCGCAGGAGGTCGTTGCGAAGATCGACCAGAAGGCGCTCCGGCTGTCGGCGCTGCTGCGGGAGATCGACAATCACCCTATCGAGCTGGAAACCGCGTTGCGGGACCAGCTCGATGACGTTCTGGAGATGCTGGCGTGCCGTATCGCCGCCACCAGGACGCTGCTGCACCGATCCAGCCTCGAATTGACGGGGGCCGGATCACCCGCATAACCGGCGCCATCAGGCGCCTCGGGACGGCGACTGCAGTCGAGGCTGCGGCCGCCGTCCTGATCGTCCTCGCCGCGATCCTGGCGCGGTTCCTGGCGCTCCAGACTCAACCAGGCGGGCTGTACCCCGACGAGGCGGCTGAGGGTCTCAGCGCCCAGAGCCTCCTGACCGTCCCCGGCTACCACCCCGTGTTCTTCAACAGCGACGGCGGCCGCGAGGCCCTCTACGCCTACATCGTGGCAGCGGTCTTCAAGGTCTTCGGGTCGTCGGTGCTGACCCTCCGGGGTACCGCGGCGGCGGTGGGCGTCGCCGGGGTCATCGCCACCTACGTCGCCGCCCGTCGCTTCGGCCGCGCGCCGGCGCTGCTGGCCATGGCCTGGACGGCGGGATCGCTCTGGATGATCGCGGTCTCTCGTGACGGCTTCAGAAACATCCTCACCGTGCTCGTCGGCGCCGCCGCTCTGGCGGTGCTGCTGCGCTGGGGTGACCGGCCTTCGCGCTCGATCGCGGTGGCCGCCGGGGTGATCACGGCACTCGGGTTCTGGACGTACCAACCATTGAAGCTGCTGCCGCTGCTGGTGATCCTCTGGTTGCTCTGGATGCGTGCCCGGCAGCCCGAGCGCTTCCGGGCGCTCCGGAGCACGTGGCGCTGGGCCACCGTCGCTTTCGTCGTGGTCGTGGCGCCGATGGTGTACACGGCCGTCACCGACTTCTCGGGCTACTTCGGCCGGGCGGCATTCGTCTCGGTCTTCAACAGTGGCTCGATGTCGCAGGACAGCTACCCGGTGCACATCCTCAAAACCCTGGGCATGTTCTTCGTCACCGGAGACCCCAACCCGCGCCATGACGTGGCCGCGCTGCCGCTTCTCGGTCCGATCCTGGTCGTGCCCTTCCTCCTCGGCATCTGGCATTGCTGGCGACGGCGCGACGACCACGGGTATGCGCTGATCCTGCTCGGCCTGCCGGTGTTTCTGATCCCCCCGCTCATCGCCAACGAGGGCGGCGCGCCTCACTTCCTGAGATCGCTCGGCCTCGCGCCGTACGTCGCGGCCTGCATCGGCCTCGGCTGCGTCGAGGCGATCGCCATCGCGCGGCGGCTGGCTCAGCGCTTCGGTGGATCGCAGAGGTCGCTGACCCCGACAGGCTGGACCGTCTGCGCCATCGCGATCACGTGGCTGGGAATCGCATCGGCGGTGACCTACCTCAACCGTCCGGTCGCAGATCGCTATGCAGCGTTCACGTTCGCCAATGTCGCCCTGGCCAATGCCGCCGTCGACGACCCGACGGACGGCGGCCCCTCGACGCTCGTCATCCTCGACAGCTACGACGCGATGGACGTGGAGTTCCTCGACGCCGGGCGCCTGCCAACCATCGTCGCGCCGATGACGAAGGTCACCAACCCGGCCGTGTACACGCTCATCGTCGCTCCATCACGAGCTGACATCGCGGCTGCGGTCGGTTCGAACATCGCGGCGGAGGCCCGGGTCGGAACGACCGACCCATATGGCAACCCGGTGGTCTTCGAGGTCGTGCCGCAGCCGGGAGCTCCAACCCTGCCCTGACGCGACGGCTCTATGGTGGCGGCCATGCTGCGCAGATATGCGGGAAAGATCTGGCTGATCACCGGTGCCGGACTGGTCGCCCGGCTCGCCCTGCTTGCGTACCAGCCGCTCTGGCGCGACGAGGCATTCACCGCCCTGGCGGTGCAGCGTCCCCTGGGCTCGATGCTCGACGTGGTCCGCAACGACAGCGCACCGCCGCTCTTCTACCTTGTCGAGCGGCTCTTCGCGGTGGTGTCGACCAATCCGGCCGTGCTCCGTCTCTTCCCGGTGTTGCTGGGCACGGCGGCAATCCCCCTGCTCGCAGCGCTCGGACGGCGCATCGCCGCTGACGCCGGCGGGGTCTGGTCGGCAGTGATCGGTGCCATCGCGCCGGCGCTGTTCGTGGCCTCGCTCGATGCGCGGATGTACATCCTCGCGACGACGCTGGTGCTCGCGTCGACGCTCTGCCTGCTGCGCGCGCTGGAACGGCCTCGGGCGGTGCGCTGGGCGCTGTATGCGCTGACGTCGATCCTGGCGGTGTACACGGTGTATTTCGCACTCTTCGCCGTGTTCGCGCAGGTGATCACCGTCGCGGTGCTGCACCGGCGGCGTTTGAGGACGGTCGTGATCGTCGGCGCTCTCGGCCTCGCGATCCTGGTGAGCCTGGTCCCGTGGATCATCGCTGCCCGCGCGCAGCTGAGCCACAGCGCGGGCGCGTTCTGGGTGCCATCGCTGAGCGTCACCAGCCTCTTCGGCGGCCTGGAGCAGTTCTTCACCGGTCCACCGCTCAACACATGGGTGACCGGTTTCGCGCCCCTCCGTGCGCTCGAGCTGGCCGGTGACGTCGCCGGGTGCCTGGCGCTGGCCGGCCTGGTGGTGAAGAGGAAACGGCTCGCCGCCGCGGGTGCGAGCACCGCCGCTTTCCTCGGCCTCGCGGTGGTGGTCGGAGTGGGCGTGATGCTGCTCGCCAGCTTCTATCACCCGCTCGAGGACGGGAAGTACCTCAGCGCGGCCTGGGCGCCGGCATATGCGCTGCTCGGTGCGGGTCTGGCCACCATGCCGTGGCGCCCCGTTGCCGCCGGCGCCGGCGCCGTGACCGCCGCGGTCGCCGCTGCGACGGTCCTGGCAATCACCAACCCCGAGACGCCGAAGGCACTCGCAGCCGTCGGGGGTCAGGTGTCGCGCGGGGACCTGGTGGCTGCATACCCGAGCGAGTACCTGCTCGTCCGCTACTACGGTGATCGCGAAATCGTCGGCGACACCCGCTCCCTGGCGGTGGGCGTTCCATGGTTCTGGGGCACCGCGGTGTATCCCCCGGGCGCCGTCCTGCATGCGCTGCCCCGGCCCGGGTCGGGGGCGGTCTTGTACGTGTACGAGCCGGGGGATCCGATTCCGAACACCACCGGATATCACATCGAAAGCACCCGCTGCTGGACGGGCGTGTGTGTCACGATGCTCAGCCCTTCGGCAGGCGGAGCTGCCGGGTAGAAGGCGGTGATGTGAGGAGGACATCGTGAAGGGCTTTCGTGATTTTCTCAACCAGGGCAACGTCGTTCAGCTCGCGGTTGCAGTCGTCATCGGCGGTGCGTTCGGGGCGGTGGTCACGGCGCTTGTCGCCGATATCATCAACCCCATCATTGCCATCCCGTTCGGCAAACCCAACTTCGACAAGCTGATCCTCACCATCAACGGCAGCAATGTCCAGTACGGCACGTTCCTCACCGCGTTCATCGCCTTCGTGTTCATCGCGACCGGCGTGTATTTCTTCTTCGTCACGCCGTACAACCGCCTGCAGGCGCGTTCGCGCTCTGCCGCACCGGCGGAATCGAACACACGGGCCTGCCCCGAGTGCCTGACGGTCATCCCCAAGGACGCTCACCGTTGCTCGGCGTGCACCGCGGTCGTGGAACCGCAAGCGGCGTAACCGAGGAGAGGGCGTGCCCGAGGTCCACGAGGCGCATCTCGACGAGCTCGCGCCTCGGACGCTCCTCGGTATCCTCACGGTTCGCCAGGACGTTTTCGTCGTCGAGCAGAACTGCGCGTACCCGGACATCGACGCTCGCGATGCCGAGGCGGAGACGCTGCAGCTGTGGATCGAGGACGGCGACGGGCGCGTGATCAGCACGCTGCGGCTCCTGGTTGAGGGCGACGGCGGACATCGCATCGGGCGCGTTGCGACCCTGGCCGCAGCGCGGGGTCGCGGTTATTCCGGTGCGCTGATGAGACGCGCTATCGAGCGGTCAGGGCCGCCGATCATGTTGAGCGCCCAGGCGTATCTCGTCGACTGGTACGCGCGCTTCGGGTTCGAGGTCTGCGGCGAACGTTGGGTCGAGGACGGCATCGAGCATGCGCCGATGCGGCTCGACGTCAGGCGATGACGATGTTGACGATGCGGTCGACGACCGCGATCACCTTGCGCGGCGGGCGTCCGTTGAGCAACTCCACCACGCGCGGATGGGCGAGTGCCAGGCCGCTGAGGTCGGCCTCTGAGGTTCCCGCGTCGACCTCGAACTCACCGCGACGTTTGCCGTTGACGGTGATCGCGATGCTCGCGCGTTGCGGAGCGGCAAGCTCGGCGCCGTAGACGGGCCAGGTGCCACGCTCGTGGACCGAGTCCTGATGACCCGTGCGGTCCCAGAGCTCCTCGGTGACGAACGGCGCGAAGGGCGCGAGCAACTTCAACAGGGTCTCAGCGTCGACGCGCCGTGCGCTTCCATCCGAGCACTCGTGGTCCAGGTCGCGAGCGAACTCCATGAGGTACGCGATGGCGGTGTTGTAGCGAAGCTCGGCGATGTCGTCCTCGACCTGCTTGATGAGGCGATGACGTCGTCGCTCCCGCACCTCGTCGCTGACGTCGGCGCCGGTTGCGAGCTGGGTCGCACGCCACGTCCGGTTGATGAACCGCGTCATCCCGGCGATGCCCTTGTCGCGGAAATCGCCGCCGAGCGTGTAGGGGCCGAGATACATCATGAAGAGGCGCACGGTGTCCGCCCCGTAGCGCTCGATGTACTCGTCGGGGTTGAGGACATTGCCACGGCTCTTCGACATCTTGGCCCCGTCCATGATGATCATGCCGTGGGCGCGGAACCGTGTATAGGGCTCAGCAGCAGGCACGAGACCCATCTCATGGAGCGCGCGCATCACAAAGCGCGCATAGAGGAGATGGCGAACCGCGTGTTCATTGCCACCGATGTACATGTCGACCGGGAGCCATTGGTCGGTCCGCTCCTTGTCGAATGGCACATCGTCGAAGTCGGTCGACGGATAGCGCAGGTGGTACCAGGCGGAATCGAGGAATGTGTCGCTCACGTCGGTCTCGCGACGCGCCGGCTCGCCACACTTCGGGCACGGGACGTTGACCCACTCCTCGACCGTCGCGAGCGGCGACAGGCCGGTGCCGCGCGGACGGAAGTCCTCGACGTCGGGCAGCAGCACCGGGAGATCCTCCTCCGGCACCGCGACCGGTCCGTCCTTGGGGCAGTGGATGATCGGGATCGGCGGGCCCCAGTAACGCTGCCGCGAGATGAGCCAGTCGCGAAGCTTGTACTGCACGCTCGGCTCACCGCGACGCAACTCGTTAAGACGCTCGACGATGCGCCGCCTGCCGTCATCGGATGAGAGGCCGTTGAACTCACCGCTGTTGACCAGCGTGCCCGAGCCGCTGTACGAGGCCTCATCGACGTTGCCGCCGCTGATCACCTCGACGATCGGGAGCGAGTGCGCTCGCGCGAACGCCCAGTCGCGTGCGTCGTGTCCCGGAACCGCCATGATCGCGCCGGTTCCGTATCCGCCGAGCACGTACGGGGCCGCCCACACCGGCAGGCGCGCTCCGGTCAGCGGGTGGATCGCGTATGACCCGAGCTCCATCCCGATGGAGAAGTCCGGCTCGGCCGCCGTTGGCGGGAACTTGTTCCGCCAGGCGTTGACCTCGCCCATGCGCTCCGGCGGCACGAAGTCCTCCAACTCCGGATGGTCTGCGCCGATCACCAGGAACGTGGCACCGAAAAGCGTGTCCGGACGCGTGGTGTACACGGTGACGTCCTTGCGCCGGCAGCCGGCGAGGTCGAACAGGATGGTCGCTCCCTCGCTGCGTCCGATCCAGTTGCGCTGCATGGTCTTCGTCGACTCCGACCAGTCGAGCGTGTCCAGCGCGTCGAGCATCTGCTGCGCGTAGCGCGTGATCTTGATCCACCACTGCCGGAGGTAGCGGGTCTGCACGACCGTGTGGCAGCGCTCGCAGCGCCCCTGCTCCACCTGCTCGTCGGCCAGCACCGTGAGGCACGACGGGCACCAGTTGACCGCTCCCTCGCGCCACTCGGCGAGCCCCGCGTTGAAGAGGCGAACGAAAAGCCATTGAGTCCAGCGGTAATAGGAGGGGTCCGCGGTGTTCACCTGGTGGCTCCAGTCGAACATCGAGCCGATCCGTGACAGCTGGTTCTCGCGAAAGTTCTGGACGGCGCGACGCATGACGACCGCGGGGTGCTCGCCGATCTTCATCGCGTAGTTCTCGGAGTGGATGCCGAACGCATCGAACCCCATCGGCTCGAAGACGGTGTCGCCCATGAGGCGACGCCAGCGGCCGTAGATGTCGCCTCCCGCGAAGGGGATGATGTGCCCCACGTGCAGCCCCTCGGCCGATGGGTAAGGGAACATCATGAGGTTGTAGAAGGGCCGGTCGGGATCGTCGAGCTGGGTGCGGTAGTCGCCGCGCTCGTCCCAGATGCGGCGCCAGCGAGCCTCGACCGTCGCGTGGTCGTACGCGTCGAGGCGGCCTGGATCAGGCGCGAAAGGGGAGGAGAGCGTGTCCATGACACAAAGGGTATCCCGACTCCATGCCCCGCCCAAACGCAGATGGCATGCGGACCCACGAGTACACTCGGGCGCTCATGGAGGCAGGGCAGACGGAAATCGAGATCCGCGACGCGCGGGGCGACGCCGACCTCCGGCGCTTTGCCGAGGTGGACGCGGAGTCGTTTGCGGGGCACGCCGCGAGCAACATGCGCTGGCTCAGCGCGGCCCTCCCGCACGCCCCGATCCGGCTGGCCCACATGGAGGGAGAGATCGTCGGCGGCTACGTGCTCCTCCCCGTCGGTCAGTTCTTCGGGGGCAGATCGGTCCCGGCGCAGGGGGTCACCGCCGTCGTGGTGCATCCCGCCTGGCGTCGCCGCGGCGTTGCGGGGGCGCTGATGCGCGACTGCATCGCCTTTGCCCGCGAGCGCGGGGCCGCCGTCGCGCCGCTGCATGCGGCGACCGTCCGCCTCTATCGTCGCTGGGGTTGGGAGGTGTGTGCACAGACGCTCCGGCAGATCGTCCAGACCGCCGCGCTGACTGGCTTTTCGGGCTCCGGCAGGGTCCGCGGCAACCCTGACCGCACCGCCGTTGAAGCCCTGCGCCGGGCGCACCTCGTTCGGTGGGATGGTCCTCTCGATCGTCCCGACTGGTTCCTCTCCGTGCTATGGGATCCGGCCGACGGTGCGACACCGCGCTTCGAGTACGGCTGGTACGAGGGAGAGACGCTCACCGGCTACGTGCGCTACGAATCGGAGCGTCAGTCTGGGAGCTGGATACGCCTGCGGGTGCAGGAGTTCATCGCCACGACACTGGACGCCACGCGGGGCCTGCTCGGCTTCCTCGGCGGCCAGGAGTCGCAGAGCAGCGATGTCGTGTTCGTGCACTCGGCACTGGTCGATGTGTCGCCGCTGCTCTGGCTGCTCCCCGAGCCGCATCGC
>Ga0182024_10023200_pt1 | contig 11135 bp, 9 predicted proteins | sample P32metaG_FD_120480 | JGI IMG/M metagenome (GOLD analysis project Ga0182024, IMG submission 120480) | Permafrost microbial communities from Stordalen Mire, Sweden - P3-2 metaG (Illumina Assembly) | ecosystem: Environmental > Terrestrial > Soil > Wetlands > Permafrost | place: Sweden: Stordalen... | reverse complement strand
CTCAAAATGGTCCAGCGCCGCGCCGCCGAGCTCGGCACGCGCGCCAGGATCGGCTGCCATACCTTCCGAGATCACCGCCTATCTGGAAGCCGGCGGCACGCTGGAGAACGCCCAGGCCATGGCCGCGCATGAAAGTCCGCGCACCACCAAGCTCTATGACCGCACGGGCGTGATGTCACGCCCGCGACCGCCGTATTTGCATAAAGAGGGCACGGACAATCCCGCGCCATCGTATTCCTACTACGGAACGAAATAAAAGAATTGCAGAGGCCAATAATGCGAAACTCGTTGGCTCAGGAACATGGACGCCATTATGCTGACAATTGTTGTGCCACTGGTTCCTGTGTCCGCAACAGGTCGAGGTCCCGCCCGGCCTCGCTGATGAATCCCAGCTTGAGCATATGAACGACAAAAGACGCATATTCCTCAGCCAGTTGTAACTGCTGCCAATCCTCCGGGGTAATCCCTCTGAATTCCATGATATCGAGATAAGCATCCATAAAATCATCGATGACCGCCTGCGGGCACTTGCCGAGGTTCATACCTTCGAGAATCGCCCAGCTGACAGAGCTGACCTTCATCGGATGCGCGGCCCTCGGGTGCATTATAAGAACGCTGCCGTCCTCCTGCCGCGCATGTCTCGTGCCTTTCGCCATCTTGAAATGCTTGACGCGAATTTGGTTGAATTCCTCTTTGGTCGTCATTGGTATATCAAGTTTTTCAAATTGATGGAGCTCTTCCCACTCGGTTTGGGGGGGCCCAGACTCGGACGAGATGTCGCCAAGAATACTCTCTGCCTTTAGACACTCCTCAAGGCGGAGGCTTTTTCCTTTTGTAGCTACAAGCGGGCATTGGTTGCACACACCGCTATGCAAATACTTGCAGCGGTTGCATGGTTCAAAATACCGATACGTTTCGGAACGCTTCGCGAATTCGAACATTTCAACAAACTGAGCGCTGTTCCACGCCTCGCTAAAAGAAGTTTCAAGCAGATTTATTGGCTTGAATTCCTCGGTTATCATTCTGGAGCCGACGTATCCGTTGGAATGAACTCTGTCGCATACGTATATATCGCCAGATGGGGAAATGTATGCAAGACCGCTGCTTGCAGGGCAGCAGATCTCTGGTTGTGGAAGCCACAAATCGTATTTCTTCTGTATAGCCTCCCACATACAAGGGTAGATAATCTGTATATTGACCTTAAGGCGATCGCTATTTTCCGTTATACCATGCTTTTTCAGCATTTCGCCAATTTCTATGGCGACTTCAGTTTGCGCCTCTCCGGTTAAAGACATCTTATCCAGATTGTCGAGTGCACTTCCAACGTGACTTAGTGACAATGCCGTCCACTCGTCTACGCCGAGGCCAATACAAAATGGGACCATATCGGCAAACACGTCGCGGTTGGCTCCGGATAAAACAGTGTTCACAGTTACGCGCGGCTTTTGTGAGGCCCCTCGAATCGCGAGGAAAGTTTGCAGATTGTTCGTGAGCTTTTCGAAAGTCCCGCTTCCGCGAATACTGTCATGAATCCCCGCTACGGGTGCCTCAAAGCTCACAACTAAACCATCCAGGCCACCGCTTATCAAAGACTTCGAAGTTCGCTCGTCCAGCAACTGTCCGTTAGTAACGATAGTTAGATTTATGCCAATAGCGTTCGCGTGGTGGAGAATGTCAACTGCCGTCCTCCTGCCGCGCATGTCTCGTGGCACAACAATTGTCAGCATAATGACCATAACACTGTCAGGCTCCAAGCCATCGGTCACGGTCAGTGGGGTGGCTACCGACATCGGCTCACACGTGACGTCGGTTCATGTCAACGGCGGGACCACGAACCTCCTCAGAAGCGGCGGCGCTTGGACCTACACGGAAACCAATCTGACGGCTGGACCGCATACTTATGAGGCGACGATTACCGATCAGGCTCTCAATCAAGCGAGCGTTACGGGGAGCGTCGTCACCATCATCAATCATAATGACGTAGTCCTTACCGGCACGATCGGCGGCGACACGATCAACTCGTTTCTCGGGAACAGCACGATCACTATTACCGATACGAACGGTGGCCATAACACGGTTAGCACGGCCGGCGGGCACAACCAGGTCGCCATAACCGATACCGCCGGTCAGGACTCCATCACCTTGTCCGGCGGCAACAATCAAGTGACCATCGGCGGCTCGGCTGGCGGGGATACTATCTCCGCAAGCACCAACGATAATTTCGTCTACACCCAAATGCTCAACCAGTACGATACGATCAGGGGCGTCTTCAACAGCGGCGGGAATACTAAGGACGTCTTCGACCTTTCGGCGATAGCGGGCGCGACAACCTATCAGGGCGGGATAACCAATGGCCAGGTTAGCGCGCATAGCGTTGGCTGAGTCTATGACGCCGTCCACAAAGAAACATCCATCTACGTGAACAACACCAGCTCTGCCGAATCTCTTAGCAGCACCGTTTCGCCGATGTTGGAGCTGGTCGGCACAGGTCATCTCACCGCCGCCAACTTCCATCTCGCGCTCGTCTGAGGCTCTCAGGGCAAAATACGCAAGAATGAATTGATATATCGAGACTTTTTGCGTGTTACGTAATTCTTGATTTCTGCACGGTTGGTGTCTTGAGGGCGGCGACGCCCGCAAAGTGAGCCAGTTTCGGTTTTGCCGGTCTCGCGGTCAAGTAAGCACGGTGGCCTGTCGCTGGACCTCATTCTATTCTCATTCGGACCTGCTAACCTTTCAAAATAATGTCGTCCGTCGCGCCGCGATCTTCGGGCCTCCGCGACTGCCCGGCAAGAGACAGGTTCTAATGCGTGTGCTCCTAATTGAAGACGACCCCATGATCGGGCAAGGGCTGTCCAAAGCCCTCGCGGCGGAAGGGATGTCGGTTGATTGGGTGCGCAATGGCGCTGACGCGTCCGGCGCTCTGGCTGACGGTGCGCATGCCATCATCCTTCTCGATCTCGGTTTGCCGGACGCCGAAGGATTCGACCTTCTGAAAGCAGCGCGGCGTAACGGACTGAATGCGCCCGTGCTCGTCATCACAGCGCGCGACGGTCTCGATGACCGTGTATCAGGCCTCGACATCGGGGCGGACGATTACCTGGTCAAGCCTTTTGAATTGCGGGAATTGCTCGCCAGAATGCGCGCGGTGCTGCGGCGACATCAGGGGCGGGCGACTTCCCGCATCATCTCCGGCGAGAGCGAACTCGACCCGGAAACACACGAGCTGTCTCACCGCAACATAGTCCAGATTTTGCCGGCCCGCGAATACGCCTTGATGCACGCCATCATGGAACGTCCTGGGCGCATTCTCTCGCGCGCCCAGATCGAAGAGCGCATTTACGGCTGGGGCGAAGAAGTCGAAAGCAACGCCGTTGACGTGCTGATCCACTCGATCCGCCAAAAATTCGGCAAGGATATCGTCTTTAATGTTCGCGGGGCCGGATGGATGTCGCCCAAGTCGCGATCATGATGTCCCTGCGTCGTACAGCGCTCCTCTGGATGACATTGCTCTTGGCGCTTGTTGGCGCGGCGACAGTCCTCATAGCCTATCGCTTCGAAAGTAACGAAGCGTCCGAATTTCTCGATGGCCAGCAGCGCCTGATCGCTCTCAACGCTGGCGAAGGCTTGCGGAAAAGCATGACGTCGCCCGCAGATCAGGATCGCGAAGACGAGTTTTCCGTGACGATATGGGACGCCGCCGGCCTCACGATCCACGACTCGATGCCGGACGTTCAGATTCCCCGGCAGTCGAAGCAAGGCTTCACGGACATTTCCGTGGGTGATCGGCGCTGGCGTGTCTACACGGCGACCGACGGCTTTAGAACGGTGCAAGTGGCGCAACAGAGCGCGGTTCGAGAAGAACTAGCCCGTACCTCCGCCATCGAGGCCGCCGCGCCTCTCTTGATCGTCATTCCGCTCTCATGGATCGTCGTCGGCTGGGCCATGAACCGAATGCTTGGACGGCTGGACACGCTCGCGCGGGAGCTTGTGGAGCGCAGCGCCAGCGCGGACAAACCGATCCCGCTTGACGGAATTCCCTCCGAGGTCGTGCCTCTTGTAAAAGGCATGAACAGCCTCACCGCCCGGCTGCGCGCCGCCTTCGAACTGCAAAAGCGATTTCTGGCCGACGCCGCTCATGAGTTGCGCACGCCCTTGGCGGCGATCCAGATACAAGCGGACGGTCTGGCGTCCGATGCACCGAGTGCGGTCGACGAACGCAAGGCGGCGATCACGCAAAGTGTACGGCGGGCCAGCTGGTTGGTGAACCAGTTGCTGCGGCTGGCGCGGCTCGACGCCCCACCGTCCGGCCCATCGAAGGAAGCGATCGAGGTTGCGCCGCTCCTTCTGAGCTGCGTCGCCGAGTATGTCGAAGCCGCCGAGAGAAAAGGTCTCAACCTCGGAATGCTTGAGCAAGCGCAAGCGACTTTTCGCGGATCGGCGGCGGAGCTTCGCGTCTTGCTGGAAAACCTGATCGATAACGCGGTTCGTTACACGCCGCCGGGTGGAACCGTGGATATTTCCTTGCGGCGCGAAGGAAAACAAGCCGTCATCGAGGTCGTCGATTCCGGCCCTGGCATCCCGCCGGGAGCCGAAGAGCACATTTTCGATCGTTTCTTCCGCGCCGCGCCCGCCGATATCGAAGGGACCGGCCTTGGCTTGGCTATCGTGCGGCGGATCGCGGAGCGTAACAGCATTTCCGTGACCGTGGGAAATCGTACCGATGAACGACGGGGGGTGCGGGCTCGTGTCGAGCTGCCTTGCGCGATCTAGCGGCAGGCGAGGTAATGGTTGCATCGAAACGCTTCGTCCCGATCGCCCGCGACCATAGACACGAAAGTCGGCCCTCATTCGCTCCTAAGTCTGTTGGTCCATTCTTCTTCTCGAAACCCCGATGGAGTCGCAACCCGCGACGCGTCCAGGTTCATGAATCTTGGAGAAGTCTATGTCTATGAAAGCCTTACACCGCTATGGCGTGGCGTGCGCCGCGACAGGTTTGGCGCTCGCGCTGGCGTGGCCAGCGATGGCTTACACCGGCCAAGAGCTGGAGAAGAACGCAAAAGTGAGCATCATTGAGGCCCGCGCAATCGCTCTCAAGGCGCATGCGGGCAAAATCACCGACGAAGAACTGGAGCGCGAGGGGGGTGGGTCCGGCCTTCGGTATTCCTTCGACATCAAGGCCGGCGGCGTGACGCAAGAAGTTGGCGTCGATGCCGTGACGGGGCGCGTGTTGGAGAACGCCAAGGAAGGCAAGAATCCGGATTGAACCTTCGTTGAATGAAGCAAGGGCGAGCGCGGCTGGAAGTTCCAATCGGGTTCGCCCTTTCGAAAGGATCGACGCATGAACCAAACTCAAGAGCTGGCCTTGAGCAAAGTACCGGAAGTCACTCTGGCATTCTGGGCGATCAAGATTCTCGCGACGACCTTGGGCGAGACCGGCGGCGACGCCGTGACCATGTCGATGAATCTCGGCTATGCGATCGGCACCGTGATATTCTTTGGTGTTTTTGTTCTCGCGGCCGCGGCCCAGATTCCCGCGAAATCCTTTCATCCCGGTTTGTACTGGACTACGATTGTCGCGACCACGACGGTCGGCACGACCATGGCGGATTTTGCAGATCGGTCTATCGGAATCGGCTACGCCGGGGGCTCCACACTCTTGTTCCTCGCCTTGATGGCCTCCCTGGCGATCTGGCGCTGGTCGGAGGGCTCCGTTTCCGTCAACACCGTCGCGACGCCGCGAGTCGAAGTTTTTTATTGGGTGACGATCCTGTTTTCGCAGACTTTGGGCACGGCGCTCGGCGATTGGATGGCGGGATCGGACCGGGGCGGCCTCGGTCTCGGCTACGAATACGGCGCACTGGTGTTTGGCGCGGGGTTGGCGCTGGTCGCGGCCGCGTATTTCTTCACGAACATCTCCCGCGTTCTGCTGTTCTGGATCGCTTTCATTCTCACGCGGCCCTTGGGAGCCACGCTCGGCGATCTGCTCGACAAGCCGCTTGCCAACGGGGGCCTGGCAATCAGCCGGTTCTACGCCTCGGGGATTCTAGCCGTCTTGATCGTCGCGCTGATTGTCCTTCTCCCACAGAGAGCTGGTGCGCATCCAGGCGCGCGTGAGCGGGACGCGTGAGCGACGCGCCGTGCCCGTCTATTCAAGAAGCGCGAGCGAGCGGTCTGCGTGCGTACTGCTGCTCATAGAGCCGCATTGATCCGTCAAAATCGATGACGCTCCATTCGCCATGATCGTCGTTAGCCGTCTCCACGCGTAGATGGCGTCTTGATCTGGGGTTCGCCGATCTCTCTCAAAAGTCCCCGGATTTCGGGCAAGAGTCGCTTCGTCATAATTCTTGATTAATGCACGGCACCTTTCTTCCCACTTCTCTTTTTTAGCAAAGTGAGAACTTGATTGAGGTTCTTCATTGTGAGTTGGTAATTCGTTGGATCAGTTTGCGGCGTATATTCCTTCAACGCCTCGCGATAGGCCGCGACCGCCTCCGTGAGCGTCCCCGTCCCGCTCTCCCGCTCCCCGAGCCTCGCAAGCGCAGTGCCGAGGCTCACCTGCGTCCGCGCCCAATTGAGTGGAACGCGCTCGCGCGTCTGTTCATTAAGCGCCTCGCGGTAAGCCGCGACCGCCTCTTCGAGCTTTCCCGTCCCTCTCTCACGCTCCCCGAGCGTTTCGAGCGCAGTGCCGAGGCTCATCTGCGTCCCCGCCCACTCGAGTGGATCGCGCTCGCGCGTATATTCCTTCAGCGCCTCGCGATAGGCCGCGACCGCCTCCGTGAGCTTCCCCGTCCCGCTCTCCCGCTCCCCGAGCGTGCCGAGCGCATTGCCGAGATTCACCTGCGTCCGCGCCCAATCGAGTGGAACGCGCTCGCGCGTATATTCCTTCAGCGCCTCGCGATAGGCCGCGACCGCCTCCGTGAGCGTCCCCGTCCCGCTCTCCCGCTCCCCGAGCATGCCGAGCGCATTGCCGAGATCCATCTGCGTCATCGCCCAGCCGAGCGGAACGCGCTCGCGCGTCCTTTCCTTCAGAGCTTCCCGATAGGCCGCGACCGCCTCCGTGAGCTCTTCCGTCCCTCTCTCCCCCTCCCCGTACTCTCCATATTTGTAGGCAGCGGAACGATAAGCCAATTGCAAATGGTCAATGCCAGCTTCTTGCGCCAACAACTGCGCTTCATAGCGGCTCGAATTCTGGCCTGATTCTTTCCATGCCTGCCAACCACGGGCCAAAACCGCCCGCGCCGCATCGAATTCTCCCTTGTCAATCAGCGATTGCGCCTCTGTTGCTATCGCAGCGATCTGCGGCGGACCTTTCTTCAGCAAATCGTTTTTCGTGCGCAGCTTGATGAGTTCGTCAGCCGCATCATTGAGCTTTTTCGGAATGTTTTCGTCAGCGACGCCTTTTTCCCCGAGCTTGTCGAGCACGGCCCGCAAGGGGGCAACCTCTACGCCCTTTTCACGCGCGACTTGAGCGAGTACGGTCTTAAATTCCCGCCGAAACTCCGCCGAATAGGCATCAACTTTGGTTTCAGTGCGCTCGGTTGTCTTACCCACACCCTCCACTTTGGTTTCAGTGCGCTCGGTTGTCTTACCCACACCCTCCACTTTGGTTTCAGTGCGCTCGGTTGTCTTACGCACACCCGCCACGTCCTTTGCAATATTAGAAAGCTGCTCTTGCAATCCCTTAAGGCCCGGGACCAATGCCACTAAGGCCCCGTCCTTTTCTCCCTTCTCTCCGAGTGCGTACTGCAGTCCTAGCATGCCAATAGCAAGACTTGCCGTTATGAGACAGAACACGATAATGGACCAGCCAAGCTCTCGTGAAAGTTTACGAAAATAGACCGCAAGCCACACGAACATCGGCAGAGCAAGCGCGCCTCCCGCCAACCACCCCATGCCATTCGGTATGAGTTGTTTAAGGAAATCAGTCGCAAAAACAAAAAGCGCCGTCGCCGTGTGAGCCCAGTTGGTCGAGCGTTCGAACCCTTCTTTCAGGAGGCCTCTCAGTTGACTCCCGTTCTGATTGAACTGCACGGCGGCCTCTTCGTTGGGTATGAGGACCACTGAGAGAATATCGCATTATTTCCCCGCAGTCAGTGCAGTCAGTGTATTCCATGGATCGACGGGGGATGATACGCCGATGCAAAGCTCTTCGGTTTGCGTCTCTAGAAAACTTGACGTTCAGGAGGGCCGTTTTCGCCAAAACTGCCATTAGGACAATGATTTAGACGCTGTGCGTTTTTCTTGAATTATGCTCAGTGAGCGGTAAGCGGAGCTGCCGCCCGACATGTCAGCTGCTATGCGTCATCTCTTGTAATTTCACCACTCCGGATTACTGCAGCCATGCCCTCAAGCATGCTCGCGGCGTCATCTGCTTCGCAGCATGAAAGGAGCAAAGTGGCTCCGACTGAAAGGAGCGCCTGCACAGTAATTTCAGTGGAAACACCATTTTTTTCGCATTTTTTCACGGCGTCAGTAAACGCCTTCGCAACGAAATCACGTTGCGCCTCTTTAGATTTTATAGGGTTCTTCATTCGATACCAACCTGTGTCAACTGCGAGGACAGTCCACACGCACCAAGCTTGACTTAGCTGAGCGGCAACTTCCCACGCAAGCCGCAAAGCGCCATTCCGTCAAATCACGCTCGCCTGCGCCTCGGGGCCGATTTGCTAAAATCCGCCGGTAAGGAGATATTTACCTCGAAACGTGACGCCATCTGGCGAATGTCGTTTTATTGGAGGGGACGCCAATGTCGGACTTGAGCAAATTACCCCAACCGGTCGCAGCCTGTTTGCCCGCCGGGGTTACGGACCCGGACGGAAAAGATGCCTTCTCATTGAGATTTGGCCTTGCGACTAAGGACGCTGTCGCCACGGGCGCTACAACGCACACCAAGAATTCGGATTTGACCAATTTTCCCGATGGGTTGGGCACCTACACGAAGGGACTAAAGCAAAGTTCGCCGGGCATCGTCCATGCGGCGACGTTCGCGCAGTTTCTGAAAGCGTGCGGGGTAAGTTCGGGCGCGCCCGCTGACCTGGCCGATTTTGAAAACGCAAAGATCAGCGTCCCAGGCCCAGCGAAAGAGAACGGTCCGCTCGGCGCTTTTTCGGGGCAACTGATCGGGAAAGATTCGAGCGAATACGGCGACACTGTCGTGCCAACTCCGTTCTCGCTCGACTCGGTCGAATACGCCATCGAGCTGGTCGAACTTTACTGGGCCTCCTTGCTGCGCGACGTGCCTTTCAGCGAATATGGGGCCAACGCAACCGCTCAGGCCGCCGCTAAGGAACTGACTGCGCTCGCGAGTGCCCATCCGGGCAAATACAAGGGGCCGCTAGATGGAAGCGGCGCGGTGACGACGGGCAACTTGTTTCGGGGCGGTCTGAATGCCCATCCCAAATGGTTCGAAGGCGAACTCGACGGGCCTTACATTTCGCAATTTTGCTTAACGCCGACGTCCCTCGGCGCGGTGCCCATGGACGTCAAACTCAAAGTGCTGTCAGCCGGCACAGACTACATGACTGATCCTGGTATCTGGGCAGATATCCAGAATGGTGCGGCACCAACCGTCGCCGCAGCTTATGACACCAATCACCGTTATTTGCACACAGGGCGCGACGCGGCGTCCTATACACGTGTAGACGAACTCTATCAGGCGTATCTGATCGCCTATCTCGTCGCTTCCTCGATCGGTTTTGGTTCGAATCCGAAAAGTCCTTACAATGCCTTCAAGAAGCAAAAGCCGTTCGGCACGTTCGGTGGACCAGACATTGCGGCGACCCTCGGAGCGGTCGCGCGGGCGGCGATCAACGCCGTGTGGTATCAAAAGTGGCGTGTGCATCTGCGGCATCGCCCAGAGGCCGGCGGCGGCATTGTGCAACTGCTAAAAACTGGAGCATTAAATGCGGTCGACACCGCTAAACTCGGAAATTTCAACATCGTCCTAAATTCGACTGCGCTCAACCTAAGCTTCCTGAGAAACGGCAGCTACTTGCTATCTCAGGCATTTCCTGAGGGCTCACCGACACATCCAGCCTACCCGACCGGACACGGCAGCGTTGCGGGCGCTTGCATAACAGTCCTCAAGTTCTTCCTCAACGGCGACGCCGTATTCGCCAACCCGGTCATTCCGTCCTCCGATGGGCTTACTCTCGATGCTTACCCTGGACCAGGCGCGCTAACCATAAACGGCGAACTTCATAAGCTCGGCCATAATATCTCGTTCGGCCATGGCATTCACGCAGGAATTCATTGGCGAGGCGATACGGACTACTCGCTCTTGCTCGGTGAACAAGTTGGAATCGACTATCTCGAAGACCAAATGTGGTCCTATAAGGAAAATTTCAACATCCCGATCAAACGTATGAACGGAGCGATACACCATTTCAAAAATTTCTAGTTGAGACCAGTGCGTTCTGCGTTGGAAGCCCTGCGGTTGCCCGTCCAAGGGACAGCAGAGTTTTCCCGCGTTTTCAGCGGTCGCGCGGTGCGGATTTCTTGATTTCCGGAACCCGCCCCGGCGCACCCGCGAGAGTAGCGCGCGTCTCTCAGAATTCTACCGTTTTTCAGACAAGCCCCCTTGTCGCGTTTCTCTCGAAAGCGGTTTTGAGGCAGGCAAACTCAATGAGCGTTTTTGTTGATTTTTACACAGACACTGGCCAACCGCGGCTCCTTGACGAAATTGCGGCGCTCCCCTTGCGAGGCCGAGCCTCAGAGCCCAAGAAGAGCCGAGCTTTCGGCGATTTCACCTCGCCACGCTAAAAGTCCCGACATTCCTGAATTTTGCAACAAGTGTGCGGCAATCGAGCGCCAGACAACGACGTCGAGGCGTCAGAAAGCCGCCCCCCTGGCTTCGGGGCATTTCTGGCAAGAGGTTTAGTCTGCCCTTAGGCTGGCAGATGACGCGGACTACCCATCCTCGTCCTCTTCGTCCTCCTCTTCATTCTCGATGCCGTCGATGATCCGCCATAGGCGCCGCGAGATTGCACGGGCCTTGTCCCCTCCGTGCTGCCCCGCCTTGTCGCGCGAATTCCCCGTGATGATGCTGATTGGCGAGCCTTGCCAAAGCGGAAGGAATGGCACACCATAAGCGTCCTCTCGCCTCTCATTGGAGGAACGTGGGATGACGGCGT
>Ga0182024_10023199_pt1 | contig 11135 bp, 8 predicted proteins | sample P32metaG_FD_120480 | JGI IMG/M metagenome (GOLD analysis project Ga0182024, IMG submission 120480) | Permafrost microbial communities from Stordalen Mire, Sweden - P3-2 metaG (Illumina Assembly) | ecosystem: Environmental > Terrestrial > Soil > Wetlands > Permafrost | place: Sweden: Stordalen... | reverse complement strand
TATCACATTCAAGGAAGCCTGGAAGTGGTTGCGGAGATGCTGGATTACTATGAGGCGACTGGGAACGACGCCTTCGCGCGCACGTCGCTGGTTCCGTTTGCTGATGCGGTCGTTACGTTTTATGACCGTCACTATCCGCGCGGAGACGATGGCAAGATTCGTATGACGCCGGCGCAATCGCTGGAGACCTACCAGTTGGATGCGGTGAATCCCACTCCGGACATTGCAGGTCTGCTATCGGTGCTGCCGAGGATGATTGCTTTACCGTCTGCGCTGACGGGCGCGAAGCGAGTCGCAATGTGGAAGAAGACGCTGAACGATCTCCCAGCGATTCCAATGGGGAAAACAGATGCGAATGGCAAGACTCCGCCGATGGGTGCAGGCGATCCGAATGGTATCCCGATAATCCTTCCGGCGGAGCATTACGGAAGAACTAAAAATTCTGAGAACCCGGAGCTGTATGTGTCGTTTCCATACCACCTGTATGGCGTAGGCAAGCCGGATCTGCCCCTGGCCCAGGCAACGTTTGCAGCGCGGCGCTTTCCGCAGAATACGTGCTGGGGCCAGGATGGCACGCAAGCTGCCGCACTCGGCCTTACCGAAGTGGCGCGGAAGGCGGCGATCGCGGAGTTTACGGATTATGGCAATCAGCGCTTCCGCTGGTTTTGGAAGGCCGGACATGACTGGATTCCCGATCTCGACAATGGAGGATCGGGGATGATCACTCTGCAGGAGATGGTGCTGCAAACGGACGGGCGCAAGATCCTTCTGCTGCCGGCCTGGCCTGCAGACTGGACGGCAGACTTCAAGCTCCATGCGGCCTTCAACACGACGGTTGAGGGACATGTGGAGCACGGACGCGTGACACAGCTTGTAGTCGCACCGAGGGAGCGGAAAAAGGACGTGGTTGTAATCGACCAGACGAGCGGGGCGGCGGTCCCGTCCGCGAAATGAATCGGGTTAGGTGTTGTCCTCTCGCGAAGAAATCTGGACCGCTATTCGGACTTCTTTCCTCTGCGGTGCTGCTCTCTTCGGCGTTCTTGCCAACCCTGGCGCCTGCGCAACCGCGCACCCACGCCAGGCCGCAGAATTACTTTGTGTATGTAGGCACATACACCGGCGCCCACAGCAAAGGCATCTACGCCTATCGCTTCGACGCGAGTACTGGCCAATTGACTCCCATCGGACTGGCCGCTGAACTTCCCAACCCTTCGTTTCTGATCGCTGATCGTGCGAACCGGCATCTCTACGTCGCCACGGAGATGGGCGCGCATGATCGAAAGGACACGAACGGCGCCATCAGCAGCTATGCGATCGATCCGCGTACCGGTTCTCTCAAGTTCCTGAACAAAGTGGATTCAGGCGGCGGAGGAACATGCCATCTTGCACTGGACCGCACCGGAAAGGTCCTCTTCCTCGTCAACTACTTTTCCGGCAGCGTGGCTTCGTTCGCGGTCAATAGCGACGGAACCATCGGTGGCCGCACCGGATTCGACATGCATTCGGGATCGAGCGTGGATCCGGAGAGACAGCCCGGTCCGCATCCACATGAGGTTGTGTTTTCTCCGGATGACCGCTTTGTCTTCGTTCCCGATCTCGGCACCGACCGCATCTATATTTATCGACTCAATCCCGCCAATCGGTCCTTCTCACCCGCCAACCCGGCATATATCACCGTCGAAGCCGGGGCCGGGCCACGCCACTTCCTTTTTGGTCCAGGCGCAAGGTTCGCCTACCTCGTTTGCGAGATGGGCTCACGCGTTATCGTCTTCTCCTACGATGCTGCCCACGGCGCACTGCATCCCATCCAGACCATTTCGACGCTGCCCCCCGATTACACTGGCCCTAACGCGTCAGCCGAGATTCAGATTGACCGCGAGGGCAAGCATATCTATACCTCGAATCGCGGCCACAACAGCATCGCGGTGTTTTCAATCGACCCGCAGAACGGCAAGCTCAAGAATACGCAGATCGCCTCGACCCTTGGAGACTGGCCGCGCAACTTCGTCCTTGATCCGACCGGCAAATACCTGATCGTCGCTGATCAGAACGACAATCGGCTCGTCGTTCTTGCGGTCGATCCACGCGACGGTCACCTCGAGCCCACCGGCCAATCTCAAGAGGCCGGCTCACCAGTCTGCATCCTCTTTGTTCCCATTCACAAAGGTGTCGGCGATTAATCGTAGCCAATAGGGCACGGCCCGCGGTGAATTTGAGATGCTGCGGCGGCCAATTGCTGCCGTGGCGACACGTTACTTGCGGGCAGCGCCAAGCTTTGTGTCGAAGAAATGCGCGATCATCCGGTCCGCTTCCTGACTCTCCGGCAACCCAGCCTCGTACCAGAATCCGTGCGGCAGCCCCTCGAAGACGAGTAATTGCGCGTCCCCACCGGCGCGCAGAAACGCCCGGTGAAGAATCGTGGTGCCACTCAGCAGCATGTCTCGCGTGCTGGTCAGGAACAGCGTCGGCGGCATGCCGTGTAGATCGGAGTAGAGCGGCGACAGGATCGGGTCCTTGGGATTTGCGTTCCCCACATACGCCGAGATCCACTGCTTGCCATCATCCGGAATGCTCAAATTGCCCGATAGGCCAACCACCGAGTAGATCGCCTGGGTATCGCTCAACATGCTGAAGTCGCCCGACGCCGTAAAGATGCCCAACGCGCCCGGCATCGGCAGGCCCATCGCCTTGATCTTGGCGGCAACCTCCGCCGTCAAAATGCCTCCCGCCGAAGCTCCGTAGATCGCAATGTTCTGTGGCGCATGCGTACGCAGCAATTCCTTATACACGGCGATTGAATCGTCTACTGCCGCAGGAAACGGATGCTCTGGCGCAAGCCGGTAGAGAACCGCGATCACTTTGGTCTTTGTCAGGTTGGCAATGGGAATCGACTCCGTCAGTGAGCCCGAGTCCGTGGTAAAACCGCCGCCGTGCAGGTTGATCAACACGCGGTCAGCCTTTTCCGCCGGAATCGGGTCGATCGGTGTAATCACCCGCACCGGCACACCGGCAATAGACGAAGAGGAGATGTTCACCGGATAGAGCGCACGGTTTGCCGCGGAATCGTGTTCCTGCATAGCGTCCGTTGCCGCCCGGTTCTCCGCCAGAGTCGCATTGGGGCCAGGATGAAAAACCGGCTTCATCAAATACTTACGTGCCTCCGGGCTCACGGTCTTAGGAATGGGAACGACTCGCGTCACATGGGCCGTGCCCTGCGCATCCACATAGCTCGTGTCGGTCTGCGGAACCTGCTGGTCGGGCTGCTGCGCCCGGCAGATATAGATGCTTGCCATAACGATCGTTATGGCGACGAAAACTCCGGCTTTCATAGTATTCCCTCGATTCAGGAGCAAGGCCCATTGCTGGTTGCGTCGGTTAGTACAAAATCAGCCCAACCCTGCAAGCTAGGGCAGCGCAAACGCTACGTATGCGCCTCCCATTTCCTTGACGTTATTCCTCAAGGAGCCCATGGAGGTCGCGCCGCTGGCTGCGATCACGACATACTGCTTTCCGTTCACCATGTAGGTTGAAGGCGTGGCCACGCCAGAGAAGGGCAGAGTTCCCTCCCAGAGCAGTTTTCCTGTACGGCTGTCGAAGGCGCGCAACTTCTTGTCATAGATCGTCGCGCCAATAAAGACCACGCCACCGGCCGTCGCAATCGGTCCACCAAAATTCTCCGACCCAGTGTCGGGCACTCCTTGCTTCACCAGCTCCGGGTACTGCCCCAGCGGGATCTTCCACAGATACTTGCCCGTCTTCATGTCGATCGCATTCAAAGTGCCCCAGGGCGGCTTGATGGCCGGATAACCGTCGGGGTCGATGAATCTGTGGAAGCCGTCCAATCGGTAGGGGGCGGCGTTGGCATTGCGAGCGCGGCCGGAAGCAGTTGCGGAGCCATTGCCGGGGGCTGCATTGGGCTGGTCAGGATTCTTGAGAAAGCGAAGCAGGGCCGCCGTCTGATCGTCACTCAGGCTGGTGAACGCGGGCATACGGCCGCGGCCCTGGTGGATCGTGTCCTGGATCTGCTGATCGGTGAGGCGCTTGTCGATTCCAACGAGTGAGGGAAAGGTGGGAGGAGAGCCGGCGCGGTTGCTCTGGTGGCAAACGCTGCACTGGTTCTGGTAAATGCTCTCTCCCATGCTGCCAGCGGGCCTATTGGGTACCAGCGTCTCGGTCCATACCATTTCATTGGAGTTGACGTAGAGAACGCCAGTCGTCGGATCGACAGCTGGTCCGCCCCACTCGCCGCCGCCCCATAAGCCAGGCAGGATCGCGGTCGGCTTATCGAGGCTGATAGGGACAAACTGGCCATCGCTGCGATACGTCTTGAATTGCGCCAGCGCCCATGCATGCGCTTCAGGCGTGCGATCCGTGAGCATGTCCTCGGTGAGCTGCTGCCGGGCAAAGGGCGCGGGCAGCAACGGCAGGGGCTGGGTGGCCGAGGCTACCTCTCCAGGAACTTGGCTGGCAGGATAGCTCGACTCCTTGATGGGAAAGAGCGGATCGCCATTCGTCCTGTCGAAGAAATAGACGAATCCGTGCTTAGTCGTCTGTGCAATCGCATCGATCTTCTTGCCGTTGCGCTCGATCGTGAAAAGCGCGGGTGGCGAGGGGAAATCGCGGTCCCATATGTCATGGTGAACGCCCTGGAAGTGCCAGATACGCTTGCCGGTGAAAGCATCGAGGGCCAACAGGGTATTGGCAAATAGATCGTCGCCAACGCGGTCAAAACCGTAATAATCCGATACCGCCGAGCCGGTCGGAACATAGACGATGCCGCGCTCGGCATCGAGGGCCATACCACCCCAGTTGTTGGCGGCGCCGGCATCTTTCCATGCATCCGGAGGCCAGGTCTCATAGCCTAATTCCCCGGGATGCGGAATGGTGTGAAACGTCCAGCGGATTACCCCGGTATGCACGTCGAAAGCGCGAATGTCCCCAGGAGGCGAAGGCTTCCCTTCCGGATTGCGTCCGCCAATAATGTACAGGTCCTTGTAAATGATTCCCGGGCTGGTAGGGGAGATGGATTGCTGCAAATAATCGCCGCGAAGCTCCTTGCGCAGATCCACCCGGCCCTGTTCCCCGAAGGACGGTATCGCCGTGCCGGTAGACGCGTCGATCGCGTAGAGGAAATTCGATACGGTGGCGAAGATGCGGCTTTCCTTGCCATCTGTCCAATAGGCGACGCCTCGCGAAGGCTGCGCGCTATGAATGCCGGAATCGAATTTCCATATCAACTTGCCCGAAGCCGCATCGACAGCAACTACCTTTTGGCTCGGCGTGTAGGTGTAGAGGACGCCTTTGATAATGATCGGATTGGACTCCATCCCGCCTGTCTCTCCGGTATCGAACGTCCACGCCGCGCGCAGGGTATGCACGTTCTGCCGGTTAATTTGAGAGAGAGTGGAGTAGTGGTCTCCTGCGGAATCTCCATTGGAAACCGACCAATCGCGGCCTGCCGATTCCGATGCCTTCCGGGACTGCGCGCCGGAAATTCCGGAGATGGTTAGAGCCATACTGCACAAAACCGCAATCGTGTGAGGTCGACGACTTCTCTTATTCATTGGATGGTCACCATTAGATTCATAAATTGAAATCGCATTTCGATATTCAATCCTTCCCCGCCCCCACTCATGCAGCAACTGCGATCTCCGTTGTAATCACTGCCGGACGCAAGCCAAGCTTGGCAAGCAGCAGATAAACCAGGAACCCAACCGCAAATGCATAAAGACAGGAAGGGTTGTCGGCTTTCACGACCGCTGCGGGCAATCCGGGAATGAGGCTCGGAACTCCAACCAGAAAGCCAACCGCCCAGGCAACGCATCCGGCCCAGTTGATTCCCTGCCGTGGTCCGGTCCAGCGCCTGCCCGCGTAGAGATAGTCAGCCATCATTGCCCCGCATATGGGCCCAAAAGACGCGGCAACGATGCCAAAGAATCCAATCAGGTTATCGGCCAGCCCCGTGATGGCAAGCAGTATGCTCACGGTCAATGCGGCAAATGTCGAAACGCTGCGAGGGATCCGGGGAAGCATTGTGTTGAAACTGTTCGAGGCGATAAACGAGGAAAAGCAGGTTGGGACCAGGGACGCTGCCGCGAAAAGAAAGAACATCACCGGAGCCAAAGCGCCAACGCTCGCGATCGCCGCAGTGTAGTCGTAGCTGGGCGGGCCGGCATGTCTGCCCAGATAACCGGCAACCGAAAGTATGGCCACCCCACCGGCAACCACGGTGCCCAGAACGATGCCGAAGACGCCACCGAGCACTACGTCCTTCCTGTTGCCGTTATTCATCCCAAAGTCTGCGCCCGCCGCCCCACCCGAAGCAAAAAAACCGATCACGACGCTGATCACGTTAAGAAAGCCGATCGTCGGCTGATGCTGCGGAGGTTCGTAATGCGCAATGCCAGCTCTGTTTGCCCACAAGACATACAGCATCATGAAGAGAGGAATCCAGTTCAAAAACTTCGCAACCCGGCCAACATAATGAATGCCCTTGACTGCGACCCAACCCAGGCTATAAACCCACAAGACCACAATCAGGCTGAACAACCCCTTTGACGTCTGATTCAGGCCCGACATGATGAAGTGAGCGGAGATCGAGGCGATCACCGCCACCCATCCCACTTGCAGAACTCCCATGAGCAATCCAGGAATCAGGTATCCGCCTGAGGTCCCAAAAGTCGAGGTGCCAACGACATAGAGGGAATAACCTGTCTGCATGCCCAGCATGGCGGGGACGTAATAGTACAGTCCAAAACTAAGCAGTCCCGCCAGCAGCAGCCCTGCCAGGCAAACACCCAAAGAGGCATAGCTAATGGTCGGTTCGGCCAGCTTCAGGTAAAAGCCCACCCACAGGAAAATTCCCGCATAAGCTGGGAACGTGCTCTTGTACCAGGGAACCCGGCTCGCCCGCGGCACGGGAACGGAGCGATGAATATATTGCGGAACGCTGCGTTCCATGGAACTCCTTGCGTTCTGGAATGCTCTGGCTTAAACCGTGGTGTAGGTCTTGACTGTGAATCCTACGAGATGCGCTTCCATCGAAGACCAGACCTGCTGATGAAGGTCAGTCGCCACCCATTTCTGCTGGAGCGCCTGACTCTCGAAAACAATGGTCAGCACATATTCGCCGCCATCGTTGGGCCGCAGCAACGCTACATGGCGAAACCCCTCTTGTGCGGAGATCGCTGCACTGAAGGGGCCAGCGTAATCTTTCGCCAGTGCCTGCTCCTGCCCTGCCTTAACTTCAAGTCCAGCATGCAATACAAACATGGTCCCCTCACCACTTTAGATTGAAGACATCAATTGCCGTACCACCCATCACTTTGTCGTAGACATCGGGAGCGAGATCCAATGCCCCGTACTTGGCAAATTCTGCCGGCACGTTGCTGGGCAGGTCGGCGCCCATCATCACCCGATCTGGGCCGATGGTATTGATCATCCATCGAATGTCTTCACCGATGCACCACGAAGTCTCTAGGTACAGATTGTCGCAGACCGACGCAGCCACCTGCGCTTCAGCGGAAACGATTCCAGCTCCGGCATGGGCAAGCACGATCTTTAGCTTCGGATATTTGTTGGCGGCGGGGATGCACAGTGCAGGCAGCGAAAATGGGATGCCCATTCCCGTGTGGACCATGCACGGAATACCGAAATGATCGGCCGTCGCGAAGGCGACATCCGCGTCCTCGGAAAGAGGATTGACGGCGTGGCCGATGGTGTGGATCTTCAGCGCGACAAACTTCAGGTCCTTCACGCAGCGTTCGATCTCACGCTGATACGCGTCCTTACCCACATGCGGGCTCAGGCTGGCCAGACCGAAAAACCGCCCCGGGTACTTGGCGCATAATTCCGCAATCTCATCGTGTCTCTTGACGTAGTCCTTCGCGCCCGGGTACGGCTGAACGATCGTCGCGTCGACCGCGCTCTCGTCCATGCGCCGGATCATGTCCTCTTCGGTCGCATACAACCCGAAAACGCAGCACTCTCCAAGATGGGCGTGGGTATCAATCTTCTTAGTCATTCAGTACCTCGGTCGACCTTAGGTTTGACAGGTTATCGGTCTCAGGTTTGACAGGTTATACAGCCAACCGGCGTGCGAAATGACTGCCAGTCGAGCGAATCGCTAAATTTGTTTCAACAGCCATTGCATCGATCGCTTTTGGATTTCGAGATACTGCGGCACCCACATCGCATGGTTGGTGTGCCCAACAGCGGTAAACACAACGCGCCCTTTGCCATAGTCGTAAGCCCACGCCGAGATGGACTTGGTGCCCAGAGTCTGGAAGGTCAGACCGTCAGTGTTCTCGGCCTCCAGAAGGACGTACTTGGGGTCCTTGTCGTAGATCACGTAGTGCTGCTCGTCATTCACCATGAATGGGGTGATGCCATCGGTGATGGGGTGCTTGTTTGCGGTCGGACTGACGCGGAACGGACGCAGCGCCGGATGGCCGTTAAAAACTCCGCCCATGACGTCGCGAAAGTTCTTGCAAGTGTGCGAGATGTCGCTGGAATCGTGCAGCGCATACAGTCCGTTGCCTGCGTTGACGAAGTCCTTGATAGCTGCGCCTTGCTCTTCCGACATCCATGGGACGGTCGGACCATCGTGAAAGTCCGCAGCATTCTCCAGGTTCTTGGAATAGAAAGACGCTGCGTCGGGACCGAGATACCCGCCGGACCAGTTCTGGCCCTCGCGCAGAACGAGAAAGATGTTGTAGCCCTTCAGACTGTTCGCAGAAATCTTGTCGTATTCGATCGTGTAGTCGACGGAAACATTCAGCTCTTTGAATACCTTATCGAGACTAACGCGAATATAGTCGGCGTTGTGATGCCGATCGCCTATAAGCGCCAGGACGCGGGGTTGGCCGGTTGCGCCCGCGGTCGCTTGCGGTTGTGAATAGAGGCTCTTCTCCTGGCCGAGACCGAGAAGGCCTGCGCTGGCGGCCAGCCCGGCATTCCGGACCAGAGCCCGTCTTGAAAGTTTCGCAGCTGAACGCTTCATAAGCCTCGCTTCACGGTATGCGACGAACTCCTCAAATCTGCTTGAGCAGCCACTTCACCGACCGTTTCTGGATCTCGAGATACTGTGGCGCCCACAGCACATGGTTGGTGTGGCCTGCCGCGGTAAACACAACGCGCCCTTTGCCGTAGTCGTAGGCCCAGCCGCCGATCGCCTTGGTCCCCAGGTCGCGGAAGGTCAGGCCGTCAATATTCTCCGACTCGAGGATGACGTATTTGGGGTCCTTGTCATAGGTGACATAGTGCTGCTCGTCATTGACCATGAACGGAGTGATGCCCTCGGTGATTGGGTGCTTGTTCGCCGTTGCCCTGATCTGGAAGGGACGCAGTGGGGGATGGCTGATGAATGCTCCGCCCATCACATCGTGATAGTCCTTGTTCGACAGCGAGATATGGCTGGAGTTGTGCATGGAATAGAAGCCGTTGCCGGCGTTGACCCAGTCCTTAATGGCCGCGCCCTGTTCGGCGGTCATCCACATGACCGAGCCGCCGCCTCCGCCGCCTCCCCGCGCACCGCCACCAGCCCCTCCCCGCCCACCGGCAGCATCGGGGGCGTTCTCCAGGTTCGCGGAATACTCGGACCATGAGTCCGGGCCAAGATAGCCGCCCGGAAATATCTGGCCGTCGCGCAGGATGACAAACAGCTGATAGTTCTTCAACAGGTCCGCCGAGATCTTGTCGTACTCGATCGTGTAGTCGACGGGGATGTTCAGGTCCTTGAAGACGCGAGCAAAACTGGTGCGGATGTAGTCGGGGTTGTGAAAGCGGTCGCCGATCAGCGCCAATGCGCGTGGCTGGCCAGCCATAGTCTGAGCGCTTGCCGATGCTTGGGAAAAGAGGCCCTCCGCCCCGCTAAGGCCGAGCAGGCCCGCACCCGCGGCGACCCCTGCTTTTTGAACCAAAGTGCGCCGCGAAAGCTTCTTGCCGACGAATTCCATAAAACCTCCAGAACTGTAGTGCGTATCGTTATCTCTTGTCGGGCAACGGTACGCTTTTGGCGAAGAACACTGCAAGTCCTCACTAGCTTTGCTTCCAGGGCCTGTACCCGTTATTGCGCCGCGGGCGCGTAGTCGGCGGAGACAGTTACGATCTCATACGGATGAGCGGGCACGTGGATCGTATTGCCGCCATCGATCGGGAGTGCCGAACCTTCCGGCTGCTCCATCAGGTTGGTCAGCTTCGCGCTCGTTGCACCAGCGGGAACGTGCAGCACTACGTCACCATCTTTTCCGGCCCATTCATAGAAGCGGAAGATCAGCGCATTGCTGTCTTCAGCTTTCTTGATGGCGGTGAGGACCACGTTCTGGCCGTCGACACCCACAAACGAATGCGCCGCCGGCAGCTTCCCAGTGTGCGTCTCCACCTGTACCGCTTGCAGCTTGTAGTTGAAGTCCCAGCCCTGACGCTCGGTGAGCGCCTGTTTCCAGGTTCCAGCGTGAGGATAGAGCGCATAGACAAAGCGGTGCATGCCCTGGTCCGCGAGCGGGTCGGGCTCAGTGGGTGCCCGCAACAGGGTCAGACGCAGCACATTCTCCTTGGCGTCATAGCCGTACTTGGAGTTGTTGAGAAGGCTGAAGCCGTGCTGGTCGTTGCCCAGGTCGGCCCAGCGGAGCGCGGAGACCTCGAACCTCGCATCTTCCCAACTGTTGTTCCGGGTGGTGGGGCGCTGAATATTGCCGAAGGGTATCTCATAGGTCGCCATCGGACTGGAAGCCGACAACGGGAACGCCGCTTTCAGAAGCACGTGCTGCTCGTGCCAATCGAAGGTGTTGGCCACGTCAACGCGGTCCATTCCGGCGTACAGGATAATGTCCTGCACGAAACTGGATTTCTGGGTGGCATGCTTGACTTCGACGATGGCGCGTAGCGGACCGGATTCGATTAACTTGACGCTCTGCGCGGGGCCGAGATCGAAGGGGGATTTTTCGTAGTCGGCATCGATATTCCAGGCGTCGAACTGCCGGGGATGATCGTTGAAAGCCTGGAGTTGATTTCCGCAGCCTCCGGCAGCAAGGGTTTCGAACTTGCCCTGCTTGTCATACAGGCTGGTAATGCATCCCGTCTTGGGATCCACCACCACGCGCAGGAAGGAATTCTCAAGCGTAAGCCCGTGCTCC
>Ga0182024_10023198_pt1 | contig 11136 bp, 9 predicted proteins | sample P32metaG_FD_120480 | JGI IMG/M metagenome (GOLD analysis project Ga0182024, IMG submission 120480) | Permafrost microbial communities from Stordalen Mire, Sweden - P3-2 metaG (Illumina Assembly) | ecosystem: Environmental > Terrestrial > Soil > Wetlands > Permafrost | place: Sweden: Stordalen... | reverse complement strand
TGATCTTCGAGCTGGTGAAATTGCGGGCATCGCGGGACGAGATCTGGCTGCAATTGAACGGCGCGAACGTGTTCAAGCGGGTGGGCCAGCCGGGCGTGCAGATCGACGTGAACAGCGTTGTGGCCGGGTGGGACGACCATGAGTTGTATGCCCAGCGGATCCGCAACTACACGCCAAAGCCGATCGAGGTGGAAGTCCGCCGCTTGTTCCCGGGGCACGTGGTGTTCCGGAGCCAGCTAAACCCAAAGATGCACGACTACCAGACGCCGGAGTTCACGGCCACGGTGGACGCCGGCAAAAAGGCCGACCTGCTGTTCGAAATCCTCCGTCACCAGGGGCACAACGCCAAGCAGGAAAACGTGACGCTGGAGAATGTGGCCGTGAAGTGAGTCTTCGTAGGGTCCGCACCGCGGACCGATTGCTCGCCGAGGAAACAATGGCCCGCAGCGCGGACCCTGCATGAGCCGCTCGCTCAGCGTCAAAAGGAACTGGCATGAACCTCAAAGCGTTGAGTCTCATCCCCCTGCTCGCTCTCGTGCAGATCGCTGCTCCGGCGGCCTTCGCCAGGAACGTAGACCTCTCCACGGTGCCCAAGCGCAATACCGTACAGCTCACCATTTACAACAGCGAAGACCTGACCCTGGTGCGGGAAACGCGCGCTGTCACCTTCAAGAAGGGCCCCAACCCGCTGCAGTTCAGTTGGGCCAATACGCTGATCGACCCGACGTCCGTGCAGCTCCGCTTCCTCACCAGCCCGGAGAAGCTGGAGGTGCTCGACACCACCTTCCCGCACGACAAGCCGCAGATGCTTTACTGGAACGTGCACAGCGATTTCGACGGCGAAGCAACCGTAGAGATCACGTACTTCACCAGCGGCATCACCTGGTCGGCAGACTACGTGGGCGTCGCCGACAAGGAAGAGAAGCAAATAAGCCTCGCCGGGTTCGTCCGGGTCTCCAACCGATCGGGCGAGGAATACGAAGATGCCCAGGTGCGGCTGGTTGTCGGCACGATCAACCTGGTGGAGAAGATCGCACAACTGGCGCAGTTGCCGGTCAGCGAGTTGGGAAGGCTGGACAAAGAGCGCCTTGCGGACCTGAAAACGCGCGCCCTTGAAGACGCCATAGTCCTGGACCGGGCGGAAGCGCCGGCCACCCGGCCGGATGTGTTCGTCCCCGTCCCAAAGCAGATCATCAAGGAGGGCTTGAGCGAATACTTCATCTTCACGATCGAAGGCACCGAAACCATCCCCAACGGCTGGTCAAAGCGGCTGCGGTCACTGGAAGCCGAGGCCGTCCCATTGAAAGTGCAGTACCGGTATCGCCCGCAGGAGTACGGCGACCAACTCGTCCGCATGTACTTGCTGGCCAACACCAATGAAGCGACTCTCGGCACCAGCCCCCTGCCGGACGGTGCCGTGCGTGTCTTCCGCGACAATGGCCGCGACGGGCTCTCCTATCTCGCCGCCCAGAACATCAAGTACATCCCCATCGGCGATAAAATCGAGCTGAACTTGGGCGTCGACCGTAACGTGATCTTCGAGCTGGTGAAATTGCGGGCATCGCGGGACGAGATCTGGCTGCAATTGAACGGCGCGAACGTGTTCAAGCGGGTGGGCCAGCCGGGCGTGCAGATCGACGTGAACAGCGTCGTGGCCGGGTGGGACGACCACGAGGTGTATGCCCAGCGGATCCGCAACTACACGCCAAAGCCGATCGAGGTGGAAGTCCGCCGCTCGTTCCCGGGGCACGTGGTGTTCCGCAGCCAGCTCAACCCAAAGATGCACGACTACCAGACGCCGGAGTTCACGGCGACGGTGGATGCGGGTAAGAAGGCCGACCTGCTGTTCGAAATCCTCCGGCACCAGGGGCACAACGCCAAGCAGGAAAACGTGACGCTGGAAGATGCGGCCGTGAAGTGAAATCGCGATGCCTCCCCCGAACTCCCTTTCTTGCTCAAATTTACCGGCGCGGGTAACTTTTCCCAAGATCTTTCATCGGAGGCTTATGGGAAGGCTATTGCTGATCGTGGCACTGTTGTGCGTCTCAGCGGTCATGCTGCGGGCAGCGGATGAAGTCAAACCGGGGGCGAAATCCGACAAGGACCTGCTCCAGGGGACTTGGCGCGTGGTTGGGATGGTGCGCAATGGCGAGGCCATGCCCGATGACGACCTGAAAGAAGCAGCGATGTCGATGCGTTTCGCCGGGGATGTTGCCACGCTCGCCAAGGGCGATCTGTCAAAGGACGCCAGCTTTACCATTGACGAGACCAAGACGCCCAGGCAAATAGTCATCACGCCGAAGGACGGCCCGCAAAAAGACAAGCCGCGTACCAACATTTACGAACTGAACGGGGACAAGCTCAAGCTGGCATTCCGGATTGGCGACGACAATGCCACCCCGCCCGCCGATTTCACACAAGGTGACGGAATCGGCATGATGACGCTCGAACGCCAGAAGCCTTGACGATTCTTGCCCGTTACATTTCTTTCTGTCTGAAAACCGCACCGGGCTTCCAGGCATCGGGCCTGGAGGCCCGGTGCGGTTTTCAGACAGAAAGAAATCGACCAGGTTAACCATCTGCTATGACGCCGCAAATACGGCGCACACAATTAGCCATCATATTCTTTGCGCAGTGCTCATGAATTGGACACAGGTGCAGGGAATGGAAATGAAAAACGCGGGAAGAAGAATGAGGCGCCGGCGCGGTTTCACCCTCGTCGAGTTGCTGGTCGTCGTCGGGATCATCGCGGTGCTTATCAGCATCCTGCTCCCGTCGTTGGGCGCCGCACGCGAGCAGGCTCGCGAAGTGCAATGCCTGAGCAACATGCGGCAATGGGGCATGGCCTGGCAGATGTACGCCGGGCAATATAATGGGCAGTTGGCCTGGAAGAGCGTCGGCGGGGGCGACGGCGACACCGCCGCCGACTCCATCGGCGCGTGGAACACTCCCGGCCTCTGGTTCAATGCCCTGCCCCCCTTCCTGGGCCTGCAGTCCTATTGCGACATGAACGACCCGTCGACCAACTCGACGCCGCCGGGGCCCAGCGCCTCGACGATCTTCGTCTGCCCGTCGGCCACCTCGATCGCCTCCGGCGCCTCCACCGACACGGTCGAGGGCGATTTCTTCATGGTCTTCGGCAACGACCCCAATAGCGGGGTGATCCAGACCCGGCCGACTCGCCTGGACTACGTCATCCAGTCGAAGCTGATCCAGACCAGCACCGACAAGAACCTCAAGCTGGCCGGCCCCCAGTTCATGCCCAGCAGCGCGTGGGTCTTGATGGTCGAGAAGCGGGTCAACCCCTCCGAATTGCGAAAGACCGACGCCAACTACGACAAGACCCTGGCATACATCAGCGCCGAGCACAAACGCTTCGCCTGCCGGCACCACAAAATGACCGGCGGCAACCTGCTGTTCTTCGACGGGCATGCCGAGTTCTTCAACAACGCGTTCGTGAACACGCCGTGCGATCCGGCCATTCCAGACTACAACTACCCCGACCAGTGCATGTGGGACTGGCACGGGCCGGCGAGCTGAGCCTTCAAGGCGAATCGTTGTTCAGGTCAGGCGCGATTGTCGCAGACTAGCGCAATCTTTTTATTAACCTATTCGTTTGTTAGTAAAACCAGGGCTGTTTGCAAGTATCAAGTCACAAAAGCAGGGTGTGTGGGCGCAATTACATAAGTTCGGGCGATCACGCGGTTCCTGCACTGCAATAAATCCTACTAGAAAGATGGGAGAATCAAATGAAGAAGTTTCGGTCATCTTTGATCGGGCTGAGCGCCATGATTGTTGCCTCGACGTCGGCGGCCCAAGCCGCAAGCATCGCGGGCTGGACGTTCGAAAACGACGCGGTCGCAGTAAACAACAGCCCGGCCCCCTCCACGGGTACTGGCACCGCTGGCTCCATCGGAATGAACATTTACCCCACCCCTAACGTTGGGGTCACCACCGACGATGTCGTGGTCGGCAAGAGCTCAGATACAGGCACGAACACGGTCGCCGATACTACGAACACCTGGCGAGTCCGTGGGCAGGCTGGAACCAACGGCGCGGCCAACGGATGGTCAAGCGCGGCGCCGGTCGGCACCCAGGGAGCGCAGTTCGCCGCGAGCACTGTGGGCTATACCACTATTAACATCAGCTTCGATTGGTACACGACGACTCAGGGGGAAGCGAATCTCCAACTCCAATACACCACAGACGGCAGCACCTGGCATAATACGCCGATTACACTGTCGGGATCTGACGCCGGCCTCGTCGTCTTGAGCAACAGCACCTCCGCCAATACGGTGACAGGGTCTTATGTCAGCGACAATCTTTTGGTCAATGGTTCACCGGCCGGTCAAGATTGGTTCACCGGTTTGACCGCGACCATCAACGATCCGAATGCGGCAAATAATCCAAATTTCGCCATTGAAATGGTGAACGCTTCGACCGGCGCTGACGACGTCAGCACTGCGGGCACTGCTTTAAATAACTCGTCGGGCAACTGGCGTTTTGACAATGTGTCCATCAACGGCACCGCTGTTCCAGAACCGGCCTGCATTTCGTTGCTCGGCATGGCTGGGACGGCTCTCCTGGCCCGTCGTCGCATCAGCAAGGCCTAGTACTGCCCCGACCGGGCCGCAACCCTGGCGTAATGGTCCCGAAACGTCTGGGCCCAGGCTTGTCGCTGCTCGGCTTTCCACACGTCCGAGTCCGCGCCGGACGCCTCCAGTTGCTTGCGCTGGTCGCGCAGGGTGGCGACCTGGGCCATGGTGATCGGGAGGTCGGCCAGTTCGGCCAGCAGGGCCGATCGGTGGGCATCGTCCGGCGCCGCCAGGATTTTGGCGTAGGCCGAGCGCAGGGCGTCGCGGGAGTCGATCCATGCCGCGGCCCAGATCGGGCGCGTGTCGCCGAACAGCGCCATCCATTCGCCGCGCTGGTTGAACCCGCCTGCTTCGTCGAAGGGGTTGACGTCGTCGGCCCAGCCGCTGCGGTCGGTGCCGGGCGCGTACAGATCGCGACGGATCGGCGAGCGGTGCAGCGCCCGCTCGACCGGGCCGCTGGCCTGGCCGGGCTTTAAGATCCACATCAGTTGACCGCGACGGGCGAGCAGGAACTGCACGAACCGCCGGGCCAGCACCTGGCGGTCGCCTTTGACGCCGTACAGGATCGCCACCGCGTCAGGCGTGACCGCGGTCGCGGCGCGGGGGGCGAGGAACCTGATCCGGCTCGACCCGATCTCCTGCTCGAACGTCCGTCCATAAAAGTCAATGGCGACGCCCGCGGCGGCTTCGCCGTTGCCGACGTCGTTGGGCGGCTGGGTGGCGTTGTCGGTGAAATACCGTGCGTTGGCGGCGATCAACAGCAGTTGCCCCATCCCGCGGTGCCAACCCGCGGCGATCGCCGCCTGGTATTGGGGGGATGACTTGTTGAGCGGCCCGGGATGGCCGGCGTGGTACGCCTCCTCGGCATCGGCCATCGCCCGCTGCAGGACCATCATATATGTCACGCCCGCCGACCCGGAGTGGGTCGGGTCGGCCAGCGCCACCCAGCCGGACAAACGCGGATCGGCCAGGTCCTGCCAGTGCGCCGGCGCCGCCAGCCCCAGCGTGGCATACACGTCCGGGTTGTAAATGATCCCAAAGCTGCTGAGGCAAACGCCAACCCATCGCGGCTTTGGCTTTTTCGTCCGCGGGTCGACATAGTCATCGTAGAGCTTGACGCCGGCCAGGGTGCTTTCCGGGAACGCTTCGCTCAGCAGGCTCGGAGCATCCGGCAGCTCAATCGGCTGAAGGATCCCCAGCGGCTTGAGGTCGCGATCGAACGTGACGTCGCCGCCGCCCCAGGCGACATCGATGTCGGCACGCGCCTGGTCCTCCGGCGGCAACTTGCCGTCAGGCGATCTCTGGGCGGCATAGGTGGTCGTCAGCAGCCGGACGACATCGTTGCTCCCGCCGGGCGTGCGGTAGTCGATTTCGACGGGTTGGCCGAAGGTTTCGCGGTGCCAGTCGGAAAACGCCCGGGCGAATTCCCGCCGGATGTCCTGGTTGTGAGGGGAAATCACCACCAAGTGCAACGCGGGGCCCGCAGCCGCGGGGGGTGCGGATGTGCCGCGCGTGACCATGAGGCGCGCCGCCAGAGGGGCCAGCAGAACGAGGAGGAAGAGGATGATGAAGGCATAGCGACGCATGGGTCGGCTGACTATCGGGGGACGGGCCAAAGATCATCCCTTAACTTGGGGGGTGCCTTCCAGTAGTGACGCCTTAAAATTACTTGCTTTCCTCTTTTCCCATGCAGCACTTCTTGTACTTCTTTCCGCTTCCGCAAGGACACCGGTCATTCCTACCGACCCTGGCGTATGACTTGACAGGTCGCACAACAGTCTGGTTCACAACGGGTTTGCCTGATGCCCCAAGGCCGCCGAGCCATTCCTGTTGCTGCCGCACTTCGGCCTGATGCTCCTGCTCCGCTTCCCGCAACTGTTCCAATTCGGGGAAGTCCTCGCCGCTCAGCACGGCGGTGGCAATCAGCCCTCGGCGCAACTGGGGAAGGTCATCCATTTCCAAGTCCCTGGCGGCCCGCAGCCCTCGGGCGTCCAGGTTGGCCAGCGCCGTCCCGATGAATTTCACCTGCGCGTCCCAGTCCTCCTCACCCTCGAGCAAGTCCAGCGCCTTGGCGACAACGTGCTCGCCCCGCATGTTTCGAAGGGCCGATGAGGCATACAGGCGATAGTGCGAAGGGGCGGCATGGAAGTCCCGGGCGATGGCCTCGACGGCCGCTTCCCCGCTGATCCTGGTGAGGGCTTCGGTGCACTGCTCGTTCATGAAGTCGCCATGGTCGTCCTTGAGGCTGGCCGCCAAAAGCGGCGCCGCCGATTCCAGCCGGATCAGTCCCGCCAACTGGGCTGCGAAGATTTCCAGCCAGAGCAATGGGTTGTCCTCAAAGCTTTCGATCTTCTGTGAAAGGATGGACATCACCTTGTCCGCATGCCGGTCGCCCTCCCGGCTGATGGCCTCAGCCAGCCGGCTCGCGCGGGCAAAGTCAAACTGCTCGGCATCCTTGTCGTTTTTGTGCCGCTCGCACTGGTCTTCCAGTTCCTTCCAGCAGACATCGGCGGGAACGGAATGCAGCCGAATCTTCTCGAGAATGACCTGACGCGTATCGCCGCGCAGCCGCTTGCAGTCCACCAACTTCGGTTCATGCCGCCCCAGTAGTTCCGCGTTGGCGTGGCTTATCATGGCGCAAATCCGGATAAGGGAAGTTGTCGATTGGCGGTTGGGCTCGTCGAGCAGTTCTGCCAGCCAAAGCAGTGTCTCGTCGGTCTGCGGCAGGTTCTGTAGCAGCCACACGGCGCTGAACGCCTCATCCCAGCCATATTGTTCAATGGCTTGCACGGCTACCGGCCAAATGCCGGGGTCCCGGCTGAACGAAAGGGCGAAATACTGAAGGGCCGCATCGCGCACGATAGGGTCGGGGTGGAGGAGGGCTTGTTTAATGTCCTGTTCGGTCGGCTTCATTGATCTTTCTCTCCTTCAAGACTCATGGTGCGCGCATTCTGCCGTCTCGGAGTAATGGCGGCAATAGTCGTGCCGCCGGTGTACAATCGCGCGGCAGCGACGCAGCGAGGACTCTTGCATGCACCTCTTTGAAGCCATTGACGCCATTCGTGAGAAGGCCATCGGCATGCCGCTTCCTGGAGAGGCAAACTTGTGGTCCGGGGTGCTCGAGCAGATAAGAAGGAACAAATACTTCGACCAGCGATGCGGCGTCCCCGTCGAGGAGATCATTCGTTCCCTGGTCCACGGGTTAGATGATGCCAAGGCGATTGCGATGTGGCGGGAAACGGATGAAGGGGCTGCCGATGAAACCGATGATGAGGAACTGGTGGCCAGTTGCGTTCGGATGGACTTGGAGATGGAGCTTCTTCAGGCGATCATGAACCTTGCCTATGAGGAAGCCCAAGATCTAACATCTCAATTGCTCATCTGTGCCATTCGTTTCTTCGCCTCGGCGGCCCATTCGGTGTTGCCGTATTTATCCACGATCCGCTGCAGGTAGGGCTTTGCTTTTTCATTCATGTTGTTCTGCATGTAGTTGTCGGCGGTCTGCAGCCAGCCTTTGCACTCGCGGTCGGCGGTCTGGCCGGCGGCGGCGGATTGGATCGATTTGTCGGCGTTGAGGGCGTCCAGGTGGGCCTTGATGGCCGCGAAATGGGAAGCGGTGGGGAATTGGTTCACGTATGTCTGGTAGAGCGTGAGGGCACGGGCATAGTCCTTGGCCTTCTCCGCAAGCTGCGCCTCGGCCTCGATGGCGTGGGCGCGGGCCTCGAGCTTGGCCTGCTCGATCTGGGCCTTAATCGCAGGATCGGTTTCGATCTGGCTCACCTGCGCCTTGGCCTTGTCATCGAAGGGAGTGCCGGGATATGTCTGCGAGACGGCGAGGTAGAGCTTGACGGCATCGGGGAATTTATGAGCGGCCAAGGCCGCATCGGCATCGGCGAGCTTTTTCTCGGCCGGGTCGGAGATGGCCTTGGCCAAGGCCGCCGCGGATTCGCCGCCTGTCATCTTGGAGGTGGCGATGTAAAGGTTGTATGCGTCCCCGAGCTTGCCGGCCTTCTCGGCGGCCTGAGCGAGTTTCATCGAGGCGATCATCTTATTCTGCGGGCCCCACTTGAGAAGCCAGTCCTTGAGCGGCTTGTCGTTGGTGTCGACGTTGTGCCCCAGGCCGGGGAACTCTTCGAAGGTCACGTCCGCCCCCTTGGCCTTGTAAGCGTCGCTGGCGCCCCGGGCGTTCTTGTTGGCATCATCGTTCTGGCCGACGCCCACGAATACGGGTTTTGCCTTGAGCAGGGCCGCGCCCTGCCCGCCCGGCGATCCGCCGGCGCCCATGATCACCAGGCCGGCCAACTGGTCCATGTATTGGTTGCTGAAGCTGGATGTCGACCATCCGCCCTGGCTGAAGCCGCACATGAAAATGAGCTTGGAGTTCAAGCGCAGCTTCGAAGCGACGAAGGCGCGGATGCGCCCGAGGTTCTTAATGTTGGCGGCGACATCGGAGGTGTCATCGCGGTTGAGATATTCCATGCCGACGATGATGTAGCCTTGCCCATCGGTCAGTTCCTTGAACGGCCAGCTCTTGGGGTCGTTGTTTTTACCGTGGTAGTTGAAGATGGTCGGCCATTCCTGCTCGGGCGTGTAGTCCTTGGGGACGTACACGACGTACCAGCCGACGCCGCCGGTCTGGGCGTCGATGATCTTGGTTTCCTTCCCGGGGGAGAAGGTCGCCTGGTCCGGCGTGACGCCGTCGGCGGCGCGGGACGGCGCTGTCGCCGCAAGCAGGGCGGCGGCGAAGAGAATCAGTGTTGAACATGATCGCATCGTCAATCGCATGGTTCCTCCAGGATGGGGTCACCCGTTGTTCTGACGGCAAGGTCCGGTTCAAGATCCAAGCAGTCTAGCAGAATTCCTCGCAGCAAGCACTTGATGGCCGGCCGCGCGTATTGGAAATCATCGTTGTAAAAGTCGACGGCTGATCGCGAGCCGACGGACCTGCGGCGCGGGCCAGATCGCATGCCCGCAACAGGCGTTATGACCGGGAACTTCAAAATGTCCAGCAAATTGTTCACCGAGGCATTGGAATCGCGGCTGCTGATGTCATCCAGTTCAGCGGCCCTGAATCCAGCCGTCGCGGCTCACCGTCCGGCGGCGCCCGTGGAGTTGAAGCTTCTCAGGTCCGATAGTCATTCCGCCAGCGTGAAAGCACCCAGAGTCAAAACGACCACAACGAGGCTGCCGGCCCCCATGGTCACCGCGCCGGGCGGTACCGCCTCGCCCGGACCAGTCCTCACGACCTCCGATCCGACCTTCAGTTGGCAGGCGGTGACCGGCGTCAGCTTCACCGGATATCAGATCAACCTGGAAAACCTGACCACGAATAAGTTCGTTTCCTATCGGGTGGGCAAGAGCGCGACCCAGTTCACGCCCCCGGCCGGGGCTCTGGCCGCCGGCGACAAGTTCGTCTGGAACCTGCGACTCCGCAATGGCGACGCAACCGGTCCCGAAAGCGCCTATTTCAACTTCCAGACGCCGGGAGGCCTGGTTGCCCCGACGGTCGTCGGCCCGGGAATCGCCGAGTCGCCCAGCAACGCCCAATCGCCCGGCCCGGTCCTCACAACCGCCACGCCGACGTTCACCTGGCAGGCGGTTACCGGCGTCAGTTTTACCAAGTACCAGATCAACCTCGAAAACCTGACCGCGAATAAGTTCGTCTCGTATCAAGTGGACAAGAGCGCGACACAGTTCACTCCACCCGCCGGCGCTCTGGCCGCCGGCGACAAGTTCGTCTGGAACCTGCGACTCCGCAACGGCGACACGACCGGCCCCGAAAGCGCCTATTTCTACTTCCAAACGCCGGGAGGCCTGATCGCCCCGACAATCGTCGGCCCGGGAATCGCCGAGTCACTCAGCAGCGCCCAGTCGCCCGGCCCGGTCCTCACAACCGCCACCCCGACATTCACTTGGCAGGCGGTGACCGGCGTGAGTTTTACTGGATACCAGATCAACCTCGAAGACCTGACCGCCAACAAGTTTGCCTCGTACCAGGTGGACAAGAGCGAGATTCAGTTCACTCCATCCGCCGGCGCTCTGGCCGCCGGCGACAAGTTCGTCTGGAACCTGCGACTCCGCGACGGCGACACGACCGGGCCCGAAAGCGCGTACTTCTTCTTCCAGACCCCATAATGCCCGTTCTTCACTCAGCGGCGATCGTTTGCACGCGCGGTGGGTCGGCGAAATTCGACCGATGACAGAACACCGCGATGCTGCTGGTGTGGTGGCCCAGCATCCGGAACATCTCGCACCAGCGTGCCCGGGTGTGGTTCCCGGTGGCCAGGTCATTGCCCTCGCTGGTGACGAATTGGCAGTTGCCGGCGCCGAGCCATTCGTGCGCACCGCGGACGGCAATCCCTCCATAACTCCGTTGACACCATCCCCCTCATTCGTTTTGATACCTCGACCATGGCGGCAGGGTGGACACAAGATCGCGTGACGCAGCTCGCGCCGGATGCGGCCAGCCTCAAGGCGGGGCAGGGGTTGGCCGTGGCGAAAAAATGGGTGAGCCTGGGGCGGGACGAATTGTTTGCATGGG
>Ga0182024_10023197_pt1 | contig 11136 bp, 10 predicted proteins | sample P32metaG_FD_120480 | JGI IMG/M metagenome (GOLD analysis project Ga0182024, IMG submission 120480) | Permafrost microbial communities from Stordalen Mire, Sweden - P3-2 metaG (Illumina Assembly) | ecosystem: Environmental > Terrestrial > Soil > Wetlands > Permafrost | place: Sweden: Stordalen... | reverse complement strand
ATCTGGAGCGCGAGCTGGCCGACGCGCTGGACAAGGTCAATCAATGATCATCGTCTTCCTCCTGCTCGCGATGCTGGCGGTGGGCGGGGGGGTGTTTGCCTTCTCCGGCGGGGATGAGCGTTCGCAAAAGCGCGTCGCCGCGGTGGCCAGGCCCGCCGCCCAGTTGCGGGTGGGCCGCGATCCGGCCGATGCCGCCCAGAAGCGGGCCAAGAATATTGCCGCCCAGCTCAAGGACATTGAAAAGAACCAGGCGCGAAAGAAGGAAAAGCCCACCATGCGCCGCCGGCTGGAGCAGGCCGGCTTTCCCAACACAACCGCGCGCACCTTCTGGATAGTCTGCGGCGTGCTGGGCCTGCTGACCGTGGCTTTCTGTCTCTTCTCCCACCAGACGCCTCTGGCGACGGCAATGGCGGTGTTCGCCATGAGTTTTGGCCTGCCGCGCTGGATCCTGTCTTTCCTCACCAACCGCCGGCGCAAGAAATTCACCAACGAATTCGCCAACGCCATTGACGTGATCGTGCGTTCGGTCAAATCGGGTCTGCCCACCAACGAGGCGCTGCGCATTGTCGCCAAGGAATCGCCCGATCCGGTGGGCGCGGAATTCACCCGCCTGGTGGAGGGCTCGAAATTGGGCGTGACGCTCGATCAGGGCCTCAAGCGCATGTACGATTCCATGCCCACGCCTGAAGTGGGCTTCTTCAGCATCGTGATGACGATCCAGTCGCGCTCGGGCGGCAATCTCTCCGAGGCGCTGGGCAATCTGGCGGCGGTGCTGCGCGACCGCAAGCGCCTGGAAGGCAAGATCCGCGCGATGTCGTCGGAAGCCAAGGCCTCGGCCATGATCATCGGTTCGCTGCCGCCGGGCGTGATGGGACTGGTCTATCTCACCACCCCCGCCTACATCTCGCTGCTCTTCACCGAAAAGATGGGCAATCTGATGCTGGCCGGCTGCGTCGTCTGGATGGGCATCGGCATTTTCGTGATGCGCAAAATGATCAACTTCAAGACATGATGATCCCATGCTGAGCGTCGGTATTCTCGATATCCTGTTCGACAAGTCGTTCCTGGCCACCGCGCTGGCGGCGCTGCTGGCCTTCGCCACCATCGTAACGCTGGGCCTGCCGCTGGCCGAACGCGACGGGCTGGGCGCACGCCTCAAATCGGTGGCCCAGCGCCGCGAGGAATTGCGCGCCCGCCATCACGCCGCGCTCAACGCCAAGCGCGGCGCGCTTCGGGTCGAACCCACCAGCTACATGAAAAATACGCTGGAACGCTTCAAGCTCACCAGCATACTGGAATCGGAGAACAGCAAGGAAAAGCTGGCCCGGGCCGGCTATCGTGGCCCGGCGCCCATGATCGCCTTCATGTTTTTCCGCTTTGTGATGCCGCCAGTGGTTTTCCTGGTGACGCTTTTCTATCTCTTCGTGGTCACGCACTTCAATTATCCCTTCATGATGAAGGTTTCGATGGCTTTCGCCGGCGCGCTGTTCGGCTATTACCTGCCCGATCTTTGGGTCACCAATGTCAGCACCCGCCGCCAGCAATCCATCATGCGCGCCTTCCCTGACGCACTTGACCTGATGCTGATCTGCGTCGAATCCGGCATGTCGATCGAAAGCTCCTTCACCAAGGTGGCGGCCGAGATCGGCACCCAGTCCTCTGAGCTGGCCGAGGAACTTGCGCTCACCACCGCCGAGCTTTCCTATCTGCCCGAACGCCGCCAGGCCTTCGACAATCTCGCCAAGCGCTGCGGCCATCAGGGCGTCAAGGCGGTTGCGGTGGCGCTGAACCAGGCCGAGAAATACGGCACGCCGATGGGGCAGGCGCTGCGCGTGACCGCCACGGAAAACCGCGAAATGCGCATGCAGGAAGCCGAACGCAAGGCCGCCTCGCTGCCCGCCAAGCTTACCGTGCCGATGATCCTGTTCTTCCTGCCTTGCCTGTTCGTTGTGATTATCGGACCGGCGGTCATGAAGCTGCTGCATCTGGGCAACCCGCTCGGCCATTAAACGCCCACGTCTTTCGCGTCGCGCGCATCCTGCTGACGCTCGGCTAGGGCCAGCTTTTCCAGTCGTCGCTCTCGCTCGTCAACAAAAGAAGCTAGGCCTGCTCACATGCGTCCGCACGCTCCGCGCGTTGCTACGCTGTCGCTAGCAACCCTGCTCACGCCACAAAATCCCTCGCGCCATCGGCGGGCCTGCCTGCCGCTATCTTGCGCGCCCTTCTAATCCATACTATGTATGGGAAATAGTCGATCCCGTCCATCCATGTGGTGCGCGGCAGGGAGTGGCAGCATGAGGTATTTTTTCCTGGTATGGGCGGGCCTGTGGCGCCGCCGCACCCGCACCATCCTCACCTTGTTGTCCGCCATCGTGGCGTTTTTCCTGTTTGGAATGCTGCAGGGCGTCGACAGCAGCCTCAAGCAGCTGGTGGGCGTAGCCCATCTCGACCGACTTTATGTGATGAATTCCGCGCTGTTGCCGCTACCCTTGGCCTATCTGTCCCAGATCGAGAAGATTCCCGGCGTCACGCTGGTCACCCAGGTCAATGCCGCCCTGGGGTCCTGGCAAAATCCGCGCAATCAGCTGGCGATTTTTGTGGTGGATCCCAACCGCTACTTCGCCATGCTTCCCGAATTCAGCGCCTCGGCCGAAAGCCAGGCCCAGATGCGCCGCGACCGGCGCGCAATCATCGTGGCCGCGCCCCTGATGCGAAAATATGGCTGGAAGACCGGCCAGCAGATTGTCCTCGACATTCCCGCCATGCCGCGGCAGGACGGCTCGGTGGATTGGCCGGTGGTGATCGCGGGCTCCGCCACCTACAGCACCGGACCCGACTCGCCGATAGCGCTGGTCAATTTCGACTATTTCGATGCGGCCCGGCTTAAAAACAAAGGCACCACGCAACGCTTCCTCGCCCGGATCGCCGACCCGGCTCAGGCGGCGGAAATATCAGACGCCATTGACGCCGTGTTCGCCAATTCGCCGGTGGAGACAAGAACCGAAACGGAGAAGGCCTTCGCGCAGGGCTCCATGGCCCAGATCGGCGATGTGGGTTTCATGGTCGATGCCGTGATGGGCGCGGTGTTTTTCACCCTCCTGCTTCTGGTCGGCAATTCCCTGATGCAATCCTTCCGCGAGCGCATCCGCGAGTTTGGCATATTGAAGACCATTGGTTTCCCGGACAGGGGAATCGCGGCGCTGGTCATCAGCGAAGCGCTGCTGCTCTGCGGCCTGGCCGGCCTGATCGGATTGTCCCTGGCGCAAATTGTGCTGCCCATCCTGGGCCGCGCCTCCGGCGGGTTGCTGTCGGTGCAGCTTTCTCTTCCGGTCATCGGGGCAGGGCTGGTCGCGGTTCTTTTCGTCAGCCTTGTCAGCGCCTGGATGCCCGCCTGGAAGGCGTCGCACCTGAGCATCGTGGAATCCGTCGTGGCGCATTGAAAGGCCAAAATGCAGCAGTTTATCGCCATCCTGCCGGTCATACTGGGCAATATCGGAAAACGGCTGGGCTCATCGCTGGTCACGGTCATCGGCGTGGCCGGCGTGGTTTGTGTGCTGGTTTCCATTTTGGCGATGGCGCAGGGCATGCATCGCACCTTGGCCGCGACCGGCAGGCCGGACCGCGCCATCATTCTGGCCAAAGGCGCGGTGACCGAAAGCAGCAGCACAATCCCGCGCGATGCGGCTGAGAGCGCAATCGAAAGCGCCGGCATCCACAAGGGGCCGGACGGAAAACCCATCGCCTCCCGGGAAATGCTGGCGCAATTGCGCCTGCCGCAACGGGGCGGCGCCCTGGGCCTGGTGTCGGTCCGCGGCATTGATGCGTTAGCACCGCTCAGGCCGGAAATCCGGCTGCTGCACGGCCGCATGTTCCGTTCCGGGGTGCAAGAATTGATTGTGGGACGCGCCCTGTTGGACCGCTTTCCCGGCCTGGAAGTGGGAAAGACCGTCATTGTCGAACGCAGCGCCTGGACGATCACCGGCAGCTTTGAATCGGCCGGGGATGCGCATGAGTCGGAAGTGCTGGGCGATGCGACAAGCCTTTTATCGGCGTATCACCGCGGAAGCTTCCAAAGCATCACGGTCGCGCTGGATGGCCCGGCGGCGCTGGCGCAATTGACCGCCAGCCTGGACGCCAACTCGTCCCTCGGCCTGGAAGCGCATCGCGAGGATCAATTTTACGCCGCCCGCTCTCAGATCGTCATCCGCGTCCTCACCATCATCGGAATTTTCGTCGGCAGCATCATGGCAATAGGCGCGGTCTTTGCCGCCCTGAACACCATGTACACCGCCGTGGCGCAGCAGGCCGGCCTGATCGCCACCCTGCGCGCGATCGGGTTCAATGCCATGCCAGTTCTTGCCGCTGTGTTCACCGAGGCGCTTTTGCTGGCGCTCACCGGCGCCATTCTGGGTCTGCTGGTCGCGGCCCTGCTGTTTGGCGGCTATTCGGCGAGCGCAGCCAGCAATCAGGCCCAGATCATCTTCACAATCCGGATTTCGCCGTCCCTGATTGTTCAGGGTATCGCCTGGTCTCTTGTCATTGGCATGCTGGGCGGAATATTGCCCGCAATCCGGGCTGCCCGGCTTCCGGTGGCCCAGGCTTTGCGGGATTTATAGCGGCGCGGAGGTGCGGCTACGGGCTGCGCGCGTCGGCGGTGAGCCTGAGCGCCGGCACCGTATCCTTGCTTTTGTCGGCGGTCTTGATCTTGGGCGCGGACTGGGGCGCAGGCTTGGCATCGCCAGGCTTGACGCTGGCAGACTTGTCGATCGTGATCACGGGCGGGGTCAGCGCGTCGGCGGGTTTGGCATCGGCCACTGGCTTGGCGGCGGGCTTACGGCTCGCCACCTTGACCGGGCCAGCCAGAGGATCAAACGGCACCGCCTGCATCACCACGCCACCGGTCTGTTGTGTATGCATCGGCAATTGTGGTTCTTGCAGCGGCAGCAGCGGATGCGGCGCATTCTGTGCTATCGGCGCGGGCTTTTGTGCGGCCGGCAAATCGGCGCTGGCGACCGGCCTCGGAGCAGGAATCTGCTGCGGCATGGGCTGGCTGGGGGGCGGCGCATTCTGGGCAAAGGCTGCAGGCGCCACCGGCTTGGGCGCGGCGGCGATAGCTTCCGCCTTGGTCGGCGCCAATTTGTTCACCAGAGCGATATTGGCCGCGATCTTGGAGTCGGTCGCGCCGCCCGCCGCCTGGGCGCGGGCCATCAAAATGCGCGCGCCGTCGGTGTCGCCCGCCAGCATCCGCGACAGGGCGTAATTGTTCAGCACGCTGGCTTCGTTGGGTTTCAGCGCCAGCGCATGTTCGTAAGCCACCCGCGCCGAGGCCTGGTTGCCGAGCTGGTCATAAGAAACGCCCAGCGCCGAATAGAGCGTCCAGTCACCGGCGGAAAGCTCGATGCCGCGGTTGAGGAATTCGGTGGCTTCCTGGGCGCGGCCTTGCTGCGCCAGCGCCTTGCCATATTCGGCAACCACGCGCGGATCGTCGGACGCCACCAGCATCAGCTGGGAAAGAATATGGATGGCCTGGTCATAATCGCCGGCCGTGCGCAACAGCTGTGCCTGGCGAATGCCGCCATCCAGATCCATGGGCGCGTTTTTGTCGGCCGCGACGGTCTTGGCCTTGGACGCATCGGCCGCCTGTTTGGTGGCCGCATCGGAGGAAAGGGTGGCGCATCCCGCAAGCGCGATGCCGCACAGGAATATAGCCGTCAGTCGGGGGGCGAAACGCAGCATGGGAAGCCCTTAAAGCCACTCTTCTTTCGCCAGTTTGCAGGCACCCCGGTCAACAAACACTTAAACATATTCCTCCATATAAGAGAAAGCTTTGGGACGCTGGCGCCCGCACGACGCTGCCGCCAGCGGGCCGTCCAAAAACCGTCGCAATGGGGGTGTTGGTTAAGAACCTATGAAGAAGAAGCGCTTTTCAGCCCTGATCACGTTGGCCAGCTTTCCGGCCTTGATGATGGCTGGACTGCTTTTCGCCGTTCTTCCCGGCGCCGCCGACACCCCGCCCGGCCGGATTTCTTTCCAGATCGCCACCGGCTCGACCGCCGGCACCTTCTTTCCGGTGGGCGAGGCGATTGCCGGGCTGGTCAGCCATCCGCCTGGCGTGGACCGTTGCTCGAACGAAGATGTCTGCGGCCCCGCCGGTCTGATCGTCTCCACCCGTACCTCGGAAGGCGCGGTGGACAATCTGATCGCGGTCAATCGCGGCGATGTCGAATCCGGACTGGCGCAGAGCGATGTGATCGCCGCGGCGGTCAAGGGCCAGGGGCCGTTCAGGAGGCTGGGGCCGCAATCTCATGTGCGGGTGATCGCATCGCTCTTTTCCGAGCAGGTGCATCTGGTGGTGGCGGCCAAATCCAAAATCAACAGCGTCGCCGACCTCAAGGGCAAGCGCGTGTCGCTGGGCAGCGATGGCTCGGGCGTGGGGATCACGGCACGGGAGATTCTTGCCGCCTGGCGCCTGCCCGAAACGGCGCTGAAGGCGTCCCATGACGATGTCTTCGATGCCGCCACGCTTTTGAAACAGGGCAAACTCGACGCCTTTTTCGCAGTGGGCGGGGTGCCGCTGGATCCGGTCAGTGATCTGGTGATGCACGGCCAGGCGCGGCTGATCCCGATTGACGGGCCGGGACGCGACAGGCTGCTCAAATCCGTTCCGTCGCTTTCATCCGGGGTCATTCCCACCGGCGCCTATATCGGCAATGGCGCCATTCCTACCGTTTCGGCGCGCGCCTTGTGGATCGTGCGCGACAGCGAGTCCGAGGCCCTGGTCTATGGCATCACCCGCGCGCTGTTCAGCCCGCAGAATTACAATACCTTGGCCGCCAGTCATCCGTCCGCGCGCGAGATCGGGCTTGGCACCGCCGCGCAATCCCCGCCCGCGCCGCTGCATCCCGGCGCGGCGCGCTTCTACAGCGACGCGAACCCCAAACGTTAGCCGTCAGGGGCGCGGATAGGTGGCAAGCCCGCCCGCTATTTCCTTCTGGGAAGCTTTCAACCAATTCTGCATCGCCGGCAGCGTCCAGATTTTTTCCATATAGGTCTTGCCCCGCGACGGCACGTCCACGCCATAGGTGTTGAAACGCGACACCACCGGCGCATACATGCAATCGGCGATCGAGAATTTTCCGAAAAGGAATGGGCCGCCGCTCGCCGCCAATGCGTCTTCCCAGGCGATGATGATGCGGTCGATCTGGTCCCTGGTTTCCGGCTTGAGTTCCGGCAGCGGCAGGGTGCGGCCGAACTCCATGGTCAGCTGCTGGCGCACATCCGGAAAGCCGGAATGCATTTCCGCCGCATAGGCGCGGGCCCGCCCGCGCACAGTCGCGTTCTTGGGCCAGAGCTGAGCTTCGGGATGGCGCTCGGCCAGGGTTTCGCAGATCGCCAGGCTGTCCCACACCGCCTGTCCGTCGAATTCGAGTACCGGTACCTTGCCGGCCGGGGAATGTTTGAGAATCGCGTTTTTTGTGTCCGGCACCACCCGCAATTTGATCACTTCCATTTCAAAGGGCGCGCCCACCGCCATCAGCGCCACATAGGGCCTCAGGCTCCAGCTTGACCAGGACTGAGTACCGACGATCAGGGTGTACATGGTCTCTCCTTCTTGAAAGGTCGCACGGCCCGGGCGCGGATGCGCCAAATTTTTTATAGGCGCCTCCGGCGCCGCTCGCAAAACCGGTTCGCAGTGCTCCCACTTTTGCTCGCCGGTGCTCCTTGCAGGACCGGGGTGAGATTCATAGAGTCCCTCTTGTTTCCAGGTAAGACCCATTCATGCATGCGAGCTTTGCGAAATCGGGCAAGAAGGCTGTGCCCCTCCATGCCGTGCCGGCCAGGGACCTCAAGGGCTTTCTCGCCCGCTTTCCCTATCTGAAAGCCAGCGGTTTTACCGCCAAGGAAGGCGAACTCGGGTTGCTGCCCGGCAAAACTGGGCTCGCCGCTGCGGTGCTGGGCCTGGGCAAAAGCAAAGACCCGCTGGCGCTGGCGGAGTTTTCCGAAAAGCTGCCCGATGGTCTTTATCAACTGGGTGAGGTGCCGGATTTCTGCGGCGGCGCCAGTGCGGCGCTGGCCTGGGTGCTGGGGCTTTATCAATTCTCCCGCTACAAAAAGCCGTCCAGACGCGCCGTCAAGCTGGTGCTTCCCGCCGGCGTGGACGGTGAAGAAATCAGCCGCGTCGCCGAAAATGTCTTTCTCGCCCGCGACCTGATCAACACCCCGCCCAATGACATGGGGCCCGAGGAATTGGCCGCCGCCGCGGTCACGCTGGCCAAAAAACATGGCGCCAAATTCTGTATCGTCAGCGGCAAGCAACTGGCTGAACATTATCCCTTGATCCAGGCGGTGGGGCAGGGCTCGGTCCGCGCCCCCCGCCTGATCGATCTCATCTGGGGCAATCCCAAAGCGCCCAAGGTGACGCTGGTGGGCAAGGGCGTCTGTTTCGATACCGGCGGCTACGATCTCAAACCGGCCTCCGGCATGGCGACCATGAAGAAGGACATGGGCGGTGCCGCGGTGGCACTGGCGGTCGCCGGCATGGTCATGGGCGCGAAATTGAATCTCAGGTTGCGGGTGCTGATCCCGGCGGTGGAAAATTCCGTCTCCGGCAGCGCCTACCGGCCTTCCGATGTGTTCAAAAGCCGCAAGGGCCTCACCGTGGAAATCGGCAACACCGATGCCGAAGGAAGGCTGGTGCTGGCCGATGCCCTGGCCGATGCCGATGCGGAATCGCCCGTGCTTCTGATCGACATCGCCACCCTGACCGGGGCGGCGCGCATGGCCACGGGCATGGAGCTGCCACCCTTCTTCACCGATGACGAGGCCCTGGCCGCCGATCTGATGCGCCACGCCAGCGTCGCCAGCGATCCCTTGTGGCGGTTGCCGCTGTGGCGCGGCTATGAATCCACCCTGACCAGCCCGGTGGCCGATCTCACCAACAATCCCAATTATGGCCATGCCGGCGCCATCACCGCCGCGCTGTTTCTCAACCGTTTTGTCGCAAAGGCTAAAAGTTGGGTGCATCTCGACATCGCGGGCTGGACCGACCGGCCCAAGCCCGGCCGCCGCCTGGGTGGTGAGGCCAGTGCCGCGCGCGCCCTCTACGCGTTGCTGAAAGAGCGTCATGGATAAGCGCCTCACGCCGGCCCGGCCCGATCTTGCCGCCGCCCATCTCAAGGGCAAGGTCGAAGCCGAACGCTTTGTCGAAGGCGAAAAACTCATGTCGCTGCGCGGCCACACCGCCATGCGCGCCCGGCCGGAGTCGCATTGCTCGCAGGAAACCGAACTTCTCTGCGGCGAGCTTTTCACCGTCTATGAGCATAAGAATGGTTGGGCTTGGGGCCAGATCGCCTCTGACGGCTATGTCGGCTATGTCCATGGCGTCTCGCTTGGCCCCTATGTCGAGCCAACCCATCGCGTCACGGCTCGTTCCGCCCCGGTGCTGATTCAACCCGAGGTCAAATCGGCGGCGGTGAATTTCTTGCCGATGAATGCGGTGGTGCGACTGGAAAAGCATCAGGGCGATTTCTTCCAGACCAATACCGGCTTTGTTTCCTATCGCCATCTGGCGCCGCTCAGCGAACACGCGATTGATTTTGTGAGCGTGGCGGAAGGCTTCCTGCATGTTCCCTATCTCTGGGGCGGCAAGACGGTAGCGGGGCTGGATTGCTCCGGCCTGATCCAGACCGCGCTGCAGGCCGCCGGCATCGGCACGCCACGCGACACCGACATGATGGAAAATGCACTGGGGCTGCCGGTGGACCAAAACGAGATCCAGCGCGGCGACCTGATGTTCTGGAAGGGCCATGTCGGCGTGATGCTCGACAAACAGCATCTGCTCCACGCCAACGCTTTTCACATGGAAGTCTTCGCCGAGCCGTTTTCCCAGGCGGTGACGCGGATCGAAGCGGGCGGGCGCGGCGCGATCACCAGCATCAAGCGGCTTTAATATGGTCGCGCAGCCGGACGGAGTTGCCTAGCGACAGCGTAGGCAACGCGGGGCCGCGTTCGATAAGCTGCCGCTCGAACTCCTGGCTGACGCTCCTAGTATCCCCGCGCGATCTCCACGATATCGGCCAAAGGCTGGCCCACCTCATTCCGGCGCACGCAGGTATCGACATAGGCCAGAGCCATGCGCGGATCGGTAATGCCCGCCACATGCGGCGTCACCGTGATGTTGGGATGGCGCCAGAAAGGATGATCCGGCGGCAGGGGTTCGGTGCGAAACACATCCAGCACCGCGCCTGCCAGATGGCCACTGTCCAGCGCCGCGATCAGATCGTCTTCCACTAAGAGTGTGCCGCGCGCCACATTGATGACCCAGGCGCCTTGCGGCAATTGCGCGAAGAATTTCTTGTCCATCAGATTGATGGTTTCTGGCGTCTGCGGCAGCACCGCCGCCAGGATCTCGCATTGTTTGAGGAAGGCATTCAATTCGCCCGCGCCCGCAAAGCTCTTGACGCCGGGGGTGGATTTTCGCGTCTTGCTCCAGCCTGACAGCTGAAAACCATACAGCGCCAGCCGCTCGGCGATCTTGCCGCCGATCTCACCCAGGCCAAGGATGCCGATATGTGTCTGGTCGGTGGCGCGCGGCATCATCAGCTGTCGCCAGGCGCCATCGGCCTGGGCTTGATCGAAATAGCGCTGATGGCGATGGATGATCAGCGCATGCATGGTGACATATTGCGCCATCTCATAGGCCAGCGACGGATCGGTGAACCGCACCAGCGGAATGGTTTTGGGAAATTCCGGGTCGGTAAGAAAGCCTTCCACCCCCGCGCCAAAGGAAATGATCAGCTTCAGCCGGGGCAGGGTCTTTAGAAAGCCGTGCGGCGGGCGGAAGCCGACGAAATAGTCAACATCTTCGGCTTTGTAGTCGTCCTTGCCGTGCAGCAGCACGTCATAGGCGGGGCTGGCGAAAGTCGCGTGCCCAAGCGCCGCCCAGGCCGGCGGCACCATGAACAGGACCTTCGGCTTCACGCTTTATTTGGGCGCGGGAGCAGGCGCGCCGGCGGCAGGAGCAGCCGCGGCCGGAGCGGCAGCAGGCGCGGTGGCGGCTGGAGCGGCTTTGGGCGCAGGCGGCGGGATCGCGACCGGCGTGCCGTCGGTGTTGGTGCGCAGGAACGCGATCAGATT
>Ga0182024_10023196_pt1 | contig 11136 bp, 5 predicted proteins | sample P32metaG_FD_120480 | JGI IMG/M metagenome (GOLD analysis project Ga0182024, IMG submission 120480) | Permafrost microbial communities from Stordalen Mire, Sweden - P3-2 metaG (Illumina Assembly) | ecosystem: Environmental > Terrestrial > Soil > Wetlands > Permafrost | place: Sweden: Stordalen... | reverse complement strand
TGTGCCCGCGGACGGTGCTCGCACGTCAGGTTGAACTGGCACGAAAGCAGGGTTACATCGTCAATGTTGGGATCGAACCGGAATTCATGCTTCTCCGGAAGAATGTCATGGGCGAATATGCCCCTTGGGACGCGCTAGATACGCTAGCGAAACCCTGCTACGACCTGAGTGCACTCTACCGGAATCTCGATCTAATGACGGAAGTGCTCGGATTCATGCAGAAACTCGGGTGGGACCCCTATGCGGGCGATCATGAAGATGCGAATTGCCAGTTCGAAATCAACTGGACCTATTCCGATGCTATGACCACCGCCGACCGACACACGTTTTTCAAGTGGATGGTACGAACCGTAGCAGAGCAACACGGTCTGTTGGCGACTTTCATGCCGAAACCTTTCGGGAATCTCACCGGCAATGGCGCACACGTGCACCTGAGCTTGGCCGAGGTGAATACGGGCAAGAACCTATTCCTCGACACCTCCGCAGATCTCGGACTATCGCAGATCAGCCGGTGGTTCATGGGCGGGGTATTGCATCACGCCCGCGCTCTTTCCGCGCTGGTCGCTCCGCTGGTAAATAGTTACAAGCGCCTGGTGCGCGGCGCTCCGCGCTCCGGAGCAACCTGGGCTCCCGTCTATATCACCTATGGACAATCCAACCGCACCCAGATGATCCGCGTGCCAGCTCCGGGCCGTTTCGAAATCCGTGTGGTGGACGGAGCTGCCAACCCTTACCTGGCATTCGCTGGAATCATAGCTGCCGGCCTTGATGGAATTGCGAACAAAATTGACCCCGGGCCGATGAACCCGGATAACCTCTACGAAGTTTCCGAAGAAAAGTGGCAGGCGCGGCACATGGGGGTTTTGCCAGCCACGCTCGCCGAAGCGCTGGATGCGTTTGCTCAGGACTCAGTCGTTCAAGGCGCGCTGGGAACCAACTATGCCCAGGAATATTTGCGAGTTAAATACGATGAGTGGTGGCTGCACAGTCGTAGCGTCTCCGCGTGGGAGCGTGATTACTATCTTGCGACCTACTGAAGATAGGTTGCCATCGGTGATCTTCTTTCCGGTTTCCTGCGGTACGAGAGTCCGACTTCGGACTTCGCGGTTGCCCACCGGTTGAGGTCGATTGCGCTCCTGGCGCCGGTTACATCGTGTCCGGCGCCAGACCCTGATCCCGGAGGGTAGTTTCTAGAATCGGCTGAATCCGTTTTTGTAATTCCGCATTGGCGTAGCCGATCCATGCCACGTCTTCGCTCACGCATAGGATCGCCCGGAGCGGTTCGCCCTTTAGGTTCGTGACGGAAACCCCCGCTTCCCGGGCGATGAGCTCCGTGGACAGGTCGTATGGATGGCAGCAGAGTCCCCGCTTCAATCCGCGTGTCCGCAACGTTTCTTGAATGAGCGGCCGCAAATCCGCGATGAAGCGGTCGTGCCCCATAATGAGTTCGTACAATTGACCGCCAGTCGAAATGTACTGATCCTCGAAACAAACTGCCCTACCCATACCCGCCTCGCTTGTGGCCGAGTGTACGATTTCGTCGTCAATCGCCGCCAGCAGATCGCGCGCACCCGAAAAGAAGCGCACCACGGTGCCAAAGCCATGATCGAGGGTGACGCAACGGGACGGGTGGAAACGCAGCGGAGCCCGCTCATTGGTGAGGCGATTGAAGCGCTCGCCGTGTGCCCCTTCGCCCCGCAGCGCCCAAAGCACGTCGCTCAAATGCTGCTTGACGAGCGGAATCTCGGTTTGGACAGCGAGTTGAATGTCCGAAAGACGCGTGTCAGACCCGCGATTCGGCGCCACACCGGTAAGAATCCAGGCGCTTCGCTTCTGGTACATCAGTCCCCGGGTGCCGTCAATCGGGTCGGCGATTATTCGCCAGACTGCTTCCCTTTCGGAGGCTCCTCGGGGCAGCGTGATCTCACCGTCGCCGATGCCTTCCGCGATCAGGACCACCGGAGCAAAACAGGCAACATGACGCTCGAACAGTTCGACGAGCAGCTCCTCGCTGACCCGGTCGACCGCGTAGATGGTATCTCCGGCGCCATCCCCAACCACTCGTGCCAAATCTTCTTCCGCAAGCCGCTCGCAAGTCTCAACTACTCGCTCTCGGATGAGTTCATGCACCATCCGAATGGGCTCGAGCAGCATAGATACATCCGCCATTCGTCCTCCCCCCACTTCCCAGTGGCTGAAGCCGGCGCTACGGAACCGATTCGGGAGAAACGAACGAATCAGGTGGAACAATCCCTCCCCAAAGGTAAGAAGAATAAGCCAGATTGTCGAATCGAAGGGCAGCCAAGCCGTCAGACTCCATGGTGACTTCCGACGCGCGGTCCACCCAGCCGGTTCCGATCCGCTGCAACTGTCCAGCCTTCAGCTTAAAGGTGCGTTCCTCCATCTCTGGTGCGCGGATCTTCAGGGTGACGTCGTGATCGAGTGGGTTGTATACGTCGAGGCGCATTAAAATGCGAGGGTAGAAGAAGCGAAACAGCTCTTTGGTGGTGTGTGCGTCGGCGGCACAAAGCGAGAACGTGCTCATGCGCCCAGCCGGCGGGCACACTTTCCATGTCTCCGTGCCCCAATCGATCACCCCAGAGGGATACTGCCCCTGTAGCACGACGTTTGCCCCAACGTGCGGGTTGTCAAAGTCGACGATCGAGGGAATCGGTTCGGCGGACATCCCTTGGATATCGACGTCGCGGGATTGTTCATGCCGAATGCGCAGGACCTTAGTGGCATCGTCGAACGTGTAGCCTTCCTGTTCGAGGTCACTGCGGCGAGCCAGCTTGTGGCCTCCCGCCGATACCGCTTCGGGCGCAAAATTGAGGCGCAGTACATCCGTCGCAGACGGATCGAACGTCGAGTAGGTGACCGAACCTTTTCCGTAGGCAATCTTGGTAACCACCGAACTCGAACCGACTAGGTGGGACTCGTCCGCCGGCGCCCACTCGGGAATCGCCCAAAGGCCGTCCATCATGCGCCGCGGCCCGTCAGAAAATTCGTCGGTGAACCACCATTGGTAATCACCCCACGGGGCATGGGCGTCGGGAGGCATGCCCTGAAAGTAAGTTACCCAGTTGTATGACCGGAATGCTTCCTCTTTGTAGGCCTTTTCGCCGGTGCGCGCGTAGTACAGTGCCTCGACGGCGGCGAGGCGCGACGTGTGGCTATCGCAGCACTGATTGGGGTCATTGCAGCAAAACGTCTTTCCATCGCCCTGCTCGGTGGTTACCGTGGCGCCATGGACGATGTATTTGGGCCACTTAGGCGTCGTCTTCACCCAGTCAATCAGCTTGCGGGCGTGGTCGCGCCACTCGGGGTCCTTATCCGGGTTCAAGAGAACATAGCGAGCATATTCCAGCGGGATGACCTGGTTCATGTTCTCCATGTTAGGAGTGATATCTTCGAAGTAACCGACCCAAATGTTGTTCTTCATCGGATAAGTCTGCAGCCAGTCCCAAGCACCCTGGCGAACTCGCTGGTACGCGGCGACATCGCCCTGCTGGAGGCGAATCAGTTCGTCGAAAAGCATGATCGGCTCGACAACGTTCGCGGAATACGGACCCATCCCGCGGCCTTCCACCTTGCCGTCGCGGGCGTAACAACGCACTGGCCAGGGGGAGTTTTGCGCGTCCCCAGTCTTGTAGTTTTTCACCAGCGCGTTGGCACACCGGGTGGCGGCCTCGAGGTACTTGCAGTTGCCGGTCATTTCGTAAAGGCGCAGGTAACCGTAGCCGTCCTCGCCAACGACGTGCGGTTCGAGATAGTCCTCGCCGTGGCGGCTCCAGCCGGTGTAGCGGCGATCCCCGGGATTGGCCGACGTGTATGGCACGCGCGCCCACGCGTAGTTCTCCGGCGTCAAGCCATTCTCCAGTTCGTAGTCGACGAAGTCCTGGAGAAACGTGATCGTATTGGAATTGCCCGTGTACGGGTAAAGATGCTCCATGAAGCCCTGCATCATGGCACGGAGATATGCTGTGGAGTTGACATAGTGCAAATCCGGCTGCATCTCAAAGGTGGTGCGATCGAAATCAAAGCAGCAAAAAAAGTAGGGATTGCGTTGGCGGTTGTACTGATCCCACAGAATGCCCCATTGCGTAAGGAAGTGAGAGCTATAGGAGTATCCCGTGTTGTCTGGCATGGGCCAGGGAAGTAGCTTGCCTCCGGAATCAAGTTGCACCGGCCGGCCGGCGATGGTACGTGCGTCGACGGTCGAGACGGTCTGAAACGGCTGTTGGGCCGCCACGGACGCCGCAATCAAAACCACCAACACGGAGCCGAAAGCGAGACGATTCACACAATTCACAATTGACCTCCACCGTTAGTGACCGGTGTCATATTTTAGGATCAAAAATGGGGCGGCCGGGACGATCCCCGCACCGGCCAGAGCCAGCGCCCCGAGCCACTCGCCGCAAACCGGCACAGGCGTCCGGATGCTCGCAAAATTGCGAATCGGTATCGTGCCTAAAAACTTAACTTCAGTCCCAGTTGAATAATTCGCGCGTTGACGGAAGCGCTCGTCACCGATCCCATCGCGGGATCTCCGACCGTCAGGTCAGGAAGCCCGTAGTTGGGATGGTTGAACAGGTTTTGGAAATCCGCCCTGAACTGCAAGTTAAGTCTTTCCGCAAAGCTAAAGTTCTTGAATATAGAGAAATTGACCTGCTGCAATCCATCGGCCCGCACCACGTTCGTTCCCTCCGAGCCATACGTGCCCGGAACAAGGTCGTTCGCAAAGCAGGACGTATTGAACCACTCGGTTAACGTTCGGTTGGAAAGGTTTGGATTACAACCGCCGACGATGTCTGGCCGGTTGGACTGTCCGTTGTTCAATAAGCTGGTCGGCGAGTTGACAGTAAAGGGTGGGCCGCCATGGAATGAGAGAAAAGCGCTGGTCCCCCATCCTCCGATCACCCCGTTCAGAAGAGGTCCAGCATTGGAGAAATGGGTTTGCCCGTGACCAAATGGCAGTTGATACTCAATCTGGGCGTTGAAAATGATGGGAATGTCAGCCTGGGTGGGTCCGTAATACTGGTTGATCGCTAAAGGGTTGATGTTAAACCCATTCGAAAATGTTCGTGAATAGGCAAAGGTCCCGAATACTAGAAGATTCTTCCCAACACTTCCCCGTACCGTGGCAGTCAATGCGTTATAACTCGAACTCGAGATCGACTCGGATATCGGGATGTCAAAGAGATTCGGGTATTCGCTGTACAAGGGGCGATTGATATTGTAGTTGATCCCATTGATCGTGCTGGGAGGTGCCTGATTGATGTTGATGGTTACAGGGTTATTCCCCCCGTAAACACCAATATAGCCCAAGTCGACCATTAGCTTGGAGGTCAATTGGCGCTGGATATCCAGGCTATACTGCGACACTTTTTGATTTTTCCAGTTATGAGCAACACCCCGAATGAACTGCCCGGGCGGGATCACAAAGGCGCCTTGGCCATTTTTTTCGGCAAGGGCCGCAGGTAGGCCATTGCCAGTAATCGTCAAAGAGGGGGTTAGGGAGTTGGGCGTCAAGAACTCCTGCCTGACATAATAAGGATACGTGGCTCCCAATACAGTTAGCAGGGACTGCGCACCACCGCCGCCGTTATCGACGCCATTGGGGGAGAAACCCCAATAGTTTTGCCAATAAGAGATGCCCCATCCCCCTCGAATGCTGGTCTTTCCGTGGTCGGGGCTCCAAGCAAAGCCGATGCGCGGTTCAATATCACCATGGTCCGGGTTAACCCCCGGGCTGCGGTCAGATCCCGATGCTACCGCGAGTACATTGGTCTGGGTATTCCAGTTCGATTGGCGGTTGAACCGCTCGACGGGCAGAGTCCAATACTCCCAGCGCAGTCCCAGATTCAAGCTGAACGACCGGGTGACGTGAATGTCGTCCTGGGCGTAATACCCTTCCTCCCAATAGGTTTGATAAGGAAAGCCATAGTCAAATTGCGTTCTCGCACTCTCATACGGTGTGCCCAGAAGAAAGGCGGGGAAGGCAAAGTCAGCAGCGCTTCCATTATACGAGGTCGTGGACGGTGAAAAGTAGAATCCTCCGCGTGGATCATCGCCACCGATGGTGTCAGCCGACGTATCCTCAACGTGGTTGATCATAGCTCCAAACTTGAGGGTATGTTTTCCTTTAACTAATGTAAAACTATCACTTAGCGAAAGCGTATTCGAAACGATAAAGGCTATCCAGTCGGGTTGGGACAGGGTCGAGTATGGACCCACGCCAACAAATTCAGCCAGCCCTGTTTCTGTTCCAGCGCCTGCGGGATTCCCGTTGGGAATGCCAAACAAATCGTTGTATGGTTTGCCCAACGTATTATTCGAGGTATTCACGTTGGTGCGGTTGTATCCCAAACGAATCTCGTTCATTTGTGAGGTACTGAAGGAATGGCTCAGCGTGAATCCCATGTTTTGGTTGTACGTATTGCTATTGGCGCTGTTTTCAATGAACGGATTCACGGTGGGGGGATTCGTGAGGCTGGCTCCAAGAGCCGAATAGCGGAAAAACATTTTGGTCGTGTCGGAAACCGAGTAGTCGACGCGCCCGTCACCCTGGTTCGAGTATTGACGAATATCATTCAAATAGTAAAAGTTGTTGGCGATCCCAGGCCGGTTTGCAAGCCCGAAAACTTGGGCCGCGGCCATGTTCTTAGCCACGGGATCCCACAAACTCGGCGGTATGATATTCCCGGAAAAGGGCTGCACGGACACTTGGTTTCCCTGAGCATCAAACACCCGCGTATACGGATTGTAGAGCTGCCCGTAGGTATTTCCCGCCGCGTCCGTACCCTGGCTGGGGTCATAGAGTTCCGAGAAATTGCCGCCGTACATCAGGGCGTCAGGCGCCGAGGCAATCACGGGATTGGCTTGAAGATCAGGCGTTCGCTGGAAATTAGCGAAGAAAAAGAGCTTGTCCTTCATGATCGGCCCACCTACCGAACCCCCGAATTGGTTTCTCTTGAAGGGTGTGGCGCTAGTGGCAAAGAACGGGATAGCATTTAACTTGTCGTTTTCCAGGTACTCAAACGCATCCCCGTGAAATTTATTAGTCCCTGACTTGGTGACCACATTGATGACTCCGCTCGCTGAGAATCCGTATTCCGCGTCAAATTTACCGGTATATACGTCGAGCTCCTCAATATCGTCCTCGGGAGGTACCAAGCCGATGTAGCCGTTTTGCGGCTCCCTTGCCGGAATGCCTTCGATATAGATTGTATTGGCGTTCGCATCCATCCCGCCGAATGCGGCGAGCTGCGGATTTGTCAAGCCGACCGCGGAACCGTCCTCTCCGCCGTTGGTCCCAAAGTTCCCAGTAGACGGTCCATTGCTTGCCCCCGGCATCAGGTTAAGCTGAAAGAGTGGGTTGCGATCTATATTCGGCAGAGCCTCGAGGGTAGTGGAGCCGAAGGTATACTTCTCCTCAGAGTTTTCAGTATCGACCGCCACAGCGTTAGCCTGGACCTGAACACTTTGCTGAACTTGCCCCACGGTTAACTTGAAATCGAGGCGTACCGTATGCCCTGCAGTCACTTCCACGTTGGTCTCAACGCTGGTAATGAAGCCCGATTTGGATATCTGGATTTCGTACGTTCCCGGCACCAAGTAATTTAGCAAGTAATTTCCGTCTGGGAGCGTCACGGCTCGGGTTGCAGTGTGGGTGGCAACATCGGTTGCGACTATGGCTGCTTCAGGGATGCTTGCTCCCGAAGGATCGGACACGAAGCCTGCAATTGTTCCGGAATTCATCTGGGCCCGCAGGGCACACGGGCAGACTAGTAGGCTCAGGACCACTGCTCCTAGAAGCCTGTGGGCAAACCTATGCTGCGCTTTGACACCAGTGCTTTTCATGTGCGTTTCCCTCCGGACACCTAATCCCCCAAAGAACCTGCTGATCGTTTCGCACACTGGAATCCAATCGTCAAGTGAAAAATTATCATTTTCGGTCCGATTCAGACTTTGGATGGAGGGCGCGAGGGATCTTGGCGCGGAAGAGGCGGGTATCGCATTTCAAGGGGCAGCATTATTCTGAGGAATTTCACGCAGGCATCTCCGGCCAATTTCAGCTGGATCTCGGCCAACTCGGGCAGCAGGACCAAACGGAAATGCGGAGGGGACCAGACGCGGAGCACTTGGAAAGCGTCTTTCCTTCCTTTGCAAACGGTTGTAATTTCTCAAAGCGCGGTTCTGTTCCTAGCAAAGAAGGACTCAGCGTCGTAATCTGGATATTTGTCAGGCGAGAACAATGTCAGCCAATAGCGCGCGCAAGAAGGAAATCCTTTGGCTCTTGGCCAACGAGGGCCAACTATCAATTGCCGAGCTCTGCCTCCACTTCAATGTAGCGGGAATGACCATCCGCCGGGATCTGTATGCTCTCGCGCAAGCGGGTCAGGTTCTCAGGATTCCCGGAGGAGCGGCTCTCATCCGCTCGGTTACATTTGAACGTGATTTTGCCGACCGGCTCCGGAAAAACAGCCAGGAGAAGGAGAAGATTGGCCGGGCGGCTGCTGCGCTGGTTGGAGAGAACGAGTCCATTGTGCTCGATTCTGGGACAACTACTCTTAACATCGCTCGTCACTTGCGCGGCCGGAAAGACATCACCGTTATTACCTTCTCCTTGGCTGTCTTGGATGACCTTCAAGCAGCCCGGGTGGAGATCACGGGAGGAAAATATCGGCGTAGCAGCCTTGATATGGTCGGCCATCAAGTCTCCGACAGTCTGAGGAAGATTCATGCCAATAAGGTCTTTTTGGGTGCCGCGACTCTCTCCTTTAACCGGGGAATTATGGTGAATGACCCTGAAGCTCCAAGGGAATTGTTAGCGGCGGGAACCCAGCGTATTCTGGTGATGGACAGTAGCAAAATCGGGAAAGAAGCTCTCTATTTCTACTGCCGCATCTCAGACTGCGAGATAATTATCGTCGATAACGGGATCAAGGATGAAGACCTCCGCCGCCTCCGGAAACTAACAAAGACGATTGTTGCGGAATGAAAGCTCCTTGGCCAGGTGCTTCACCGCCATGCCTTGCGCCGGCTGAATGAGACATGCGGCGGCGGGCAAGGTGAAAAAGCATCCTTCCCTATCCTCACCGTTTTGTTCAATCCCATTGCCGTCGGCATGGCCAATCCGTTTTGCCTGATAACGCCGAGGCCTATCAATCTGCCGTCAACGACGTAACGTTCAATGTCCTGACATGCTAACGGCATGCAACTTTTGACCGGTTGACAGGCAGACCCGGTGGGGGGCATAATCCCCGCGCTATAAAATTTGTGAGAATTTCACGTTATGGGGCCACAGAAAAGAAGGGAATTCACAATTCTGCCGTTCTACGGGTCACCCGCGAGCTGAAATCACCCAGGGGGCATGGATTTCACAACCTGCCATGGCATCGTACAGGCGCAACTTGCGAGGCTTTCGAGTTTCTCTGATACTGAGTACGCTCATTGTCTTTGGCGCCATGCCTTTGCGAGCCCAGAACCCGGTCATCGGTAATCATCCGGCGGTTTACAATGCCGGCGGAATTCTCCTTCCCTGGACCTCTTGGACGGACGCAATCACTCGAGAAATGAACTGGTATTTTGCCTGTCCCTTTGAGAATGGCTATCCCCGTTTTGTCGTCATGACTTTCATGGACGGAAATTACGAGGCGGTTGCCAAGAGACAGGATTTTATTCCAGCGATGCAAAACGGCATGGGAATCATTTCTTACCTCAAGTATTACGCCTGGACCGGGAAGAGCAATCCCAAGACTCTCGAGTTCGCACGTCTCATGGGGGATTATCTGGTGAAGGAAAGCCTTACTCCGGACACCGGCAAGTATCCGCGTTTTACCCGGTCGACAGGCATTCGCGAGAAATTTCCGCAGCCCCCGGATTCCGGCCGCCAGGCTGACAAGCCCTATGAGATTGAGCCGGATAAGGGCGGCATCGCCGGGTACGCGTTGGTGCTGCTCTTCGAGCAAACCCAGGAACAGAAGTATCTCGACCAGGCGCTTCAGAATGGGCGTGTCTTGGCGGCGAACATGGGAACCGGCGATGACCAGCACTCGCCGTGGCCAGTTCGGGCTGATTACCGAACCGGCGAAGCGCGCGGGCCCATTGCCGCGAACATGTCGTATATCCTTCGTTTGTTTGACAAGCTGGTGGATCACGGCCACCCAGAGTTTCGCGACCCCCGCGCCAAGCTTTGGGATTGGATCAAGAACTGCCAGATACCGAACCTCGCCAAGGATGGCTCCCTTTGGGTACAGTTTTTCGAGGATTACGATAAACCCGACAACCGCAACTCCTGGTCGCCGCTCAATCTGGCCCGATATCTGATTGAAAAGCGAGAGGCGCTTGATCCCGAATGGAAGGTCGATGCCAAGGCGCTCATCGATTTCACTGCTCTGAACTTCACCAGCGTGCGAGACGGCGTGCCCGTCAGCGGCGAACAGACCTACGACAAAAAGCCATGGGGAGGCGCGCTTTCCACTTATGGCGCCGTGCTGGCAATGTACTCCGCGGCGACGGGCTCGATCGAATACAAAGCGCTTGCTTGGCAAGCTTTAAATTACTCCCTGTACGCGGTCAACGATGACGGTTGTCCGAGCGACGGGGCTTGGCACGCGGGCCGGGGTGGATGGCAAGAAGACGCTCACACCGACAGAATTCATAATTTCGTCGATGCCCTTACGGCCTTTCCGGAATGGGCCAAGTAACCGGGAAATTGTGCGTGCATCACGATAAACCCAATGTGTTGATCATCGGTGCCCGAGGATTTCTGGGGGAGCACGTGGCCCGCAGGGCTGCCTCCGTGTTTCAGGTCTTTCAGGCTGCCCTCCCTAGGGCCGGCTGGGAGGGGTTGGCGATTGACGTCACATCCGCAGCAAGCATCGAGGCGGGATTCCAGCACGCTGCTCCGGATGTCGTTGTGTTGCTCGCTGCCATCTCGGATATCGACGCCTGCGAGAACCGCCCCGAACTGGCGGAAGAGATCAATGTTCGCGGAACCGCCCGCGTGGTTGAGGCCTGCGCCAGAACTGGGGCCAAGCTCGTTTTCACGTCATCGGCGGCGGTCTTTGACGGCACCCGGCACGGTTACCGTGAATCGGACGCCGCCACCCCGGTCAGTGTCTACGGAAG
>Ga0182024_10023195_pt1 | contig 11136 bp, 6 predicted proteins | sample P32metaG_FD_120480 | JGI IMG/M metagenome (GOLD analysis project Ga0182024, IMG submission 120480) | Permafrost microbial communities from Stordalen Mire, Sweden - P3-2 metaG (Illumina Assembly) | ecosystem: Environmental > Terrestrial > Soil > Wetlands > Permafrost | place: Sweden: Stordalen... | reverse complement strand
CCGGGGCGCGAGGGAGGAGTTCACCTCGTCGAGCCCGGGCAGAGCACCGAGCAAAACAATGCGTCGCCCGGGCACCAGGAAATAATTCTCCGGTCGCGGCAGGGTGGGAAGGGGATTTGGCACCTGGCTGTAGGTCCACAGCGGCAGCAGCCGGGGAAAGGCGTTGCTGACGACGTTGTCGTTGTCGCCCACGACGAAGACGTTGGCAATGGTGTTGGCGATGCGGCCATCCCGGTCGGGTTTGGCCATGTAGGTGTGGAAATCGTACCAAAAATACAGCGGGCCGCCGGCGTACCAAAGCGCCGTCTGGCGGATGGCATCGAGGGTGAGTTGATGTTCCAGGCGGGTGATTGAGCGCGCGGGAAACTCCCAACTGGTTAGCGGCGCCTTGACCAGATTCAGCCAGGCCAGCCCGAGCGTGATCAGCAACAACCCAGGCAGCGTCGGGCGGCGGACGGCTGCGGCGAGAGTTACGGCCACTGCGCCCAGCACGAGCAGCTGGCGCACGGGCAGGGAAGTGAACCGGTTGGGGTGGGGTACCCGCACGGCCACGGGTGCGGCAAAACTCGCGAGCAACAAGGCGGCCACGAGCACCGTCACCGCCGCCTGCCCGCGCGGACTCAATTGGGATAGATGACGGTCAAAGACCAACCCGAGAGCCAGGATCGCGAAGGGCAGCAGGTAGGTGGCATGCACGCCCAGGACCAGTGATTCCCAAACGCCGCTGAGTTGCACCAGGGTTAACATCGCGGCCGCCAACAGCATCGCTCCGCCGGCGGCTGCGGCATCGGCCGGAGCCAGACCCCAGCGTCGGACGATGGCGGGTATTAGCAGCAACGCCCCCGCGAGCGCGCCCAGCCCTGGCACGTAAAGCCAGGTGCCGGAACACAGCAACGACCACGCCAGGGTCGGGCTGAACACCCCCATCCGGAAAAGCCGCACGACCCAGGCATCCGACTGCAAATTATGGCCGGCGCCGGTGAAAAACTGAGGCAGAAAGAACCAAAATCGTCCGCCCGCCAGGTAATAATCTGCGCCCAAAAGAAAAGTCAGCACCGCCCCTCCCGCCAGCAGCCAGCCTGTTTCAGCAATGAGCTCCTGCCCCTGCGGCCGGCCGCGCCGGCGCAGGTAGAACCAGGCAAACGGCACGGCCAGCACGGCCACCATCAAATAAGTCCAAACCGCGGCCAGCATCGCGGCGCCCGCGCCCATCAGCCACCAGCGCCGGTGCGGCGCCCCGGCGGCGCCCGCGAGCAGGAACAGGCTCCAGAAGATCAGTGCGAGGCCCGTGCCGTTCACGTAATCCCATCCGGCCGCTTGCAGGTAAAAAGTGTCCGAGAGCAAAAACAACGTTCCCAGTGACGCCCCCCACACCCCGGCGCCGAGCCGCCGCAGGGTCAACCGGCACGGAATCGTCGCGGTCGCCAGTTGCCAGACCCGCAGCGCGAGGTGGGCGGCGGACGCCGGCAGGGCTTGGTAGGCCAGCCAGCCCGGCAGCACATTGGCCAGGCGGGTGCCCGCATAGGCATCCGGAAACCAGCGCAGGAATTGCGGCCAGAACTCGAAATACGCCGTCATCTTCCAGGCGTCGTTCAGGCTGCGGGCGGGGATGTAGGCCCAGGAGTCGTTTAACGCGAACAACGCCAGCGGAAACCCCGCCACCAGCAGCCAGGCGCCGGTTTCGCCGCACCGGACGGCCCGGGGGGTTGTCATGCGTTCAGACTGGGTTTTCCCTCCGGCCCGACAACCAAAAAGCGGCCCGGTCGTGCGCGTTGAGATTGACGGCCCGGGCTGGAACATGAAAGGCTGACCAAACCGCCGCTCCGGCGCTTCCGCCCGCATCACCGTCGCGTATCCGCCCGTAATGAAAAAACTGCTCGTCGCCAACCGCAGCGAAATCGCCGTGCGCGTGTTTCGCAGTGCCACCGAACTGGGCTACCGCACCGTCGCCATTTACGCCCACGAGGATCGCTTCGGCATGCATCGCTTTAAGGCCGACGAAGCGTACCTCATCGGCGAGGGCAAGGGGCCGGTCGCGGCGTACCTGGACATAGACAGCATCGTTTCGCTGGCGAAGGCCAAGGGGGTCTGGGGCGTGCATCCGGGCTACGGTTTTTTGAGCGAGAACGCGCGCTTTTCCCGCGCGTGCCGCGACGCCGGCCTGGTTTTCATCGGGCCGCCGCCGGAGATTTTGGAAAAAATGGGCGACAAGACGGCCGCCCGCGAAATCGCCGCCACCGCCGGCGTGCCCACCCTGCCGGGCACTCCGCATCCGGTGAGCGACCCAAAGGACGTGGCGGCGTGGTCCAAAAAAATCGGCTTTCCGCTTATTATCAAAGCGGCCCACGGCGGCGGCGGGCGCGGGATGCGGGTGGTGCGCGAAGCGAAGGACCTGCTCCCGCGCCTGGCCGAGGCGCAGAGTGAGGCCGAGCGCGCCTTCGGGAACAACGCCGTGTTCCTCGAACGCTTTGTCAGCCGCGCGAAGCACCTGGAGGTGCAAATCCTGGGCGACCAGCACGGCAACGTCCTGCACCTGCATGAGCGCGACTGTTCAGTGCAGCGCCGCCACCAAAAGGTGGTCGAGATCGCACCGTCGGTCGGCATCGCGCCCGAGATTGTCTCCGAATTGTGCGCCGCCGCCGTGCGCATCGCCCGCAGCGTGCAGTACCAAAATGCCGGCACCTGCGAATTCCTTTACGACATGGACACGCAGGAGTGGTTCTTCATCGAGATGAACCCGCGCATCCAGGTCGAGCACACCGTCACCGAAGTCATCACCGACATTGACATCGTGCGCGCGCAAATTCAGGTCGCCGAGGGCCAGTCGCTGCACGACGAGGTGATGGCGCTGCCGCCGCAGGACAAAATTCCGCGCCTGGGCTGGGCCCTGCAGTGCCGCGTCACGACTGAGGACCCGGAGAAGAATTTCACGCCCGACTACGGCAAGATCGTCAATTACCGCAGCGCGGCGGGTTTTGGCATCCGCCTCGACGGCGGCCAGGGCGACACCGGCGCGGTCATCACCCCGTTTTACGACTCGCTGCTGGTCAAAGTCACCGCCTCGGGGCCGACGTTCGACATCACCTGCCAGCGCATGAACCGGGCGCTGCGCGAAATGCGCATCCGCGGCATCAAGACGAACATCCCTTTTCTCGAAAACGTCGTCAACCACCCCATCTTCCGCCAGGGGCAGGCCACCACGTCGCTCATCGAAAGCTCGCCCGAGCTGTTTCATTTTTCCACCCGCCGCGATCGCGCCACCAAGCTGCTGAAGTTTCTCAGCGATGTCATCGTCAACGGCAATGAGCAGGTCAAGGGGCGCCCGCCGCCGCGGCTGACGCTGCCCATCATTGTCCCGCCGTGCGACCGTACGCAGGCGCCGGCGCCGGGCACGCGCGACCGGCTGCGCCTGCTCGGCCCGGAGAAATTCGCGCAGTGGGTGCTCCGCGAAAAGCGCCTGCTGGTGACCGACACCACCTTTCGCGACGCCCACCAATCGTTGCTGGCGGCGCGGGTGCGCACCAACGATCTGCTCGGCTGCGCCGACGCCCTGGCGCGGCGCGCGCCGCAACTGTTTTCGCTGGAAATGTGGGGCGGGGCGACCTTCGACACCTGCCTGCGCTTCCTGCACGAAAATCCGTTTTCCCGGCTTCGTGCCTTGCGCGAACGCATCCCCAACGTCTGCTTCCAGATGTTGCTGCGCGGCGCCAACGGCGTGGGCTACTCGAATTATCCCGACAATGTCATCCGCGGCTTCGTCCGCCACGCCGCCGATGCGGGCATGGACATTTTCCGCGTCTTCGACTCGCTCAATTTCCTGCCCAACCTGCGCCCGGCGATGGCGGCCATCCTCAACCACACCAACGCCGTCTGCGAAGCCGCCATTTGCTACACCGGCGACATCACCGATCCGGCCCGCACGAAATACTCGCTCAATTATTACGTGAAGCTGGCCCGCGAGCTCGAGCACGCCGGCGCGCACCTGCTCGCGATCAAGGACATGGCCGGCTTGTGCCACCCCGCCGCCGCGACGGTGCTGGTCAAGGCGCTCAAGGACGCGATCGGCATCCCGGTACATTTTCACACGCATGATTCCAGCGGCATCGCCTCCGCCTCCGTGCTGGCGGCCAGCGCGGCGGGCGTGGACGTGGTGGACCTGGCGGTCTCCTCGATGTCCGGCCTGACCAGCCAGCCCAACCTCAATTCCATCGTGCACGCGCTGCACTTGCAGCCCCGCGCCACCGGCTTGGATGTCAATTTCCTCAACGAGCTTTCGATTTATTGGGAAGCCGTGCGGATGTACTACGAGCCCTTCGACACCAGCCCGAAGTTCGGCAGCGCCGAGGTTTATCTCCACGAAATGCCCGGCGGGCAGTACACCAACCTGCGCGAGCAGGCGGCCGCGCTCGGCCTGGGCGCGCGCTGGCCGGAAGTCGTACGCTACTACCGCGAAGTCAACTTTCTCCTCGGCGACATCATCAAGGTCACGCCCAGCAGCAAGGTCGTCGGCGACCTCGCCATTTTCCTGCTCACGCGCGGCGTCGAACCGGCCGACATGGTCAACCTTCCGCCCAACACCGCCTTCCCCGAGTCGGTGGTGGACATGCTCGCCGGCGGGCTCGGCCAGCCGGTCGGCGGCTGGCCCAAGGCGATCCAAAAAGTCGTGCTGGGCGCGCGCAAGGCCCGCACGGGCCGGCCCCGCGCCGAGCCGATTGACCTCGCCGCCACGCGCGCGCAGTTGCGCAAGCGCCTGGAGAACGAGCCGACCGACGACGACCTGTACAACTACCTCATGTACCCGGCGGTTTTTGACGAATGGATAAAATTTGAGCATGAATTCGGCGAGGTGGACGTCATCCCCACGCCGGTGTTTTTCTACGGCTTGAAGCTCAACGAGGAGATCGCCATTGATATCGAGGAGGGCAAGCGCCTCTACGTGAAGCTCATCTCCATTGGCGAGGCCGACCCGGAGGGCCTGCGCGCCCTGACCTTCGAGTTGAACGGCCGCGCCCGCGAGGCGATCGTGCGCGACCGCGCGGTCAAGCCCCGCGGCAAGCCCCGGCGCCTGGCCGACCCTGCGAATCCCAAACAAATCGGCGCGCCCATTCCCGGCATGGTCAGCAGCCTGCCCGTTTCCGTCGGCCACAAGATTGCGGAAGGCGACAAGCTCTGCGTGCTCGAAGCGATGAAGATGCAGACCACGCTGTACGCGCAGGTCGCGGGCGTGGTCGAGGAAATCACCGCGCGCGTGGGCGACCGCGTCGAGCCGAAGGAATTGCTGCTGGTGCTGCGCTAAAGCATATTCTTAACCATCCCCAGCCGGTCTGGCCGCGCGCTACGTTAAGATCGCCGGACCGCCGGTTTTTTCATCCTGACGCCGCCCCCGCGTCATTTTCGCACTCCGTGGTGAATCCCTTTCGACAAGTTTTGGTGTTGTTGCTGCTGGCGCTCGGTCTGGCCGCCGGTCTGCGCGAGTGGCGGCCGGCCGGCATGGGCTGGAGCGGGGCGTTGCCCGGCCCGGGAGAAATCACCTGGGCCCAGGCGCGCGAGCTGGGCCGCACGCGGCCCATCCTGTGGGCCGATGCCCGCCCGGCCGCGGCCTTCGCCGTCGCGCACGTGCCCGGCGCGGTCAATTTGAATGAGAACCAGTGGGAGGACGGTTTCGGGCAACTCATGCTCCGCTGGACGCCCGACAAACCGGTGGTCGTCTATTGCGACGACGACGCCTGCAACGCCAGCCGGGCGGTCGCGGCGCGCCTGCGCGACCACGCCGGCCTGCCCGAGGTTTACGTGCTGTTGGGTGGCTGGGCGGAAGCGCGCGCGGAATTGGAAAAGGAAAGCGGAAAGGCGAATCCATGAGCACGCGAACGACCAGACTTCCCCCGTGGACGTGGTTCGCGGTGCGCCTGGCGGCGGGAGTGCTGGGCGCCGTTTTTCTCTGGGCCGGCTTGGCCAAGGCGCAGGATGTCGCGGGATTTTTCCGCGATTTGCAAAGCTTCCGGCTGTTTCCGGCGGCGCTGGCGGCGGCGCTGGCCTATTACATTCCGGCGCTGGAACTGGTGGCGGGCGTGGCGGTGCTGCTGCGGCGCTGGCGCCGCGCCGGCGCGCTGGTCTTGGGCGCGCTGGCAGTCGCCTATTTTCTAGTACTCGCACTGTCGTGGGCGCGCGGGCTCGATATTTCCTGCGGCTGCTTCGGCGGCGGCCCGGAGCGGGTGGATTTTCCGTGGCTGTTGCTGCGCGATGCCCTCTTGCTGCCGCTGGCGGTGGTGGTTTATATTGGGGGCGCGGAAAAGCCCGCGCCGCGGTCGTCCCGGCCATGAAAAAATTCTCTCAGTTTCCACTGTGGACGGCCTGCGCCCTGTGGCTCGCGTTCGCGCCGTCCCTGCGCGCGGATTTGGTTTTTGACGCCCCCACCCAGACCATCCCCGCGCAGTGGTCCGACACGAAAATTTCCGCGGCGTACAAATTCAAAAACACCGGCGCGCAAGCGGTGAAGATCACGGACGTCCAGACCAGTTGCGGCTGCACCGTCGCCGCACCTGACAAGACCACCTACGCGCCCGGCGAATCGGGCGCGATTAATGTGACCTTTGACATCGGTGACCGCCTGGGCCGGCAGCGCAAGGAGATCACCGTCACCACCGACTCACCGTCGCAGCCCAGCATTGTCCTCACCCTGCTCACCAGCGTGCCCGCGGCCATGACCATCCAGCCGGAGGTTTTGTACTGGCGCAAAGGCGATGCGCCCACGCCGAAGACGATGACGGTTTCGATTCTCGAGGGCTTGCCGTTTCAGAAATTCGACGTGCAAGCCACCGGCGACGGCTTTCGCGTGGACGTGAAGGAAGTCCAGCACGCGTTGCGCTACGACCTCGTGGTCACGCCCCTCGGTCTTTCGCCCTCGGCCACGCCCGCCGGCAACTCCAACGTGAAATCCGCTGCATCTCCCGTTCCGAACGCGGGCGCCACCGGAGTCATTCAGCGCGTGATGATCCAGGTCCTGGTTTATCTGGGCGGAGACCAGGCCAAATCGCGCGTCGCGTATGCGGTGCGGTTTTGAAACCGTCCAAGGTAAATTGCCAACCATCATGGACAAAGCCGCCATCGCCGCCGTTCTCGAGGAAATCGGCACGTTGCTCGAATTGAGCGGCGAAAATCCGTTCAAGGTGCGCGCGTACCACAACGGCGCGCGAGCTTTGCTGGCGCTGGAGGACGATTTGGGCGCGCGCCTGCGCGCGGGGACGCTCGGCGACGTGCCGGGCTTGGGCGAGGCGCTGGTGGAAAAAATCACCGTGCTGCACGACACCGGCCGTTTGCCTTATTACGAAAAGCTGAAAGCCGCGGTCGCGCCCGGTTTGGTCGAACTGCTCGGCGTGCCGGGGCTCGGCCCGAAGAAAATCCGCGCGCTGCATGATAAGCTCGCTGTGGATTCGCTGGCCAAACTCACCGCCGCCTGCACCACCGGCGCGGTCGCCAAGTTGGAGGGTTTTGGCGAGAAAACGCAGGAGAAAATCCTCGCCGGCATCCGGCACCGTGAGGCCTACGCGCGCCGCCATCTCTGGTGGGACGCCGAGGAGATTTCGGAAAAAATCCTGGCCGGGTTGCGGCGGCTGCCTGCCGTCGGCCGCGCTGAAAGCGCCGGCAGTTTGCGGCGCGGCCTCGAAACCATCGGCGATCTCGATTTTCTTGTCGCCTCGGAAAATCCCGCGCCGGTGATGGCCTGGTTCACCTCCCAGCCGGAAATCGAGGAAGTCACCGCCCGTGGCGAGACCAAGTCTTCCGTGCGTTTTGCCGGCGGCTTGCAGGCGGACCTGCGCGTCGTGCCGCCCGCGCAATTTTTCTTCGCGCTGCACCACTTCACCGGCTCGAAGGAGCACAACGTGCAGATGCGCCAGCGCGCGCTCGGCCGCGGCCTGACCTTGGGCGAGTGGGGCTTGTCGAAGAAGGACGACCCCAGCGCCGGCGGCCCCGGCGCGGTGTCCGTCATCCGCGCACGCAGCGAAGACGACATTTTCGAAAAACTCGGCCTGCATCCGATTCCGCCCGAACTGCGCGAAGGGCGCGGCGAAATCGAACGCGCCGAGCAGGGGCCGCTGCCGCGGCTGCTCGAGGAAGCCGACCTGCGCGGCGCGTTTCACAACCACACCAACGCCTCCGACGGCCGCGCCACGCTCGAGGAAATGGCGGCGGCGGCCGACGCGCTCGGCTGGGATTACCTGGGCATCGCCGACCATTCGAAGGCTTCCTTCCAAGCCCACGGCCTGGACGAGGAGCGCCTGCTCGCCGAAATCGGGCAGATCCAGAAACTCAACCGGTCGAAAAAATTCCGGGTGCACCTGTTCGCCGGCGCGGAGGTGGACATTCTCAAGGATGGCACGCTCGATTTTGCCGACGAAATTTTGGCGCGGCTCGATTACGTCGTTGTGGCCATCCACAGCCGTTACGGCCAGGGCGAGGACGAGGCGGCGATGACGCAACGAATCGTGCGCGCGCTGGCCCACCCGCTGGTCACCATGCTCGCGCATCCGACCGGCCGGTTGCTGCTGGAGCGCGAACCCTACGCCGTGAATCTCCCCGCCGTCATCGCCGCCGCGGCTGCGCACGGCAAGATGATCGAACTCAACGCCAATCCGCGCCGCCTCGATCTGGACTGGCGGCATTGGCGCCAGGCCGCCGAGCAAGGCGTGAAGTGCGTCATCAACCCCGACGCCCACGACACCGCCGGGCTGGCGTACTTGCGCGCCGGCGTGCGCATCGCCCGCAAAGGCTGGCTAACCAAGGAGCAAGTCTTCAACACCGGATCGCTGGCCGGGGTGAAAAAGGCGCTGACCGCGGCGCGCCGTTGAGACGCGGAGGTTCGCTTCACGCCTCGGGTTCCCCGCGCAGCACCTCGTCAATTAATCGCAGCATGGTGGCCGCGGTGTACGGCTTGGGCAGAAAATGGCGCACGCCCGCGCCGGCGGCCTTGGCCACGTGCCCGTTGGCGTGCAGCCCGCTGGCGCCAATGATTTTAACGCGCGGGTTGATTTGCATGAGCGCGTGGATAGTTGCCGGCCCGTCCATGATCGGCATGAGCATGTCGGTCATGACCAGCGCAACATCGCGGCGGTGTTGGGCGTAGAGCGCGATGGCGTCGGCGCCGTTGGCCGCCTTGAGCACGCGGTAGCCGAAGGTTTCGAGCGTCTGCTGCGTGATGGAAAGGATGGACGCCTCGTCGTCCACAATCAGGATCCACTCGCCGTGCCCGCGCGGCAAGACGGAGTGCTCGGTGGACGCGTCCGGCAGGGCGCCCGGAGCCGCGGGCAGGTAAACTTTGAAAATCGATCCCTTGTTCAACTCGCTGTACAGGTGGATGTGGCCGAGGTGATCCTTGATGATGGACAGCGCCGTAGGCAGGCCCAGGCCGGTGCCCTCGCCCTCGGGCTTGGTGGTGAAAAACGGCTCGAAAATCCGCTCACGCAGCGCCTCCGGAATGCCGCAGCCGGTGTCGGCCACGGTCACCAGCACGTACCGGCCCGGCTGGATGCCCGGATGCATGGAGACGTATTGCTCGTCGAGGTGGGTGTTTTCCGCGCTCAGGGTGAGCGTGCCGCCGGCGGGCATCGCGTCGCGCGCATTGACGCACAAATTCAGCAGCACCTGGTGGACTTGCGTGGCCGAGCCCAGCACCGGCCAAAGGTCGGGCGGGGTGTCCTCCTGCACGCGCACGCCTTTGGGGAAAGTGTCCCGGATCATGCGGGCCAGTTCGTGCAACAATGCGGCCATGTGCACGTGGGCGCGCCGGCCTTCGATGCCGCGCGCGAAGGACAGCACCTGCTGCACCAGCTCCGCGCCGTGGCGTGCGCTACGGTCAATGATGGCCAGCATCTGCCGTGCCTGCTCGTCGGGCGCGCGCAGGCGGAGCACTTCGATCGAGGTGATGATGGGCGCGAGCATGTTGTTCAAGTCGTGCGCGATGCCGCCCGCCAGCGCGCCGATGCTTTCCAGCCGTTGCATGCGCAGGAATTGGGCCTGCAGGCGCTTGCGCTCGGTGATGTCGGCCAGGCCGCCCACCAGCCGGCGCGGCCGGCCGTCGCCGCCGCGCACCACAAACGCCCGGTCGAACACCTCGGCGTAGGTGTCGTCGTGCCGCCGGAAGCGGTATTCGTCCTGCCAGGTTTGTACGTTGTCCTCGATGCAGCGGCGCACGCCGTTGATAACCCGCTGGGCGTCCTCCGGGTGGATGCGCCGGAACCACGATTCCGGCCCGGGCTCGAGTTCCGCGAGCTTGAATCCGAAAGTTTTCTCAAAATTTTCGCCCCACCAGATCGTGTCGTTTTGGAGGTCCCAATCCCAGATCACGTCGGTGGTGGCCTGCACGACGAAGGCAAGGCGCTCCTCGCTGATCCGCAGCGCCGCCTCGGCGCGCAGCCGCTCGGTATCGTCGAGCGCCATCACCACGCGCACGCGGCGGCCGTGGCGGGTGGTTTCGAAGGCGATCACCTCGGCGTCGAGCAGCGAACCATCCTTGCGCCGGTGTTTCCACACCCCCACGCGGCTGCGAGCCGGCGGGCTGTGCGCGAGGTGCCCGAGAAAGCGCGAGACCTCCTCGGGCGGACGCAAATCCACCGCGCCCAGCGCCAGGAACTCGTCCCGGTCGTAGTGGTACTGCGCCAGCGCGGCGTCGTTGACGTCGAGCACCCGGAGCGACTCGCAATCATACACGTACATCGGCGCCGGATGACGCCGAAAAAAAACCTCGTAGGCCTCCGCGGGAATCGTGAAGGAAGGGTCTTCCGGGAGTGGTGCGGCGACACTCATCCCCACGCGCCCGGCGGGCGCAAAACTGAAATTGACCGCGGGCGCGAGCCGCCATCCAAGCGTCGCGGGTGGGGCAAGTCAACCGAATCAGGGCGAAAACGCGGTTGCCAATTTCCCGGTTTTGGCAGACCTTAGCGGCATGGGGAAAAGCACGTCCATGCTGTGCGGTGAATGCGGCCAGGCGGCGCAAGTCTTTGTCACGTTCGTCAAGGGCGGGACGGCGCAAACCATCGCCTGGTGCGAGGCGCACGCCGCCGCCGCGGGCGTGCTCGACCCGCACGGCTACGCCCTGCTGGACCGCCTGGCTGACCGTTCGGCCGAGAACTCGCCGCGTTG
>Ga0182024_10023194_pt1 | contig 11137 bp, 10 predicted proteins | sample P32metaG_FD_120480 | JGI IMG/M metagenome (GOLD analysis project Ga0182024, IMG submission 120480) | Permafrost microbial communities from Stordalen Mire, Sweden - P3-2 metaG (Illumina Assembly) | ecosystem: Environmental > Terrestrial > Soil > Wetlands > Permafrost | place: Sweden: Stordalen... | reverse complement strand
TGGAGAGGATGAGGGCTTTAGGGTCTGCGGTTTCTTTTCCGGTCTTTTCGCAAATCGCAGGGCGACGATACTAGGCAGCAAACGCAGAAGCCATCTGATCCTGCTCTGAGCGCCGGATGCGCAGCGCTTCCGCTTCGTCTTGCCAGGTCTTCACCGCAGCGGCTACTTCTGCGATCAAGCCATCCGCCGCTTTCAGAGTAAGCGCGTACATGCTGTGAGCCGCGCGGGCAATATCTACATCGCACGCAGTCTCTGTTTCATTAATAGCCAGGGTCAGGTCGTCACGATCTACCGAGGGATTGATGTCATACGCGGGTGAGAGCCGAACCCCGCGATCCTCGATAAAAAAGCCGTGGTTGCGCAGATGGTCATCGGTATTGTGAATCAGGATGCTGAACACAATGCGGCGAAAAAGTTGATGGGTATCGCCGAGCGTGTCGGCACCCTGCCGCTGCAACAACTCCACCAACTCCAGGTAGCTTGCCCCTGGTTCGCCATCACGCCGCTGGGTAAGCGTCATCGCGGATACAAAAGCCCGCCTGCCTCCGCTGGCAGTTCGATCGAATCGCCTAACCAGAAAGGTGGATTCGTCGCCGGCATCCAGCAATCGCGCCGCCGGCAAATGGATGCCGCACTTTGCGGCTAGCCGGTGCGCCAGCATCTCCCACGCAGCCATATCCCGTGTATCCGCGCGGCTGGGGAATTTCGCAATACAAAGAGCTCCCGCTTCGTCCTGCACCGAAGCTTTTGGACGAGCCCCTCCAAGTGACGATCCCGGCGCCAGCAATTGGTTCAGCCACCGTGCGGTTTCCGGATTGTCCTCCTCATCGCTATGCCGCTCGAGGCCTTCACTCGCCGCTTGTAGTTCCCGGAGGGAAGTGATGGGAGGCGCAGCCATTCGGGCGTCGCTATCAAGAAACTCTCCTCCGGTCAGCGACCGAAGGCGAAGCGCACCGAGTCGAGTTTCATCGTGAACACCCAGCAAAAAATCCCATTCGGTCAATTGCCGTGCCCTCCGCTCCTCTTGCCTGGCACGAAGGGTTTCCCTCCGTTGCATCAACAAACGCCCCCATCGATCAGGAGCGGAGTCGAGAAAAATGCCAAAGTTACTGCGCGACTGTGCCGGGTACTGTGCCCCCTCCAACAACTGCAGATCGGGATCAAACGCGAAGGCTGCCTCACTCGCCAGCCATTCCGGGGCGTACTCGAAAGAAAACACTTCCTGCCGGCCGGAGCTCTGGGCGTGCAGTGTCCCCATCAGCGCGGGGCCACCCATTCCCTCTGCGTCGACGTAGACCTGCACCGATCTCTGCCGGCCGCTCATGCTTTTTGACCGGCTTTCTTGACGCGTTCTGATTTGCGTCGCGGCGCCCGCGCCCGCGTCCCGAGCTCAGCGTCCTGCAGCTTGCGTCCAAGCTCGTCATCGGCTGCGAGACGGTTCAGATCCTGTTCCAGCCGGAGCGTCTGCATCACGCGCGCATAGTTGCCGAACGAGACGCCAGGATCCCCCAATTCAATCCGGTACAACGTGTCGCGGGCAATGTCCGCACGTTGCGCGACCATGTCAGCCGAGTAGCGGCGGCGCAGCCGCGCAGCTTTCAGCCTCTCCCCGAATCCGCCCAATTTCCTTGCCAGCGCAGGCAGAATGCTGTCAGGCTTACTCTTCATGATGTCTTATATTTTAGGCATAAAATTGAAATAATGTCTATTTAATCAGACATTATTTCCGCACTCGCTATTTCCCTAGAGCAGGCGCAACTATGCCTTCTGCGCGTTCTCGAGACGCGCAGAAGGCCAAAAGACGCCCGAACCAACCTTCTTTACCGATTCCTCTGGTCGCCTCCACTCGGGCGCTGCGGACCTGACGGCCGGTTCTGTGGCCGCGGCGCCGGGGGCCGGTTCGGCGCAGAAGCCGGCCGGTTTTGCTGCGGGGGTCTGTTCTGCGGCGCAGGCCTGTTCTGCGGCGCAGGACGAGTAGAGGGAGGCCTGACCTGGGGCGAGGGCCTAGTCGTAATTGGCCTCTGCGGCGGCCGGTTGTTCGGCGTACCCGGCCGTACCGGCTGGATCGACGGCCGTCCGTTATTCGGCGGCCGGTTATTCCCGGGCGGCCGATTTCCCGGACCACTAATAGGATGGGTGAACCCCGGCCGGGTTCCCGGGCGATTGATGGGTCTGGGCGGCCGATAATTCGGTGGGCGGTAGCCCCAGTTGCCGCCGTATCCCGGGTGGTTGCGATAAACCACGGGACGGGGGCGATACCAGATACTGGGTGGCCGATATCCGCCGCCCCAGCCGCCCCATGGGCCGCGGTTGTAATAAATCCGCCGGCCTCCCCAGTTCCATCCCCAGCCACCCCATCCCCAGGGCTGGCTGACCAGAAGCGCGGTGATGCCGATGGCAACGCCAAACGTGACTAACCCCGGGCCCCCGCCGCCTGTATACACCACCGTGGGATCATATTGCGGCAGGTACACCACCTGCGGATTCGCCGGTTGGATCACATAGATGGGCTGGCCTCCGCCCTGCTGCACCTCGACCTGTTGCTGTGGAGTGCTGCGCAATGCGCCCGAAGCGTAGGCCTGGGCCCGCAAACGCTGGATGGCCGCCGACACCTCACCCTGATTCGCGGTGACGGCCGCTCCAATAGCGGCATAGTCGTCGATATTCTCCGCCATCATCTGCACCACCTGGGGAAAGCCCACCAGCGCGATGAATGCCGGATCAAACCCCTGTTGCTGGGCCGCGGCGGTCAGCTGGGATTCGGAGAGGTTTTGGTTCTGGGCCAGCCAGTTGTCCACATCCAGAATCTCCTGCGGATTGGTGGAGGCGGTCGTAATCTGCGCCAGCAGGGCGTCCGGGTAAAGCGCAATCGGCGCCAGCAGTTGATCCAGCTCCTGGGGCGTGGGCGGTGGTGGGCCCTGTGCCTGAAGGTCGGGAGCAAGACCTTGAAACAACAGGAGGACGACCAACAGAAGGACGGCAGTCAGACTCGGTTTGCTCTGCATCAGACTCTCCGCATTCGAAATAGAACGTCCACCATACTACTGTAGGGAAGGTGGCTCTTCTTACGCAGCGAACATCGCGCCGCGTAAGGTAAATCAAGTTTTGATGCGATCATGACCGCGCCCCAAAACCCGAACGCTCGAGTCAGCGCCGTTGTCCTGGCTGCGGGCACATCCACGCGCATGGGGCGGGCAAAGCAGCTCTTGCCACTGGGCGGGACAACGGTGTTGGCGCGCACGCTCGAGAATGTCCGTTCCGCCGGGCTGGAGGAGATTATTCTGGTACTCGGTGCTTCCGCGGAAGCCATTAGCCAGCAGCTTCCCCCGTCTCTGCTCGAAGGCCTGAAGGTCGTGGTCAACCAGGCCTACGGGCAGGGAATGGCAAGTTCCCTGCGCGAGGGACTTGCCGCTCTCGATCAACGGACAGATGGTGCGCTCATCATTCTCGGCGACCAACCGTTCATTCGTCCCCAGACCCTCCATCAAATAATGGATGGGTACCGCCGGTCCCGGGCGAAGATTGTCATTCCCTCCTACCAGGGCAACCGCGGCAACCCGGTACTGCTCGATCGATCAGTCTTTTCCGAGGTCATGGCGCTGGAAGGGGATGTCGGCTGCCGGGCTATCTTTGGCAACCACTTGGAGGCAATCCTTAAAGTGGAAGTTGAAGATAAGGGAGTCCTGCTGGACATCGACGATCAGGACGATTACGAGCGGCTAAAGCACTAGGGAGTCACGTCCGCCTCGCACTGGCGAATCACGGCATCCGTAGCAAAATCACGTCTGTTCAGGCGCTCCTCATGCAGGGGTAGGGGGAGCGCGTTGCCGCCGCGGCGCAAGGCCACCATCTGGCTCATCACGCTCAGAGCAATCTCCTCCGGGGTGGACGCACCAAGATGCAGACCAGCCGGCGCGTACACGGTCGCGATCTTTTCTTCGGCAGTCCCTCCGGCGCGAAGGTAATCGAGCACCAGCCTGGCACGATGATGGCTGGCGATCAGGGCAACATAGGCTGCATTGCCCTGGAGCGCCTTTTCCAGCCACAGATGATCTCGTTTATGTTGGGTGGCGATGACCACAAAGCTCTTGGGCCCGATCGGTGTTTCCGTGAGATCGAAATCTTCCGTGACCAGTCGCTCTGCCTGTGGGAAGGCGCTACGGTCGGCGGCCGGGTCGTTGACGGTGATGGAAAACCCCATCAGGTCACCCAACACGGCCAGGGTTTCGGCAATGCGGCCGTGGCCCACGATCAGAAGTTCGGGCTTGGGCAGAACCGGTTCAATGAAGATGTCCATGGTCCCTCCGCAGGGCATGCCGACGCCCAGTTCTTCATCGCTCATGTCAACGGTAATCATCCGTGGTCTTTCCGTATCGAGGCTGGTCAGTGCTTCGCTGCGAACGGCGCTCTCCGCGCACCCTCCGCCCACCCATCCCAACACCAGTTTGCCCGATTGATCGATAATGGCCTTGGAGCCACGGCGAGCCGAGGAAGAACCCTCAACCCGAACCACGGTAGCGATGGCGAAGGGTTGGCCCTGGGAGGCAAGTTCAGCCGCTTTGGTATAGAGGTCGGAGAACATCCTTGAACCGGTATCATATTCTTTCGTTGCAACACGCTTCAACCATGGGGCACTGCCTTGTATAGCGAGCAGGTACGCGCCCATTACGCCAATCCGCGCAACGTCGGCAGCGTAGCCGATCCTTCCGGCAAGTCGATGGTGAAGAGCGCGCTCGATAGCGACACGGTGCTGGTCTCTCTGCGCATCGAAAACAACATCATCCAGGAAGTGAAGTTCAAGTGCATGGGATGCGCGGTGGCCATCGCCTGTTCGTCCATGGCGACGGAGATGGTGTTGGGTCGGCCTGTCGAGGAAGCCTATGGGATCACTGAGCAATCAGTAGCCGAGGCCCTGGGCGGTATTCCCGAATACAAGATGCGCTGCAGCAACCTCGCCCCCGCCGCCATCCGCAATGCCATCGACGACTGGAGAAGCCGCGGGTAGGCATGGTAGCCCAGCACCCAACGCCTTCGTTGCCAGCAATGACCCGTCTTCTCTGAACGGGCAACCGAAGCTTTGGGTGCCCCATTCTTCGCCCGTTTTTGGCGATGAGTGGGCTACCATGCCTACCGACCACCTTTGTCACATCCCTTCGCGCCGCACAATCTTTCCCCCCACCACGGTCAGCATCACCTTCGTCTTGCCAACGGTATTCGCCGGCACCTTGAAAAGATCCTGCGAAAGCACAATCACGTCCGCCAGCTTTCCAGTTTCCAGCGAGCCAACCTTTTTCTCCATGAACTCGGCATACGCACCATTCCGTGTATACCCCGCCAGCAATTCTTCCACTGTTAGCTGCTGGTCAAAATAAAAGCCATTCGCCGGCAGTCCATCAATCGTTTGCCGCGTGAGCGCAATCTGCATGGTGGGGAAGGGATTGAGCGTATCCACCGGCCAATCGCTCCCCGTGATCATCAACGCTCCGCTGGCCGCCAGGTCATGCCAGCGGATCCCCTCGTCCAAACGGCTCGCGCCCACGTTGTCCGCCCAGGGCTCATCGCCCCACTTCTCTCCCAGCGAAGGGCAGCACCATGGCTGGACGCTCACAATCACTCCCAACTTAGCGAAGCGGGGCACGTCCACCGGCTTGATCGCCTCGATATGCTCGATACGCCAGCGCCGGTCTCGCGGCCCATTCTCTTTTTCTACCGCCTCGTAGGCGTCGAGCGTGGTGCGTACCGCCCCGTCGCCGATGGCGTGGGTCATTACCTGGTACCCGCGCTTATCCAGTTCCAGAAAATCCCGGTGGAACTCCTCCGGAGAATAGAGCGTCGAGCCCTTTTGGCCCGGTGTATTGGCGTAGGGCTCGAGCATGGCAGCGGTATGGGTTTCGATCACGCCATCGGCAAAAAACTTGATGATGCCGGCTCGCACCCAATCATCGTGAAAGCGCTGCCGGGCCTCATCGAAGGTCGCCAGTTCCTCCGGCGAAATGGTGTGCCGCACGCCCACATCCGCGGCAAAGGCGGTCGTCATGCGGACGGTCAATTCACCGCGCTGGTGCAGCTCCTGGTACAACTCCATCTCGGGGATATCCCCGGTGGCATTCACCACTCCGGTCACGCCGTGGCTGTTGGCCTCTTTCATGCCCAGGCGAATGTGGCTCAGCTTCTGTTCATGGCTCACCGGCATCACGTTCAGTACCAGGCTCTTCGCGCCTTCTTCCAGTACTCCAGTGGCTTCGCCGGTCTTGGCATCGCGCACGATAATGCCGCGAACGGACGCTCCGCCGGCCCCAGGATTGGGTGTGGCGTGGTCGATTCCGGCCGCGGCCAGCGCCTTCGAATTCACCCACAAACTATGGCCATCGGAGGACAGAAGTGCCGCCGGCCGATCAGGAAAACCCTCGTCCAGCAGCGCCCTGGTCGGCAGACCGTCGGCGGTGGGGAAGAACCCGTAGTTCCAACCCGCTCCGTAAACCCACGGTTCATCTGCCCTCGCCGGATGAGTCCGCGCATAGTCGAGCAGAATGTGCCGCACCTCATCCACCGTCTTGGCGTCGTAGAGCAGCACCCCTGCCAAGCCGGCGCTGCCCCACAAAAAGTGAGTGTGGGTGTCGATGATGCCGGGCATGGCCATGCGTCCGCCCAAATCGACCACCTGCGTCTGCGGTCCGCGAATTTTTTCTACTTCCGTGTTGGAACCGGCGAGCAGGATCTTTCCTTCGCCGATGGCCACCGCTTCGGCCCACGGAGCGGCTGGATTGGAAGTGTAGATATGCCCCTTGACCAGCAGCAGATCCGCCAGGGGTGTGGCGCCGTAGGCCGATAGTCCGCAACAGAACACCAGGATGGATACCGTTCGCATGTTTATCTCCTCCGAATTACCCCCGTGGCAGCTTCCCCATGCATCCAATGACAGTACTTGCAAGGAGCGACATTTCATGACCCCCCACCGTTTTCGCACTTCAGCGTGGATCGCCGTTCTCGCCCTGGCCCTTCCTGCAGCATTTGCTCAGACCACCGATTCCGGAGCAAAGCAAGACATGAAGAATGCCGGATCCGACACCAAGCATGCTGCGACCAGTGCCGGGCACGGTGTTACCCAGGGAACCAAGACGGCCGCACACAAAACAGCCTCGGGCACCCAGACGGGTTACGACAAAACAAAATCTGGAACAGTGAAGGCCTATGACAAGACAGCGTCAGGAACCGGGAAGGGCTACGACAAAACAAAGTCTGGTACTGAAACTGGTTATCACAAAACAGTGCAGGGAACCAAGACCGGTTATAACAAGACGGCGGATGCCACTAAGACGGGCGCTGACAAGCTGACGAACAAGCACCAGCCGCCGGCCGATGGCCCTCAGCAGTAGCTGCCGCGTTCGCATCCTTAACTATGGTTCGTTACTCCAGTCGCAGGTAACGGTATTGCCGCTGCGGCTGCTCTCCATCGCCATTTCCAGTACCCGCATGGTTCTCCATGCCTGCAGCGGCGTGACTTCGAGCGCCGCATTTCCATGGATGGCATCGCGAATATTGATGTAGTAGCCGCGGTAGTCGCCGGGCTCGGTAGGTACCCGCGTGCTGACCGGTTCGCCTCCCTCATCGACGGTAAGCATGCCCCAGTGCTCCGGACCCTCCACTCCCCAGGGCTTGGAGGAGAACAGATCGCCGGCCAGCAGATGGGCCTCCTGGCAATCGATGCCGAATTTTCGAAAGGTGCCCTGGGTACCATTGAGCGTGAAGCGTGGTCCCGGCTCGCGCGCCAGGCACGTAGCGCGCAGCCACACGCTGAGGCCCGACGGCACCGCCTGCTGGTGAGACGCCGGGTAGTGCAGATACAGGTCGAAGGCATCGTCAATCCGGGCGCCCTCTCGTTCCAGGCGCACACTCGCCCAGATCGATGCGGGAACACCAAAGAGCACCAGTGCCTGGTCCACCAGGTGTGCCCCCAGGTCGAAGAGCACGCCTCCGCCCGGCCCACCGTCCTCCCGCCAGGCGTGCAGCCGGGGCAACTGGCGAAATCGGTCGTAATGGGATTCAAACATCACCAGCCTTCCCAGCCGGTCGTTGTCCAGCAGCTTGCGTACCGTCAGAAAGTCCCCATCCCAGCGCCGATTCTGGTAAACGCTGAGCAGCCTCCCTCGGGCCCGGGCCAACTGGATCAGCTCCGCGGCCTCAGCGGAACTCAGGGCAAACGGCTTATCGATGACCACGTCGCGGTCAGCTAGCAAACATTGCCGCGCGATGGGCAGATGGGTGGCATTGGGCGTGGCCACGACTACCAGGCGGATGCTGGTGTCCTTCAGCAGGTCCTCGACCGAAGGCAGGATCTTCGTGTGGGGAAACGCCGTGGCAGCGTCGGAGCCGCTTCTCTGGACGATGGCAGCCAGCTCCAGGCCCTCCACGGCTTGGATGACGTTCGATTGAAAGATGCGTCCAGCAAATCCAAACCCAATCAAGCCCACCTGAATGCATTTCATGAGTCCTGCGGCTCTCCTATGAATCTTTATACGTGAAGGGAAATTGGTTACTCTTGCGGGTTCCGAAAGGACCCAGCGGGGCGTCGTCAGCTTGACAAACGGCCACCGAGGCAAGAGTATTAAATCCTAATGCAGACTCTGCACCATCCCGCTGGTTGTTGTTGCTGTGACAAGTGTTGTCCATTGTCACCAAGCCCGAGCGGGTGTGAGTTTTCATAGCAGAGAGGTAGGGAATTCCTACCAGCCTTTCGCATAACTCAGACTAAGTAACCACAACCGCTGCCAGCCTCTGGCGAGCGGTTTTTTATTTGACTAAAGCGGCACACCCGCAAGGGAAACGGAAAGGAGCCAATTTGCCAGCCTTGGGGGTCGAAACAATGGTAGGCTCCGCGCCGAGGCTGAGCCACCTCCAGATGCTGGAGGCGGAGAGCATCCACATCTTCCGCGAGGTGGCGGCTGAGTTCGAAAAGCCGGTCATGCTCTACTCCATCGGTAAGGACTCCTCCGTCATGCTGCGGCTGGCGCAGAAGGCCTTCTATCCCGGGCCGATCCCGTTTCCTCTCTTGCATATCGATACCGGTTACAAATTCCGCGAGATGATCGCGTTTCGCGATGACTATACCCGCCAGCTCGGGGTGGAACTGCTGGTGTGGCGAAATGAAGCCGCACTCGCCGACGGAGCCAATCCCGTGGCTCTGGGAACCCGGCGTTGTTGCGGATTACTCAAGACCACCGCGCTGCTCGATGGCCTGCGCGCCCACGGCTTTGACGCTGCCTTCGGGGGAGCCCGCAGGGACGAAGAAAAATCCCGTGCCAAGGAGCGGATCTTTTCCTTTCGCGATAGCGCCGGCCAGTGGGATCCGAAAAACCAGCGCCCCGAATTGTGGAACCTCTATAACGCGCGCGTCAATCCAGGTGAGAGCATCCGCGTCTTTCCTCTCTCCAACTGGACCGAGTTAGACGTCTGGCATTACATCCACCTGGAAGACATTCCGGTCGTGCCCCTCTACTTCGCAAAGGAGCGGCGGATGCTGGTACGGGGCGACAGCCTGATCCCCATCGAACAATCATTTGTTCAAGGGTTACCGGGAGAAGAGCAATGGGTCCGCTGCCGCCTGCGGTCATTAGGGTGCAGCCCTTGCACAGGCGCCATCCGCTCCGACGCCGACACCATTCCCAAAATTATTGCCGAGCTGGTGGCGTTCCGTTCATCGGAGCGGGCCAACCGGGTGATCGATCACGACCAGGACGGATCGATGGAACTGAAAAAGCGCGAGGGCTATTTCTAATGCCACTCTCCCTCTCCGATTCAACTGGCCCCGGCGCTGTGGAAGATACATTTTCCATGGAGGAGTTTCTCGCCGCTGAGCAGGCGAAGGAGCTGGTGCGCTTCAGCACCGCAGGCAGCGTGGATGATGGCAAGTCGACCCTGATCGGCCGACTGCTCTACGACTCGCAAAACGTCTACGAGGATCACGTGCGCGCCGTGACCAAAGCGGCCAGCGCCAACGTCGCGGCCGCAATCGACTTTGCCCAGCTCACCGACGGCCTGCGCGCGGAGCGGGAGCAGGGCATCACCATCGATGTCGCTTACCGCTACTTCTCAACCACCCATCGCAAATTCATCATCGCCGATACGCCGGGGCACGAGCAGTACACGCGCAATATGGCCACCGGCGCATCCACTGCCGACGTGGCCATCATCCTGGTCGATGCCCGCAAAGGTATCCTGACCCAATCGCGCCGTCACGCCTACATCGCCTCGCTGTTGGGAACGCGCCACATCGTCGCCGCCGTAAACAAGATGGACCTGGTGGACTATTCGCCCGAGGTCTTCTACGGGTTGCAGCGCGATTTAGAGCAGCTGGCGCAAAAGCTGCACATTGCTGATTTGCAGGTCATCCCCATCAGTGCATTGCTGGGTGACAATGTGGTCGATCGCGGCGTGAACATGGACTGGTATGAGGGGCCGACGCTGCTCGAGTACCTGGAAACCGTGCCCCTGGGGCAGGATGTGACCGGCCGCCCCTTCCGTCTCCCCATCCAGCGAGTGATTCGCCCTGACCAGGATTATCGCGGCTTTGCCGGACAGATCGCTTCCGGCGCGGTGTGGCCGGGCGATCGCGTCGTCGCTCTGCCTTCCGGCAGAACCAGCCGGGTGAAGAGCATCACCACCTTCGACGGGGACCTGGCGAGAGCCATAGCGCCCATGTCGATCGCGGTAACGCTCGAAGATGAACTGGATATCAGCCGCGGTGAGATGCTGGCCGCAGCCCATCAGCCGCCGCTGGTGGCAGCGAACTTTTCTGCTGCCCTGGTTTGGATGGATGCGCAGCCGCTCGATGCGGGCAAGAGCTACCTGCTGAAACATACATCGCAGACGGTGAAGGCCAGGGTAATGTCCATCCGGCATCGCGTGAACATGCAGACCCTGGATGCCGAGCCGGCGGCAACCCTGGAACTTAACAGCATCGGCGCCGTGGACGTCGAGACCACGCGCCCGCTGTTTCTCGACCCCTATGACGCGAACCGTTTGACCGGCAGCTTCATCCTGATCGACCCTGTAACGCACGCAACCGTCGCCGCCGGCATGGTGCGCGAGGTATTGAGCGGTCAACAGAACGCGAGCGCCGTGGCCGCCATAGCCATCC